>WNFI01678631.1_pt1 | contig 37294 bp, 36 predicted proteins | sample 5400471 | NCBI WGS metagenome assembly WNFI01 (sample SAMN13153348, study PRJNA577476) | soil metagenome | isolation source: 100 cm saprolite on Douglas fir-dominated hillslope | place: USA:California | collected 2013-09-17 | reverse complement strand
CCGGTGGTGTTCTCGCACGGCCTGCTCATGAGCGGCCGGATGTACGACGCGCAGATCGCCGCGCTGCGCGACCGTTTCCGCTGCGTCTCTTTCGATCACCGCGGACAAGGCAGGAGCGCCATCGCCGCCTCGGGCTACGACCTCGAGACGGTGGCGGGAGACGCCGCCGCTCTGCTGCGCGCGCTCTCGCTCATCCCCTGCCACTTCGTCGGCCTCTCGATGGGCGGCTTCGTCGGCATACGGCTGGCGGCGCGTCAGCCGGCGATGATCCGCTCCCTGGTGCTGCTGGACACGGCTGCCGACGCGGAGCCGCTCGCGAACCGCGCGAGGTACACCGCGCTCGCCGCCCTGGCGCGCGTCTTCGGCCTACAGCCGGTCGCGGGCGCGGCGATGAAGAAGCTGTACGGCAAGACCTTTCTCGCGGACCCGGCGCGCAGCGCCGAGCGCGAGGAGATGATGCGGCGCTTCCTGGCGACCGACGTCACCGGCGCCGTGCGCGCGCTGGGCGGCGTGGTCTCGCGGGCGTCGGTGGAGGACGAGCTGTCCTCGATCCGGTGCCCCACCCTGGTGCTCTCGGGCGACGAGGACGCGGCGGTGGTCCCCGCGCGGTCCGCCCGCACCGCGCAGCTCATCCCTTCGGCGCGGTTCCAGCTCATCCCGCGCGCGGGCCACAGCTCCCCCATCGAGCAGCCGCAGGCGGTGACCGCCGCGCTGCGCGCGTTCCTCGAACGGGTGGAGGCCGACCTGCCTCAGCGGCTGAGCTGATTCAGGTGCTTGCCGGAAGCCAGCACAGCCCGCGAGCGCTCGTCGAGGCCCTCGTGCCAGGCGTGCCACTTGCCCCGCCGCCGCTCGAAGAAGCCCACCGAGCAGGGATAGTCGAAGCGCCGCGGCCCCGCGCTCGCCGGATTGAAGAACCAGACCGCGCCCACGCGCTCGTCATGGGGCAGGTGGCTGTGGCCGAAGACGACGACGTCGGCCGGCGCGCGGCGCAGCTCCTCCTGCACCAGCGCGCTGGGACGATGCGGCCGATCGACGATGTGCGCGAGCAAGAAGCGGCAGCCGTCCAGCGTGACCCGCGCGGTCTCGGAGGCGTCGTCGCAGTGGAACCCGTCGACGTTGCCGGCCACCGCGGTCACCTTGGCCAGCGCGCGCAGGGCGTCGAGCACCTCCACGCCGCCGATGTCGCCCGCGTGCAGGATGTGATCGACGCCGGCGAACAGCTCGGGCACGCGGGGGTGGAGCTGGCCGTGGGTGTCCGAGATGACGCCGATGCGCATGCCGCACTCCGGGCGCGCCGGGCGGACCGGCGACGGGAGCGATCTAGTAATAGACGAGGTTGAGCTGCAACCCCACCGAGTCGACGCGCGAGTCCGTCGACTCGTTCGTGCGCCGGTAGAAGACCTCGGGGGTGAGCGAGGTCTGGTCGCTCAGGTGGATGTCGAAGCCGAGGGCGTAGACCTCGCCCAGGCCCTTCTGCGTCACCGAACTGCTGCTGGAGCCGGTGACGCCGAGTCCGATCCCGATGCGCGCGTACACCCCGAAGTCGTCGTCGACGTAGAAGGCATGGTTGAGGTTGACCATGAAGTTGCTGTTGTACTGTCGCACCGAGCCGAGAAGCCTGCCGTGCGAGGCGCTGTCGTAGTTCGCCGACAGGTAGAGTTGGAAGCGGGAGTTGAAGCTGGCGCCGACGCGGCCTTCGACGTCATAGCCGAAGGTGTTGGGGTCGCTGCCGCTCGAGCTGGGGGCGAGTTGGAGGATGCCGCCGCCGCCCACCGCGATGTAGGGCCCTCGGCGCTCGGGCCGCGAGCTGTCGGAGTCGTAAGAGCCGGCGGCGCGCGCGCCGGGGGCCGCGAGGAAGGCGGCGGTGCCGAGCGAAGCGGCGAGGAGTGGAAGCGCGGCGAACAGCGAGGGTACAGCGAGGACCGGTTTCGTGCGCGAGAGAGCCATGCGCGCGGGGTTACCACGCTCCCGCGCGGGCCGCTACCCGCTCAGGCGAGCCACAACACCATCACATCCCCTACATGCGCGCCTGTGCGGCGCGCCGGCAGCGTCGCCGAGAGGGCCTCGAGCAGCGGGGTCGCGGCGCAGGCCTCCAACGCTGCCGCGGGGCCGAGCCCGCGGCGCTCGGCCTCGTCCCAGGTCGAGCCGTCGACCACCGCCCCGGCGGCGCCGGTGGGTCCGTCGCGCCCGTCGGTGCCGGCGGCGAGGAATGCGGCCCTGCGGCCACGCAGCGCGCGCGCCATCCGCAGCGCCAGGTGCTGCGCCCGCCCTCCAGGCGGCGCCCCCGGCGCCACGCGCAGCTCGGCCTCGCCGGAGGCGACCACGAAGCGCGGCCCGGGTCGCATCAGCCGCGCCTCCATCTCGTGAGCGACCTGCTCGACGGGGCCGCGGACGATCTCGTAGACCAGCTCGATGGCCGCAGCCGGATCGAGCGCCGCGCACAGCCGCTGCGCCACTTGCGCCGGGGAGTGCATGTCGACGAGCACGGTGTGCTCGATTTGCGCGGCCGGCTCGCCGGGCTTGAGCGTCTCGGGCACCTCGCCGCGCGCGCCCGCCTCCAGCCGCTCTTGCGCGCTGCGCGGCAGCACGATCGAGCGCCGCCGCACGATCCCGAGCGCGTCCGCGAACGTGGTCGCGTCCGGCGCGAAGGGGCCGCTGGACACCGCCGGCGCGCCTCCGCGGGGCACGTCGACCAGCACCAGCGCGCGCGCCCGTTGCACTCCGGCGGCGAAGAGGGCGCGCGCCGCGCCGCCGCCCTTGAAGCGCGAGAGGTGGGCGCGGATGCAGTTCATCTCCTCGATCGGGGCGCCGCTGTTCAGCAGCGCCTGGTTGAGCGCGCGCAGATCGGCGAGCGTCACGCCGGGCGCGGGCACCTCGGCCAGCGAGGATCCGCCGCCGCACACCAAGAGGAGCGCGGCATCCTCGGGGCCGAGGCCGGACGCGGCGCGCAGCAGCGCCTCGCCGGCGGCGATCGAGCCCTGGTCGGGCACCGGATGATCGCCGGGAAACAGCCGCGCCGGCGAGCGGTCGCGCTCGCGCTCGACGCCGGGCGGCACCGAAAGCGTCGCCTCGGCGATGGGCAGGCCCGCCTCGCGCGCGCCGTCGAGCATCTCGGCGCAGACCTTGCCCAGGCCGAGCACGGCGAGCTTCCCCTTGGGCCCGGGCAGCGGGGCAGCGCCGGAGGCGCACGCCTCGCGCACCAGCCGGGTCGCGGGAAGCGCCGCAACCACGTCGGCATAGAGCTGCACGAGCCGTTCCCGCTGGTGCATGGCCGAGCAGTCTACGCGAAAGACCGCGAGGCGACGAGTGGGGAGGAGCCGCCGCCGCGGCGGGCGGGTTCGCCGCCGTCACTCGTCGGCGCGCTGCGCGGAGACCCGCAGACCCAAGGCCTCGCCGTCCTCGACTTCGTCGGCGCGGCCGACGGAGATCTCGATGGGCCTGCAGCACACCGAGCAGTCCTCGGTGTAGCGCTGCTCGTCGCCGCCGCCCTCGTCCACCCAGATCGAGATGGCCTCGCCGCAGTATGGGCAGGTCAGATCGAGCTCCACTACGCCTCCGCTGGCTTGCGGGCGACGACGATGCGGGTGACGAAGGCGCGGACCTCGCCCGCGACGAGCAGACCCGCCGCGCGCGCCCGCTCCGCCAGATCGTCCTGCACGTAGCTCGGGTAGTACGGCTCGTGGAAGCGGGCGGGGAAGCTGCGCAGCTCCTCCTCCAGCTCGGGCGAGTCGCACCGCTGCACGCTGTCGCCGACCACGAGCAGCCCGCCCGGCCGCAGCACCCGCGCCATCTCGCCCATCACCCGGGCGCGCACCTCGGGAGGGAGCTCGTGGAAGACGAACAGGCTGGTCGCGACGTCGAAGCGGCCATCGGGGAAGGGGAGCGCCTCGGCATTCTCGACCAAGAGGCTCACGTCCAGCTCGCGCGGCAACAGCGCCCGCGCCCGCGCGATGTAGTGCGGCGAGAGGTCGACGCCGCAGAGCCGCGCACCGGGAAGCGAAGCGCCGAGCATCTTGAGCAGGTGGGCGGTCCCGCAGCCGACGTCGAGCAGCCGCAGCGGCCGCGCGCTCGCGGCCTCTGCTCGCGCGAAGCGCACCACCGGCGGGATCGCCCGGCGGCGCATGACGTCGGCGGTGCCGCCGAAGAGCAGCTCCACCTGCAGGTCGTACAGCTCGGCGCTGGTGTGCCCGAGGTAGCCGTCGGTCTGGTAGTGGAAGTTGCGCGCGTAGTAGAGCGGGTAGCGATCCCGCAGCGACTGGTCGATCTCGTCGTGGCGCTTCTCGCGGATGCGCTGGCGCGTGCGGGGCATGTCGAGGAGCAGCTTGGGCGCAGCGCTCGCGTACTCGCGCCAGGGGAGCGAGGCGATCAGCTCGCGCGGGTAGTACCCCTCCTCGGCGTCGCGCCAGTCGTCCTCGAAGAGCCGCTCCAGCCTGCGCCGCAGTTCCGCCGCCGCCGGCGGCGTGGAGTCGGTCCAGGAGCGGCTGAGCGTCAGCGCATACGCCCGGTAAGCCATGCGCAGCGCCTGCGTGCGGCCCAGGCGGGTGAGCACGTGGGCGCGGCGGGAGACTTCGCGGGTCAGGCCTGCAAATCCGGCTCCGGTCATGGCCCATAGTCTGCGCCCTGGCGCTGCCGGCGCAAGCGAGGGAGTGGCACCGCCGCCGTGCCGCGGGGACGGAACGCCCTGCCCGACTTGCGCCCGAGGCCGCGGCAGCCTCAGATCGGCGGCCATGGTCTCGATCCCCAAGGTCGGCCCCGGCGCCGGGTTTTCGCCCCTGCCGGTCGGCCCCGACGCTCGCGTCTTCGTGCTCACCGGGGCGGGCATCAGCGCCGAGAGCGGGATCCCCACCTTCCGCGACGCGAACGGGCTCTGGGAGCAGCACCGTGTGGAGGACGTCGCCACCCCGGAGGGGTTCGACCGCGACCCCGCGCTGGTCTGGCGCTTCTACTCCGAGCGGAGGCGGCAGGCGGCCGGCTGTCTCCCCAACGCCGCGCACCTCGCGCTCGCGCGGTTTGGCGAGGCCCTGGGCGATCGGCTCTTCCTCTGCACCCAGAACGTCGACCCGCTGCACGAGCGCGCCGGCTCGCGCGGCGTCCTCCACATGCACGGCGAGCTGTCGAGCACGCGCTGCGAGGGCTGCGACCGGCCCGCGTTCCACGACGAGGCGCTGTACCTCGAGGCGACCCCGCGCTGCGGCTGCGGCGCGCGCCTGCGGCCCGGCGTGGTCTGGTTCGGCGAGGTCCCGCTGCACCTGCCGCGCATCTTCGCCGCGCTGTCCGCCTGCGACGTGTTCGTGACCATCGGCTCGTCGGGGGCCGTCCACCCGGCCGCCGGCTTCGTTACCCACGTGCGCAATGAGCCGTCGATCCGCACCCGCCGGCACGCCCGCACCGTCTACGTGGGTCCCGAGCGGCCGGTGAACGCCTACGCGTTCGACGAGGTGAGGCTGGGCAAGGCGGGCGAGATCGTGCCCGGGCTGTTCGCGCCCGGCTGAACGACGCCGCTTCCGCCGATAACCCGCTGTCCGGCGTGCTCCAGCGCGCGTGCGCGCTTCGCCCAGCTCCTCGCGATCAGCGCGATCGCGACCAGCAGGCCGGCCACCACCACCAGGAGGAAGAGGACGCCGGCCTTGGCGCCCTTGACCATGTCGGAGCTGGGGTCTCCGAAGCAGAACGGGCAGCCGAAGAGCGGACCTACGACCTGTGCGCTGCCGGCGATCGCGCCCAAGGCGCTGGCAAAGAGCGCGGTCACGGCTCGACTCCCTTCAGCTTGCGCAAGAACCACAGCTCGTACGCGATCAGCACGCCGCCGGCGGCGACGCCGAGGATGGCCAACACCAGCGCGCCGGTGGCGTCGGTGCGCTGGTGCTCGACGAAGCCCCACACGCCGAACCCGAACGAGAACAGCGTCGAGACCACGATGAAGAGCGTGTGGAAGGCCTTGAGGGACATCGAGGGCCCCTAGCCCAGCAGGGTGCCGGAGTTGCTGAACAGCGTGAGGGACGGAAGGAAGAGCACCAGCAGGAAGAAGGCAAAGGTCAGCGCCAGCACCCCGTAGATGACCTTCTTCTCGGAGATGAGGTGCATGAAGAAGGCGGCCACCAGCCCCGCCTTCGCGGTGGCGATGACCAGGGCAAGCACGATGGCCGCCGGGCGCGCCAGGTGCAGGTACGAGACGCCGACCGTGATGAGGGTCAGGCAGAGCAGCGTGACGAACACGACCACGTAGCTCCTGACGTGCTTGCGGATTTCCTCGGGGCTTACGGCGTCCATGGCGTTCTCCGGGGATCTACAGGAGGTAGAGCGCGGGGAAGAGGAAGATCCAGACCAGGTCGACGAAGTGCCAATAGAGGCCCGCGTTCTCGATGCGGTTGGTGAACTGCTCCGGGTCGGTCTTCCAAAGCTTGCTGCCGAGGGTGAGCAGGTAGAAGTTGACCAGGATGCCGCCCACGATGTGCAGCCCGTGCAGGCCGGTCAGGGTGAAGTAGATCGCGTAGAAGTTGTTGTGCGAGGGGAAGTGCCCCTGCTCGAACTTGTGCGAGTACTCGAAGTACTTCACCACCAGGAAGACCAGCGCCAGCACGATGGTGGCGCCGAGGTAGAGCCTGAACCTGGGCAGGCTGTTCAGCTTCAGCGAGGCCCAGGCCATCACCATCGTGATCGACGACGTGATCAGCACCGCCGTGTTGAGCGTGGCAAGCGGCACGTTGAGGATCTGGCTGGAGAGCTGGGCGGGCTCACCCGGCTCGATCGGCGGCCAGTGCGCGGCGCCGGTGCGCAAGAGCACGTAGCTGGAGAAGAGCGCGCCGAAGAGCATCACCTCGGAAGCGAGGAACAGCCAGATTCCCAGCTTGCCGTTCGGCAGCCCCGTCACCGGGTGGGGCTTCACCATGTAGGGGATCGCGGTGTCGGACATCGCTCAGGCCTCCGCGGCGAACTGCGGGTGGAAGTCCTGGGGCTGGCCCGGGACCGAGTACTCGTAGGGGTCGCGGTAGACCACCGGCTCCTTGAGGAAGTTCCCGTGCGGCGGCGGCGACGGCGCCGCCCACTCGAGCGTGGTGGCGTGCCAGGGGTTCTCGGCCACCTTCTCGCCAGTGCGCAGGCTCATGAAGAAGTTGACGATGAAGGGAAGCTGGAAGGCGGCGAGGATCCAGGCCGACCAGCTGATCAGCACGTTGAGCGGCTGCACGCCGCGGCCGTGCGCGTACACGGTCGGGTCGTAGAGACGGCGCGAGAGGCCCGCCATGCCCTGGAAGAACATCGGCATGAACACGCCGTTGATGGCGACGAACGAGCCCCAGAAGTGGATCTTGCCGAGCGCCGAGTTCATCTGCCGGCCGGTGACCTTGGGGTACCAGTAGTAGATGCCCGCGAAGAGCGCGAAGAGGGTGCCGGGCGCGACCACGTAGTGGAAGTGACCGATCACGTAGAAGGTGTCGTGCAGGTAGATGTCGGAAGCGGTCAGGCCCAGCGGCAGGCCGGTGAGTCCGCCGATCGCGAACATGGGCAGGAACGCGAGCGCGAACAGCATCGGGGTGGTGAAGCGGATGGCCGCGCCGTAGAGCGACATCAACAAGCAGGTCAGGATGATGATCGAGGGGACGGAGATGATCATCGTGGTGGTCTGGAAGAAGGTGCTCATGGCCGTGCCCATGCCGGTCATGAACATGTGGTGCGCCCAGACCACGAAGGACATGAAGCCGAGGAAGATGACCGAGGAGACCAGCAGCCGGTAACCCCACAGCGGCTTGCGGGTGTTGTTCGCGATCACCTCGGCGATGATCCCCATCGCGGGCAGGATGAGCACGTAGACTTCGGGATGCGCGAGGAACCAGAACAGGTGCTGCCAGAGCAGGGGGCTGCCCTCGCCCGCCACCTTGAGCGGCTCGCCGGAGACGACCAGGCCCGAAGGCAGGAAGAAGCTGGTCCCGGCGAGGCGGTCCATGAGCTGCATCACGCTCGCGGCCTCGAGCGGCGGGAAGGCGAGCAGCAGCAGGAAGGCGGTGACGAACTGCGCGTGCACGAAGAAGGGCAGCCGCCAAAAAGAGAGGCCCTTCGCCCGGAGCTGGATGATGGTGACGATGAAGTTGATCGAGCCGAGCAGCGACGAGGTGATGAGCAGCACCATCGCGAGCAGCCACACCGTCTGGCCGCTGGTGGCGATGTCCGAGAGCGGAGGGTAGCTGGTCCAACCCGACTGCGCCGCCCCACCCGGCATGAGGAAGGAGCAGAGCATGAGGACGCCGCCGGGCAGGAACACCCAGTAGGAAGCCATGTTCAGGCGCGGGAAGGCCATGTCCGGCGCCCCGATCTGCAGCGGCATGACGTAGTTGCCGAAGCCGCCCACCGCGAGCGGCACCACGCCGAGGAACACCATGATGGTGCCGTGCATGGCGCCGAGCTGGTTGTAGAACTCGGGCTGCATCACGCCGCCTGGCATCGTCGCGTCGCTGAAGAAGCGGCCGAAGACCGGCAGCGGCTGACCCGGATAGGCGAGCTGCCAGCGCATCAGCATCATCAGCGTGAAGCCGAAGAAGAGGAAGACCAGCGCGCTCACCGCGTACTGCACGCCGATGATCTTGTGGTCGACCGAGAAGATGTACTTGCGCCAGAAGGGCAGCTCGTGCCCGCCGTGCGCGTGATCGCCGTGGCCGACCTGCCCGTCGCCGTGGCCATTCGTGTGCGTCGCCTGTGTGCTCATGGTCGGATCCTCGCGCGGGCTACGGAGCGGTTTTTTCGGCTTGGCCCTTCACGGGCGCCTTCGGCGGCTCGGGGGTGGCGGCGGGCTGCTTGTTGCCGGCGGCGGGAGCTGTGGCCTCCGCGGGCGCGGGCGCATTCTCGCTCTCCCACTTGGCGTAATCCGCCGGAGAGTCCACCAGCACGTCCGCGCGCATCTTGAAATGGCCCAGCCCGCAGAGCTGCGCGCAGGCGAGCTCGAAGTGCCCCGTCTGGTTGGCCTCGAAGGAGACCGGAACTTTCTGTCCGGGGATGGCGTCCTGCTTCACCCGCAGCACCGGGATGTTGAACGAGTGGATGACGTCCTTGGCGGTGATCTCGACCACCGTCGGCTTGCTCAAGAGGATGTGCAGCTGGTTGACGCTGACGATGTCGTCCTTGGCCGCCGGGTCGTCGGGGTCGAGGCCGACGGGGTTCTCGCTGGAGATGAGCGAGGCGTCGGTGCGGCCGAACTTTCCGTCCTTGCCCGGGTAGTGGAAGTCCCAGGCGAACTGTTCGGCGACCAGGCGCACGCGCTGGGCTGGACCCTCGGGCTCCCCCTTGTACTTGAACCAGACCGGGGTCGAGAGGCCGAAGAGCAGGACGACCTCGACCACCACCACCGCGACCTCGATATATTTGGTGAAAACGGCCTTCACCGGCGCATAGCTCGCGACGTGGCCCGCCCGCGCGCGGAACTTCACCAGGCAATAGACGTAGAAAATGCCCCAGCCGACGAAGAGCAAGAGCATGAACCAGTGGAGGATGGCCATCAGACGGTCGATGGCGGCGCCGTGCACCGAGATATCCATCGGCAGCCAGTAGCCGTAGGAACCTGTGATCTGATCCATTGCTGGTTCTCCTCCCAGGCGAGCCTGGGTTGAGCAATCCGGATGCGTCGTCTAGTCGGCGGGCTCTGCCGGCTGGTGCAGGGCCAGGCGCTGCGGCCCGGTGCTGCGCGGGGGCGCTACGGAGGAGAGGCACCAGAGCGCGAGGCCAGCCAGGATGGCAGCCGGCGTCGCGGCCCAGAAGAGGCGTGAGAAGAAAGGCGGCTGCGGGGAGAGCGCGCTGTCCCGCCTTCGGGACCAGAGGAACAACGCCTCGGTGGCAAGCACCACCAATCCTACCGCGCGAGCGATGGTGAGGACGGCGACAAAGGGGCCGGAGGCGGCGTCCATCTGGAGGTTTTCGGGTAGCACGGCGGTCCACGCCGGTCAAGACGAGGGAGCGGCATCTTGCCGCAGGTCGATCAGCCGATCCGGTCGACCATCAGCACCGCGAACAGAGCGGTCAGGTAGAGCAGCGAAAGGAAGAAGAGGTTTCGCGCCCAGCGCGTGCCGGCGTTCTCGCGCAGGCCGAGCAGGCCGTAGCCGAGGAAGGCGGCGCCAGCGACGAGAGCGGTGACGAGATAGAGTCGACCGGCGACGCCGATCGGCACGAAGAGCAGGCTGACGCCCACCAGTGCGACGGTGTACCGCACGATGTTGGCGCGGGCGGCGCGCTCGCCGCCGGGCTCGTTGGGCTGCACCACCAGGCCGGCGCGCGCGTACTCGCCCTTGCGGAAGAGCGTGATGGCGAGGAAATGGGGCACCTGCCAGAGGAACATCACCGAGAAGAGCGAGCAAGCCCGGCAGCGGACCGACCCCGAAGGTGAGCAGCGGGACCGAAAGCACCGAGAGCCCGATCCCGAGGCGCAGCGCCACCGCTGGGTCCATCCGCCCTGCGGGAAGCGGCCGGCCCGCGGTGCGCGCCATCAGCGCGTCGCTGTCGCGCTCGAGGTACATGTTGAGCGTGTTGGCCCCGGCCACGATCAGCACCGTCCCGACCAGGGTGAGCGCGACCCCCGCGGCGGAGAGCCCGCGCGGCGCGAGCCACAGCCCGCTCGCGGTGGTGAAGACCACCAGCGCGGTGATGCGCGGCTTCGCGAGCGCGAGCAGGTCGCCCAGCGCCACGCCGCGCGCGGGCTCGGAGGCGGCGCTCATGCCGGCCGCGCCCGCGCCGTGGAGGGCGGCGGCACAGCCGCGGTCCGCTCGGGCGCGGCGGCGACCTCGGCGGCCGCGGTGAGGGAGAGCAGGCCCACGCAGTCGGCGAGGAGCAGCGCGGCCACCAGGAGATGCGCGGTGACCGGGACGATTTCCTTGAAGGTAACGATGGTCCAGATGCCGAGAGCGATCTGCGCGACCACCAAGAGCGGCAGCGCCAGCGCGAGCGCGCGGACAGCCCCGGAGACGCCCGCGCGCGCGAGCCGCAGCGAGACGGCGACCAGCAGACCCGCAACGACGAACGCGAGCGCGCGGTGCGCCATGTGCAGGTGCACGGCGGGGTGCACGCCCGACGGCCAAAGCGCGCCGCGGCAGAGCGGCAGGTCGGTGCAGACGAGGCCGGCACCGGTGTGGCGCACCGTGGCGCCGAGCACGATCTGCGCGTAGAGCGCTCCCGTGGCGGTCCAGAGCAGGCCGCGGCCCCGCACGGCGAGGCGCGGCGCCGTGCCCAGCCTGAGCCACAGCAGCACCGCGATGGCCAGGAACAGCATCGAGGTGGCGAGGTGCAGCACCAGCACCGTGACCGGCAGCCGGTAGATCACCGTGAGCCCTCCGAGCAGTCCCTGGGCCATGACCAGCAGCAGCGCGAAGGAGGCGAGCCGGCCGTCGCCGCGGGCGCGCGCGAGCGTGAGCGCGCAGCCGGCGAATCCCGCGACCGTCAGCGCGGCCCACACCGGCGGCAGTTCGCCGGTCGCGTACTGCACGGCCCCGGCGCGGAAGGCGGCGCCCAGGAGAAGCGCCGAGGAGGCGGCGAGCGGAAGCGAAAGCAGACCCTGGCGCTCGCGCAACAGCGCCCCCACCGCCAAGAGCGCGGTCACGACTCCGACCGCGGTGGCGAGATAGCGGTGGCCGTGCTCCATCAGGACGCCGCCGACCATCTTGGGGAACGGCGTGCCGAAGCACATCGGCCAGTCGGGGCAGGCGAGGCCTGAGTCGGTGTTGGTGACGAGGCCGCCCACGGTGATGAGCAGCAGCGTCAGCACTGCGGCGGCGGCAGCCAGAACGCGCAGCCACGGCCTCAAGTCCCGCTCGCTCTCTCGACCTTCCATCGCGCGCGAGGATGCGGCCTGCGCGCCGGCCGCGCAAGCCGCATCGGAGGGGCGGGCTCAGGGTGCCTTTTCGGTGCCGTCGTACTTGAAGGTGATCTTGACGGGCTTGCCCGCGGCGACCGTCACCTCCTGCGTCTTCTCGCCGTACCGCTCATGCCAGGACGCGACCGTGTACTTGCCGGGCGGCACGTTGTCGATCTTGAAGTCGCCCGTGTCGGCGGTGGAGGCCTGGTACGGGTTCTTGTTGACGCCGGAGAAGCCCCTCATCCAAGGGTGCACGTCGCACTTCCACTTGATCATGCCCGCCTCGGCAAGCGGGTACTCGATCGGCTTGGCCTGCGCGTTGGGCATCCCCTTGTTGAACAAGGTCGCCGCGCCCAGGTACGTGTGCACGTTGTGCAGCGTGGGGTCTTCGTTCTTCGCCACCACTTTTTGACCCACCTGCGCGTACGTCAATCGCGGGCGGTACATGCAGTCCTTCTGGCTCATGTCCACGCTGCCGGTGCCCTTGCTGTCCGGCGCGCCCTTGGTGACGTGGACCCAGACGTTCTCGAGCTTGTTGCCCTTGAGCAGGACCGACTCGTCGTTCATCGGCTTCTTGGCGCAGAACGGGTCGGCCTCGCGATGGAGCTTGCCCATCGTCGGCGGCTTGCCGGTGAACTCGACCGAGCCCTCGATCACCTCGGCTTGCGCCGAAAGCGGGAGCAGCGCCGCGGCACAAAGCGCACCGATCATGAGCTTGTTCATCGCTGTTCTCTCCTCGGGTAAAAGGCGCGCTGGCAGTAGCAGAGCGCCTGTGTAGGGTCAATTGCGGGGGGCTACCCCCGGGTTGGCCGGGTGGCGCTTGCCGTGCTCGGCCGCCGCGGCTCGAAGCCGGGCTCGCCCAGGTGCATGAGCAGGTCGCGCAGCGCCTCGATCTGCTCCGTCGCCTGGCCATGGAAGGTCTTGCTCGGCGCGGCTGGACTCTTGGGGTCGCTGAAGTCCCGCCGCCGCTGCCGGGTCCTGCCCCTTCGCGAGCTGCCCGACCACGTGGCACTGCAGGCACTTCAGCTCTGCGAACAGGGCGCTCGCCTCGTGGGCGCGCGAAGGCGTCATCGGCGGGGCGGTCGCGGTCAGGTAGGGGAAGCTCTTCTGCGACGAGGCCGCGAAGTAGTGCACCACCGTCGTCGCGTCCTCGTCGCTGAAGTGGAACGTGGGCATGCGGATCTGAAGCCACGGCCGCAGCGGAAAGGGACCCTTGAGGAACGTGAAGAGCCACGAAGGCTGCACCTTCGCCCCCTCGCCGGTGAGCACCGGCGGCGCGAAGCTCTGGGTGTCGTCGTTGTACAGGTCGCGCACCGCGCCGCCGCGCTTCTCCACCACGTGGCAGTTCCGGCAGCCGTTCCAGAAGACCAGCTTCTCGCCGTGCAGGATGGCCTGCTTCTCGGGGTTGTTCGCGCCGGCGATGAACTCCGGCTGATCCGGCTTCTCGCCGGTCTGCCCGCGCACGAAGGTCTCGATGGCGAGGGCCTCGTCGTCGGTGAAGTCGAACTGCGGCATCCGCGTCTCGACGCGCTCGTAGGCGTAGATCCGCGGCGTGTGCAGCTTGGTCCAGACCCAGTTGGCCCAGGTCTGGCGGTGCTTGGGATCCTCGGTGAAGTACCTCACGTCGCCAAAGTCGAGCAGGTTCGCGTCTTTCTTGCCCTCCTCGGTCAGCTCGACGCCGATCTTCTGCGCGTTCTCGAAGCCCTTGACGTTGTGGCAGCCGAAGCAGCCGTACTTGGCGATGAGCTCGCGGCCCTGCTCGGCCAGCGCCCCGAGTCTGGCCTTGTCTCCATATTCGGGCGGCGCCGGGTACTGCTCGTCGCTCTTGAGCGTGGCGAGATACGCGGTGACGTTCGCGGCCTCGGCGTCGGTGAGCCTGAGGTCGGGCATCTTCGTCTCCGGCCACATCTCCTTGGGGTTCTTGATCCAGCTGTAGATCCACTGCGGGCTGGTCTTGTCGGCGATGTTCGACAAGTTCGGCGCGTAGTCGCGCTCGGAGGAGCCCTCGCTGCGGCGGGCAGAAGAGCCCTTCTCGGCGACGTGGCAGGCCTTGCAGCCCACCGAGTCGAACAGCTCCTTGCCCTTCTGCGGATCGCCGCCCTTGGGCAGCTCGCGCAGCTTGGCCGGCTCGCTGTTCGCCCACAGGTACGCGCCGATGGCGAGCACCTCCTGGTCGCGGAGCTTCTGGTGGCGCGCCTGCGTCTGCTCGGGCTTCTCGCCCTCCTGGGGCGGGACCGAGCTCGGATCCACCGCGCCCGGCCAGAAGTTCGGCATTCGCGTCGCCGGCCGGAAGCCCTTGGGATACTTGATCCACGTCTGCAGCCAGCCCGGCGTAGTCTTGCTCGCGATGGTGGTCAACGTCGGGCCGCGCTTCGCCAGATCGTTGTAGCCCTCGATCGGGTGACAGCCCCAGCAGCCGACGTCGATGAACAGCTTCTTGCCCCGGGAGAGCAGCGGCGCGTGGGCGAGCGTCAGCTCCTGCGCGTGGCACTTATCGCACTTCGACTGCAGGAACGCGCCCTTGTATTTCTTGCCCAGGATGGCGACTTCGTCGGTGAGCGGGTCGTTCCAGTCGTGGTCGTCGACGCCGTGGCGGAACGCCTTGTGCTCGACGCCCTTGGTCTGCGCCCCCTCGCCGCCGTGGCAGGTGGTGCAGCCGAATTGCTCGGGCGGATGCGACTTCACGAGCAGCTCGAAGCGGTCCGGGTGCGTACGGAACACCGGCTTGACGTCGAAGGGGTTGGTCTTCGCCGCCTCCTCCAGCGCCGCCACGGTCTCCTTGTCGGAGCAGGCCTGCACGACCGAGGCGAGCTCGTCGCTCCCGCGCTTGCCGTGATGGGCGCCCTTCTCCTCCGGATCCTGCACGCGCGGCCCGCGCTTCTTCTCGTGTGCGACCACCGCGCCCTTCGCGTCCTTGAGCACGAACTTGGTCTTCGCCAGCCAGCGCGCGCGCGACTCGGGGCCGCAGAACGCCTCGGCCTGCTCCAGCCACTTCTTCCAGGCCGCTGCCGGGCGGCACTCGGTGGCGCTGGCCGGATCCACAGGCGCGGGCTCGGCCGGCGGGCTGAAGCCGCCGATCGGCACCGCCGGATCCTCCTGCGGGACCTCCTCGCAGATCTTCTCGTGCACCGTCTGGTACTGCGCGGCGACCTCGGGATCGATCGCGTACTGCGACTTGAAGTCGTCGTCGGTGATCTTCGCCTTCTTCGCCTCCAGCACTTCCCACGGCGCCGAGAAGCCGCCCTTGTTCACCGCCATGTGGCAGTTCTGGCAGCGGTCGACGGTCTCCGAGCCCCACGAGTTCTTGAGGCCCTTGATCCAGTACTGCTCCATCTGCGGCAGCTTGCCGGGGAAGCCCTCGAACGGCTCGAGCCGCTTCTTGAGCTCGGCGACCGGCTTCTCGAAGGCGTCGATCTTCACCTGGGCCGCGTCCTTGCGCGCCTGAAACGCGAGCCGCGTCGCGGTCGCCGCCTTGTGCTTCTCGATGGCCGCCTGGTAGACCGCGTCCTTCTCGGCGATCTGCCGGTTCCAGTCGTCCAGCTCCTTCTGCCGGGCCGACTCTTCCTTCCCGTGGCCCTCGTGCCGCGCCTCGCGGAGCAGGTAGTAGACCGCGTCCGCGCGCGACTTGGCGAAACCCAGATAGAGCTTGGCCTCGTCCTCCCTGACCTTCGCCTCGTCCTCGGCCCTGACGGCGTCGTCGTAAGCCTTGCGCTCCTGGGCGCTGCCCGCCATCGCCTTGCCCGCGGCGACGAGCTCGATGCGGGCGGCCTCGAGCTGTTGTTTGACGGCCGGATCCTCGAGGCGCTTCTGCGCGCGCGCGAGGTCTTCGCGGATGTGCTTCTCCTCGAGCTTGAAGAACTCGCGCTGGAAGTTCTTCCACGGGCGCCGGGCCACGATCTCGTCCACCACCGCCCACCCGGTGCAGAGCGCAAGCGCGACGGCGAGGCCGACGAAGGGCCACTTCAGGCTTTGCAGCTCGAGAGGTTTCGTGGCCACTCTGGCCCTCAGACGTTGAGGATGTTGGGGATGACCAGCACGTACTTGATGTTGAAGCCGAGCCGGAGCGCCATCTTCACCACCACGCCGAGCATGATCATGAAGAGCGTGGCGACGATGCCGTAGCGCAGGAAGCCCAGCTCCTTCATCACCGGGCTGTTCTGCTTCCAGCGCCAGACCGCCGCGGGAATGCCCACCAACCACCCCCCCACCGCGACCAGGCCGAACGTCATCGCGACCGGCTGACTGCGGATGCCGAGGAAGTAAGGCAGGTCGATGTTGGTGAGCGGCACCACCTTGTGCGGGTCCCAGTAGTCCCAGGGCATGAACAGGTTCCAGCCCGGGCCGCGGAAGAAGACGCCGATGGTGATCATGCCGACCCAGAGCAGCAGGAAGCCGGCGAGGAAGGTGGCGATGGCGAACTTGCGCTCCCGCCAGGTGTAGTAGCCGTTCCCCTTGGGGTTGATGTCGACGTAGGGGATGACCATCAGCCCGACGATGATCAGCGAGGGCAGCACCACGCCCGCGATCCAAGGGTCGAAGTAGACCAGCATCTCCTGGAGGCCGAGGAAGTACCAGGGCGCCTTGGAGGGGTTCGGCGTCTTGGTCGGGTTGGCCGGCTCCTCCATCGGGGCGTCGACGGTGATGCTCCACACCAGGAGCACGAGCAGCAGCACGCAGCCGGCGATGAACTCGGCCCGGACCAGGTACGGCCAGGTGTGGACCTTGTCGGGCAGGTCGGCCACCGGCAGCGACGCGCGCGCGCGCCCGGCGGTGACCTTGACCTCCTCCGGGTCCTGGATCTGGCTCCCTGGGGTGACGCTTTCGGCCATGGCTCCCTCGGGCGTTGGCGACTCTTGCTGGCAGGGCGTCTGCTAAAGCGGGCCGGAGATGCCGCCGTCTTTCCGGATGCGCCAGAAATGCAGGATCATCAGGATGGAGGCGATGATCGGAATGAAGATGCAGTGCAGGACGTAGAAGCGCAGCAGCGTCGGTGCGCCCACCACCGTGCCGGCGGTGAGCAGCGCCCGCGCGTCGTAGCGCGGGGTCATGCCGAGCTGCGGGCCGAAGGGACCTTCGTTGCCGAGCAACGGCGTGGCGCGCGCCATGTTGGTGCCGACGGTGACGGCCCAGATGGCGAGCTGGTCCCAGGGAAGCAGGTACCCGGTGAAGGAGAGCAGGAGCGTGAGCGTGAGCAGATTCACGCCCACCACCCAGTTGAACTCGCGCGGCGGCTTGTAGCTGCCGGTCATGAAGACCCGGAACATGTGCAGCCAGATGAAGATGACCATGCCGTGCGCCGCCCAGCGGTGCATGTTGCGCATGATCATGCCGAAGGGGACGTCGAAATCGAGGTACTTCACGTCCCAGTACGCATATTCGCCGGTGGGCCGGTAATAGAACATCAGCACCACGCCGGTGACCACGGTGCACAGGTAGAGCAGGAAGGTGAGGCCGCCCGCGCACCAGGTGTGCCGGTAGCGGATGCCGTGGCGGCGCATCTTCGAGGGATGCAGGTGCAGCCACACGTTGCTCGACACCTGGAGGACGCGGTTGCGCGGGGTGTCGGCGTAACCGTGGCGGAAGATCGATCGCCAGACGTAGTTGTTGGTCAGCACCTCTGACAGGTTCGCGAGAGGCGACTTGCGGCTGGGGGGCTGCGGAGCGTTCTCGGCCACGGCTTCCCTCGTTTAGAGTCAAAGACGGGCGTTGCGACGGCGGGGCGCTCAGGCGCCCTTGTATTTCACGAAAGCCTGCGGGTCCTCCCACTGGCCGAGCTCGTAGCGGAACCGGAAGGCCTTGTCGACGACGAGCTGCCCGTCGTCGCCCAGCGTGATCTTCACGCGCTCGAGAGGACGCGGGGTGGGGCCTTCGAAGTTGACGCCGTCCTTGGTGTAGCCGGAGCCATGGCAGGGGCACTTGAACTTGTTCTCGGGGCCCAGCCAGCGCGGGGTGCAGCCGAGGTGGGTGCAGATCCCGAGCAGCGCGTACAGGTTGCCCGGCGTGCGGACGATCCAGACGCGCTGGCTCTTCATCCACTTCTCGCTCACCTCGCCCACGCCGTACTCGGTGGGGAAGCCGGCTTTGAACGCGGTGGGCGGCTCGAAGAGGACGCGGGGGAACAGCATGCGCAGGATGGCGCCGCCGGCCGCCGCGAAGCACGTGAGGATGGCGCCCCAGGCGGCCAGGGAGACGATGCCGCGGCGCGACCAGATGTTATTGCCGCTCTCGGCCTCGGGGATGCCCGGATTTCCGCCCGGCATACTCCTCCTCTCAGCCTCGAACCCGCCGAAAGTGTCTGGCACGCGCTCAGGGGTCCGTCAAGGACGCCCCGGAGCATGCGACGGTTCGCCGCATTTGACCGGATCCGTGGCCGGGACTAGGAAAGGACTCCCATGGGGCCACTCGACAATTTCTGGGCGATCGTCTCGGTGCCAGACAACATCCCCATCGTCTTCATGCTGGTACTGGTCGGCTACTTCACCTTCCTGTCCTTCGACGAGGCGCGGAAGAACGACAGGCTGATCCGCGAAGGACGCAAGGACCACATCCTTCGCCGCATGCAGGAGTAGCGACCTTGGCGGGGCGACCTGCTAGACCTTGCGGGTCGCGTAGGCCTGCGGCAGGTGCTTCTTGACCAGCTTCGCCAGCTCGTCGCCGTCGAGCAGATCGACCGGGTTGCCGCGGGCCGTGTCGCGGGCGTCGTCGGAGATGCGCCCCAGCGTGACCAGGATGCCCTTGCCGACGAGCTCGGCGCGCGCGGTCTCGATCAGGTTGCGCACCTCGTCCGCGTCCACCGGCACGCCGGGGGTGCCGAGCAGCGCGCGGACGTAGACGCGGCCGCCGCGGATCGGCGTGGGATCGACCGCGTACAGGTCGACGCTGGCTGCGGCGCGCTCGCTGCGCTCGGGGCTGAAGCCCATCTCGGAGAAGAGCGTGATCAGGAGCCGCTGGAACCCCTCGACGCCGAAGCCCCGCACCCAGGCCAGGTCGGTCGCCGATTCCAGGCTCGCGAACTGCGGCGAAGCCGGCGACACGGGCTGGTTGCTCCCGATGAGAAGGATGAGCAGAAAACCCACCCCGGTGGCGAGCGCGGCGACCAGCAGGATCCCCATCCGCGCGATCCTGCTCCGCCGGCCCCTGGAGTTCAAGCGCGCCCGGCCTTGCTTTATACGAAGACCCTTGATCTGAGCCTCCCCGTCGCCTGGCGCCGGAGGCGCCCCGGCCAGGTCCCTCAAACGACGGTAACCGCGAGGTTCGCTCCACTTGACACCCGGCTTCGCGCTGACGTAGAAGCCCGGCTCCCGCGCGGCCGCCCCGGTGCCGCGCGAATAGGTGTTGCAGTAACGGGCCTGTAGCTCAGCTGGGAGAGCGCTAGAATCGCACTCTAGAGGTCTCCGGTTCGATCCCGGACAGGTCCACCATTTCCCGCCGGTCGGCCGCCCTTCAAACCCGCGCGGATGTGGCCGATTAGTGGAGGATGAGGCGGCTGGAAGCGCTGCATCCCTTCCCCGTCCCGCGCGAGGCCGCCGACAGCTTGTCCGCGGCGCTGGACGGGCTCGGCGAGGCCTTCTTTGCTTTCGACGCCTCGGGTGCCCTGGCGAGAATGAACCTCGCCGCCGAGCACCTCTGCGGACAGCGCCTCGCCGAGGCGCTCGGGAAACCCGCCGCAGAGATCCTGCCGCTGCGCGCAGCGGGCAGCAACGAGCTGGTGCAGCTCCCCCTCGCGCGCCTGCTGAGCGAGGCCGGGCCGCTCGCGCCGGGCGTCGATCTTCTCCTCTCGCGTCCCGACGGCGCCGTGCTGGCCGTGATCGGCGGCGGCGCTCCCCTGCAGGAGGACGGAGCGGCGGCGGGCGTGCTGCTGGTCCTGCGCGACGTGACGGCGGAGCGCGCCGCGTCCGCGCACGCACACAACCTCCATCTCGAGCTCATCGACCTGTTCGACGGCTTCTTCGACGGGATCGCCATCTACCGCGGCGACAGCATCGCCTACGTCAACCGCGCGCTGTCGGAGATCGCTGGAGTGCCGCGGGAGGCGATGCTGGGCCGGCGCCTCGACGAGTTCCTCGTCGTCGAGGCCGAGGAGCCGCTGCGGACGGCGTCCGACGGCTCGCCTGCGCCGAAAACCGCGAGCGACCTCTTCCGCATGCGCCGCGACGACCAGGTGCGGCTGGTCGAGCTCGGGCGCGCCCAGGCGATCGAATACGAGGGGGAGCTGGGCAGCCTGCTCCTGCTGCGCGACGTCACCGAGCGCGAGGAGCTGCGCTCCGAGCTGCACGACAAGAGCCGCATGGCCTCGGTGGGTACGCTCGCCGCGGGCCTGACCCACGAGATCAACAACCCCCTCACCTACGTCCTCGCCAACGCCAACTTCGCCCTCGATCAGGTGAAGGGCGGCAAGCTGTCCGGGCCGCAGCTGCCCGAGCTGCGCCAGGCCCTCGAGGAGCTGTGCGAGGGCGCGGAGCGCGCGTCGGGCATCGTCGCCGATCTGAGCGGCTTCGTCCGCGGGGACGGCCTCGAGCGGGTCCCGGTCGATCTGGGGCCGGTGCTGGAGACGGCTCTCCGGATGACGCGGCACCAGATGAAGGAGCGGGCCCAGGTGGTCTTCTCGCTGGGCGAGGCCCCGCTGGTGAGCGGCAGCCGCGCCCAACTGGGGCAGCTCGCCGTCCATCTGCTGGTCAACGCCGCCCAGTCGATCGCGCCGGGGAACGAGGCTGACAACCGCATCGACGTGCAGCTCGACGCCGACGGGCGAGGGTGGGCCCGGTTGCGCGTCCGCGACACCGGCTGCGGCATGTCCCCCGAGGTGCGCTCGCGCATCTTCGAGCCCTTCTTCACCACCCGGCAGGTCGGCCAGGGAGCGGGCCTGGGACTCTCGGTCTGCCACAACATCGTCGCCGCCATGGGCGGCCGCATCGCGGTCAAGAGCGAGGTGGGCAAGGGGAGCAGCTTCACCGTCTGGCTTCCCCCAGCGGAAGGATAGAACCTTCGCGGACAGGGGCCCGCGTGCTAGACAGCGGGCCGCCGTGGATGACCAGGAACAGAGCCGCCTCAGAGCGGAGGCGCAGCGCCGGCGAACCTTCGCGATCATCTCGCACCCCGACGCCGGCAAGACCACGCTGACCGAGAAGCTGCTGCTGCACGGCGGGGCCATCCACCTCGCCGGCGCGGTCAAGGCCCGCGGCGCGCAGCGCCACGTCACCTCGGACTGGATGGAGCTGGAGCGCCAGCGCGGCATCTCGGTGACCTCCAGCGTGCTGCAGTTCGAGCGCCGCGGGTACAAGATCAACCTGCTCGACACGCCCGGCCACCAGGATTTCTCGGAGGACACCTACCGCACGCTCGCCGCCGCCGACGCGGCGGTGATGCTGATCGACAGCGCCAAGGGTGTGGAGGCGCAGACCCGCAAGCTGTTCCAGGTCTGCCGGCGGCGCGGCATCCCCATCTTCACCTTCATCAACAAGATGGACCGGCTGGGCCGCGACCCGCTCGACCTGCTCCACGAGGTGGAGGAGGTGCTCGGCATCCGCACCCTGCCCGTCACCTGGCCGGTCGGCTCCGGTCCCGACTTTCGCGGCGTGCTCACCCTCTTCGACGACCTGGGACCGCAGGCGCGCCGCAGGCCCGACCCGCTCGCGCTGGACGACGGGGAGGGCGAGGCACAGGTGCGCGCGCAGGCGGAGGCGCACCGCAAGGCGCTGGACTCCGGCGAGCGCGCCCCCTACCTCGGCTCGCCGGGCCTGCGGGCGCGTTCCCTGGGAGAGAAGACCGCGGCGCACCTCGCCTCCGAGGTGGAGCTGCTCGACGCGGCCGGCGAGGCCTTCGACCACGGGCGCATCCTGCGCGGCGAGTTGTCCCCCGCCTTCTTCGGCTCGGCCTGGACCGAGGTGGGGGTGGACGAGTTCCTCGACGCCTTCATCGCGCTCGCCCCCGCGCCGGGGCCGCGCACGCTCATCTCCGGCGAGAAGCTCGACCCGCTCACCCCGCGCTTCAGCGGGTTCGTCTTCAAGATCCAGGCGAACATGGATCCCGCCCACCGCGACCGGCTGGCTTTCCTGCGCGTCTGCTCCGGCCGGTTCTCGCGCGGCATGGATGCGCGCCTGGTGCGCGGCGACGGCGACGAGGCGGCGAAGAGCATCCGCCTCGCCATGCCGCACCAGCTCTTCGGCGCCGAGCGGCAGGTGATCGAGGAGGCCTTCCCCGGCGATGTGATCGGGCTCTTCGACACCGGCGCGCTGCGCATCGGCGACACGCTGGTCGAAGGATCGCCGCCGATCGCTTTCGCGGAGCTGCCCCGCTTCTCGCCCGAGATCTTTGCGCGCCTGCGCGCAAAGGACGCGCTCAGGCGCAAGCAGCTGCAGAAGGGGCTCGAGCAGCTCGGGCAGGAAGGGGCCATCCAGGTGTTCGCGCAGCGCGGACTCGGGGAGAAGGACCCCATCCTGGGCGCGGTGGGCGCGCTGCAGCTCGAGGTGCTGCAGTACCGGCTGCTGCATGAGTACGGCGCCGAGATCATCCTCGAGCGCCTGCCCTACGCGGTGGCCCGCTGGGTGTCGGGGCCCGGGTTCGACCCGGTCTCGTTCGAGCACGAGACCGACGCGCTCTGCGTGGAGGACCGCGACCGCAACGCCATCGCCCTGTTCAAGAGCGAGTGGAACCTCAACTACGCCGCCGGCCGGCACGCCGACTGGACATTTTTACCCGTCGCCCCATCCACGTCCCCCGCGCGGTCCCGCCGTTGACGCGACGAGCAACCCGAAACCGCTCCTGACCCTCGGGTGCGGCGGGGTCTTCTGTTAGGTTTGTAGCAATGCCCCCTCTGAACCGGTTCGGACTGCGCGCCTGGCTCTTCGCCCTCGTCGCCGCAACCGTGCTGCCGGGCGCCGCCGCCGTGGTGTGGCTCGGGATCTCCAGCGAGCGCGCCGCTGTCCGCGACGGCGTCAGACACAGCGAGGCGCTGGCGATCCACACCGCGCGCCGCGCCGACCGGTCGTTGAAGGAGGCGCAGGAGGTGCTCCACGCCCTCGCCGAACGGCCGCTCATTCGCTCGCTCGATGCGGCCCACTGCGACCCCATCCTGGCCGAGCTGCGTGCGCTGCACCTGCTCTACACCAGCGTGGACGTGGCGGACGCCTCGGGCCAGGTGGTCTGCACCACCCCGCCCGATGCCGTGGACCGCGGGAGCCACGCGGGCTCGAGGTGGATGCGCGAGGTGATCGAGCGGAAGACCTTCACCATCGGCGACCCGCAGCGAGGGTACACCACCGCCCGCTGGGTGGCGGCGCTGGCGAGCCCGATTCTCGGCGCCGATGGCGCGAGAGGAGCGGTGGTGTTCGCGCTGGATCTGCTCGAGTTCGGCGGGCGCATCGACCCCGACGACACCCAGTTGGCTCGCGCCTCGGTCGTCAACCAGCAGGGGATTCTCATCGCGCGCGCGGGGGCGGGCGCCGCGGAGCTTCTGGGCCAGCGCGACGAGGACGAACACGCGGTGGCGCAGGCGGTCACCGCTCCGGTCGGCAGCATCGTGAGACCCGACCGCACCGGCGTCCGCCGCATCTACGGCATAGCCCCCATCGCCGGCGGCCGCTGGCGGGCAGTGGTCAGCGTCCCGGAGGAACAGGTGCTTGGGCCGGCCCGCGCGCGCGCTCGCGCGGCGCTGCGCCTCGGGCTGCTCGCGGTGCTCCTGGTTTCGGTAGCCGCGTACTGGCTGAGCCGCAGGCTGGCCCGGCCGATCCTGGCTCTCACCGAGGTGGCGAAGACCGCGGCCGGCGGCACGCTGCTCGCCCGCGTTCCCGAAGAGGGGCCGCGCGAAGTGCGCGACGCGATGGCGCGGTTCAACGAGCTGCTCGAGGCGCGCAGCCGGGCGGAGAGCGCGCTCCGCCACTCCGGCGAGCGGGTGGCGCAACTGAACCGGCTGCTCCGCACCACCTGGAGCGTGAGCCGGATGATCGCGCGCGAGGACGACCGGACCAGCGTGCTGCGGGGCGCCTGCCGGGTGCTGGTCGAGGTGGGCGGCATGAGCGCCGCCTGGGTCGGGTTCGCCCAGCCCGACGGCAGGGTGGAGCCCGCCGCCACGCACGGGATCGAGGCCAGTGACCTGGACATGGTCCGCGTCGACGACACGCCCGAAGGCCTGGGGGCATTCGGCCGCGCTTTCCGCAGCGGCGAACCACAGGTGGTGCGCCGCCGGGACGAGGTCCCTTACCTTCCTTACCGCGGCCTCGCCGCGCGCTACGGCCATCTCTCCTGGGCGGCCTTTCCGCTGCGCGAGCGCAGCCGGGTGACCGGCGCGATCGCCGTCTACGCGGCGGAGGAGGACGCCTTCGGCGAGGACGAGCTGGAGCTGATCGCCGAGCTGGCGCGCGACATCGGCCTCGCCCTGGAGCACCTCGACGACCGCGCCAGCCGCAAACGCGCGCAGGAGGCGCTCCAGCAGAGCGAGGCCAGCCTGATCGTCGCCGACCGCCTCGCCTCGCTGGGGAGACTCGCCGCGGGCGTGGCGCACGAGATCAACAACCCGCTCGCCTACGTGGTGATGAACACCAGCGCGGCCTTGGAGGACCTGCAGCGCGCGCTGCCCAAGGCCGACCCGCTCCTGCGCCCGGGGCTCGAGGAGGCGGCGGCAGCGCTGCGCGAGGCGCGCGCCGGCAGCGAGCGCGTACGCCTGATCGTGCGCGACCTGAAGCTGTTTTCGCGGGTGGACGTCGAGGCCAGCGACCCGGTCGAGCTTGCGAAGGTGATCGAGTCGTCGATCGGCATCGCCTGGAACGAGATCCGCCACCGCGCGAGGCTGGTGAAGGACTTCTCGCCCCTGCCGGAGGTGGTCGGGAGTGAGTCGCGGCTGGGGCAGGTGTTCCTCAACCTGCTCGTCAACGCGGCCCAGGCGATCGAGCCAGGAGCGCCGGACCAGAACGAGATCCGCATCGTCACCCGCCGCGAGGGCGACCGGGCGGTGGCCGAGGTGCGCGACACCGGCTGTGGCATCCCCCAGGAGGTGCTCAAGCGCATCTTTGAGCCGTTCTTCACCACCAAGCCACCCGGGGTGGGCACCGGCCTCGGCCTCGCCATCTGCCACACCATCGTGAGCGAGTTGCGGGGCGCGCTGACCGTCGAGAGCACGCCCGGCAAGGGCACCACGTTCCGGGTCAGCCTGCCGCTTGCGACCCACGCCCAGACCAAGGGGGCCGCACAGGTGGCGCAGCCGTCCGCTTCGCCCAGATCTCCGCGTGCGCGCCTTCTCGTGATCGACGACGAGCCGGCGGTGGGCAACGCCATCCGGCGGGCGCTCGCCGCCGAGCACGACGTGCTCGCGGTGACCAGCGCCAAGGCGGCGCTGGCGCTGCTCGAGGAGGGGGAGAAGTTCGACGCCGTCCTCTGTGATCTAATGATGCCGGAGATGAGCGGGATGGACCTGCATGAGGCGCTCGGGCGCATCGCGCCGCGGCTCGCGCAAGGCATGATCGTGATGACCGGCGGCGCGTTCACGGGGAGGGCGCAGCAATTCCTCGACCGGGTGCCAAACCAGCGGGTGGAGAAGCCCTTCGACGTGCAGAGTCTGCGCGCCGTGGTCCGCAGCGCGCTGCGGTAACGCCTTTTGAGGGAACCTCGCGGTGACCTCGCGGTTCCCCTCCCTCGCGGCCGGACTCCCGGCCGGGCCGCTCCGGCGGCGGGGGTCTACCTCGGTCCGGCGATGTAGCGCCTTCGGAGCGCTCCGTCGACGCCGAAGGCGAGGCCCGCCCTACCGGCGACCAGCACCAGGAACACCAGCAAGTAGACGAGGCCGTCCTGCCCGATCAGGTACTGCTGCGAGACCATCTTGCCGCTCGCGAAGTGGAAGTTGAACACCATCAGGAAGGCGACGATCGAGGCGAGCGGCGTGAGGAAGCCGATGACGAGCAGCGACCCCAGGCCGATCTCGCCCACCACCGCCACCCGCGCGAGCCACGCCGCGTGCGGGGTCAGGAGTTGTAGGTAGCCGAGCACCACCGGGTTGTCGGTGTGCGAGGCCCAGCTCGCGAGCAGGTACTCCAGCGCCGGGTGCCGGAACCACGAGAGTTTCTGGAGGCCGGGCCCGAGGATGGAGAGCCCGGCGGCGATGCGCAGGAGGGCGAGGAAGAGTTGCAGGCCGTTGGACATGCGGCGCTCCTTGCGGGCTCGGTGCTCGCGGCGCCGTATACCGGCGAACGCCCCCTGGCGCAATTCAAGACGTGGTTGAAGTTCGCGCGTTCGCGGGTCAAGCTGCCGCGCACCGATGCCGGATACGACCGACCCGATCGACGTCCTCATCGCAGGCGCGGGCCCCACCGGCCTTGCGCTTGCGGGCGACCTCCTCGCGCGCGGCGTGCGCGTGCGCCTGGTCGACGCGGCGGAGGCCCGCTCGCCGCACTCGCGCGCCATGGCGGTACAGGCGCGGACCCTGGAGCTGCTCGCGCGCTTCGGTCTCGCCGACACGCTGGTGGCGCGCGGACGGCGCATGTTGGGCGCGCGCATCTTCGTTCGCGGGCGCGAGGCGGCCGACCTGCGGCTCGGCGACGTCGGCGCCGAGGACACCCAGTTCCCCTTCGTGCTCTTCGTCTCGCAGGCGGAGACCGAGACGGTGCTCGAGGAGCGGGTGGTCCGCGAAGGCGGCAAGGTGGAGCGGCCGCTGCGGCTGACCGGGCTCGTCGACGAGGGCCCGTTCGCGACCGCGACGCTGGCCGACGCCGGGGGTCGCGAGGAGCGTGTGCGCGCGCGGTACGTCGCCGGTTGCGACGGCGCCCACAGCGCGGTCCGCAGGGCAGCCGCGATCGATTTCCGGGGCGCGCGCTACGAAGAGGACTTCGTGCTCGCCGATGTAACCATCGACTGGAAGGGGCCGGCACACCGGGTCAGCTTCTTCCTCGGAGACCCTGGCTTCGCCGCCGTGTTTCCCATGCGCGGCGGCGTCTACCGCGTGATCGGCTCGTTCGGGTCGATTCCCGAAGGCGCAAAGGAGCCCACGCTGCAGGAGCTCCAGGAGAACGTAGCGCGTGTCGCGGGGATGCCGCTCGTGCTCAAGGACCCGCGCTGGCTTACGCGCTTCCGCCTCCACCACCGGGGCGCCGATCGCTACCGGCGCGGGCGCGCTTTCGTGCTCGGCGACGCGGCCCACATCCATAGCCCGGCGGGCGGCCAGGGCATGAACACGGGCATCCAGGACGCGACGAACCTGGGCTGGAAGCTCGCGCTGGTCCTGCAGGGTCGCGCCAGGGAGGACCTTCTCGACAGCTACGAAGAAGAGCGGCTCCCCGTCGGGCGCAACCTGCTGCGCTTCACCGACCGCGCCTTTTCCTTCCTCGCCTCGAGCAGGCGCCCGCTGGTGGCCGCGCGCAACCTGCTCGCGCCGCGCCTGCTCGGGCTCGCGCTCTCGCGCTACGCGCCGCAGGCTTGGATCTTCCGTTTCGTCTCCCAGCTCGCCATCCGCTACACCGAGAGCTCGATCGTCGAGGAGCGCGCCGGTGGACCAGGCTTGCAGGGCCTGGTGGCGGGATGCCGCGCGCCGGACGCCCCGCTGATCGTTCCTGAAACCTCGGCCGCGACCAGCGTGCACGCCCAGTCCGGGGGAACCGAGCACCACCTGTTCATCTTCGCCGGGCCCGAGGCGGAGGACCTGCCGCGTCTCGCGCAGACCGCGCGGGAGGTGCTGGAGAACTCGTCCGCGCCGACCACGTTGCGCCTCATCTGCCCGGAGACCGAGCGGGCGGTCGCGCCGGAAGGGGCGCTGCTCGACCCCGGCGGCGCCGCGCGGGGGCGCTTCGGCCTGCGCGCGGTGGGCGGCCACGTGCTGGTGCGCCCGGACGGCTACATCGGGTTCCGCGAGGAGGGGCACGATTTCGGGGCCCTCGCGCGCCATCTACACCGGCTGTATCCCAGGACCTGACGTTTCGGCTTTGGAGTTTGCGGCCCCCTTGCTACACACCCCGCTTCCGTCCACCCGCGGATGCGGAGGAGAAGAGATGCTGAAGGGCGCCATCGCTGGATTCGGGTTCATCTCGGGGAAGGGGCATTTCCCTGCCTACCAGAAGCGCGACGACGTGGAGATCGTCGCGATCGCCGACGTCGCGCCGGCGCGGCTCGAGGCGGCGCGGGCGGTCGCCCCCAAGGCGCGTCTCTACGCGACGGCCGACCAGATGCTGGCGCAGGAGAAGCAGCTCGATTTCGTCGACATCGCAACGCCGCCGGTCGACCACGCCCGCATTGCGCTTGCCGCGGCCGCGCGCGGCGTGCACGTGCTTTGCGAGAAGCCGCTCACCACCTCGGTCGCCGAGGCGCTCGCGCTGGTCGCGGCCGCGCGCAAGCACCAACGAGTCATCTTTCCCGCGCACAACTACAAGCACGCCCCGGTGGTGAAGTTCAGCCGCCAGGTGATCGACAGCGGGCGCATCGGCCAGGTCCGCGCAGTCACGCTCAACACCTTCCGCACCACCCACGCCAAGGGCGTCCCCGAGTGGCGGACCGACTGGCGCCGCGACCGGAAGACCTCGGGCGGCGGCATCGCCATGGACCACGGCAGCCACAGCTTCTACCTCACCTTCGCCTGGCTGAACGCGCTGCCTACCCACGTCACCGCGAAGGCGCTGACGCTCGACTCGCAATGGGACACCGAGGACAACCTCAACTGCGTCCTCACCTTTCCCACCGGCTACGCGCACGCGTTCCTCACCTGGACCGCGGGCGTGCGCAAGGTGGTCTACTCGCTGCAGGGTACCGACGGCGCCCTGGTGATCGACGACGACGACTGGGAGCTCACCACCGGCAAGCGGTCCGGGAAGCCGACGGTGGAGACCGGCGTGATCGAGAGCGACTGGATGGACGCCTCCCACACCAAGTGGTTCAACTCGCTCTTCGACCAGTTCAAGGCTGCCATCGCCAAGGGCGAGCACGTGCACCGCGAGCTGCGCGAAGCAGTCGCCTGCGTGCAGATCATCGAGACCTGCTACCGGAGCAACGCCGAGGGCTGCCGCGAGCTTTCGCTGCCGGTCGACGTCCTCTCGGTGTAGGAGTAGCTCCAGGAGGAGCGGATGACCGGCACGGTGGTGATCACGGGAGCGAGCTCCGGCATCGGCGAGGCCTGCGCACACGCCTTCGCGAAGCTGGGTGCGAAGTTGGTGCTGGGCGCGCGGAGGAAGGAGCGCCTGGACGCCGTGGCCCGGGCCTGCAGCGACCGTGGTTCGCCCAAGGTGCTGGCGGTACACCTCGATACCCGGGACGCGGCCTCGATCGCCCGGTTCCACGCTGCCGCCGAGCTGGAGACGCCGGAGATCCTGATCAACAACGCCGGCGGGGCCCTGGGCAGGGATCTGCTCGCCTCCTCTCGCGACGAGGACCTGACCGGCATGGTCGAGGCGAACGTGATCGGATTCGTCCGGGTCGCGCGCGCGTTCTTGCCGGGGATGATCGCCCGCAAGGCGGGCCACCTGATCCACCTCGGGTCGATCGCCGGCGAGCAGGTCTACGAGGGCGGCGGCATCTACTGCGCCACCAAGTTCGCGGTGCGCGCCATCTCCCGCACCTTGCGGCTCGAGCTGCTGGGTACCGGCGTGCGCGTCACCGAGATCTCCCCGGGCATGGTGGAGACCGAGTTTTCGCTGGTGCGTCTGGGCAACGAGGAAAAGGCAAAGGCGGTCTACCAGGGGCTCGACCCGCTCACCGCCTCCGACATCGCCGACTGCGCCGCCTGGGCCGCGACCAGGCCCGCGCACGTCCACATCCACGAAATCCTGGTCACGCCGACGGCGCAGGCGTCCGTGTCGAAGGTGGTCCGCAGGTGAGCAGCCCTGCGGCGAGCGGCGCCCGGGTGGCCGCCCCGCGGAAGCGCGAGGCGCAGACGCTGCTCGTCGTCGGAGCGCGTGGGCTGGGGCGCGAGCTGGCGCTTCACTTCGGGCGGCAGGGGTGGAACGTCGTCTGCGCCGCGCGGACCGCGGCCGACGTCGAACAGCTCGCCCGCGAGGTGGGAGCCGAAGGAGGCGTCGCCCTGGGCAGCACCGCGGATCTGCAGGACCCGAGGACGCTTCGCGCGCTGTGCGAGGCGGCGATCGCCCGCTTCCTCCGCATCGATCTCTGCGTGTGCGCGCAGACGAGCGGCGTGCCCTTCGGGCCGCGGCAGCTCGAAGAGCTGCCGCCGGAGCTGCTCGCCCGCGCGCTCGCCGCCTACCCGCAGGGCACGCTCAACTTGCTTCAGGCGGTGGCTCCCCTGCTGAGGGCGCAGGGCGAGGGCACGTTCGTGCAGATCGGGACCGGCAGCGGGATGCGGCCGCGCGAGGGGTTCGGCCTGCACGCCGCCGCGCAGGCGGCGCTCCGCGCGCTGCTCGCCGTCGCGGCGCAGGAGCTGAAGCCCGCCGGGGTCCACGCGGCCTGGCTCGCCATCGAAGGGCAGATCGAGAGCGAGGGAGCGCAGGGCTACGTGCAGCGCCACGGCCTTGCGAAGACGTTACCGCCTGCGGCGATCGCCGAGGCGGTGGCCTTCCTGCATGCGCAGGCGCCGCGCGCCTGGACGCACGAGCTCTCGCTCCGGCCCTCCGCCGCTGGCTGAGCGGCGCGTGCCGTACCCGGGATCAGCGTCCGGCGCGGCCGGCGCCGCCGCCCGGGCGTCCTCCACCGGCTCCGCCGCCCGGGCGTCCTCCACCGGCTCCGCCGCCAGGACGTCCCCCACCGGGGCGCCCGCCGCCAGTCGGCCGTCCGCCGGGACGGCCGCGGCCGCCTCCGGGTCCGCGCTCGTTCTTGCGGTCCTGGGCCAGCGACTCCATGGAGAACGACCCCTCGAGCGATTCGCCCTGCTTCGCCTTGCCGCCACCGCCCGGCTTGCGCGGGCCGCGCCGGCCCTTCTCTTCCTTGGGGTCCTTGAACACCTGCTTCATCGAGTGGGGCATTAGATCTACGGTGTACTGGTGGTCGCCGATCCGGGTCGCCCCGGGGATCGCCTCCTCGCCCGAGAAGACGCGCACCAGCCGCACCCGCTCCGCCTTGCCGCCCACCGCGCGCAATGCCTCGCGCAGCCGCGCCAGGCGGTCCTCCCGGGTGCCGGTCGCCTTGGCCACCGCCTCATCGAGAACGGCCTTGACCGCGTCGGTCTCCTGCGCCGGGGCGGCCTCCTGTGCCGGGGCGGCCTCGCCGCCGGTGGCGACCTTGTCCTCCTGCGCCTCGCCCTCGACCGCCGCCTCCTCCACCGCGGCCGCCTCGCCCTCGACCGCCGCCTCCTCCACGGCGGCCGCCTCGCCCCCCGCGTCGGTCGCCGACTCGAACGCGGCGGTTTCGCTCTGCTCGCTGGGACCGCCCTCGACGTCGGGGTCGCGGTGCGGCTGGTCGCCCGCGCCGTGGGGGTGCCCCGCCGTCGGCTGCGCGGTGACCTCCGGCTCCGAGGGAGGCGGGGCCGCCTTCACCTGCGTCAGCTCCTTGGGGAGCGAGCGGCGCGCTTCGGCCTCGGCCTTGGCGGCCATGCGGATCAGGGTTCCAGAAAACTCGGTTAGTGTTCGGGTCGGCATGGGGCCCGCTCCTTACCACGAGACGCGGAGCCTGTCCGCCGCAACAATGGTCTCTTCCGCGGCGGAAAAAAAGCCGCCGCCGCCGCGTAGACAAAGCTGTGGGGAAGGCAGCAAAAAACAGCCTCGCAAAAGCAGCTTGTGGCTGTGCGAAGTCGATCCACAAGCTGTGGGCAACCTACGAGGGCTGGGAGCTACTGTTCTGAACCAACACAAGGGCTAGTGGGGATCGCTTGACAAGCCTTTGGATCCGGTGCAAACACGACGGTACCCGCGAGAGATCGCCGCCGAACGCGGGGCGAGGGGTTTCCGGCGCGGGTGCCGGACCCGAAGGGGCAGGCGGAAACGTCGCAAGCGTCGATCGCAAGGCCGAAGCAGACTTCCATCCAGTCCTGTACGCAGTCGGTGGCCGCAGGGCCGCCGGGGAACCTTTTTTTCAGAGGAGGCGCAGCAATGGCAAAGACGACTCGTCCGCCGGGCCAGGAAGCGTTGGCCGCCGCACCCGCCGCAGCGCAGCCGCAGGCCTCGCCCCCGACGCCGGAGCGCAAGTCGAGCCGGAGGGGCAAGGGCCTTTCGGTCCCGCGCCGCGTGACCAGCGAGGGGCAGACCGCAACGCAGGTGCTCGACGCGGTCGAGTGGACCCGGCGCCCCGCCCGGATCTCCGGCGCCGACGGCGAGGTCGTCTTCAAGATGGACGACGCCGAGGTCCCCGCCGACTGGTCGCAGCTCGCTACCGACGTGGCCGTCTCCAAGTATTTCCGCAAAGCCGGCGTCCCCACCCGCAGCGGCGCCGAGGAATCGGTGCGCCAGATCGTCACCCGCGTCGCCCACACCCTGCGCGAGGCCGGCGAGGAGCAGGGCGGCTACTTCGCGACCCCCGAGGACGCCGAGGCGTTCGAGGCGGAGCTGAGCTACTACCTCGTGCATCAGATCGGCGCCTTCAACAGCCCGGTCTGGTTCAACTGCGGCCTCAAGCACCAGTACGGCATCGAGGGCTCGGGCGGGAACTGGGCGGTGGACCTCGCCACCGGCAAGGCCTATCTCACGCCAGACGCATACACGCGCCCTCAAGTTTCCGCCTGTTTCATCCAGAGCTGCAACGACGACCTCGACTCGATCTTCAGCCTGGTCCACGACGAGGCGCGCGTCTTCAAGTACGGCTCAGGCTCCGGCACCAACTTCAGCAAGCTGCGCGGCAAGACCGAGCGGCTCTCCGGCGGCGGGACCTCCAGCGGCTTGATGAGCTTCCTCGAGGTGCTCGACCGCGCCGCCGGCGCCACCAAGTCGGGCGGCATCACCCGGCGGGCAGCGAAGATGGTGGTGCTCGACGCCGACCACCCGGAGATCCGCGACTTCATCGGCTGGAAGGCGCGCGAGGAGAAGAAGGTCGCCGCGCTGATCGCCGCGGGCTACGCCAGCGACTTCAACGGAGACGCCTACCGCACGGTGAGCGGCCAGAACGCCAACAACTCGGTGCGCATCTCCGACCGGTTCATGGAGGCGGTGGAGAAGAACTCGGTCTGGGAGACGACCGCCCGCACCACCGGCGAGGTGGTGGAGCGGCTCGCGGCCCGCGAGCTGTGGAACGAGATCGCCGAGGCGGCCTGGAAGTGCGCCGACCCCGGCCTGCAGTTCGACGACACCATCAACCGCTGGCACACCTGCAAGGAGACGGACCGCATCTACGCGTCCAACCCCTGCAGCGAATTCGTCTTCCTCGACGACACCGCTTGCAACCTGGCCTCGCTCAACCTGCTCAAGTTTCTCGACGACAAGACCGGCGAGTTCGACGTCCAGGGCTACCGGCACGCCTGCCGGGTCTTCTTCCTCGCGCAGGAGATCGCCGTCGACCTGGCAAGCTACCCGACCAAGCGGATCGCCGAGCGCAGCTTCGCGTTCCGCCCGCTGGGCCTCGGCTACGCGAACCTGGGCACGCTCCTGATGGTGCAGGGCCTGCCCTACGACTCCGACGCGGGCCGCGCCACCGCCGCCGCCATCACCGCGGTGATGACCGGCGAGGCCTACGCGCTCTCGGCGGAGATGGCAGCGACCAAAGGTCCCTTCCAGGGCGCGGGTGGTGCGGCTGGGCGAGGAGCACGGCTTCCGCAACGCGCAGTCCACCGTGCTCGCGCCGACCGGCACCATCGGCCTGCTCATGGACTGCGACACCACCGGCGTGGAGCCCGACTTCGCGCTGATCAAGTTCAAGAAGCTCTCCGGCGGCGGCTCGTTCAAGATCGTGAACCAGTCGGTGCCGCGCGCGCTCAGGAAGCTCGGGTACGCGCCCGCCGAGGTGCAGGCCATCGTCGACTACGTGCGCGGCACCGCCACGCTGAAGACGACGCCGGACTTCACGCCGGCCGAGCTGCTCGCGCGCGGGCTCACCGAGGCGGAGATCGGCAAGGTGGAGAAGAACCTCGAGGCGGTCTTCGACCTGCGCGCAGCCTTCGCGGCGCACGTGCTCGGCGCCTCCTGCCTGGCTCGGCTGGGCCTTGCGCCCACCGCGAAGGGCACCCAGGTGCTGGAGAAGCTTGGGTACACGCCCACCCAGATCGACGACGCCTCGCTGACCGTCTGCGGGCGGCAGACGGTGGAGGGCGCCCCGCATTTGAAGCCCGAGCACTACCCGGTCTTCGACTGCGCCAACCGCTGCGGCCCCTTGGGCACCCGCTTCATCGAGCCGATGGGCCACGTGCGCATGATGGCGGCGGCGCAGCCGTTCCTCTCCGGCGCCATCTCCAAGACCATCAACATGCCCTCCGACGCCAGCGCGAAGGACGTGGAGCGCATCCACGCGGAGTCGTGGCGGCTGGGGCTCAAGGCCATCGCCATCTACCGCGACGGCTCGAAGCTCTCGCAGCCCCTCTCCGCGGGCGACAAGGGCAAGAAGGCGGAGCCGGCGAAGCCCGCGCCGGTGCCTTCGGAGCCCAAGGCCCTGGCGGCGACGCTGCAGTCGATGCTGCAGATCACCCCGGAGCAGGCGCAGCGGATGGCGGAGGCCTGCTTCGCGCGGCCGTCCCAGCCTTTGGTGGCAGGGGCCGCGAGCCCGGCCCCAAAGGCGCTCTCGCTCAGCGCACGGCGCCGGCTGCCTTCCAAGCGGCACGGCCTCACCCAGGAGGCGAAGGTCGGCGGCAACAAGATCTTCCTGCGCACCGGCGAGTACGAGGACGGCGCGCTGGGGGAGATCTTCATCGACATGCACAAGGAGGGGGCGGCGCTGCGCTCGGTGATGAACTGCTTCGCGATGCTGGTGTCGATCGCGCTGCAGTATGGCGTGCCGCTCGACGTGCTGGTCGAGCAGTTCGTCTTCACCCGCTTCGAGCCGCAGGGGCCGGTGCAGGGCCATGACCGGGTGAAGTTCGCGACCAGCGTGATCGACTACGTGTTCCGCGCCCTGGGCGTCGAGTACCTGGGCCGCGACGACCTCGCGCACGTGACGCCAGAGGAGGCTGCTGCGACCCCGGTGGCCAACATGGGCGCCGACCCCGGCGCGCAGGCCGCGCTGCCGGCCAGCCCGGCGACGGTGGCCAAGGCGGCGCAGAAGGCGCCCTCGATCCAGACCTCCAACGGATCGAACCCACCGCCCGGCCGCAAGGCCGCGTCGGCCCAGGACCAGTTCCTCGGGCAGCTCTCCGGCGACGCGCCGTTCTGCGACGTCTGCGGGCACATCACGGTGCGCAACGGCACTTGCTACAAGTGCCTGAACTGCGGGAACTCGATGGGCTGCAGCTAGGGGAGCGCGGCGAGAGCCGGCGGCCCTCTCAAGCCAAAGTCTCGCAGCGCGGGCAGTCGGCGCGAGTGGGCCGAGATCGTGTTGCGGCGAGGCCCGGCTGGCAGGAAGCCCGGCAAGGGCGCTTTCGCTGCCGGGCCGCGGGCCGGCCTCGCCGCAGGTTTTAGCCCCGCTGACGTTCGCCGCCGGTTGCGACGGTCCGCGAGCGGCGCTCGCGAGACAGAGGTGCACGAGGCCCGGCAGGTAGGAAACGCCCGCCGGGCCGCTCGCCGCACCTCGAAGCGGGGCGGCGCGCAGCGCCTCGCCGCGCCTCGACGCGCGACGCTCAGCGTGCGAGCAGCGCACGGAGCTTGGAAGCGGCCCGGCGCACCGACTCGTCGGTGCCCTCCATCGCGAAGAGCTCGTCGAATGCGACCCAGCGCAACGCGTGGCTCTCCTCGGAGATGCGCGGCTGCGCGCCCTCGCGGGCGACGAAGCCGTAGCGCAGGTCGAGGTGAACGTGGGCGGGCTCGGCCTTCTTGGGGTTGGCCGGGATGGGGTGCACGTCCACGTCGAGGATGCTCTCGTCGGGAAAGGGCGACAGGTCTTCCGGCCGCAGGCCTGTCTCCTCCTCGATCTCGCGCAGCGCAATGGCGCGCGGCGCAAGCTCGCCCTCGCCGTGCCCGCCCGGCTGCAGCCAGCGATCGAGGCGGACGTGGTGGAGGAGCAACAGGCGCGCCCGCGCCGCATCGAGGACGAAGCCGCTGCCGGTCAGGTGGCCGGCAAGCTGGCTGCGCAGGTGGGCATCGGCAGGGTGCTCGGCGAGGAAGCTGCGCACGAGTGCGACGTCGCGCACCTCCTTTGCGTCCGCGCAGGCGTGCGCCGCCAGCTGCCGGTCGAGCGCCTCCCATCGATCGCCGTCCATCGCACCCCTTCCGAGGCGCTCCACAGGCGCCTCTCCACAAGCTTGCCCGAGTTGTGGACCACGCGTGAAAAGAATCGGCGATTCCAAGGTGGGAACGCGGAGGCCTATGTGAACAAGCTGTGCCCAAGGGGGTATGTTTTCTCTCGCATTGACGGGGTCTTGGCCGGGGTGTACCGACGCTTCCCGAACGTCACGAGGCCGCCACGTCAGACCTCGCGCGTAGGGTGGGGAGCGGGATGAACGCGAAGGATTACGTCGAGTCGCTTGCCCTCGCGCTCTCGCGGCTCCGCGGAGGAGGCCTCTTGCTCTCGCCTGTGGACGCGCAGCTCGCGCTCTCCTGGCATGCGGCAGGGGTGCCGCTGTCCGACGCGCTGCACGTGCTGCGCACCGGCAAGCAGCGCTTGCGCGGGGCGGCGACCCGGACGCGCGGCGCCCAGACGCCGGCGCTGACGCTGCAGGCATTCGCCGCCGCGGTGGAGGACGTAGCGAAACGCACGCGGCGCTCGCCCCTGCGGCTTGTGGGCGCAGCGCAATCGCGGCTCTGCGCGCCTCCCTGCGCGAGCTGCCGCGGGCGGCGGCGCTGCGCGCGGGCGCGGCGCTGCGCAAGCGGCTGGCGCGGCGGCCGAGCGAGATGCCGCGCCGCCGCTACCAGCGCAGCCTGCAGCTCCAGCTCCTCTCGGCGGCGAGCGAGACGCTCGACGTCCCTCCGAGCGCTTTCCTCCTCTGACCGAAGCGCCGAAGACGGGCGGCATCCGCGCGCCCGCGAACGTTCCACACGTCCTGCCGAGGTGAACCGCACCAATGAGCGATCCCGTCCTGAAGGATGCCGCAAAGCCCCCGCGCAAGGAGCCCTGCGCGCGCTGCGGCGGCGAGGGCGTCGTGTTCCAGGTCGACCAGGGCCGCGCCGTCGCCGCGGCCTGTGACTGCACCCGGGAGTGCCCGCTTTGCGGGGGCAGCGGACGCATCTACGAAGAGGACGCGCGCGGCTACTCGGTCCTCAAGGGCTGCCGCTGCGGCAGAGACCCCCGCCGCCTTCAGCTCCTCACCGGGCTGCGGCTCCCCTTCAAGTTCATCGACAAGAAGTTGCAGGACTTCGAGCCGCGCAGGGCAGAGCAGATGAAGGCCCTGGGCCGCGCCACCCGCTTCGTCGACGAGTTCGTCCCCGGGGCCACCAGCACCCGCGCCCTGCTCTTCTGCGGACCACCGGGAACCGGCAAGACCCACCTGCTCTCGGCCATCCTGCGCGAGCTTGCGCTGCAGAAGGGCGTGCGCGGGCGCTACGAGGAATTCTTCCTCCTGCTCTCGGACATCCGCGACGGCTTCTCGCGCGGCCTATCGGCGCG
>WNFI01288212.1_pt1 | contig 37311 bp, 39 predicted proteins | sample 5400471 | NCBI WGS metagenome assembly WNFI01 (sample SAMN13153348, study PRJNA577476) | soil metagenome | isolation source: 100 cm saprolite on Douglas fir-dominated hillslope | place: USA:California | collected 2013-09-17 | reverse complement strand
AATCCGGCCAGCGTGCCCGCGGCGCCCAGGTAATTGTTCAGCGCCTTCACCGCGTGACCGGCGCCAAGCGGCCCGACGTGGACGATGCGGTTGCCGAGCTTCTCCAGCACCGGACGCACGCGGGCCAGGGCGGCCTCGGTGCCGCCCACCATGATGGTGAGCGTGCCGTCGATCGCCTTCGGTACCGCGCCCGACACCGGTGCATCGATCAGCTCGACGCCGCGCGCGGCGAGCGCCGTGCCGAGCGCGCGCGTGGCGGCCGGATCGGACGAGCTCATGTCGACGACCACCGCGCCGCTGTTGAGAGCGGGAAGCGCCTTGAGCACGGCTTCGCGCACCGCTTTGCCGTCGGGCAGCATGGTGATCATGAGCTCTGCGCCCGCGGCCGCGTCCTGCACGGAAGAAGAGCTGCCGGTGCCGTTCAGGTCGAACGAGCGCACGGCGAAGCCTTCCTTCGCGAGATTGGCCGCCATGGGTTGCCCCATGCTGCCGAGCCCGATGAAAGCTACGGTTCTCACGCCTTGCGGTCCTTGAATACTTCCCTGGCGCAGCGGAATGCCACCACGGCGGCGGGCACGCCGCAGTAAATCGCGGTTTGCAGCAGGACCTCCTTGATCTCCTCCTTCGTGAGGCCGTTATTCAGGGCGCCGTTGAGATGGAGCTTCAGCTCATGCTCCTTGCCGAGCGCGGTCAGCATGCCGAGGTTCAGCACCGAGCGCATCTTGCGCGGCAGCCCAGGCCGGTTCCAGACGTCGTTCCAGCAGTAGGTGTTCAGCAGCTCGGTGAACTCGCGGTTGAAGTCGTCCACGCCCGCCATCGCCTTGTCCACCCACTCGGCGCCGAGCACGTCGCGGCGCGTCTTCAGGCCCGAGTCGTAGCGTTCCTTCTTGCTGCGGTTGTCCATTTTGCCTCCATGAAATGATCTGCATGATTTTTCACTCTAGCGGCGCTCGGGCAGGTGCGCGACCACGGTTTCGAGCCATGCCTGGTCGTCGGTCAGGGTGCGCAGCTCGGCGAGCGCTTCGCCCTTGGTCTGGCGCCAGCGCTCGACGACGCGCGGCTCGCTCTCCTTCTGGTGCGAGAACTCCAGGCGAATGCCGTTCGGGTCGAGGACGTAGATCGAATAGGTTTCGCAGCCCACGTTGATCGGGCCGAGATATTCGATATTCGACTTCTTGATTCGATTCAGTACGTCGTTGAACTTTTGCTCGCTGACTGCGAAAGACACATGCTGCATCGTGCCGATCGCATCCCGGTCGCCCTGGGGCTTGGCGCCCTTCGGGATCTCGAAGAAGGCGAGCAGCGAATCTCCGCCCGCATCGAGAAAGTAGTGGCGGATGTTCTCGAACGGCGGGTTGCCCCGGTTGCCGGGGCCGGTCCCCAGGCCCGGCGGGACCTTGAGAGCGTGCACCAGCGGCATGCCGAGGACGCGCAGGTAGAAATCCAGCGTCATCTTCATGTCGTCGGTGTTCAGCGCAAGGTGGTGCACCCCGCGGGAAAGGGGCTTTGACATCGAGCCGGCATGGTACCTAGAATTCGCACCTCGGGGGCGTTGCAGACTCCCCGCGTAAGACGCCTTCAGCGTCCAAGCTCTGCCAAGGAGAGCACATGGGCGCACGCCGTTTTCACTCCCTGAAGTGGCCGATCGCCCTTTATCTGGCGACGGGGGTCTTCATGCATTCTTCCTACGCGGAAACCATCAGCTTCGATACGGACGCGGTCGGGTCGCTTCCCGATTCGTGGGTGGAGGGGGTCACCGGCCGCGGGACGGCGCGCTGGACAGTCGAGAGCGACGCTTCGGCGCCGAGCAAGCCGAACGTCCTGAAGCAGTCGGGCGCGGGAACCTTTCCCTGGTGCGTCAGGCACAGGACGTCCATCGAGGACGGGTTCGTGGAAGTGAAGTTCAAGGCCCTCGCCGGGACCGAGGATCGGGCGGGCGGCGTGGTCTGGCGCTGGAAGGATGGCGACAACTACTACGTCGCGCGCGCGAATGCGCTGGAGAACAACGTGTCGCTCTACTACACCGAGGCCGGACGACGCCGCACCCTGAAGTACGTCGATGCCCCGGTGCCGGCGAATAAATGGCACACGCTGCGAGTGGAATTCTCAGGGCGGCGAATTCGCGTGGCATTGAACGGCAAGACGTACATCGAATTCGACGACAGCCACATTGCCGGACCGGGCGCCGTCGGCATGTGGACCAAGGCGGACAGCGTCACCGCCTTCGACGACTTCAGCTACGGCTCGAAATAATGATGATCCGCCGCGTGCTCGCGGCGCGGGCGCTGCGCGCTTTCGCCGACGGCTTCATCGCCGTGCTGCTGCCCGCCTACCTGCTGGCGCTCGGCCTGGGCCAGCTCGAAGTCGGGTTCATCAGCACCGCGACGCTGTTCGGCTCCGCGTTGGCGACGCTCGCGGTCGGGCGCTGGGGTCATCGCTTCTCCGTCCGCAGGCTGCTGCTCGGCACCTCGCTCGTCATGGCGGCGACGGGGCTGGCCTTCGCGGGCCTCTCTTCCTTGTGGCCGCTGCTCCTGGTGGCGTTCGTCGGCACGCTCAACCCGAGCAGCGGCGACGTGAGCGTTTTCCTGCCGCTCGACCACACGCTGCTCGCCGCGGCGGCGCCGGCGGATGCGCGCACGTCGGTGTTCGCCCGCTACAGCTTCGCCGGCTCGCTGTTCGGCGCCATCGGCGCGCTCGCCGCGGCGGTGCCGGAATGGCTTGCCGCGCGCGGCGCCTTGTCGATGCTCGAAGCTTTGCGGGCGATGTTCGTGCTCTACGGCGCGGTCGGGGTCGCGGTGTGGGCCCTGTATCTGCGACTTCCCGACGCGCACGTAGAAGAAACGAAACCCGCTGCGCCGCTCGGACCGTCGCGCGGCATCGTGTGGCGGCTGGCCGGCCTGTTCAGCCTGGACTCGTTCGCGGGCGGCCTGATCGTGAACTCGCTGCTTGCGCTGTGGCTGTTCGAGCGCTTCGGCATGTCGCTCACCGCAGCGGGCGCGTTCTTCTTCTGGACCGGCCTTTTGAGCGCAGTGTCGCAACTCGCTGCTCCCGTCGTCGCGCGCCGCATCGGCCTCATCAATACGATGGTGTTCACGCATATTCCGGCGAATCTGTGCCTGATTGGCGCTGCGCTCGCGCCGACGCTCGAGCTCGCGCTCGGGCTCCTGCTTGCGCGCAGCGCGCTCTCGCAGATGGACGTCCCCGCGCGCAGCGCTTTCGTGATGACGGTGGTGACGCCCGAGGAGCGCCCCGCGGCGGCGAGCTTCACCGCGGTGCCGCGCAGCCTCGCTTCCGCGCTCAGTCCCTCGTTGACCGGCGCCATGTTCGCTGCCGGAGCCATGGCCGCTCCACTGGTGATCTGCGGTGTTCTGAAGACCGCCTACGACCTCGCGCTGTTCGCGGCCTTTCGCCGCGCGGAGCCCCGCGCCTAGTGCTCGTGCCTGTGATGCAGGTCGGGATAGTGAGGGTGACTGTGCACCAGGCGCCCGTGGCGGTGCGAATGGCTGTGCGGCTCGCCGCCGTCCAAACCGAAATCGTGTTCGTGCTGATGATGCTCATCATGCACGTGGACATGGGCATGCTCGATCGGCTTGTGGACATGCCGGTGCTCGTGCCGCTCGGTGACATGGAGCCATACGCCGGTCGCCATCAGCGTCGCAGCGACCCAGAACAGCGCGGTAGTTTGCTCGCCTAGTACAGCGAGAGCGACGGCGGCCCCAAAGAAAGGCGCTACGGAGAAGTAGGCTCCCGTACGCGCGGTGCCGAGATGGCGCAGCGCGACGATGAAGAGCGCGAGGCTGATGCCATAACCGAAAAGGCCCACTATGGCGGCTGCCGCGATTGCGCCCGCTCGCGGTAACGCCGCGCCCTGAGCCAGTGCCAGGGCAAGATTGACGGCACCGGCGATCAACCCTTTAAGGCAGGCGATCGTCGCGGCATCGCCGCCGGAGACGCGCCGCGTGAAGTTATTGTCGAGCGCCCATCCGAGGCAAGCCCCCGCAATGAGCAGCGGTCCCGCGACGCCGCCGGCGCGCGGCACCTGTTCCCATGAAAGCACCACGCCGCCGGCCACGATCGCCACCATGCCGATCAGGACGCGCCGGTCGACGTTTTCCCGAAAGGCAATCCAGGCAATCGCTGCCGTGAGCGCCGCCTCCAGATTGAGCAGCAGGGACGCCGTGGCGCCATCGGTGCTCACGAGGCCGAACATGAGCAACGCCGGCGCGATGACGCCGCCAGTGACGATGGCGGCGCCCAGCCAGGGCCATTCGGACCGAGCCAGCACGGCGCGGTTCGCAGCAGGCCTCACTGCGATCCACGCGAGAAGCCCCAGTCCGCTGCCGAGATACAAAAGCCCGGCGAGCAGCAGCGGCGGCAATTCGCCGAGCAACAGCTTGGCGAGCGGTGTACTTGCGCCGAACAGCGCCGCGGAGATCAGCGCATAGGCAATTGCAGCTACCGGCATTTATCCGGTGTAGACGGGCGCAGGCTGGCTGAAATAGCTGTCGAGGAGGTGGTAGACCAGCCGCCAGTTCTTCGAGCGCGTGCTGGTGTGCGCGATGCCCGGCATGATGATGAACTGCTTGTCAGGGTTCGGCAGCTTGGCGAAGAAATTGGACAGGTCCTGGAACGAGGCGATGCCGTCCCATTGCCCGCGCAGGATCAGCGTCGGCACGCTGATGCGCTCCGGGTCGAGCACCGGCAGATTCGCCGACATGTCGATGTAGGTGCCGGTCGGCACGGAGGTATCGAGGGCCAGCACCGCATCGGCGAATGCTTCCACGACCGTCAGGTCGCTCGTCCCGGGATGGTCGCGCGTGAAGATGCTGCGCACGAAATCGCGGTCGATCGGGCGGCGATTGCTCGCCCGGTATTAGGGCAGACGCTTGCGCCGCTGCTCGAGCGTGGGGCTGCCTTCGCCGGTCCAGACCAGCGCATCGAGCGCTACGCGCTGCACGCGCTCGGGATGGCGCTGCGCGAAAAGCCCCGCCCTCAGCGCGCCCGAAGAGGAACCGTAAAGAAAGACCTTCGAGGAATTCGTATTCTTCGCGATGTACTCTGCTGCGGCAGCCACGTCGTCAGCGCCGCAAGAGACATCCGCGTTGACGGGCCGCCATTTGTCCGAACGGCCGTAACCCTCGCAATCGACGCACCAGGTGTCATAGCCCAGGCGCGCGAACCAGTCCATCGTCGAGGCTTCGGGCTTGCCGGGAATCTGCAGATCGAACACCGGCGTTGCCGAGACCGAAGAGCCGTGCACGAAGAGGACGGTTCCCTTGCCGGCATCACCAGTGCGCTTGCGCCACAGGAAGAGACGAACATCGCCGGCATCGGTCTTTTTGGTGGTCCAATGCTCGCTGCCGCGGATAGGCGCGCCTCGTGATGCTTGTTCGGCGGGCTGGGCCAATGCGCGTGCGGCGGCCAACCCGGCTGCCGTGCAAGCTCCCTGCAAGAGAAAGCTGCGTCTGTAGTTCATGGTTGCTGTTGCCTTGGGTTGTTTGCGGAGCTAGAGTAATTCTGTCACAGCGGGGGCATCGCAGACCCCCTCACCGCGTCTTCTCTATTTTCACGATCGCAGCTCCTGCAGTCGGGACGTTGCCGCCGCGGGTGCTTGCCTACCGAGTTCGATGAGTGAGCGAAGTTGAAGAAGTCAACCTGGGAACCAAGGAGATGTTCATGAAACACCGATCTGTTTTGAGCTTGACCGTAGTTTTGCTGATGACGATGTTTGGTGTGACCCCCGTCGCAAGCGCGGAGGATTCCAAGGATACGCAGGCGTTGCTCGAAGCCCTGGGAAAAAGCAAACACACGCTGCTTGATAGCGTGCAAGAGGCAGCAAAGGGCGGCGCCGTGCCTATATCTGCGAAATTTGAGCTCGAAGACGGCAAGCTCTCCCTCTCGGTGTACACGGCGGAAAAAGGGCTTTCTGTTGCACCAGAGAATAACGTTTTTCAGGAGCTGAGTGGCAGCCCGGAACAGGAAAAGTGGTCGCCGACAGTCGAAGTCTTTAAGGATGTGCCACACGTTGCCAGGTCATCGGAACAGCTTACTTTGATGGCGCTTGGCAAAAGCTCGCTCGCGGACACCATCGCGCGGGTGCAGAAAACGCGATCCGGCACGGTGTTCTCCGTCACGCCCACCATTAGAAATCACAAGCCGGTCGCAGAGGTTCTCGTAGCGGACAAAGGCAAGGTGAAGAAACTGATCCAGCCACTGTGAAGTTTTTGGCTGAGCCGACGCTGAGGGGTGCGGAATGAATGCGGGCGAAACAACAGCAACGCCTCCGAGCTACTCGCTCTGGCAAATGGTGCAGTACATGGCCACGCTTGGAACGATCGGGTTCGGGGGCCCGGTCGCTCTGGTCGGCTATATGCACCGCGACCTGGTCGAGCAGCGCAAGTGGATCTCGGAAGCGGACTACAGGGAGGGCCTGACGCTCGCGCAACTGATGCCCGGTCCTCTGGCTGCGCAGCTCGGGATCTATCTCGGCTACGTGCATTACGGCAATCTCGGCGCCACCCTCGCCGGCACGGCGTTCGTCCTGCCGTCGTTCCTGATGGTGGTAGCGCTCGGGGCGGCGTATCTGGCCTACGGCGGCCTGAGCTGGATGCAGGCGGTGTTCTACGGCGTGGGCGCGGCGGTGATCGGCATCATCGCGATCAGCGCCTACAAGCTCACGGCGAAAAGCATCGGCAAGGATTGGCTGCTGTGGGCCATCTATTTGATTGCGGCCGGGGTGACCGTGGCCACCGAATCCGAAATTGTCTGGATATTTCTCGTCTCGGGATTGCTGGTCTGGCTTGTCAGGGCGCCACCGAAGGGTTTCTTTGGCAAAGGCGGCACCCCGGGCATGGCGGCGTTGGCGGCGCAATTGCCCAATGCGGCAGGCGTGGCATCGGTCGTCGACTGGCCGCAGCTTTTTCAGATCGGCGTTTTCTTTGCCGAAGCTGGAGCGTTCGTGTTCGGTAGCGGGCTTGCCATCGTGCCGTTCCTGTACGGAGGGGTAGTCAACGAGCACCACTGGCTGAATGAGCGCCAGTTCATCGACGCGGTGGCCGTGGCGATGATTACGCCAGGCCCGGTCGTCATCACCGTCGGTTTCATCGGATACCTGATTGCGGGTTTCCCCGGAGCGGTGGTGGCGGCGCTGGGAACATTCTTGCCTTGCTACCTGTTTACGATCATTCCGGCGCCGTATTTCAGGAAGCACGGGAAAAAGCCCGGCATTGTCGCGTTCGTGGACGGCGTCACGGCCGCGGCGATTGGCACGATAACCGGAGCGGTCCTCGTTCTAGGCAAGCGCTCGATTACCGACATCGCAACGATCGCGATCTGCCTGGTTACGCTTTTGCTCCTCTGGAAAGTCAAAAAGCTTCCGGAACCGGTGATCGTTGCGCTTGCGGCCCTTGCCGGGTTGATCGTGTTTCCGATGCTCAAGGCTTAAGATTCCACTAACCTTTGGAGTTGATACCATGACATGCGTCATTTTGCGATTGGCAAGCGTTACGTTAGCAATCGGCCTGTGCAGTTCAGTCCTTGGAGCCGATAGAGACTGGGCGCCGGTCGCCCAGGCCCTTGGCAGGTCCGGCACGGAAATGCCCGGCGGCGTATACCGCGTTGGGCTCGGGCGAAGCGACCTCAAAGTTACGCTCGACGGCGTTCAGATCAAGCCGCCTCTTGCCTTAGGCTCCTCCCTTGCATTCCAGAAGAGGGGCGGCGACGGCATGGTGATGGGCGATCTCGTGCTTACGCACGACGAAGTCAATCCCGTCATGAAGAAGCTCGTCGAGGGCGGCATCGAAATAACAGCGCTGCACAATCATCTGCTGCGCTCTTTGCCGGCCACGATGTACATGCATTTCCTCGGCCACGGCGATCCCGCCAAGCTGGCGGGCGTATTGCGCACGGCGCTTTCGGAGAGCAACACCCCGTTGGCCGCTCCTGCCGCCGCCGGCTCTCCGCCGCCGCTCGAAATCGACACCGCCGCAATAGAGCAAACGCTCGGGGCCAAAGGCACTGCGAATGGCGGCGTGTATCAATTCAACATCGGGCGCGCCGAGACCATTACGGATGGCGGGATGCCGATTCCGATCGCGATGGGCTCAGGCATCGTCATCAACTTCCAGCCCACGGGTGGCGGAAAGGCGGCGATTACCGGCGACTTCGTTTTGGTCGCAGAGGAAGTCAACCCAGTATTGAAGACGTTGCGCGACAACGGGATCGAGGTAACGGCATTGCATAGCCATATGCTTGAAGACCAGCCGCGCCTGTTCTTCATGCACTATTGGGCGAACGATGATGCCCAAAAGCTTGCCACGGGGCTGAAGGTAGCCTTAAGCAAGGTCAACCAGACAAAATGATCGCGGTGCTACGCGTTCACTTCGCGATTCTGACCAGGGTCACCTCGTTGACCAGGCTGTTGGCGAGGACGAAATCGCCGTCTCTCGTGACGTCGGTGTTGCGCACGATGTTGCCGCCGCCCGGAATCGCCCAGCTCTGGAATTTCTCGGTCTTGGGATCGAAGCGCACTACGGTGTTCGGCGCGGCCTCGGATTCGCTGTACCAGATGACATCGTTGATCGCCGAGATGCCATAGGGGGCGGACTTCGGCCCGCTCGGCGATTGCCATTCGGTCACTTTCCCGGTCGCCGGATCGAGCCTGCCGAGATAGCCGCGCGAGTAGTCGCTGTACCAGATCATGTCATCGCTGGTGATGGCCAGGCGGCGTGGGCGCGACGCCGGGTCGGGCAGGGTGAATTCGCGGATCTCGAGCGTTTTCGGATCGACGCGCGCGACTTTGTTGGTCCCGAACTGGACGACGAACAGGTTGCCCCTGGAGTCGAACGCCATGCCGTACGGACGCGACTTCGGCGTCGGCGGCGTGAGCAGCTTGATGTCTCCGCTGTTCGGATCGAGCCGACCGATGCGGTTGGCGTTCTGCACCGTGAACCAGACGATGCCCGCCTTATCGATGATCAGGGTATGCGGATCTTTTGCTTCCGGGTCCGGTATCTTGTACTCGGTGACGTTGCCGGTTTTCGGTTCGAGCTTGCCGACCAGCGCTCCGGTGTTTCCCGTGTACCAGATGCTGCCGGCCTTGTCCTCGACCAGGCCATGCGGTCCAGAGTAGGGCGTTTTGAGCGGATATTCCCTGACGTTGCCGGTCTTCGGATCGACCCGGCCGAGCACATTCGCCATCTGCCCCGTGTACCACAGCGAGCCGTCTCGCGCTGCGAGCGGATCGTGCGGTCTCGATCCCGGCGTCGGCGCCTGCCATGCCTTCATCGACACTTTCACGGGCCCGGGCACCAGCACGGCCGCGGGTCTGCCTGTCACGGGAAAGGTCTTGGCGAGATAGTCGGTCATGGGCCCAAGCTGAGCAGGCGCGATGTTGACGCCGTGATTCGTCATCATGCGCATGACGGTCTTCCAGTCCTCGGGTGTGTATCCGGAACCGGTGCGAGCGGTCAGGGCATGGCAGCTGTTGCACTGAGCGTCGACCAGTGCCTTTCCGCTTGCGTCGGGCATGTCTTTCTGGGCCCAGGCCGGAGGCACCGAACAAAGAAGACTCGCTGCAATGAAGCGATACAAGTGGTTAAGCATTGTTTCTCCCCGATTGAGGCGCGGAATCATTCTTGCACAACGCCCCGCCCGCGGTAAGCTGGAAGGTGGAACCACTGGAAGGGGGCCAACAGTGTTTGCGCGATGGATTGTCTATGCAGCGCTCGCCGTAACAGCATCGATTGCTGCAGCGCAAGGCTTTCCCGAGCGCCCGATCCGGATCATCGTTCCGCTGACCCCCGGCGGGTCGCCCGACACCATTGCGCGCTCGATCGCCGCCGGGCTGCAGAACGTCTGGTCGCAGCCGGTGGTGGTGGAAAACCGGCCCGGCGGCAGCCAGAACATCGGCGCCGACCTGGTCGCAAAGAGCGCGCCCGACGGCTACACCTGGCTGCTCGCCCCCGACAACGTCTTCTCGGTCAACCCGCATCTGGGCAAACCGCCCTTCGACCCGCTCACTGACTTCGCACCCATCACCGAGGTGGCGCGCATCCAGTTTCTGCTCGTTGTTCCTCCGAGCGTGCCGGTGTCGTCGGTGGAGGAGCTGATCGCCTACGCGAAAGCGCGGCCCGGCGAGCTCAACTTCGGCTCCTCCGGCAACGGCAGCCCGCAGCACCTTGGCGCGACGCTGTTCCAGATGCTTACCGGCACCACGATGAACCATGTGCCGTACAAGGGTGCGGCACCGGCAGTCGCCGATCTGCTTCCGGGGCGCATCCAGGTGTGGATCGGCGCGGCGAATACCCTCCTGCCTCATATCAGGGAAGGCAAGCTGCGGCTTCTCGGCAGCACGGCGCCGCAACGCTTTCCCAACTTGGGCGACGTGCCGACCATCGCCGAGGCCGGCGTTCCAGGTTATGCCCTCGATCCGTGGCTGGGGCTATTCATGCCTGCCCGGGTTTCTTCGGACATCATCGCGAAAGTGAATGCGGAAGTCGTTCGGATCCTCAACGCCCCGGAATTGAAATCGCGGCTCGCGTCGCAAGGCATCGAGATCGTCACCAGCTCGCCGGCCGAATTTGCGCGCTTCATCCGCGAAGACAACGCCAAATGGGGGAAGCTCATTCGAGAGGCGAACATCCATGGAGAATGAGCGTCCGGTAGGCTCTCCCAAGCAGAACGAGATCTGGGGAAGCGATGCGATCGCCGCGATGCTGCGCGCGCTCGACATTCCTTATATCGCGCTCAACCCCGGCGCCAGCTTCCGTGGTCTGCACGACAGCCTGGTGAACTATCTCGGCAACGAGCGGCCGCAGCTGCTGCTCTGCCTGCACGAGGAATCGGCGGTCGCCATAGCGCACGGCTATGCGAAGGCCTCGGGCCGCATGATGGGTGTCGCGCTGCACTCGAACGTCGGGCTGATGCACGCCACGATGGCGATCTTCAATGCCTGGTGCGATCGCGTGCCGATGCTGATCCTCGGCGCCACCGGGCCATGGGATGCGGCGCGGCGCAGGCCCTGGATCGACTGGATCCATACCTCATCGGACCAGGGCGCGCTGGTGCGCGACTACACCAAGTGGGACAACCAGCCGGCGTCGGTGCCCGCCGCCTATGAGGCGCTGCTGCGCGCCGCGCAGATTGCCAATACCGCGCCGCGCGGGCCCACGTACGTCAATCTTGACGCCGCGGCCGCGTCGCGCGCACCGGGGCAGGCTGGAAATCCCGCGTCGCGCTCGCGGAGAAGCTGCATGCACGCGTCTTGACCGACCTCAAGGCGGGCGCCTCGTTTCCTACCGATCATCCTCTGCACGCCGCGCCGCCGGCAACCTTCCTGCATGACCACGCCAAAAATGCGCTGCGTGAAGCCGATGTGGTGCTGTCCCTGGACTGGATCGACACCGCCGGCACGCTGAAGCAGGTGTGGGGCGACGCGCCGGTCGGCGCCAAGGTGATCCTCGTCTCGCCCGATGCGCACGTGCATCGCGGCTGGAGCATGGACTACCAGGGCCTGCCGCCAGCCGACGTTTACCTGATGTGCGAGCCGGACGCGGTCGTTCCTCTTCTGCTGGACGCCGTGGGGCCGCGCGCCGCGGCAGCGGCGGAACCGCGGACTGGGGAAGAGACGACCGACGAAACCCTTTCTCTCCGCGCGCTGGCGGATGGGTTCAACGCAGCGACCGCCGGGCTGAACGTTTGCCTGGCACGGCTGCCCCTGGGATGGAACGGCGCCTACCGCCACTTCATGCACCCGTTCGACTACCTTGGCGGCGACGGCGGCGGCGGCGTCGGCGCGGGCCCGGGCATGACCGTGGGAGCCGCGCTCGCGCTCCAGGACAGCGGCCGCCTGGTCGCGGCGATCCTCGGCGACGGCGATTTCCTGATGGGCGTCACGGCGCTCTGGACTGCTGCGCACTACCGCATCCCGTGCCTGCTCATCGTCGCCAACAACCGCTCCTTCTACAACGACGAGCTCCACCAGGAGCGCGTGGCGCGCGAGCGCGGCCGGCCGGTCGAGAACAAGTGGATCGGCCAGCGCATCGACGAGCCCGACATCGACCTCGCGTCGATGGCCGGCGCGCAGGGAGCGTTCGGCATCGGGCCGGTGACCGATCTCGCCGAGTTGAAGCCGTCGCTGGAAAGGGCCATCGAGCTCGTGCGCGCAGGCAATGTATGCGTCGTCGACGTGCGCGTGGTTCCGGGCTATGACAGCAACATGAGTGCATCGCCGGCGAGGCGCTGATGCCCAAGCTGTCGGCAAGCCGCTCGTTGATCCAGGATCTCGTCGCCGCGAGCCGTATCCTCGCCGCGCACGAAGTGCTCGACGCCTACGGCCATGTCAGCGCCCGTAGCGACCGCCGCCCCGAGCGCTTCGTCATGTCGCGCTCGCGCGCCCCGGCCCTGGTCACGGCGGCGGACATGATGGAGCTCGACGCGGACAGCGAGCCGCTTCCGGGCGAGCGCCGGAAGGGATTCATCGAACGCTACATTCATGGCGAGATCTATCGCGCGCGGCGCGAAGTGATGGCGGTCGTGCACAGCCACTCGCCGTCGGTGATCCCGTTCGGCGTCACCCGCACCAAGCTGCGTCCGATCTATCACATGGGTTCCTTCCTGTGGTCCGGGGCGCCGGTGTTCGAGATCCGCAAAGTACGGCCCGAGAACGATCTCCTGGTGCGCGACCGTCCGCTCGGGCAGGCGCTGGCAGGCACGCTCGGCACGTGCAACTGCGTGCTGATGCGCGGCCATGGCATGACCGTGGTCGGCGATAGCGTGCCGGAGGCGGTGTTCCGCGCCATCTACACCGAGATGAACGCGCGGCTCCAGTTGCAGGCAGGGCAGCTCGAAGGCCCGATCGAATTCCTCAGCGACGAGGAGGGCCGGCGCGCGACTGCCGCCAACCACGGCACGCTCGAGCGGCCGTGGGAACTCTGGAAGAAGAGCGTGCTGGCTCGCAAGTAGAATCCCCTCGTGCTCGCATTCATTCTTCGTCGTCTCGCTCAGGCCGTCGTCGTGATGCTGGCGGTCGGGCTGATCGCCTTCGCGCTGTTCCGTTTCGTCGGCGACCCGGTGCTGTTCATGCTCGGCCAGGATGCGACGCCGCAGGACCGCGAGCGGGTGACGCGGCTGCTCGGCCTCGATCGGCCCTTCTACGTGCAGTACGCGAGCTTCGTCGAGCGCGCGGTGCAAGGAGAATTCGGCCTTTCGCTGCGGCAAATGCGCCCGGTATCGGCGCTCATCGTCGAGCGGCTGCCTGCCACGCTCGAGCTGTCGGTGACCGCGGCGCTGCTCGCTCTTGTCGCAGGCGTCGCGATGGGCGTATATACCGCGCTCAGGCCCCGTTCGTGGCTGTCCCAGCTGCTGCTCGCGCTGTCGCTGATCGGCGTTTCGCTGCCGACATTCCTGATCGGCATCCTGCTGATCCTCGTGTTCTCGGTGCAGCTCGGCTGGCTGCCGTCATTCGGGCGCGGCGAGACGCTCGCCATCGGCTGGTGGACCACCGGCTTTCTCACCGCCTCGGGGCTGAAGGCGCTCGTGCTGCCCGCGATCACGCTCGGCTTGTTCCAGATGACCCTGATCCAGCGCTTGACGCGCGCGGAGATGCTCGAAGTGCTGCGCACCGACTACATCCGCTTCGCGCGCGCCCGCGGCCTCACCGACCGGGCAGTGTACTTCCGCCACGCGCTCAAGAACACGCTGGTGCCGGTGATCACGATCACCGGCTTGCAGCTCGGCTCGATCATCGCCTTCGCCATCATCACGGAAACGGTGTTCCAGTGGCCGGGGCTCGGGCTGCTCTTCATCCAGGCGGTGAACTTCGCCGACGTCCCGGTGATGGCGGCCTACCTCTGCCTGGCGGCGCTTTTTTTCGTGGCCATCAATCTCGTCGTCGACCTGCTCTACTACGCGGTCGATCCGCGGCTTCGCATCGAGCCTGTATAAAGGGAGAGACCGTGAGATTCATCCCGCTATTCGTTCCCTTGCTGCTCGCCTGCCTTTCCGCCCACGGCACGAATCTTCGCTGGGCGGCGCAGAACGACATCCTCACCTTCGATCCGCATTCGCAGAACCATGCCACGACGAACACCATGACGATGCACGTCTATGAGGGGCTGACGCGCTACGACCGCAACTACAACGTCGAGCCGGCGCTCGCCACGAGCTGGCAGGAAATCTCTCCGACGCAATGGCGCTTCAGCTTGAGAAAGGGCGTGCGCTTTCACGACGGCGCGCCGTTCACGGCCGACGACGTGGTGTTCTCGTTCGGCCGCATCCGCCAGCCGCAGGGCACGATGCAGATCTATGTCGCCGGGGTGAGCGAGGTGAGGAAGATCGACGATTACACGGTCGATCTCATCCTCGCCGGACCGCATCCGATCCTGCTGAGGAACATCATCGATTTCCGCATCATGAGCAAGTCCTGGGCGGAAAAGACCCGCTCGCAGAACATCCAGGACTACAAGGCGCGCGAGGAGACGTATGCCTCGCGCAACGCGAACGGCACCGGCCCGTACGTTCTCAAGGGTTGGGAGCCGGACAAGCAGATCGTTTTCACTGTCAACAAGAACTGGTGGGGCAAGCACGACGGCAACATCAGCGACTTCACTTATACGCCGATCAAGGCCGACGCCACCCGCGTCGCGGCGCTGCTTTCGGGGGACGTCGACATGGTGACCGACCTGCCCACGCAGGACGTCGAGCGGTTGCGCAGGAACGACAAGCTCAAGGTCATCGACGGCCACGAGGTGCGCACCATCTTCATCGGCCTGGATCAGCATAACGACGAGCTGCTTTTTTCTAGCGTCAAGGGCAGGAACCCGTTCAAGAACGCCAGGGTGCGCCAGGCCCTGAACATGGCCGTGGACCGCGAGGCGATCAAGCGCGTGACCATGCGCGGCCTGTCGATCCCCGCCGGCCTGATGGTGGCCCCCGGCGTGCACGGTCACTCCAAGGAACTCGACCAGCCCTGGCCGTACGACGTCAACGGCGCGAAGAAGCTGCTTGCCGAGGCGGGCTACCCCAACGGGTTCGACTTCACGCTCGACTGCCCGAACAACCGCTATGTGAACGACGAGGAGATCTGCCAGGCGCTGGTCGGCATGTGGGCGCGCGTTGGCCTCAGCGTGAAGCTCAACGCAATGCCGTTCGCCACTTTCATCCCCAAGATCCTGAAGCATGACACGAGCGCCTACATGCTTGGCTGGGGCGTCGCGACCTTCGACGCGCTCTACACGCTGCAGTCGCTGGTGCGGACGCAGACCACGGGCGCGGACGGCAGCTTCAACTGCGGACGCGTGAGCGACCCCAGGCTCGATGCGACGATCGACGCCATCAAGATCACGACCGATCTCAGGAAGCGAGACGCTCTGCTGCGCGAGGCGCTCGTCGCAACTCGCGACAACGCCTACTACGTGCCGCTGCACGACCAGCTGCGGCCCTGGGCGATGAAGAAGAACGTCTCGACGGTGCACCGCGCCGACGACCGGCCGGAAGCGCGCTTCACGAAGGTGGACTGATCCTTCGTCTCGTCTGGCTGCGGCTCTGGGAGCACGATCTCGCCTGGAGCTTCCGCAGATCCCCGGTCGCCGTCGGCGCGGCGCTGGTGACGCTCGCTTGTGTCGGCGCCGCGCTCGCCGCGCCATGGATAGCGCCGCAGGACCCGTTCAATCCCGCGGCGCTCGATCTCAACCAGGCGTTCCGGCCGCCGGCCTGGATCGAAGGCGGCACGACGCGCTATTTTCTGGGAAGCGACGGCCAGGGCCGCGACATGCTGTCGGCGATTCTGCATGGCGCGCGCATCTCGCTTGGCGTCGGGCTGGCGGCGGTGTGCTTCGCGCTCGTGCTGGGGGTCTCGCTCGGGCTCGCGGCCGGGTACCGTGGAGGATGGTTTGATGCGCTGGTGATGCGCATCGCCGACGTTCAGCTGTCCTTCCCGGCGATCCTGATCGCGCTGCTGATCGACGGCGTGGCGCGCATCGCGCTGCCAGCCGGGGCGCAGGGTGCGATCGCCGTGCCCGTGCTGATCGTCGCCATCGGGCTCTCGGCCTGGGTGCAATACGCGCGCACCGTACGCGGCTCGACCCTGGTGGAGAAGGAAAAGGAGTATGTGCAGGCGGCCCGCGTGATCGGCAGGCGGCCGCTCGCCATCATGCTGGTGCACGTGCTGCCGAACGTGATGGGCCCGGTGCTCGTCATCGGCACCATCCAGATCGCCACCGCCATCATCACCGAGGCGACGCTTTCCTTTCTCGGCGTGGGCCTGCCGCCGACCCGTCCCTCGCTCGGCACCCTCATTCGCGTCGGCAACGACTTCCTGTTCTCGGGCGAATGGTGGATCACCGTGTTCCCCGGCGTCGCGCTCGTCACCCTGGTGCTGTCGGTCAACCTGCTGGGCGACTGGCTGCGCGATGCCCTGAACCCGAAGCTGAGATGATCCTTCAGGCGAGGGATCTGAGGGTCGAGTTCCGCACGCGGCGCGGCACGCTGGTGGCGGTCGATGACGTGTCGTTCTCCGTGGCGCGCGGCGAAGTGCTCGGCGTGGTGGGCGAGTCGGGCGCCGGCAAGTCGCTCACCGGCCTCGCCATCATGGGGCTGCTCGAGCCGCCGGGGCGCCTCGCCGCGGGCGAAGTCTGGCTCGAAGGGCAGCGCATCGACCAGCTGCCGCACGCAGCGCTGCGCGCCATCCGCGGCCGGCGCATCGGCGTCGTGTTCCAGGATCCGCTCGGCTCGCTCAATCCGCTCTACACGATCGGCGAGCAGCTCGAGGAGACGATCCGCACGCATCTCGGGCTCGCGGGAAAGCTGCTGCGACAGCGGGCATTGGCGCTGCTCGCCGAAGCCGGCATCCCGGCTCCGCAGGCGCGCTTGCACCATTACCCGCACCAGTTCTCCGGCGGCATGCGCCAGCGCGTGGTCATCGCGCTGGCGCTCGCCGCAGAGCCGATCCTGCTGATCGCCGACGAGCCGACCACTGCGCTCGACGTGTCGATGCAGGCGCAGATCATCGCGCTCATCAAGCGCGTCGCGCGCGAGCGCGGCACGGCGGTAATGCTGATCACGCACGACATGGGGGTCATCGCCGAGACCGCCGATCGCGTCGCGGTCATGTATGCGGGCCGTATCGTAGAGATCGGCGCGGTCCGCGACGTGCTCCATGCGCCGCAGCACCCCTATACCGCGGGGCTGATGGCCTCCATTCCGCGCATCGCGGCAGGCGCGGGGCGCTCGCGCCTCGCGCAGATCGAGGGCGCAATGCCACGCCTCAACGCGATCCCGCGCGGATGCCCGTTCCACCCGCGCTGCCCCAAGCGCTTCGAGCGCTGCCTGAGCTCGCGTCCCGAGCTTATGCCGGCTGAAGAGGGCCAAGCCGCCTGCTGGCTGCATGCGAGCGCCGTTGCTCAGCGTTGAGGCGGTCACGCGGGACTTCGACGTCTCGCGCCCCTGGCTCGACCGCGTGCTCGCAGGCGAAGGCAGACGGTGGCTGCGCGCGGTGGACGGCGTGACGCTCGAAGTGCGCCGCGGCGAGACCCTGGCGCTGGTCGGCGAGTCGGGTTGCGGCAAGTCGACCGTCGCGCGCCTGATGGTCGGGCTCGATGCGCCGAGCGCCTGAACCCGCGCTGGCGCGTGCGCGATATCGTCGCGGAGCCGATTCGGGTCCCTTCGGCTTGCGCGCAAGGCGGAGGAGGCTGGACGCGTCGCGCAGCTTCTCGCGCAAGTCGGGCTGGCGGCCGAAGACGGCGAAAAGTATCCCCACGAGTTCTCCGGCGGCCAGCGCCAGCGCATCTCGATCGCGCGAGCGCTGTCGGGCGAGCCCGATCTGCTCATCTGCGACGAGCCGACCTCGGCGCTCGACGTATCGGTGCAGGCGCAGATCCTCAACCTGATGGCCGACCTGCAGAGCCGGCTTGCGCTGACCTACGTCTTCATCTCGCACAACCTGGCGGTCGTATCGCAGATCGCGGATCGCGTCGGCGTGATGTATCTTGGCCGCCTGGTCGAGCTTGCGCCGGCCGGCGAGCTGTTCTCACGTCCGCGCCATCCCTATACCCGCATGCTGCTCGAGGCCGTCCCGCAGATCGAGCGCACCGGCGAGCCGCGCACCCCCGTGGCGGGCGAAGTGCCCAACCCGCTAGCGCCGCCGCCGGGTTGCAGCTTTCATCCGCGCTGCCCGCACGCCGACGAGCGCTGCCGGCGCGAGCGTCCCGAGTTTGTCGACGCGGTGGCCTGTCACGCGGTCCAGGAAGGACGCATTTCGTTCGCACGCTGAGCGCGCAGCAGCAGCCAGAAGGCGATCGTCATGTTGAGGAGGTTCCACGCGATGCCGTTGACGAACGCCGCACGGTAAGAGCCGGTGAGATCGAAGATCGCGCCCGACACCCAGCCGCCGGCGGCCATGCCGAGCAGCGTCGCCAGCAGCACCACGCCGAGGCGCGCGCCGGCCTCAGCGGGCTTGAAATACTCGCGCACGATGATGGCGTAGGAAGGCACCAGCCCGCCCTGGAACAAGCCGAACAGGGCGGAAACGATGTACAGCGAAGCGAGCCCGTCGAAGGGGAGGAACAGCACCAGGGCGATACCTTGCAGCACCGAGGCGAGCAGCAGCGTGCGCAGGCCGCCGATCCGGTCGCAGATCCAGCCCGAGGCGAGCCGGCTGACGATGCCGAAGCCGAGCATGATCGCCAGCATCTCGGCGCCGCGCGCGGCGCCGTAGCCGAGGTCGCCGCAATAGGCGACGATGTGGACCTGCGGCATGGACATGGCGACACAGCACGCCAGGCCGGCGACCGAGAGGAGCGCGAGCAGGGCGTTCGGCGTCAGGCCCAGCGGCCGATCCGGGCGAATTGCAGTGGCGCCCGAGGTCGCGTGACCCGGTAAAGGCGGCCGTTTCCTCAGCAGCAACGCGAGCGGCAGCATCGTCGCCAGGCAAAACGCGCCTAATCCTACATACGTTGCGCGCCAGCCCGCGGTTTCGAAGAAGTGCTGTAGCACCGGCGGCCAGACGGCTCCAGCGAGGTAGTTGCCGCTCGCGCAGATCGCCACCGCCATGCCGCGGCGCCGCGTGAACCACATCGAGGTGTCGGCGACGAGGGGCGCGAAGGTCGCGGCGCAGCCGAGCAGGCCGGCGAAGAGCCCGTGCGCGAGGCTGAACTGCCACAGCGTGACCGACATGCCGCAAAGGAGGAAGCCGGCGCCGAGGCTGAGCGCGCCGATCACCACCGGGACGATGACGCCGAAGCGGTCCGAGAGCCGGCCCATCAGGATGCCGCCGACGCCGAAGCCGATCATCGTCAGCGTGTACGGCAGCGACGCGTCCGCCCGCGAGACGCCGAATTCCGCCTGCAGGGCCGGCAGCGCGACGCCCGCGAGACGCCGAATTCCGCCTGCAGGGCCGGCAGCGCGACGACGACGCCGTACATGGCCGCGCCGCCGATGGTCATGAGCAGCAGCGCGGCGCCGAGCCGCACGCAGGCGTACAGCGATTCGGCTTCGCCCCTCGAGGAAGTTTTGCTATCGTTCATTGCCGCTGAGATTAACCTAAACGATCCGGAGACCCATCATGGCCGCCCGCTCCAACCCGTATTCGACCATCAACCAGGTGCGCGACGTCTTTCCCAAGCTTGGCGAGCTCACCGACAAGCTGCTGTTCGGCGACGTCTGGGAGCGCAAGCAGCTCTCGAAGCGCGACCGCAGCCTGATCACGGTGGCCGCGCTCGTCGCGCTATATCGCCCGGACCAGCTGCGCGGCCACCTCTGGCGCGCGTTGGAGAACGGCGTTACGCGCGAGGAGATCGGCGAGGTGATCACCCATCTCGCTTTCTACGCAGGCTGGCCCAACGCCGGCACCGCCGCGCTGATCGCCAAGCAGGTCTTCGAAGAACGCGACTGAAGAATTTTGCTACACTAGAGGCTGGCCATTTCGAAAGGAGGTGATCCCGTGAGAGACAACCATGGCAACACCGGCCGGCAGGACTCTACCGACGGATCGACCCGCAGGTTCAGGAGTTCGGCCAGTATCTAGGCCGGCTGCCTAGGCAATGCAAAACGCCCCGACCGCGAGAGCCGTCGGGGCGTTTCATTTGGGACTCCTGCTCGCAGGGTGCGCTTTTCTGTCGCCCGGGTTCGCGCAAACTGCGGGTGGGCAGGCCATGCCAGTCCTTGCGGGCAAGGTCGAGCTGGTCGAGGGCGACGTGCGCTTTTTCGATCGCGACATGACGATGCGGCGCCCGTTCACTGAGGACTCCATATTCGAGGGGGAGTCGATCGCCACCGGAGCGAACGGCGAAGTGCACTTGCGCATGGAGGACGGAGGCTTCATCGCCGTGAGGCCGGGGACCAGGATGCGCATCGCGAGGTTCCGCGCCCAGGGTGACGAGTCGGACGTCATGACCATCGGCCTGCTCGAGGGGAGTCTGCGCTCCATCACCGGATGGATCGCCAGGTTCGGCCGGAACAACTACCAGGTGCGCACGCCAACCGTGACCATCGGCGTACGCGGCACCGACCATGAACCGTTCCATATTCCCGCGGGCAGCCCGCTGGGCGAGCCGGGCACCTACGACAAGGTGAACCAGGGCGGCACTTATCTGCAGACAGCGCAGGGACGCGTCGACGTCGCGCCCGGCCGCGCCGGGTTCGCAGGCCTGCGGCGCACGGAGCGGCCGCGCCTGCTATCGAGCATCCCGGCGCATTTCCGGCCGACCCGCCACGAGGAAAGGATCACGCGGCGCTACCAGGAGATCCAGCAGCGCCTTCCCGAGCTGCGCGAAAACCGGCGCAAGCTGGCGCAGGAACGCGCGGCGAAAGTCGAGCAAAAACGCGAGCCGCTCAAGGTACGGCGCTTCGACAAGAAGGAAAAACACCTGAAGCGCGCAGAGCAGCACGAGAAAAAGCAGCACGCCAAAAAGCAGCAGGAGAAAAAGCTGCACGAGAAAAACTGATCAGGGCTTTTATCTGAATGTCCGACACGCCCCCGCCTGTTCGACACCGCATTGTCAGAAAGTTTGAACTGTTACTTTTTCCACGATCGACTGCAGCCTGTGACTCGATAATCGAGCGGCATGAACACAAGGGCGCGCATTTTCCGACGTACTGAAGCGGGAAGCGCAGCATTTGAAGACCAAAATTCCGGCCTGCCAGCGCAGTACCGGCGAATCCTGCGTGTTATTGCTGCCGAGACCCACTCCGATGTCGTTAGAGACCTCTTGCGCTGCTATTCCGAGATCCAGATCGTTCAATGGCTCGCAGAGCTATTGACGCTGGGTCTGCTCGAATCAGTACCCGATGCCGCCGAACATGACCTGGACTTTACCAGCGGCTTCCAGGTTTCCGAATTGGCCGCTGCATTCAATGGGCGCGCCTGACGCCCGCAACGGCGGGACTCTTTTCAGATAAAGTGCTCGTTCGAGCGCCTCGGCCTGGCTCTCTCGACAGCATGAACAGCAAGCCGCGCATCGCGCACATTTCCGGATCGAACGCCACCATCTCGTGCTCGCCGCCGCTGGTGACGAGCAACAAGGCGCGCGAAAAGCGCGGGCTGCCCCTCCTCGAAGACAGAAGCGGCGCTCGTCTGCGATTCGACGCGCTGAGACCGCAGCGCCTCGCCGCCCCGGTGACAGTGTACGTGGAGCAGTTCAGCGCCCACCCGCTGGAACGCGACGCTGCCCAGTTATACGGGCCGCCGGACGGCTATGTGGATCGTGCAGGCGTTTTTCATCGCGAGCGGCAAAGCCGGTCCGATGTGCCGGTCTACGAAATCACATTGAGTCCGGATGACGGCCTCTATCCCCTGCCTTACATGGCCGTGCAGGCCGACGGGAACGCGTGGGACGAGGACTGCGCCGCGCCGAACGCGCCGGCACCTCTCGCGAGGCAGCCGTTCTATCCGGATGGCGCGCGGTTGCTTGAAGAGATCGACAGGCTCGGCATCGATGGAAAGGGGCTGGGGAGTCTCATCTCGTCCCGCGCGGACGTCGACTTTTATCGAGTGACGCCCCCCGGGGGCTATATGAAGGGAGAGCCTCCCGAAGTGCCGGGCGAGCACTTTTTCCCCTACCGCCCCAGCCACCTCGCCGTCTCGCCGCCTCGCCCGGCGCTGGCGACCATCACCAATTCCGTGCAACGCATCCTCGCAAGCGGAAGCTACGCCGGCGCCATCTGGACGCAGGGCAGCCCGCGAATCGAAGAGACGGTGTACTGGCTCAATCTGCTGATCGACACGACGCTGCCAATCTGCGGTAACGCCTCCCAGCGGCAGCACGGCATGATCAGCAACGATGGGGACAAGAACCTGGTGGACTCGACCGAATTCATCGTCTCGCGCGTCTGGGCGGACGAGTCGGGCAACAACCGCGTCGGTGTTGTCCTGATCCAGGATCAGCGCATCTTCTCCGCTCGAGACGTGCAAAAGGCCGATGCGAGGCCTGGCGGGTATACCGTTACCGGCGGGCACGGCGGCATAGTCGGCGCAGTCGGCCATGAAGGGCCGCCGACGCTCACCTACATACCGGCGCGGCGGCACACGCATCAGTCGCAGGTGAACATCGCACGCCTTCCGGCTGAAGTGCTCGGCGTAAAGCGCGCCGGAAACAACGTCACCACGACTCAGGTCGCGATCAAGAATGACGCCGGCGAGCTGCTGGAGGGCGCCATTCCCAAGGTAGCGATCGTCAAGGACGCCAACTACTCCGCGGAGAGGATCAACGAGGATCTCGATGACGGCGTCGACCTGCTCGCGCTGATCGGCAGAAACCTCGAGCGTCATCCGCTAGCCGGATTCGTTGTCGAAGGGCACGCTCCTTTCGGGACGATCACCTCGGCAATGCGCACGCGAATATTGAGATCCGCCGTCTACTCCGGGATGCCGGTGGCCATCGTCGGGCGCGGCAACAACGAAGGCTTTACCTCACCGCAGGGCGTTTTCATCGGCGGGCGGAACTTGACGGCGACGAAAGCCCGGTTGCTGCTGATGGCCTGCCTGATGCGCTTCGGCAGCCCGCCGCCCGCCGCCGACCCGCAGCACCCCACCGAAGAGGAAGCCAAGGCCGTCAAACAAACGCTCTCCGCATACCAGAGCGTGTTCGACACGCACTAAGCAAGGCCCATGGGCATCATCTCCCCATAGGAGGGCGCATGCTGCCGGCAGCGTTTCGGCGGTCGTCTTCCCACGCCTCCCGGCTGGCTCCCTGAACAGTGGCAGGGCCGGACGACGGCAATCTACTGCCGGTGGTGTAGGTGGGTTCGCTGCGCGGCTCCGCAGCGGCATTAGGTTCAGTGGGCGTCGTCTCGCAGCCGTAAGTTGCGATACACAGAACGGAAGCGATCAACAGCAGGCGGATACGCATTTCTTGGAACTCCCTTTCGAATTTGGCTCCCCGACCAGGGCTCGAACCTGGGACCTGCGGATTAACAGTCCGTCGCTCTACCAACTGAGCTATCGGGGATCCGGGAGAACCGCGAATTTTACCATCGCCTCTACCTGATGACCTTCGCGATGGCGTCGGCGACGTAGTCGACGTTCTTGGAGTTGAGCGCGGCGACGCAGATGCGGCCGGTGTCGATGGCGTAGATCGAGTATTCCGCGCGCAGCCGCTGTACTTGCGCCTTGCTCAGCCCGGAATACGAGAACATGCCGCGCTGCGCGAGGACGAAGCTGAAATCGGCGCCCGGCGCGCGCGCGTGGATTTTCTCTTCAATTGCGACAGCACTCTGGACGCCTCCTCGGCGCTCGCGCTCACCACGCTCAGCGCGCCGACGCGCTCGCCGTAGAGCGAGAACGACTTCGAGAAGGAGCTCGACAGGAACACCGGCGTCATGGCGCCGGCAAACAGCCGCGCCGCGTGGCCGTCGGCCTCCAGCCCTTCAGCGAAGCCCTGGTAGGCGAGATCGAGGAACGGCACCAGGCCGCGCGACTGAACGGTGTCGAGCACTTTGTTCCACTGTTCATGGCTGAGGTCGACGCCGGTCGGGTTGTGGCAGCAGGCGTGCAGGACCACGATCGACCCGGCGGGAAGGGCGCCCAGCGCGCGCTGCATGCTGACGAAGTCGAGGCCGCGCGTGTTCGCGTCGTAATACGGGTAGGAGTTGACGGTGAAGCCTGCGGCCTCGAACAGCTGCCGGTGGTTCTCCCAGCTCGGCTCGCTGATCCAGAGCTGCGCGCCCGGGCTGATGCGCCTGAGGAAATCGGCGCCGATCCTCAGGCCGCCGGTGCCGCCGAGCGCCTGAACGGTAACAATATTGTTCTTTTGTGAACCAAAAACCAATTCCTGCACTGCGCGGTCGTACGCGGCGAGGCCGTCGATCGGCAGATAGCCGCGCGACGGAGTGTTCTTCAGCCGCTCGCTTTCGGCATGCCGCACGCACTCGAGCAGGGGGATTTTGCCGGCGTCGTCGTAGTACACGCCCACGCCCAGGTTCACCTTGCGCGGGTTCGGGTCGGCGACGAACGCCTCGGTGACGCCGAGGATCGGGTCGCTCGGCGCCATCGGCACCGAGGCCAGCAAGGACGGTGAGTGCGGTGCGTTCATCTGTTAGGATTTGAGGTTTCTCTCGACGAATTCTACCCGTGCCGGTCACGTTTCCAAACAGTCCTTTTCGCCTGCAGCAGCTCTACACGCCCGCGGGCGACCAGCCCGAGGCGATCGACCAGCTCGCCGAAGGCATCGGCGACGGCCTCGCGTTCCAGACGCTGCTCGGCGTGACCGGCTCCGGCAAGACCTACACCATGGCGAACGTCATCGCGCGGCTCGGCCGCCCGGCGCTGGTGCTCGCGCCCAACAAGACGCTCGCCGCGCAGCTCTACTCCGAGTTCCGCGAGTTCTTCCCCGAGAACGCGGTCGAGTACTTCGTCTCCTATTACGACTACTACCAGCCCGAGGCCTACGTTCCGGCGCGCGACCTGTATATCGAGAAGGACTCCTCGATCAACGAGCACATCGAGCAGATGCGCCTGTCGGCGACGAAGTCGCTGATGGAGCGGCGCGACGTGGTCATCGTGGCGACGGTGTCGGCGATCTACGGCATCGGCGACCCCTCCGAGTACCACGGCATGATCCTGCACCTGCGCCAGGGGGAGAAGATGCCGCAGCGCGACGTGCTGGCGCGGCTGGTGGCGATGCAGTACGAGCGCAACGAGCTCGACTTCCGGCGCGGCACCTTCCGCGTGCGCGGCGACGTCATCGATGTGTTCCCCGCGGAGCATGCCGAGCATTCGATTCGAATCTCCCTTGAAGATGATTTGGTGGAAAAACTCGAGGTGTTCGACCCGCTGACCGGCCGCGTGCTGCACCCGATGGCGCGCTTCACGGTCTATCCGTCCAGCCACTACGTCACGCCGCGGGAGACCACCTTGCGCGCGGTCGAGGCGATCAGGCTGGAGCTGCGCAGCCGCATCGAGTTTTTCCAGAAGGCCGGCCGGCTGGTCGAGGCGCAGCGCATCGAGCAGCGCACGCGCTTCGACCTCGAGATGCTGGCCGAGCTCGGCTTCTGCAAGGGCATCGAGAACTATTCGCGGCATCTGTCGGGCCGGCAGGCGGGCGAGCCGCCGCCTACGCTGATCGACTATCTGCCGCAGGACGCCCTGATGATCATCGACGAGAGCCACGTCACCATCCCGCAGCTCGGCGGCATGTACAAGGGCGATCGCTCGCGCAAGGAGAACCTGGTCGAATACGGCTTCCGCCTGCCTTCGGCGCTCGACAACCGGCCGCTGCGCTTCGACGAGTTCGAGAAGGTGGTGCGCCAGACGGTCTTCGTATCGGCCACGCCGGCCGACTACGAGCAGCAGCACTCTGGACAGGTGGTGGAGCAGGTGGTGCGTCCCACGGGCCTCATCGATCCGCAGGTTATCGTGCGGCCGGCATCCACACAGGTCGACGACTTGCTGTCTGAAATCAACCTCAGGGTGAAAAAGCAAGAGCGTGTCCTCGTTACCACGCTGACCAAGCGCATGGCTGAAGAGCTGACCGACTATCTCGCCGAGCATGGCGTGAAGGTGCGCTACCTGCACTCCGAGGTCGAGACCGTCGAGCGCGTGGAGATCATCCGCGACCTGCGCCTGGGGGAGTTCGACGTGCTGGTGGGCATCAACCTGCTGCGCGAGGGTCTCGACCTGCCGGAGGTGTCCCTGGTCGCCGTGCTGGACGCCGACAAGGAGGGATTCTTGCGCTCGGAGCGTTCCCTCATCCAGACGATGGGACGGGCGGCGCGGCACATCAACGGCATGGCCATCCTCTACGCCGACAGGGAAACCGATTCGATCAAGCGTGCCATCGCCGAAACCGACCGCCGGCGGCGCAAGCAGGTTACGTACAACGAGCGCCACAGCATTACGCCCAAGGGCGTAATCAAGCGGATCAAGGACCTGATCGACGGCGTCTACGACGCTTCAGAGATGAAAGTCGCACAGGAAGAGGCGCGCTACGAAGCGATGTCCGAGAAGCAGATCGCGCGCGAGATCCGGGCGCTGGAGAAGAAGATGCTCGAGCACGCGAAGAACCTCGAGTTCGAGGAGGCGGCGAAGGCGCGCGACCAGCTCGGCGAGCTCAAGAAGCGCGTGTTCGGGGTGGCGCTCGCCTCCGAATGAGGGTGTTGTTCGTCTGCACCGGCAACATCTGCCGGTCCCCCACGGCGGAAGGGGTGCTAAGAGAGCTGGGTCGCAAAGAGGGAGTGCCGCTGCAAGTCGAGTCGCGAGGCACGCACGACTATCATGTCGGCGAGCCGCCCGACGCGCGCGCCCAGCACCATGCCAGGCGCCGCGGCTATGACCTCAGCGCGCTGCGTGCGAGGCAGCTGACCAAGCGCGACTTCGAGGAGTTCGATCTGATCCTGGCGATGGACCAGGGACATTTGCGCGTGCTGCAGCGCATGTGTCCCGCCGGACATGCTTCAAAAGTAAGGCTGTTCATGCCGGGACGCGATGTGCCGGACCCCTACTACGGCGGCCCCGAGGGCTTCGAGCAGGTCCTCGATCTGGTGGAGGCCGCGTGCCGCGACCTCCTGGCTGAGATCAAAAGCTAGCGCCTTATTTCCTGGTTTCGATCTGGACGAGCTCGTCGTCCTGCGGCGGCGGCTTCGGGCGCTCGCGGCGCGGCCTGCCCGGGTGCGCCGGCTGCTCTTCGGCCTGCGGCTGTACCGGTGCCTTCGCGCGGTCGGTCTCGATCATCACCAGCCCGGCGCTTTCGAGATATTCCTTCGGGTCGATGCGCGGCGCCTCCGCGCGCGGGGCCAGGGATGGCTCCGGCCTCGATTCCACCGGTCTGGCTTCCTCCCTTTGCGGTTCCTCGCGCACCACTGCCGGAGCGGCTTGAACGGGTTGTGGCGTCTCGACCGGGGCCGCTACTGGCGCATTCTCGTCGCGGCGTTCGCGGTGCCGGTCGCGCCGATGCCTGCGTCCGCCGCGGCGCTGCTCGTCGCCTTCGCGCTCCGGTGGACGTTGCTGCTGCTGTGCCTGCGGGGGTTGTGGCGGGCGCGGCGGACGTTGCTGCTCCGGCCGGCGTTCACCGCGCGGCGCTTGCCCGTTACGACGCTGCTCGAGCCGCCCCTGCTGCTGGCGATCGCCTCCGCCACGGCCCTCGCGGCGCTGCTGCTTGTCCGGTCGCGAATCGCGCCGCTGTTGGGGATCGCGTCGCGGCTCGCGGGAGGGTGTTGGCGGCGAAACGCTCTTGACGGGAGCCGGCGCTGGCGCCGGGGACTCAGCCTTGAACCAGCCGAAGAGGCGATTGATGATTCCGGCGCGCGCTTCGCTCGGAGCAGCCTGCACCGCGGCGGGCTGGGGCTGCGGCGCTCGAATCACCGGCTGCGGCCGCGCCTGGGGCATCGGCGCCGGCTGATCCGGCGTGATGCTCTTGACCACCGCAACCTGGCGTTCGCGCTTCGGCTCGGCTTCTTCGCCGGGAGCCTTGGGCTCCTCGGGCCGCTCGACCAGCTCGTAGCTCGAAGGCACGTGTTCCATTTCGTTCAGCTCGTCGTGCCGCAGTCTCTGTACTTTGTAGTGCGGCGTCTCGAGGTGCGGATTCGGCACCAGCACGATGTTGATCTTGAGCCGCGCCTCGAGCTTCTGGATCTCGGCGCGCTTCTCGTTGAGCAGGAACGAGGACACGTCCACCGGCACCTGCGCGTGCACCGCGCCGGTGTTCTCCTTCATCGCCTCTTCCTGCAGGATCCGCAGCACGTGCAGCGCGGTCGACTCGGTGCCGCGGATGAAGCCGGTGCCGCTGCAGCGCGGGCAGCTGATGTGCGCGGTTTCTTCCAGCGAGGGCTGCAGCCGCTGGCGCGACAGCTCCATCAGGCCGAAGCGCGAGATCTTGCCGATCTGCACGCGCGCGCGGTCGAACTTCAGCGCGTCGCGCAGGCGGTTCTCGACGTCGCGCTGGTTGCGCTGCGACTCCATGTCGATGAAATCGATGACGATCAGGCCCCCCAGGTCGCGCAGCCTGAGCTGGCGGGCGACTTCGTCGGCCGCCTCCAAATTTGTGCGCAGCGCGGTCTCCTCGATGTCGCCGCCGCGCGTGGCGCGCGCCGAGTTGACGTCGATGGCGACCAGCGCCTCGGTGTGGTCGATGACGATCGCGCCGCCGGAGGGCAGGGCGACCTGGCGCGAATAGGCGCTCTCGATCTGGTGCTCGATCTGGAAGCGCGAGAACAGCGGCACGTCGTCGCGGTAGAGCTTGACCTTGCTCACGTTGCCCGGCATCACGGTCTGCATGAAGGCGCGGGCCTGCTCGTAGATCTCCTCGGTGTCGATCAGGATCTCGCCGATGTCGGGCTGGAAGTAGTCGCGGATCGCCCGGATGACGAGGCTCGACTCGAGGTAGATGAGGAACGGCTTCTTCGAAGGATCCGCCGAGGCGCTTTCGACCGCGCGCCACAGCTGCATCAGGTAGCTCAGGTCCCAGTTCAGTTCCTCGGGCGTGCGGCCGATCGCTGCCGTGCGGGCGATGACGCTCATGCCATCGGGCAGCTGCAGCTGGTCGAGGGTGTCGCGCAGCTCGTTCCTGTCTTCGCCCTCCACGCGGCGCGAGACGCCGCCGCCGCGCGGGTTGTTCGGCATCAGGACCAGGTAGCGCCCGGCCAGGCTGATGAAGGTGGTCAGCGCGGCGCCCTTCGTGCCGCGCTCGTCCTTCTCGATCTGGACGATCAGCTCCTGGCCTTCGCGCAGCGCGTCCTGGATGCGGGCGCGGCCGACGTCGATGTCCGGCTTGAAATAGCTGCGGGAGACTTCCTTGAACGGGAGGAACCCGTGACGCTCCTCGCCGTAGTCGACGAAAGCGGCTTCGAGGCTGGGCTCGATGCGGGTGATGATGCCTTTGTAGATGTTGCTCTTGCGCTGCTCCCTTGAGGCTGACTCGATGTCGAGGTCGACTAGCTTCTGCCCTTCTACGATCGCCACGCGCAGCTCTTCTTGCTGCGTCGCGTTAAACAACATGCGCTTCACTTTTTGTTCTCCTGCGCGCGCAGGAGACTTCTGCTCAGTCGGTCCGGGCTCTCCTGATATGGGAAAGGGAAAGGGTGGTTAGAGGAAAAACTGGCTTGCGCGCGCTTCTAGTGGTATCGCTACTTCCGGTGAGCGAAATTAACCAGCGCTTCAGGCCCGGCTATGGCCGGACAGGAGACGGGTTGCAGGCCCTTGCCTGTGTCTCGCAACTCAAAGCGACTCGGAGATAATAAAGAAAATGAATGACTTAAGCAAGGCGCGGGCGACCTGGCTGGAAGTCGGCGAGGAAAGCGCCGCGCAGCGCATCGACAATTTTCTGCTGCGGCGGCTGAAAGGCGTGCCGAAAAGCCATGTTTACCGCGTGCTGCGCAGCGGCGAGGTGCGGGTCAACAGCGGGCGCGTAAAGCCCGAGTACCGGCTGAAACCCGGCGATCGCATCCGCCTTCCCCCAGTCAGAGTTTCAGAAAAGAAAGCTCCGGTCCCGCGGCCGCTGGAGTTCCCGGTCGTCTACGAGGACGCCGCCCTGCTGGTGATCGACAAGCCGGCCGGCGTTGCGGTGCACGGCGGCAGCGGCGTCAGCTACGGCGTGATCGAGTCCCTGCGCGCCGCCCGGCCGCAGGCGAAGGTGCTCGAGCTTGCGCACCGGCTCGATCGCGACACTTCGGGATTGCTGATCCTGGCCAAGAAGCGCAGCGCCTTGGTCGAGCTGCATCGCATGCTGCGCGAAGGCGAGGTGAAGAAGGTCTATGTGGCCGTCGTAAAGGGCGTTCTTGACAAGACCACGCTCGAAATCCGTGCGCCGCTGCACAAGTACGTCTCCGCGAAGGGAGAGCGGCGCGTGAGCGTCGGAGAAGGCGGACGCGAGGCGGTGACGCGCGTCAAGGCGCTGAAAAGCGGCAGGGGTTACAGCGTGCTGGAGGTGCGTCTGCTCACCGGACGAACCCACCAGATCCGCGTGCACCTTGCTCACGCCGGGCACCCGATCCTGGGCGACGACAAATATGGCGATTTCTGGCTCAACCATGCGCTTGCGAAGCAGGGCGTGCGGCGGCTATTCCTGCATGCCCGGCGGCTGGGATTCGCGCATCCGATCAGCGGCGAACACGTTGAGCTGGAATCGAAACTGCCAGACGACATGCGCGCTTTCTTGGGACAGCCATGAGCTATTCGCTCATCATCTTCGACTGGGACGGCACGCTGATCGATTCCGCCGGCATCATCGTCCAATGCATCCAGCAGGCGAGCGCCGACTTGGGGCTCGAGGTGCCGGACCGGGAGCGCGCGAGTCACGTCATCGGTCTGGGGCTGCACGATTCGCTGCGCCACGCGGTGCCCGGCTTGCCGCCCGAGCGCTATGCGGAGTTCGTCGGGCTCTACCGCAAGCACTTCCTGGCGCGCGAAGCTGCGACGCGGCTGTTTCCCGGCATAGAGGATTTGCTGAAAAACCTGTCTCAGACCCGTCTGCTGGCGATCGCCACCGGCAAGAGCCGGCGCGGGCTCGACCGCGCGCTGGAGGCAAGCGGCCTGAAGGCCCATTTTTCCGCCTCCCGCTGCGCCGACGAGACCACGCCGAAGCCTCATCCGGGCATGCTGCTCGAAATCATGGAAGAACTGAAAATTCCCGCACGGGATTCGTTGATGATCGGCGATACCTCGCACGACGTGGAAATGGCGCACGGCGCGGGCGTCGACGCGCTGGCGGTGACCTACGGCGCGCATGCCGAGCCCGCGCTGCGCGCCTGCGGCCCGCGGGGCTACGTGGCGAGCGTTGGAGAACTGAGCCGGTGGCTGGAACAGAACGCCTGATCTGCGCCTCGGCGGCCCTGGTCGATGCGGGCACCGGGGTGCGTTTCGAGGTCGAGTACTTCGGGCAGAGCGCGCCCGCGTTCGCGGTGCGCTACGCCGGGCGCGTCCACGGCTATCTCAACCGCTGCGCGCACGTTGCGATGGAACTCGACTGGCAGGAAGGCGTATTTTTCGATCTGGCAGGGCGCGATTTGCTATGCTCGACGCACGGCGCGACCTACGACGCCCGCAGCGGTCGCTGCCTTGGCGGGCCGTGCGGCGGGACTCCCCTGGTAAAGCTCGGGATGGAAGAGCGCGACGGCATGGTTTTCTTCACGGGGTTTGCAGATGACTGAAAACAGCGGTCAATGGGAACGCGAGCTGGTGACCAAGCTTGCCACGGCGGCGGTGCGCGAGCAGCGGCGCGCGCGCCTGTGGGGCATCTTCTTCAAGCTGCTCGCTTTCGCTTACATCACGCTCGTATTGCTGCTCGCGGTCGACTGGAAGGGCGGCGCCGACGTCGTGCGCGGCAAGAAGCACACCGCGATGGTCGAGCTGAACGGCATCATCGCGCCCGGCACCGACGCGAGCGCCGAAAAGGTGACGAGCGCGCTGCAGGCGGCATTCAAGGACAAGAACACGCAAGGGGTCGTGCTGCGCATCAACAGCCCGGGCGGCAGCCCGGTGCAGTCGCAGACGATTTACGACGAGATGCGCAGGCTGCGCAAGAAATACCCTGACATCCCGCTCTACGCGGTCGTGGAGGACATCTGCGCCTCGGGCGGCTACTTCGTCGCCGCGGGTGCCGACCGCATCTACGTCAGCAAGTCGAGCATCGTCGGCTCGATCGGCGTGCTGATGAACGGCTTCGGCTTCACGGGGCTGATGGACAAGCTCGGCATCGAGCGGCGCCTGATCACCGCCGGCGAGCGCAAGGGCATGCTGGATCCCTTTTCACCCCTCGACGAGAAGGACAGGCAATACGCCAGGCAGCTGATGGAGGAAATCCACCGGCAGTTCATCGGCGTGGTGCGCGAGGGACGGGGAAAGCGGCTGAACGAAACCCCCGACATGTTCAGCGGCCTGATCTGGAGCGGGGAAAAGAGCGTCGAGCTCGGCCTGGCCGACGGCTTCGGCAGCCTTGACTCGGTCGCGCGCGAGGTGATCAAGGCCGAGGACATCGTCGACTACACGCAGAAGGAAGGCATCGCGGAGAAGTTCGCCAAGCGCTTCGGCGCCGGCGCCGCTAACGCCATCGCCGAGTTCGCGCTGCGCGCTTCACCGGGAATCCGCTAGCAGCAGGAATACCGCCGGGCGCCGGCCGATCTGCCGCTTTTCCCGGCGCCAGCCGCCCACGGTTTTCGTCACCACCGACTCGCCTGGCAGAGTGAGATCGGCGGCCACGCAAAGCCTGGTGCCCTCGCTGCAGCATTCCATCAGCGCCGCGAACAGGGCCTCGTTGCGGTACGGCGTCTCGATAAAGATCTCGGTTTCGCGCTCGCTGCGCGAGCGTTTTTCCAATGCCCGGATACGCTGGTCCCGGTCTGACTTTTCCCGAGGCAAATAACCGCAAAACGCAAAACGCTGGCCTTCGAGGCCGGAAGCCATCAGGGCGAGGGTGATGGAGGAGGGGCCGACGAGCGGCACCACGCGGAACCCGGCATGATGCGCCGCCTCGATGAGCGCGGCCCCGGGGTCGGCGATCGCCGGGCAGCCGGCTTCCGACAACAGGCCCAGCGGTCGACCTTCCTGAAGCGGTGTGAGCAGAGAAGCGACGTCCTCGCCCAACGGGGTGATATTCAATTCGCGGATCGCGCAGGGCATTCCCACGGCGGCAAGGAAAGCGCGCGCACTCTTCGCGTTCTCGACGACGAAGTCGCGCAAGGACTGGACGGTGCGCAGCGCGGGCGCCGGCAGCGCGTCCGCCGGCGCGCTTCCCAACGGGGTCGGAATGGCGTAGAGGATCAACCGAGCACGGGCATGCCGGCCCGTTCCAGCATTTCCGTCAGCGCGATCAGGGGCAGCCCGATGAGCGACGTCGGGTCCTCGGTCTCCATGCGCGCGATGAGCGCGATGCCCAGTCCTTCTGCTTTGGCGCTGCCGGCGCAGTCATAGGGCTGCTCGCGCCGCAAATACGCTTCGATGCGGCGCTCATCGAGCACGCGAAAGACGACGCGGCAAAGCACCACGCGCGATTGGGTTTCATTATTCCTGGAATTCAACAATGACACTGCGGTATGAAAGTCTGCGGACTTGCCGCTCAGGCTGCGCAGCTGCCGCGCCGCATTGGCGTGATTGCCAGGCTTGCCGAGAGGCCGGCCCTCGCTCGCCGCCACTTGATCGGAACCGATGATCAACGCATCGGCGAAGCGCGGCGCGACCGAGCGCGCTTTGAGCAACGACAGGCGCAGCGCCGATGATATCATTCAACGTTTATGTCGCACCAGCCGGTGATCGACGGCTTCGAGTTCGCGTCGGCCGGCGCGGCGCAGCAGGGGGTCTGGCCGGTGAGCGGCTTTGCGCGCGTGCGCGAGCTGCTTGCGTCGGACGCCGGTGAGGTCGACTACGCGCTGCGGGGGACGCGCGACGCGCGCGGGCGGCCCAGTCTGCGGGTCAGCGTGCGCGGCACGTTGCAGTTGCGCTGCCAGCGCTGCCTCGAGGCGATGCCGTTTAAAGTGCAAGCCGAAGAGCTGCTGGTGCTGGCGGCGACGCAGGCCGAGATCGACGCCGAGCCAGCCGATGCGAGCGCGCCGGATCGGGTCGTTGCCGGCAAGGAGATGGCGGTGCGCGAGCTGATCGAGGACCAGTTGATCCTCGAGCTGCCGTATGCGCCGCGGCACGAATTCTGTAAAGGCCCGGCAACCGCGGCGGATGCGGGCATCTCGCCTTTCGCCGGCTTGCGCGGCCTGATTCAACGCAAGCAGTAATTTTTAGAGGAGTCGAACCATGGCAGTCCAGCAGAACAAGAAATCGGCGTCGCGGCGCGGCACGCATCGCGCGCACGATCACCTCACCGGCCCGACGCTCGCGGTCGAGCCGACCACCGGCGAGACGCATCTGCGCCACCACGTCAGCCCGACCGGCTTCTACCGGGGCAAGAAAGTCACCAAAACCAAAGGCGAGTAGCTCCGCTGATCACCGTAGCCGTCGATTGCATGGGGGGCGATCACGGCCCCCATGTGACGGTGCCGGCCGCGCTGGAGTTCCAGGCGCGGCTCGCTGACGTCGACATGGTGCTGGTCGGCCTGCACGATGCGCTCACAGCCGAGCTCGCCGCGCGCGGCGCTGCTGCAGGCCCGCGGCTGCGCGTGCATCATGCGAGCGAGGTGGTGGCGATGGACGAGCCGCCGGTGCAGGCGCTGCGCTACAAGAAGGACTCGTCGATGCGTGTGGCCGTGAACCTGGTGAAGAGCGGCGAAGCGCATGCCTGCGTGAGCGCCGGCAACACCGGCGCCTTGATGGCGATCTCGCGCTTCGTGCTGAAAACCCTGCCCGGCATCGACCGGCCTGCGATCGCCAGCGTGCTGCCGAACATGCGCCGCACCAACACCTACGTGCTCGATCTGGGCGCGAACGTCGACTGCACGCCGGAGAATCTGCTGCAGTTCGGCATCATGGGCGCGATGCTGGTCGCGGCGGTCGAGCACAAGGAGCGGCCTTCGGTAGGGCTGCTCAACATCGGCGTCGAGGACATCAAGGGCAACGAAACGGTGAAGCACGCCGCCGACCTGCTGCGCGGCAGCGGTCTGAACTTCGCCGGCAACGTCGAAGGCGACGACATCTACAAGGGAGGAGTCGACGTCGTGGTGTGCGACGGCTTCGTCGGCAACGTGGCGCTCAAAGCCTCCGAAGGTGTCTTGCAGATGATGGCAAGCGCGCTGCGCGAGGAATTCTCGCGCAATCCTTTCACGCGGCTCGCCGCGCTGGCGGCGCTTCCCGTGATCCGCGCTTTCCGCCACCGCATGGATCATCGCCGCTACAACGGCGCCAGCCTGCTCGGGCTGCGCGGCATCGTCATCAAGAGCCATGGCTCGGCCGACGTATTCGCCTTCGGCCAGGCGCTGGAGCGCGCGGTGGATGAGGTGCGCAACAGCGTGCCCCAGCGAATTGCGGCGCGCATGGCGCAATTGCAGGTGCCGGCGGCATGATCTATTCGCGCATCGTGGGCACCGGCAGCTACCTGCCGCCGCGCGTAATGACGAACCGCGAATTTGCCATCGATCTCATCGTGCTCGCCACCTCGACGCCGGACTACATCTTTCCCAGCACCGCCTGCCTGTTGCAGGCGAAGCTCGGTGTCAAGGGATGCGCAGCGTTCGACGTCCAGGCGGTCTGCAGCGGTTTCGTGTACGCGCTGGCAACGGCCGACAGCTTCATTCGCTCGGGGCAGTACCAGCGAGCCCTCGTCATCGGCGCCGAAGTCTTCTCCCGCATTCTCGACTGGAATGACCGCGGCACCTGCGTGCTGTTCGGCGACGGCGCGGGCGCCGTGGTGCTTGCCGCAGGCTCGAAGCCGGGCATCCACGCCAGCGTCCTGCGCGCCGACGGCAGCCAGGCCGGCATGCTGTCGGTGCCGGGCAACGTCTGCAACGGCCGCGTCATCGGCTCGCCGTTCCTGCAGATGAACGGTCAAGGTGTGTTCAAGCTTGCGGTCAAGGTGCTGGAGGAGTCGGCGCGCGAGACGCTGGCCGCCGCGGACATGACGATCGAGGACGTCGACTGGATGATCCCCCATCAGGCCAACGTGCGCATTCTCGATGCCACCGCGCGCAAGCTCGGCCTGCCGGCAAAAAAGCTCGTCGTCACCGTCGATCATCACGGCAACACTTCGGCCGCGTCGGTGCCGCTCGCGCTCGACGAGTTCGTGCGCGCCGGAAAGATCCGCGCCGGGGAGCGCGTGCTGCTGCAGGGAGTGGGCGGCGGCTTTACCTGGGGCTCTTCGCTGGTGACGCTATGAAGCTCGCGATGGTCTTCCCGGGGCAGGGCTCGCAGGCGGTCGGCATGCTGCGAGGCTATGATGGACTGCCCGAAATCGATCGAGTGATTGCCGAAGCGCGCGATGCGTTAGGCGGTGAATTCATAAGACTGATGAATGAAGGCCCGGCCGAAGCGCTGAACCAGACGGTCAACACGCAGCCGGCGATGGTCACGGCAGGATACGCGGCCTACCGCGCATGGCGCTCGCTCGAGGGTCCGGCACCGCAGCTGGCCGCGGGACACAGTCTCGGCGAGTACACCGCGCTGGTGGCCGCGGGCGCCCTTTCTTTCCGGGACGCCCTGCCGCTGGTGCGCTTCCGCGCCCAGGCGATGCAGGAGGCGGTGCCCGAAGGCAAGGGCGCGATGGCGGCGATTCTGGGCCTGGACGAGGAAGGCGTGCGCCAAGGGTGCGCGGAAGCCCTCGGCGAGGTCCAGGCCGTGAACTTCAACGCGCCCGGACAGGTCGTGATCGCCGGAGAGAAGCAGGCGGTCGACAGGGCGATCCAGCTTTGCAAGTCGCGCGGCGCGAAGCGCGCGATGCCGCTGCCGGTGAGCGCGCCTTTTCATTCGGCGCTGATGCGGCCCGCCGGCGAGCGGCTGAAGGACTATCTCTCGCGGGTCGAGGTTGCCGCGCCGCGGCTCGCCGTGATCAACAACGTGGACGTGAAAGTGGAGAGCGACCCGGCTGCCATCAAGGACGCGCTGGTGCGCCAGGCGTCGGCCCCCGTGCGGTGGATGGAGACCATCCAGCGGATGGTGGGGCAGGGCACGACGCACATCGTCGAGTGCGGACCGGGAAAGGTGCTCGCGGCGCTGACCCGGCGCATTCATCCCGAAGTGCAGTCGCTCTCGCTCGCCGACCGGGCTTCGCTCGAGCAGGCGCTGCAGGCGGTGACGGGAGCATGACCATGCTCGAGGGCAAAGTGGCGCTGGTGACCGGCGCGTCGCGCGGCATCGGCCGCGCGATCGCAGCCGAGCTGGCCAGGCACGGCGCGAAGGTGATCGGCACTGCAACCAGCGAAGCGGGAGCGCAGAAGGTCCCCGCCATCGGCAGAGTCCTCAATGTCAGCGACGCGGCCCAATGCGATGCGCTCGTCGAATCGATCCAGAAGGAATTC
>WNFI01696851.1_pt1 | contig 37318 bp, 37 predicted proteins | sample 5400471 | NCBI WGS metagenome assembly WNFI01 (sample SAMN13153348, study PRJNA577476) | soil metagenome | isolation source: 100 cm saprolite on Douglas fir-dominated hillslope | place: USA:California | collected 2013-09-17 | reverse complement strand
ATGGAGGCGGCCGAGCGGACGCGCACCGGCATCGCCTCGCTGAAGATCCGCTACAACCGGATCTTCGGTTTCTATATCGAGATCACCAAGCCCAACCTGCACCTCACCCCCGCCGACTACCAACGCAAGTCTTCGACCGTCGGCGCGGAGCGGTTCGTGACCCAGGCGCTCCTGGAGCACGAGTCGCGGGTGCTCAGCGCCGAAGAGCGGCGCAACGCGCTCGAGCAGCAGATCTTCGAAGAGCTGCGCGCGGCGGTGCTGGCGCGGAGCGCGGAGCTGCGCGCCTGCGCGGAGGCGGCGGCGCAGGCGGACGCGCTGCTCTCGCTGGCGCGGACGGCGGCGGAGTCGGGCTGGGTGCGGCCGCTGGTCGACGACTCCGAGACGATGGAGATCAGCGAAGGCCGCCACCCGGTGGTGGAGCGCGCCCTGCAGGCGTCGGGCGAGGGGCCCTTCGTTCCCAACGATCTCTTCCTCGACGGAGAGCGGCGTCTGGTGGTGCTGACCGGGCCGAACATGGCCGGCAAGAGCACGGCGATGCGCCAGGCCGCGCTCATCACGGTGCTGGCGCAGGCGGGCTCGTTCGTGCCGGCTGCGCGTGCGCGCATCGGGCTGGTGGACCGGCTCTTCACGCGCGTCGGCGCGGCCGACGATCTGGCGCGCGGCCAGAGCACCTTCATGGTCGAGATGGCCGAATGCGCGCGGATCCTTCACCAGGCGACGCCGCGCTCCCTCTTGCTGCTCGACGAAGTGGGGCGCGGCACCAGCACCTTCGACGGCCTCGCGCTGGCTTGGGCCATCGCCGAGCACCTGCACGACGCGGTTGGGGCGCGCACGCTCTTCGCCACGCATTACCACGAGCTGTGCGATCTCGCGCGGGAGAAGCGGCGGGTGGTCAACCTCACCATGGCGGTGACCGAGGTCGACGGGCGGGTCGTCTTCCTGCGCAAGGTGGTCCCCGGAGCGGCGTCGCGCAGCTACGGGATCCAGGTGGCGAAGCTCGCGGGCCTGCCCGAGGTCGTGCTGCGGCGCGCGCGGGAGATCCTCGCGAACCTCGAGGCGCAGGAGCTGGACGAAGCGGGCCGGCCCGCGCTGGCAGGCTCGCGGCAGAAGAAACGTGCGCAGCTCGGGCTCTTCGCTCCGGAGCCCGTACCCGGAGCAGCGCCGCCGGAACATCCGCTGCTCGAGGCGCTGCGCAAGCTCGACCTGTCGCGCACCACGCCGCTCGACGCGCTGCTCTGGCTCGACGAGCAGCAGAAGAAGCTGCGCTGAGATTTCGACGTTGCGCGGAGCACCCTAGACGACGGATCATGGCCCGATGCATCGCCATGAGCTGCTCGAGCGCGTGCCGCTCTTCAGGGGTCTCTCCGAGGAGGCGCGCATCTCGCTGTCGCAGCGCCTGGTGGAGCGGCGCTGCCAGGCGGGCGAGCTGGTCTTCTCCAAGGGCGACACCGGCAGCGCGATGTTCCTTCTGCTCTCGGGGAAGGTGGAGATCTTCCTGCCGCGCGAGGGCGGCGTCGAGCGCGTCGACTTGAAGGAAGTCGCCGAGGGCGAGCACTTCGGCGAGCTGGCGCTCTTCGACGAGAAGCCGCGCTCCGCCAGCGCCGAGGCCAAGACCGACTGCGAGCTGCTGGAGCTGTCGCGCGAGCACTTCATCAGCGACATCGTGCGCAGCGAGGCGGCGGTGCTGGCCATCCTCTCCGAGATGGCGGTGCGCCTGCGCGACACCAACTCCTTGCTCAGCCAGCGCGCCGCCAAGGACGTGGTCAAGGAGTTCGAGGAGAACCTCTCCTGGCGCGACAAGCTCGCCGACCGCGTGGCCGAGCTGAACGGCTCCTGGGCGTTCATCCTCGGGCTGCTCGCGCTCACCCTGGCGTGGGCGGGGCTGAATGCGTTCGTGCCCAGGCCGTTCGATGCCTATCCGTACCAGTTCTTCAACCTCTTCCTCGGCATCCTCGTCGGCGTGCAAGGTCCGCTCATCATGATGAGCCAGAACCGGCAGGCGCGGAAGGATCGCGCGCAGGCCTCCACCGACTTCCGCGTCAACTTGAAGAACGAAGTCGGCATCGAATCGCTGGGCCGGGAGCTGCTCGCCTTCCGCAAGGAGCTGGAGGAGCGGATGGTGGAGCTGGAGCGCACCCAGATCGAGATCACCTCCGCCGTCAGTCCAAACCAGCGATCTGCAAGGGCTTCTTCCGGGCACTGAACGGATTGTCAGGCCCCCTCTGTAGGCTTGCTTCCGTGAGGCGACGAGCCTCGAACGGAGGAAGCCATGACGGCGGAGTCGGCGAAGATCTGGCGGTGCCCCTCGTGCAACCGCCTCTTGATCGAGAAGAGCGTGGAGTACGCGCAGAAGCGGCACGAGGCGCTGGTGGTCTCGCGCTGCGGTTCGGCCTCGGCGGAGTTCGTGCGCGAGGCCACCTGGCCCGCGTACCTCGCGTCGCTCAAGCGCTGCCGGTGCGGCAGCAAGCGCGAGCTGAAGCCGGTGCCCAGCGCCTCGGTGCGCGGACAGCTCGACCTGCACATCGACGCGGTGGTGCTGCAGTGAGCGCCCTGGTCCTCATCGGCATCTGCTGCGCGATGGTCTGGTCCGTGGGCCGCGAGCGCGCCCGCAGCCGGCGGTGGCGCGAGGCCGAGCGCCTCTCGCGCTGCCTCTTCGCGGCCGCCGGCCTGAGGAGGTACCGCTGATGGGGCAGCGCAGGGCCCGGATTGACACCCACGCCACAAACGGCAGAGCCGTATCTCAGCAACCACCGTTCTTGGGGGATCCAAGGGGAGCGAGCTCCCCCTTGGTGGAGGGCCGCAGGCCCGGATCGACACCAACGTCACTAAGGGCAGAGCCGTTCATCTCAGCAACCACCGTTCTTGGGGGAGGAGCGAGCTCCCCCTTGGTGGAGGGCCGCAGGCCCGGATCGACACCAACGTCACTAAGGGCAGAGCCGTTCATCTCAGCAACCACGGTCAAGAAAGTTGACGGAACGATCCGGCGTGAGAGCGTACGCGGGTGCGCTCCCTTGCTCTCGCCGCCGCCTTTATCCTACTGCCGGGTGCCGCACGCGCCGGTGCGCCCGCGCGTGTTGCCTCTCGCGCGTCCGCCGTGCAGGCGAAGAAGCTCGAGGCCGGCAAGGCGTCGCTGGAAAAGCTGCGCAGCGATGCCCGGCGGCGCCGCTATCGCGACGGGTGGGAAGCGGTGTTGCGCGAGCTGGATGCGGCGGTGAAGGCGGCGCCCAACGGCCCCCGCGCGGCGGAGGCTGCGCTTGCTGCGGCGAGGGCACGCGCGGACCTGTGGGACGTGACGCGATCTCCCATCGACGCGCGCGCGGCCATCGCGGCGCTGCGCAAGGTCGACGACGACCATCCGGGTCCGTCGGGCGCGCAGGCGCTGGCGGCGGCGGCGCAGAAGCCGGCCGTGGACAAGCCGCAGAAGCCGGCCGCGACCAAGCCGCAGAAGCCTGTCGTCGTCGGCGATGACGACGAAGAAGACGATCCTCCCGAGCCCGCGCCCGCAGAGGCGACGGCGCGGGCGCCGGACGTCGACGTCGGCCAGGAGGCGGCGAAAGTCGTCGAGGAGATGGTCCACGACGCCATGGGGCACGCCGCTGCGCCGGAGACCAAGTCTGCCGTGCCGCCGAAAACTGCGCCGGCCGCCGGCAAGGACGACGATCTACCGGAGCCCGAAGCGCCGGAGGCTCCGCCATCGCGGACCCCACCCATCGTGCGCGCGGTGAAGGACGCCGTCGCCGCGCTGACCGAAACGGACGACGACCCGGCCACCGCCGCCAAGGCGCGCGAGCTGCGCGCCACCGCGCTGGCCTCGCACAGCTCGCTGGCGGCGCAGCTCGGCCTCAAGGTGCGCCGCGTGGTGGTCGATGCCGGTCACGGCGGCAAGGACACCGGCGCCGTCGGGCCGCACGGCGTGCGCGAAAAGGACCTGACCCTGTCCATCGCCAGGAAGGTGGCGGCGCGCCTCAAGGCGCTGGGCTTCGCGGTGGCGATGACCCGCCGCGGCGACACCTTCGTCTCGCTCGACGAGCGCACCCGCATCGCCAACGAGGCGCGCGCCGACCTGTTCGTCTCCATCCATTGCAACGCCGCCCGCAAACGCAAGCTCGAAGGCGTCGAGACCTGGACGCTCAACGTCGCCAGCGACCGCTACGCCAGGCGCCTCGCCGCCTTCGAGAACGCCGAGTCCGACCGCACCGTCAGCGATCTGCGCCTGATCCTCGCCGACCTCGCCACCAAGGCGAACGCCACCGACGCCCGCGACCTCGCGCAGTCGGTGCAGGCTTCCCTCATGCGCACGCTGCGCGCCCGCGTCGGCCCGGTGCGAGATCACGGGGTCAAGCAGGCGCTCTTTTACGTCTTGCTCGGCACGCACATGCCCTCGATCCTGGTGGAGACGGGCTTCATCTCCAACCCGGCCGAGGAGGCGCGGCTGAGGAGCTCGCGCTTCCAGGAAGGGACCGCGGAAGCGATCGCCCGCGGGGTGAAGGACTTCGTCGACGCCCGCCGCCGCCTCGCCAGCGTTCCCTGAGCTAGGAGCGTGTTTCGGTATTCACCGAAACACGCAGCAACTGCGTAGCCCCTGAGCCACCTCCGGTGGCCGGGGCTATGCCCGATCCCAAGTAGCCCCAAAGAGAAGGATCCCCGCGCGGTGAGCCGAAGCGAAAGGATCCGCCGAGCGGCGAGCCTCCCCGCCGCGAGCCAGGAACCGAGGCGCCGCCGGCCGGCGATCCACCGCCAAAACCGACGAAGCCGTCGCCATCGCGCTGACGCGGGCTCGGCTTGTTATGGTTGCCCGATGCCCGCCGAAGCCCTTCCCCCTCGCGCGACACACTCCCAGGCGATCGAGCAGGCGCGCGCGCGGCTCGAGGAAGGCCGTGCGAAAATCCTCGAGCGGCATCGTGCCGGGGCAGGCGGGCAGGAGGTCGTGCGGGCGATCTCGGCGCTGACCGACGACGTCATCAGCGCGCTGTTCCAGGCCATCTGCGCCGAGGCGGGAGCGACGGACGCGCCGCTCTCCCTGGTGGCCACCGGCGGCTACGGGCGCCGCGAGCTGTCGCCGCGCTCGGACATCGACCTTCTCGCGCTGCTCCCCGACGACCGGACGCAAAATCGCGCCCAGGCGGATCAGATCGCGGAGAAGCTCCATCGCGCCATCTGGGACCTGGGCCTCGAAGCCGGCTACGCAGCGCGCACGCTGGAGCAGTGCGTCCAGCTCGCGCGCGAGGACCACACCATCCGCACCGCGCTGCTCGACGGGCGCATCGTCGCGGGCGATGCTTCGCTCTTCCGCGGCCTCGAGCGCGCCACCGTCACCGAGCTGGAGGCCCGCCGCGTCGAGGAGTTCATCGCCGAGAAGCTGGAGGAGTACACCGAGCGGCGCAAACGCTACGGCGGCTCGGTGTGGCTGCTCGAGCCTCATCTCAAGCAAGGCAAGGGAGGGCTGCGCGATCTGCAGGCGGCGCTCTGGATCGCGCGCGTGCGTCACAAGGTGGCCGGCCTCGGTGAAGCCGGCGAGCGCGGCCTGTTGCCCGCGCGCGAGGTCGCCGCCGCGCGCGCCGCCCGCGACCTGCTCTGGCGCTTCCGCAACGAGCTGCACTACACCACCGGCCGCCGCGATGATCGCCTCACCTTCGACAACCAGCGCAAGCTCGCGCAGGCGCTCGGCTACGGCGACGACCCCGGCGGCGAGTTGGGCGTCGAGAAGCTGATGCGCGATGCCTTCATCGCGCTGCTCGAGATCTCCCGCGCCTCCGACGCTCTCATCGACCGCTGCGCCGTCGAGGACGCGCCCAAGCCGCTGATCGGGCGGCGCGCCCCGAAGCCCTCGCCCATCGACGCCGCTTTCAAGATCTGGAACGGCCGCGTCACCGTCAACGACCGCGAGGTCTTCGCCCGCAGGCCCGCGGATCTGATCCGCCTCTACTCGGTGGCTGAGACCTACGCGCTGCCCGTCTACAGCTACGCGCGCGATCTCCTGGTGCAGGAGCTGCATCGCCTCGCCCCGCAGCTCGCCGCCGACCGCGAGGCGCACTTCGAGTTCTGGCAGCTGCTGGTGCGCGAGGGCAGCGACGGCAGCACGCTCCTGCCGCTGCACGAGCTGGGCGTCATCGGCGCGCTCTTCCCCGAAGTCGAGCGGCTCCGCGCCCGGGCGCAGCATTCTGTATACCATGTATATACTGTCGACACGCACACCGTCTTCGCCCTCGCGCGCATGATGCGGCTGCGCTCCGGTGCGCTGGCGGAAGTGGAGCCCGAGCTGACCCGCATCGCCCGCGCGCAGCAGCGCCCGCTGGTCCTCATGCTCGGCCTGCTCTTCCACGACCTCGGCAAAGGCCTCGGACCGGACCACTCGTCGCGCGGTGGCGAGCTGGTCCGGGCCTACGCCCAGCGCATCGGCCTCGACCCGGCCGACGCGCACGACGTCGAGTTGCTGGTCCTCGCGCACCTCAAGATGAGCATGATCTCGCAGCGCCGCGACCTCGAGGACGCCGCGTTGATCGAGAGCTTCGCCCGCGAGGTGGAGACCGCCGAGCGCCTGGAGATGCTGTACCTGCTCACCTACGCGGACATGGCGTCTGTGTCTGCCGAGAACTGGACCACCTGGAAAGCCCACCTTCTGGCCACGCTCTACGAGAAGACCCACGCCACGCTCCTCGCCAAAGGGCTCGGCGAGCCGGTCCACGCGCAGTCTGTGGAGCAGCGCCGCGAGAGGCTCGCCGGACAGGTCGCACCGCTGGCAGGCGAGCAGGCGGCGGCGGTGGCCGACTTCGTCAAGGCGCTCCCCGAGCGCTACCTCACCATCGCGCGCCCGGAGACGGCGGCGCGGCACCTCAAGCTTTGGACGGCGGCGCGCAAGACCGGGTTCGCCGGCGAGCTGCACCGCTCGCAGGTGGGCGAGTCCGACCTCACGCTGCTCGCCAACGACCGGCCCGGCCTGCTCGCCCTCTTCACCGCCGCGCTGGCGGCGAACGGCTTCGACATCCTCGGCGCGGAGGTGAACTCGCTGGAGGGCGGCATCGCGCTCGACAGCTTCGTCGTCCGCGAGGCGGGCGGAGGCGCGCCCACGCAGACGCGCTGGGAAGCCGCGCGCGCCGACCTCCTGCGGCTTCTCTCCGGCGCCGAGGATCCGCACAAGCTGGTGCAGAAGCGCCTGCGCCGCGCCGCCTGGGCAAGCTCGGCCGCGCCGTCGGTCGAAACCAAGGTGCGCGTCGACGACGTCTCCAGTGAAGCCATGACCATCCTCGACGTCTTCGCCCAGGACCGGCCCGGACTTTTGCATACGATTGCCGACGCTTTGCACAAGACCGGCGTGAGCATCGAGGTCGCACGTATTGCTACGGAAGGGAACCGCGCTACCGACGCCTTCTACCTGAGGGACGTGTCGAGCGCCCGCTCGCCTGGCAGCACTGGAAAGATCTCCGACCCCTCGAGGCGCGCCGCGGTCGTCGATGCAGTGCGATCGGCGATCGCCTCCCTCGCGGGCCGGGGCTGAGCCTTTTTTAGCGGTCCCGTACGGTTGCCAGCTTGCGGAGCGGCTACCGCCAACCTAGCTTACGGCTGTCAATGTGAGGTGCGCGACATCGCACAGCAGGAAGACAGCCAAGCGGCCGGCATCGAACTTGAAGATGTCGCGTCGTGGTGCCGCTGGGGGCGGCATGACCGTGCGAGAGGCGGGGCGGTAGGGGGGGTTGATCGGCGGTCGCAAGGGCGGCCTTGCCGCCATGAACGAGCGGGGCGTCGAGTTCTACCAGAAGATCGGCCGGCTCGGAGGCCAGCGCGGTCGCGATCTGATCGCGGCAGGGCGCAAGGCGGCGAGCGGGAAGCGACAGGCGCGGCGGCCGCATCGCTAACGCGCCAACAAAATTTCGTCCCCTGCGGGGGACATTGGGGGTAGGGGATGGCGGAAGAGAATACGGGGAAGAAGAAGGGCTCGATGAGTGTCAGCGAAGCCGGCCGCAAAGGCGGCCAGACGGTTCGCGACAAGTACGGGCACTCCTTCTACGAAGAGATCGGCCGCAAGGGCGGCGAGACGGTGAAGGCCGAGCGCGGGCGGGCCTTCTACGAGCTGATCGGCAAGAAAGGCGGCGACACGGTGAAGGCGGAGCGCGGCGCGGCTTTCTACGAGCAGATCGGCAAGAAGGGCGGCGAGGCAGTGAAAGCTGAGCGCGGCACGCCGTTCTACGAGGAGATCGGCAAGAAGGGCGGCCACCGGGTTCGCACGCTGATCGAGGAAGGCAAGAAGGCGGCGATCGAGGCGGCTGCAGCGATGCCGAAAACGGAGGAAGAGGACGAGACGCCGGCTCCGGGCGGCGAAGTCAGCGCTGAACCGGCGCAGGAATAACCGCGGGTCCGAGAGGGAAACCGAATGATCAAGACTCGCGGGAACGGCAAGGGCGGGATGACGGTCTCCGAAGCTGGCCGCAAGGGCGGCGAGCGCGTTCGCGACGAGCGTGGCGTGGAGTTCTACCAGGAGATCGGCCGCAAGGGTGGTGAGCTTGGGGGAAGGAAAGGCGGCGAGGCCGTCCGGGACAAGTATGGCCCCTCCTTTTACGAGGAGATCGGACGGAAGGGCGGACAGAAAGTCCGCGAGCTCATCGAGCAGGGCAAGAAGCGCATCCTGTAGACGCGCTTCTTGAAACGCGAAGGAGGCCCGGGGCCCTTCAAGAAGGCTCCGGGCCAGGCACGCCAAAGGCGGAGGGGAGGGGGGATCCTTCCTACCACCGGAGGCAGGGATGTCGGACGAGAAGAAGGGCGGGATGACCGTTGCAGAAGCTGGTCGCAAGGGCGGAGTGAAGGTGGCCCAGGAACGCGGCCGGGCGTTTTACGAGCAGATCGGCCGCAAGGGCGGCGAGACGGTCAAGGCGGAGCGCGGTCACGAGTTCTACGAGATGATCGGCAAGAAGGGCGGCGAGAGCGTGCGCGCGAGCCGGGGCCCCGAGTTCTACTCGATGATCGGCCACAAGGGCGGCCAGAAGGTCCGCGAGCTGATCGAGCAGGGCAAGCGCATGGTCCGCGAGACTGCGGCGAAGAACGAAGCAGGCGGGCTCGACGAGCACGGCAACTTGAAGGTCCGCGGCGAATAACCGCGGGCTTCAGACCCCAGGCCTCGGGCCTCGGACTTCGCGCCTCGCAGGCTCTTGCCTGAGGCGCAAGGCCTGAGGCCCGAGGCCTGCTCTTTCCGTCAAGTTTCCACTCGGCGCGCACGATTTTTTGCGCCTCGCGCGCAGCCGGCCCAACATGGCGGCCGTGGCGAAGGGCGCGCCCATCCAGCCGATCGATCCAGTGCACCCGCAGCCGCGGCATGTGCAGCGGGCGGTGGCGCTCCTCGAGGGCGGAGGTCTCGTCGCCTACCCGACCGACACCGGCTACGCGCTCGGCTGCGACCTCTTCCAGAAGAAGGCGATGGAGCGGCTGGCGCAGCTCAAGCGCCGCGACGACCGGAGGCCGTTCGCGTTCCTCTGCAAGGACCTCAGCGAGGTGGCGAAGTACGCCATCGTCTCCAACGAGCACTACCGCCTGATGCGGCGGCTCCTGCCGGGGCCGTACACCATGGTGCTCGAGGCGACGCGACTGACGCCGCGCAAGGCGCTGACGCGGCAGCGGCAGGTGGGCGTGCGGGTGCCGGATGCGCCGGTGGCGGTCGCGCTGGTGCGCGCGCTGGGCCACCCGCTCGCCACCACCAGCGCGGCCCTTCCGGGCGAAGAGCCGCTCATCGATGCCCGCGACATCCAGGATCGGTTCGGGCACGGCCTCGATATGATCCTCGACGGCGGTGTGACCCTGAACGAGCCCTCGACGGTGCTGGACCTGACCGGCCCTTTGCCCACCGTCCTCCGCGAAGGGAAAGGCAGGATCGAAGGAGTGATGCGGTGATCGCTCTCGAATCGCTGGGCGCGCCGTCGCCTCTGGACGTAGCGCTCGATCGCTACCTGGCGCACCTGCGCGTCGAGCGCGGGCTCTCGCCGGCGACGCTGGAGTCCTACGCGCGCGACCTGCGCGAATACCTGGACTGGCTCGCGGAGAAAGGACTGCTGCAACTCGCGCAGGTGACGGAGCCGGTGGTGCTGGAACACCTGGGCGCCCTCCAGGTCCGCGGGCTGTCGCGGGCGTCGCAGGCGCGGCACCTGGCGGCGGTGCGCGGGCTGCACAAGTTCGCCAGCGCCGAGGGGATCGCGCCCCTCGACCCGTCGGAAGGCGCCTCTGCCATGCGCGGAACCCGGCCGCTGCCGAACTTCCTCTCGGTGGACGAGATCGATCGCCTGCTGGCCCAGCCCGACCCCTCGACCGCGCAGGGCGCGCGCGACCGGGCGATGCTGGAGGTGCTCTACGCTTCGGGCCTGCGCGTCAGCGAGCTGGTGGCGCTGCCTCTGGGGGCCATCGATCAGGGGACCGGGGTGGTGCGCGTGCGCGGCAAGGGCGGGAAGGAGCGCATCGTGCCGGTGGGCGAGCGGGCGCGAAATAGTTTGAGCACATACCTTTCGGGCCCGCGCCAGAAGCTCTTGGGAGCGCGCCGCAGCCGGGACCTCTTCGTCACGCCCCGCGGCGCGGGGATGACGCGGCAGGGATTCTGGAAGCTGATCGGCCGCTACGCGCGGGCGGCGGGGATCGCGCAGCGGGTCTATCCGCACTCGCTGCGGCACAGCTTCGCCACCCATTTGCTGGAGCGGGGCGCGGACCTGCGCGCGGTGCAAGCGATGCTGGGGCACGCGGACATCGCCACCACGCAGATCTACACGCACGTCGATCGCGAGCGTCTCAAAGCGGTGATCGCGAAACACCCGCGCGCCTGAAGCCTCTCCTCAAGAAGCTGGCGGCGCTGACGGGGCCCTTGGGGTAGAGTGCGCGGCTCTCCCATGGTCGATTCAACCAGAAGCCCGAAACGCGTCGTCTCCGGCATGCGGCCCACCGGCCGGCTTCACCTGGGGCACTACCACGGCGCGTTGAAGAACTGGATCGAGATCTCGCACAAGGCGGAGTGCTTCTACTTCTCCGCCGACTGGCACGCGCTCACCAGCGAGTACAAGGACATGAGCGGCGTTTTGCAGGCGCAGCGCGAGATGTTCGCCGACTGGATCGCGGCGGGCCTCGATCCCGAGCGCTGCACGCTCTTCGTCCAGAGCCACGTCAAGCAGCACGCCGAGTTGTTCCTGCTGCTGGGCATGATCTCGCCCCTCGGATGGCTGGAGCGGGTGCCCACTTACAAGGAGCAGCAGGAAGCGCTGCACGAGAAGGACCTGCATACCTTTGGTTTCCTCGGCTACCCGGTGCTGCAGACCGCGGACATCGCCGTCTACGGCGCCGACGCGGTGCCGGTCGGGCAGGACCAGGTCTCGCACCTGGAGCTGGCGCGAGAGATCGTGCGCAAGTTCAACCACCACTTCGGCGCCGCGGGGAAGCCGGTCCTGGTGGAGCCGCAGGCGTACCTCACCGAGGACGCGAAGATCCTCGGCACCGACGGCCGCAAGATGAGCAAGAGCTACGGCAACACCATCGAGCTGGGCGAGGAGCCCGAAAGCGCGCGCAAGAAGATCATGGGGGCGGTCACCGATCCGGCGCGCAAGCGGCGCATGGATCCCGGCAATCCGGAGGTGTGCGGCATCTACTACCTGCACCGCGCCTACAGCCCGCCGGAGACGATCGCGCTGGTCGATCGCGAGTGCCGGACCGCGGGCATCGGCTGCGTCGATTGCAAGAAGATGCTCTTGCAGAACCTGCTGCCCGCCCTGGAAAAGCACCGCGCGGCGCGGGCCGAGCTGGATGGGAATCCCGCGCGCATCGACGAGCTGGTGCAGCTCGGCACGCGGAAGGCGTCGCGCGCGGCCGAGGAGACGATGGTCAAGGTGCGCGCCGCGGTGAAGCTGACCTAGATGGACTCGCAGGCGCCACAGAACGGCGAGCTTTCGCTTCCCAAAGAAGGCGCCTTCGCGGTGGCGCTGCCCGTCTTCGAGGGGCCGCTCGACCTCCTGCTTTCGTTGATCCAGGAGCACAAGCTCGACATCTTCGACATTCCCATCAGCTTCGTCATCGAAAAGTATCTGCACTACATGGACGCGGCCAAGGCGCTCAACATCGACCTCGCCGGCGAGTATCTCTTGATGGGCGCCACGCTGGCGCACATCAAGTCGCGGCTCTTGCTGCCCCGCGAAGAGGCGCAGGACGTCGCCGACGGAGAGCTGGGCCCCGACCCGCGCGAGGAGCTGGTGCGCCGGCTGCTCGAGTACCAGAAGTACAAGCACGCCGCGCAGCTCTTCGGCGCGCTGCCGCAGCTGGGCCGCGACGTCTTCGTGCGGCGGGCGCGGGAGGAATTGCCGCTGGCGCCCGACGACGCGGCGTATTTCAGATCTCCGGAGCTGTCGGTGTACCGCCTGATCGAGCTGATGGCGCGCCTCCTGGCAGAGCGCAGGATCGAGATCCCGCACGAGGTGTTCGTCGAGCGGCTCTCCATCGGCGACCGGATCTCGGTGATCGCCGATCGGCTGCGCGTCGAGGAGCGCATCACCTTCACCTCGCTGTTCACGGATCTGAAAGAGTTCGAGAAGCACCGCGCGGTGCCTACCTTCATCGCGGTGCTGGAGATGGCGAAGCTCAGGCTCATCAAGGTGCACCAGCCCGAGCGGCACGCGGAGATCTACATCGGCCGGACCGACGCGCTCCTGAACGGGCCGGCGGAGGGATACGGGCTTGACTACCGGGATTGACGACAAGCCGTCGCAGGAGACCGAGCTGCCCCTCCGCCCGGAGGCGGCCGCGCCACGGACGGAGGCCGGCGCCTCCGCAGGCGACCGGGGCGCCATGGGAGACGCCGAGGAGCTGCACCAGGCCGCGCAGACCGAGCTGCAACAGCTCAAGGAGGCGGCGCGCTTCGCCACGCCGGAGCGTGCCCTGCAAGTCCTGGAGGCGCTTTTCTTCGCCGCCGAGAAGCCGCTCGATCTGGCGGCGCTCGAGGACACCACCCAGTTCGAGAAGACGATCTTGCAGAACGCGCTGCAGGATTTGCAGAAGCTCTACCCTGCCGGTGGAACGCGCGGCGTGGTGCTGGTCGACCTGGGCGGCCGCTGGCAGCTGCGCACCGAGCCGCAGATCGGGGCCTACGTCCGCCGCCTCCTTCAAGTCAAGCCGATGCGCCTGACCCGCGCGGCGCTGGAGACGCTGGCGATCATCGCCTACCGCCAGCCGATCACCCGGCCGGAGATGGAGGAGCTGCGCGGCGTCGACTGCGGCGCGGTGACCAAGGCGTTGCTCGAGCGCAAGTTGATCCGCATCCTCGGCAAGAAGGACGAGCCCGGCCGCCCGCTGCTCTTCGGCACCTCGAAGGAGTTCCTCGATCTGTTCAACCTGCGCGACCTGACCCAGCTCCCGACGCTGCGCGAATTCCAGGAGCTGTCGGAAGAGAGCCGCAAGATCGTCGAGGAGGAGGCGCCCGCGGCGGCGCCGGTCGCCGGGCTCGCCGAGCTGGCGCAGGACCCGAAGGTGGCGGAGCGCATCGCCCAGGCGACCGCAGAGAGCGAGAGCGCGCTGCAGCAGCTGGAGAGCGCCATCGACCGCGCCGACGAGACGGCCAAGACGGCGGCAAGAGTGCTGGCGCCGCCCGCTGCAGGGCTCCCTCCAGGACCCGCTGCCCCCGCCGACACGAAAGAGTGATGCTCCAACGATTGCAGAAGATCCTCGCCCACGCGGGAGTCGCCTCGCGCCGCAAGGCCGAGACGCTCATCGAAAGCGGCCACGTCACCGTCAACGGCAAGGTGATCCGCGAGCTGGGGAGCAAGGCCGACCTCGACGAGGACGTCATCCAGGTCGACGGGCGCACCATCCACGAGGAGCAGGAGAAGGTCTACTACGTCCTCTACAAGCCGGCGGGCTGCGTGACGACGCTCAGCGATCCGGAAAATAGACCGACCATAAAAACATACGTCGAGCACATCCCCGAGCGCGTCTATCCCGTCGGCCGGCTCGACTACGACGTGGAGGGCGCGCTGATCGTCACCAACGACGGCGATCTGGCGCACCTCCTCATGCACCCCCGTTTCGGCGTGCGGCGCACCTATCTCGCCAAGGTGCACGGCGTGCCGGGCGCCGAGCAGATCGAGCGGCTCCTCAAGGGCGTGCGCCTCGAGGACGGCCGCGCCAAGGCGCTGGAAGCCGAGCTGCACAGCCGCACGCCGAAGAACACCTGGGTGCGCGTGGTCGTCGCCGAGGGACGGCAGCACATGGTGAAGCGCCTGATGGAAGCGGTGGGCGCGCCGGTGCAGAAACTGTTTCGCGCCGACTACGGCGGCATCGGCGTCGCCGGCATGGCGCCAGGCGAGGTGCGCGAGCTTTCGCGCGCCGAGGTCGAGTACCTCAAAGGACAGGCCGGCAAGAAAGCCGAAGCCAGCGAGCGCACCCGCCACGTGACGCTGCCGGCGCGCAGGCACGGCCACGGCCCGCCGCCGCCGGGAGGGCGCAGGCACCGCGGGCGGCAGAAGAGATGACTGCGCTGCGCTGCGCGTGGCATCGGGCCCCGGGCTTCGGGCCTCGACTGCGCTGCGGGTGGCCTCGGGCCTCGGGCCTCGGGCCTCGGGCCGTTCGAGCTGCGGCGGCGTGTTTGATCCTGCTTGGATGCGACAACCAGCGGCGCGATGAGGCCTTCGCGCGGCTGAGCTCGCCCAGCGCGAAGCAGCGGGCGGAAGCGGTGCGCACGCTGGGCAAGTCCGGAGGCGACGAGGCCTGGGCGGCGCTGTCGAGAGCGGTCCGGGACGGATCGCCGGCGGTGCGCGCGGAGACGGCGGCTGCGCTGGCGGCGGTGCCGCGCGAGGATGCGCCCGACGCTATCTCGCCGCTGCTGCGCGATGCGGACGATTCGGTGCGCACCGCCGCGGCCCGCGCCCTCGCCACCCGCTGCGGTGAGCGGAGCAACGCGTACCTGCGGCTCGCCTTCTCGCACAGCGACGCTCTGGTCCGGGCGCAGCTCGTCGAGGCGCTGCGGCAGTGCGGCGTCGATCCTGCGCAGACGTTGCAGCGCGAGGAAGCGGACCGGCGGCGCAAAGCGCTGGAGCTCGCTGCCACTCCTTTTGCCGCGCAGCGGGCGCGGGCCGCTCTGGAGCTGGGGCTGCTCGGACGCGACGCAGATCGCGCGCGCATCCTTTCCCTGCTGGATGATCGCGACGGGGTCGTCGTCGCCGCGGCGGCGCGGGCGCTGGGCGAGAGCGGCGCTCAGGAAGCCGCGCCGCGGCTCCGGGCGCTCCTCGCCGACGGCGGCGAGGTGGCGGCTGCAGCCGCGGAGGCGCTCCTCGCGCTGGGTCCGCAAGCGATCGCGCCCGCCCGGCCACCTCTGCTCCAGCTGGCAGCGGGCGCGGGCGGCGAGGCGCTGCCGGCCGCCGCCGCGCTGGCGGCCGAACCGCGCGACGCTGCGCTGTGTGGCGCGGCGCTGGCGGCGCAGGTTCCGCAAGCGGCGGCGCTCCTCGCCGCGGGCTGCCCCGCTGCGCCCTTCGCTCAGGCGCTGGGTGCGGCCAAAAAGCGCGACGCGTTGTTCGAAGCGCTGCTCCGGGCAGGGGGATCCGCGCCTGCGCTGGAGGCTGCGCTCGCAAAGCTCTTGCGCGCCGGCGAGACCGACGCCCGCATTCCGCGCCTTGCGCTGCGCTACCGCGTCGCCGGCCCGGCGCTGGTCGAGGCGCTGCGCCGCGAACAGGCGGCTCGCGCGGTCGACCTGCGGGACGAGCGCGCCGACGACGAGGGCTCGGCCGCGGAGATCGCGAAGACTGCTACCGGCGGTGCGCCCGACAAGGAGCGTTACGCGCGGCTGATGGGGCTCCTCCACGAGCGCGTCGGCGCCGGGTCCGTCCGGGTCTCCGCCGCCGCGCGGCTCGATGCGCTGCTGCACGGCGACCGACGCCGGCCGCCGCAAAGCCGCCCCCGGCTGCGCAGCTCGCCTTCTGGAGCGACGACGGCGCCGTCCGCGCCCGGGCCTGCGCCGCCGCAGATCCGGCCCTCGCCCCAACCCGGAGTCTACTGGCGGCCTCGGATCCCGAGCGCCGCGTGCGCGACGCCTGCGCATCCACAAACGAGACAGCGCCCCGCAAGTAGCGATAGAACGATCCAGGAATGGCCAAGAAGCCACAGCTCGACGTCCGCAAGCTCAAGGACGAGGTCGCCGAGTACCTCAAGAAGCAGAAGTGGGAAAAGGCGGCGGACGTCCTCGAGCAGCTGGCCGCGGCGGAGTCGAAGGACATGACGCACCGGCTGAGGCTGGGCGACGCCTACCGGCGCTTGGAGCAGGTCGAAAAGGCCATCACCAACTACCAGCACGCAGCGAAGGTGTTCTCCGACGAGGGCCAGCTGATCAAGGCCATCGGCGCGGTGAAGATCATCCTCGAGATCGATCCCAGGAACGCGGAGGCGCAGAAGCAACTCGGGGAGATGAACGACCGGCGCTTCAACAAGGTGACGCTGGAGAGCGCGGGGCTCAAGACCAAGGCCTTCGTGCGGGCCACCGCCGCCATCGAGCTGGACGAGCCGGATGATGCCGCGCCGGCGGTGGACAGCGCTCTCCAGCGGGAGATTTCGGGCGGGGGCGACGAGGAGGAGCTCGAGCTGGACGACGGCAAGCCGCCCAAGAAGCGCGCTGTGCCCGGCGGCGGTACCGTGCTACCGCATCGCGGCTTTCACGGACCTTCCGCGATTCCGCCTCCGCCGCGCAAGCCGTCGTACGAGCTCGGGGCCGACGATGCGCTCGATCTCGACATGGCTGCGCCGGCATCCGCACCCGCGGCGTCGAAGGCGATCGTGCCGCCTCCACCCGCGAGGCCGACGGCCGTCGTGCCGCCGCGGCAGCCGGACGACGAGGTCACGCTCGATCCCGGCGAGCCGGAAGAACCGGAGATGTTGCCCGACGACGCCATCCTCGAGCCGCAGGCGGAGGACCTCGCCGACCACGGCGACGAGCAGGTGATCCCCCTCGAGGACGACGAGATCCATCCTGCCGCCGCGCCCCCGCCGTCGGTGCCCCTGCCGCAGAAGAAGCGGCCTCCGGCCTCGGGGGTCAGGCCTCGGGCTGCAAGCCCCAAGCCTCGGGCGATTCCGGTCCCGGACGAAATCACCTTCGACGAGGAAGAGGCACCGCGCAAAAAGCGGCCCGCCCCGCTGCGTGGGCCCAGAGTCGCGCGGCCCATCGCCGACCTGTTCTCCGACGAGGCCGAGGAGGAGATCGAGCTGCTCTCCATCAACTCCGAGGAGGATGCCGAAGGCGCCCGGCCGCGGGCCAGCGCCGGGGTCTCGCCCGACGAGGCCGCCTTCGATGCCGCCTTCGGCAACATCGTGCCGCAGCCCGGGGCGACGCCGAAGAAGGTACCCGTCATGAAGGTGCCGCTCTTCGACGATCTCTCGCAGGACGCTTTCATCGAGCTGGTGAACAAGCTCGAGTACCACCGGCACCTGGCGGGCCAGCTCATCATCCGCGAGGGTGATCCGGGGCGCAGCTTCTACGTCATCGTCGAGGGCAAGGTCCGCATCTACAAGGTCGGTCCGGACGAGAAGGAGATCACTCTCGCGCACCTGGGCGAGGGCGCGTTCTTCGGCGAGATGGCGCTGCTCTCGGGCGCCCCGCGCACCGCCAACGTGGAGGCCGAGGAGGATACCGAGCTCCTCGAGGTCACCGACGTGGTGCTGCGCGACCTGGCCGGCAAATATCCTCAGGTCATCAGTTCGCTGAAGAACTTCTACCGGCAGCGCCTGCTCAACAACGTGATGGCCATCTCGCCGCTCTTCAAGGGCTTCGATCCGGCGGAGCGCAAGGCCATCGTCGAGAAGTTCAGGATGAAGCAGGCAGCGGCGTCGGAGGTGCTCATCGCCGAGGGCAGGATTTCGGACGGGCTCTTCGTCGTGCTGCACGGCGTGGTGCAGGTGACGACCAAGAAGGACCGGTCGCCCATCGAGCTGGCGAGGCTCAAGGAGGGCGACATCTTCGGCGAGATGTCGCTGCTCACGCGCCAGCCCGCAACCGCCACCGTGACCTCGCAGGGCAACTCGATCCTGCTGCGGCTGCCGCGCGAGAGCTTCCAGGAGCTGGTGGTCACGCACCCGCAGATCCTCGAGCTGATCAGCGAGCTGAACGAGAGGCGCAAGAGCGAGGCGATCCAGTAGTCGCAATGCGATAAGCCGTGCTCGTGAACGTGCTCGTGCTCGCTCGGAGACACCGAGCACGAGCACCAACACGGACGATCGCGGCCCGAGGCCGCTCATTTTTTCGAGGTGCGCTGTCCCAACTCGCCCCGCCGCACGATACCCTTGTCCTGCAGCAAATCCACCAGCGCGCGGAAGGCGCGGCTCTGCGCGTTGACCGTCTTCTCCAGGCGGATGATGAGCGTCTTCAGCTCCGCCACCGCGTCTTGCGCGCCGCTCCCCGGCGCGATGGTGCCGATGGTGCGCTCGGGCTCGAGCATCGCCTCGGGCATCTCGTCGTCGGCAGAGGGATTGGGCACCGAGCGGGGCGCCGGCGCGGCCAATGGGATGTCGGTGGGGATGGACTTGAGCGGTTCGCCCAGGCGGTGCTTGGGGCCCATCTTCTCGCCGAAGTAGTAGTGCCGCACGGCGCGGTCGATGGCGCTCATCGAGGACAAGACCGGCTCCAGCGTGAGCTGGGCGATCTGCGCCACCTCCTGCAGCGTCGCCCGGTCGGGCTCGGCGGTCGCCACCCACAGCAAGCGCTGCTTCTTGTCGATGCGCACCGGAAACACGCCGTACCGCTCGCAAGCGTCCACCGCCAGCGCCGAGAGCGCGTCGTCGCTCACCTCGATACCGTCGAGGTCCACCGTGTCGAGACCCAGCTGCTCGCTGAGCGCGCGCATGAGCTGGTCTTCGCTGGCGTAGCCGAGGTCCACCAGCGTGCGCCCGAGCTTGCCGCCGAAGGCGCGCTGGTCGCTGAGCGCGGCGATCAGCTTCTCCTCGTCGATGACCCCCTGCGCGATGAGGATGTCGCCGAGCTTGCTGCTCATTGCTCTTCCTCCACCGGCGGCTGCTCCGTGGCCGGGAGGCCCGCATTTTCGACGACGCGCACCGGCTCCCAGGAGGCCCGCTTCCCGCGCACGGTGAGGAGCGCTGCCTGGCCCGCGACGGTGGTGCCGTCCGCCATCGGCCACGGCGTGTGATCTGCGGCGCCCGGGTTCAGGTAGAGCTGCTCCGACCCGGCGCCGGGCGCAACCGGCGCGCCTTTGCCGTCGACGGCGCGCCCGCCCGCTTCCCAGACCTGCCCGAAGATGCCGAAGGGCGCGCGCCGCAGCAGCGCTGGGAGCCGCGGATCGCCGACGTTCTGTCCTTCGCTCCAGTCGAGCGCCTTGGCGCCCTGACCACGCGGCGGCACCGCGGCGACCAGCACCGCCGGCTGCGGGACGCGCTCCAGCGCCGCCGCCAGCGCCTCGATGTCCTTGCCGGTATAGGTGCAGGCGCCATCCGAATGGAGCTGGCGCCGCTCGAATGCGCCGGGCAGCCCGACCACCGTGGCGTCGCCGAGTTCGACGATGCGGGTGTGCGAGAGATCGACGATGCGCGCGCCCTTCTTGCGCAGCTCGGCCTCCGCCGCGTCCAGATCGGAGCGCACTTCGCGGTTGCCGGCGGCGGCGATGACGGGCAGCCCGCTCTCGGTGAGCGCGCCGAGCAGCGTCTCCTGCTCGTCGAGGTTGTCGCCCAGATCGCCGTCGGCGACGAGCACCTCGGCGCCGCGCCGTTTCAGCTCGGCGACCAGCTTGCGCAGGAAGGCGAGGTTGTCGTCGTCGGCGTCCTTGAGGCCCGCCAGCACGCCGATGCGCAGCTCGCCTTTCTTCTCGCGCAGCTTCTCGCGCGCGCCCGGCGAGTCGAGCGGCGCGGCGCAGGAGGCGTCGCTGCGCAGCGGAGTGCCCTGCGGGGCGGGCGTGGGCGTCGGCAGCGGTGCGGGAGGGGGGGCGGCCTTCTCACGGCATCCGGCCAACGCAAGTGCAGCGGCGGCGGAAATAGCGGAAGGGCGGACCATCGCGCGCACTCTACGTTGGTTCTCCCGCACGCTCCAGAGAAGAGGGCCAGAGGCGCTCAGGCCTCGGGCCTCGGGAAGTGCAACAACATCAGAAGTGCAAGAGCATCAGAAGTGCAAGAGCATCAGAAGTGCAAGAGCATCAGAAGTGCAACAGCGTCAGGCGCCGTGAGGGGGGAGGGCGCGGCCGAAGCGCGAGCCGATCGAGGCGCCGAGGGCGACGAACTGCAAGAGCGCGAGCAGCGACACGCCGAGCCACGGCACGAAGGCGACCAGCAGCAGGACCGCCATGCCCATGCCCAGCGCGGCCGGCGGCACGAATCGCTGCCCGGGGCCCGCCGGCAGCGCCTCGCCGATGCGCATCGCAAACGAGCTGAGGCCGATGACGATGCTGAGGAAGATGATGACGGGCAACAGCGGAATGAGCAGGATCCCGACGACGGAGATGGCGAGCAGCACCACCAGCGGCAGCAAGAGGAGCCAGCAGAGGAAGCCGACCGTGAAGCTGCGCACCGGGTTCTCGAACAGGGCGAAGCCCACGTTGCGCACGCGCTCGGGCCACATCCGCAGCACGAGGAGTCCGACGAGGTAGATGAGCGCGAACAGGGCCACGGTGGGGAAGAGCCCGAACGGCCCCAGGCTGGTGAGCCAGCCACGGCGCCGGGAGCTGCTGCGGAACAGCTTGCCGATGCCGACCTGCGTGTGCTCGCCCATCACCTGTGCGCCGCGCGCCACGTCGACGGTGCCGAGCACGGCGACGGCCTGGCCCATCACCAGCGCGCCTGCGTCGACGGTGACGCTGCCGCCCACCGCCACCGCGTCGCCCTGCACGACGGTGCCCGGCTCCAACTCGATCGAGCCGCCGACGCAGACCACGTCGCCCTGCACCACGCGGCCCTGCGGCACCGTCAGGTCGCCCTGGAACACCTGCACCAGGTCGTTGCCGGCGTGGCGGTTGTGCGACCGGTGCTGCTGTGCCTGCGGCTGGCCGGGCAGGCCCGGTGCCTGCACGATGACGCTCTTCCTGCTGCCGGAGCGCTCGATCAGCATCCCCGCGGTATGCGCGTCGCCGATGGCGACCACCACCAGCTTGTCGTTCTTGAGCACGCCCATGGCGCCGCTCTGCTTGAGCACCTGGCGCAGCGCCTCGCGCGGGTCGACGTCCTTGACGTCGATGTCCACCGCATCCTTGGGCGAGCCCACCACCGTCATCGACCAGCCCGCCGTCTGCGCGATGCGGTGGAGCAGCTCCACCGTCGGGACGGCCTTGGCCTTCTCGGTGAACTTCGGCAGACGGCGGCCGAAGTCGAACTCGAAGCGGGGCGCCTTGGGCGGAATTGGAGGAATCGGCGGAATCGGCGGGATGGGAGCGGTCGGCGCGACCGGCGGCTGAGGAGGAACCGGGATGTCGATGTCCTGGTCGTCGTCGGCGCTGTCGTCCGCGTCGTCGTCGCTGACCTTGAGCGTGATCACCTTGTCGGCGATGCCGCCGAAGACCTTGGCGGCGGTGCTGTGCCCCGCGAGCTGCTCGACGAAGAAGCCGGTGCCGGCGGCGCTGGACAAGAGCAGGGAGAAGACGAGGTTCAGCATCGGTCAAGACTCAGCGGCGTGAGCCGGGCGCAGCGTGCGCGAGAGGGCGGTCAGCACGACGGCGAAGAGGACGAAGGCGCCGATGCCCAGCGGCAGGCGCACGGCAGCGAAGACCGGACCCAGCACGGAGACGACGGTGCGCGCGGCGGTGAAGCCATCGATGAGCTGGCTCACGTGCACCATGGTGGAGAGTCCCCAGCCGACGATGGCGAAGAGGGCCAGCGCCGCGGCGGGCAGCGCGGCGTAGAGCGTGTGGCGGCGCTGGACGAGCTGCGCTTCGCGGACCTGCACGGCGGCGAGCACGGCTGCGGTGAAGTCGGCGGGCGGCAGCGGATCCTTCAGCGCCGAGAGCTTGCCTGCCAGCGCCGAGTAGAGCTGCAGCTCCGCGCCGCACTCGACGCAGGACTCGCAGTGTTCGCGCGCCGAGAGGCCTTCCGGCCCGCGCAGCGTTCCGTCCGAGAGCCCCTGCAGCTGGATGTCGGTCAAGTGGCTCACGAGAGGTGCTCCGAGAGGCTGGCCTTCAGCTCCTTGCGAGCGCGGTGCAGCCAGGTCATCACCGTGCCCATCGGCACGCCCAGCGTCTGCGCGATCTCAGCATAGCTCCTGTGCTGCACGTGGAAGAGGGCGATGACCTCGCGATACCTGGGCGGCAGCGCGGCGACCGCGCGATCGAGATCTCGCTGCGCCTCCCACTCCTGCACCGCCTGCTCGCCGCCGACCGCGAAATGGTCCTGCAACTCCGGGGCGACGCCCGCCTCTGGCTCGTCGCTGCGCGCCTCCAGCGCCAGCGTGGGGCGGCGCCGGCGCAGCAGGTCGATGCAGTGGTTCCTGGCGATGCGCAGCACCCACGCCGCGAACGGCTGGCGGGCGTCGAAGTCGCGGATGCCGGTGTAGGCGCGCACGAACGCTTCCTGCGCGGCGTCCCGCGACTCCTCGCTGGTCCCCAGCAGCCGGTAGCAAAGCCCGTAGACGGACTGCTTGTGCTTTTCCACCAGCCGAGAGAAGGCGGCCTTGTCGCCCCCCGCGGCAGAGTGCGCCCACTCCGCTTCGTCAGCGGGGCACGCAGGGCGGGCCAGGTCGGTGGAATTCGACAAGGGAAAGGGCAAGGAGAGTGCTAGGTCCACGGCCGGTTTACGGGTTCGCGTCGGGTAGTATTTCAGAAGAATTGCAGCTTGCGCCCGGCAGGCAGGATAGCGAGGGAGGGGGCGAGCGGCAGCAGCGAATTCGCGCACTGTTTCCAGCGGGTTCGAACGCCACGGGCGGCAAGCCGCGAGACGGCAAGGCTCGCGGGGCGTTCCTGCACTTCGCACGGGTCGAGCATCTATGCGAGAAACAGGCAATGTTCCCGACCTATCCGGATCTGAAAGGGCGCACTGCGCTGGTGACCGGCGCGTCGAGCGGCATCGGGCGCGGCATCGCCCTGGGCCTGCTCGAGCAAGGGATGCGCGTGGCGGCGCAGCATCGGACGCAGCCTCCGCCCGACGGGTGCGCCGGCGTACCGGCGGAGCTCGGCACCGAGGCGGGCTGCATCGAAGCGGCGCGGACCGCAGCGGCGGCGCTCGGCAGCGTCGAGGTGCTGGTGCATTCGGCGGGCATCTACAACAAGGGGCCCATCGACCGGATCTCCGCGGCGACGCTGGAGGAGATGTTCAGGGTCAACACATTTTCCGCCTTCTACCTGGTGCGCGAGCTGCTCCAGCGCGGCCTGCGCAGCGTGGTCTTCATCGGCAGCACCGCCGGCCAGCGCGGCGAGCCCGGACACGCGCATTACGCGGCGTCGAAGGGCGCGCTGCAGTCGATGATGATGTCGATCGCCGTCGAGCTGGCGCCGCGGGTGCGCGTGAACCTCGTCTCGCCCGGCTGGGTGCGCACGCCGATGGCGGAGGAGTCGCTGCAGCGGATGGGCGCAGCGCTGACCGCGACCCTACCCAACCGGCGCGTCGCCGAGGTGGACGACGTGGTCAACGCCGCGCTCTTCCTCGCCAGCGACGCGGCCTCGGGGCACCTGATCGGACAGGACCTCTGCGTCTCCGGCGGGGCGCTCCTGGTGGTGCCGCGCGGGCAGGTGAAGCCGGTGTGAAGCTGACGGCAGCACAGCTTAAGGAGCGCGCGGCCGAGGCGCGGGCGCACTACGCGCGCTGCGATCTCTGCGCGCACGACTGCCGCGTCGATCGCAGGCGCGGCCCTGCGGGCGCCTGCCGCGAGGACGACGGACTGTGGCTCGCGGGCGCGGGCGTGCACTTCGGCGAGGAGCCGCAGCTGGTGCCGTCGGGGCTGGTGCTGATCGGCGGCTGCAACCTCGCCTGCGAGTCCTGCGAGACCTTCGAGTTCTCGCTGGAGCGGCGCGGGCTTTTGCGAACCTCTTCCGAGCAGCTGGCGGCGCTGCTCCTCGATCTGGCGCGGCGCGGGGCGCGCAACGCCAACTTCGTCACGCCGACGCACGTGTTGCCCGTGCTGCTCGAGGGCCTGGCCGTGGCCGCCGGGCACGGCTTCGCGCTGCCCGTGGTGTGGAACTGCGGCGGTTACGAGAGCGCCCCGGCCCTGCAGCTCTTGGAAGGCGTCGTCGACGTCTATCTGCCCGACGCCAAGTACGGCGACGATGCGGCGGCCTTCGAGCTGTCGGGCAGCAAGGGCTATACGCAGGCGCTGCGCGAGTCGCTCGCCGAGATGGTGCGCCAGGTCGGGCCCGCGGGCGTGATCGTGCGCCACCTGGTGTTGCCCGGCGGCGTCGCGGCGCCCGAAAAGGCGATGCCGCTCATCGCCTCCGTCTCGCGGGACCTCACCGTCAACGTCCTCTCCCAATACCGGCCGGTGTTCCACGCCTCGCGCTTCCCCGTGATCGCCCGGGGCGTGAACGCCGATGAAGTCCGCGCCACCGTCGCCGCCGCTCGCGCCGCCGGCCTGCGCACCATTCTCGTCGACGGCCGTCCTGCAGGGCCTCAGGCCCGAAGCCCGAAGCCTGAACCCTGAAGCCTGTGGCAGACGCCAGTCCCACCGCCCGTCTTGTCCATTCTTCGTGACGCGGTACATTCGGCCAGATGCGCCCTCCCATCGAGCTCGGCGAAGCGCCCGCCCAGGCGGTGCTCGACGGTGCCCTCGGCCTCGCGCTCGCGACCGGAGTGCCGCTGCGGCTGCCGTCTCCGCTCTCGGGCGCCGATCTGCTGGTTGCGCTCGCTGCGGTCAAGCTGGGCGGAGATCCCGCCGCCGTGGACGCCGCCCGCGAGCTGTTGTCGCGGCCGGGCGCCGAGCTGTCCCTGCCGCATCCGCGCGCGGGACTGCACGTCCTCGATCTGCCGGCCCCGGGCGCGGTGGCGCGCGGGCTGTGCACGCTGGTGTGGCCGCTGGCGCTGCTCGGCAAGCCTTCCGAGCTGCGCCTGCGCGGGCCGAACCACTGCGAAGGCGCGCCGACCTTCCACGATCTCCGCCTCGGATGGGTGCCGCTGGCCGCGCTGTTCGGACTCAAGCTCTCGGTCGACCTCACGCAGACCGGCTTCGCCACCGACGAGGGCGAGATGGTGGCGACGCTGGACCCGGCGCCGGCGCTGACGCCGCTGCATCTCGTCCACCGCGGCATCCTGCGCCAGGTGTCGATCGTCGCCGCGGTCGCGGGCGGGCGCCACGAAGCCGCGCTCGAGGCTGCCGGCCAGGTGGTCCGCGCGCTGCGCCGGCAGGGCGTCATCGCCGAGGCGGAGCGCGTTCCGCTGCCCGCGACGCAGGGGCGCAGCCGCTGGGCGATCACCGCCACCGCGGAGTTCGAGCACTCGGTGGTCTCCGTCTCGGAGGTGGGCCCCGCCCCTTCGCCGGGCAACACCGACGCGGTGGCGATCGGCGACCGCGTCGCCGGGCGCCTCGCGCAGTTCCTGCAGGGCCGCGGCGCCGTCGACTCGGGCACCGCCGAACGGCTGCTGTTGCCGTCGTTCCTCTGCGCGGCCGGGCTCGGCGCGCGCGCCGGAACGCCGCCGAGCTGCCATTACACGACCAGCGAGGTCACCTCGCCCCTGCTCGAGCTCGCCACCATCGCGCGGCGCGCGCTGGCCGTGCGCGCGGTGGTGGACGGCGCCCAGGGCGACGAGGGCGTCATCGTGGTTGCACCCAGCGGAGCCCCATGATCCTGCTTCTCTGCGCGGCCTTCGATCTGATCCTCTCCGGCGGCCGCGTCATCGACGGCACCGGGGCGCCCTGGTTCCGCGCCGACGTCGGCATCCGCGGCGACAGCATCGCAGCGGTGGGCGATCTCTCGCGCGCAAAAGCGAAGCGCCGCCTCGAGCTGCACGACCTCGCGGTCGCGCCGGGCTTCATCGATCTGCTCGGCCAGAGCGAGCTGAACGCGCTGGTCGACCCGCGCGAGGAGAGCAAGGTCCGCCAGGGCATCACCACCGAGCTGACCGGAGAGGGCATCTCGCCCGCGCCGATGAACGCCGCCTGGATTCACGAGGGCGCCGACTGGCTGAAGAAGTACCGGCTGACCATCGACTGGACCGATCTGTCCGGCTACTTCCGCCGGCTGCGAAGAGCGCGGCCCAGCATCAACGAGGCGGTGCTGGTCGGCGCGGCGCAGGTGCGCGGCACCGTGCTGGGGATGAAGGACGTGCAGCCCGACGAAAAGCAGCTGGCCCGGATGCAGGCGCTGGTCGAGACTGCGATGAAGCAGGGCGCGTTCGGCGTCTCGACCGGCCTCATCTACCAGCCGGGCAGCTTCGCCAAGACGCCGGAGCTGATCGCGCTGGCGAAAGTGGCCGCGCGCCACCACGGCTTCTACGCGAGCCACATCCGCAGCGAGGCGAAGAAGATCGGCGAGGCGCTCGACGAGGCCTTCACCATCGCGCGCGAGGCGAAGATCCCGGTCGAGGTGTGGCACCTCAAGGTCTCCGGTCGCGCCAACTGGGGGCGGATGAAGGAAGTGGTCGGCCGCATCGAGGCCGCCCGCGCCGCCGGTCTCGACGTCACCGCCAACATGTACCCCTACGTCGCCAGCGCCAACGGCCTCGACGCCAGCATCCCCGACTGGGCGCACGACGGCGGCGTCAACGCGATGATCGCGCGCATCCACGACAAGGCGCAGCGCGAGCGGATCCTGAAGGAGATCGGCGAGGACTTCCATCCCGAGGACATCCTCCTGCTCTCTGCGGTGGACCCGGGGGTCCGCGAGAAGTACGTCGGCAAGCGGCTCGACGAGGCCGCGCGCCTGATGGGCGAGCCGCCGGCGGAGGCGCTCGTCGATCTGGTGGCGCTCGACCGCGGCAATGTCGGCGTCGCGCGCTTCGGCATGAACGAGGACGACGTCCGGCTCGGCCTTTCGCAGCCGTGGGTGGCGATGGACACCGACTACGGCGCCATGGCCGTCGACGGGCCCTTCGCCGCCGAGGGCAGCGCGCACCCGCGGGCGTTCGCCAGCACCGCGCGCATCCTCGGTCACTATGCGCGCGACGAGCACCTCTTCTCCATCGAGGAGGCGGTGCGGAAGATGTCCTCGCTGCCCGCGCGCCGGCTCGGGCTGCAAGACCGCGGCCTTTTGCGCGCGGGCATGAAAGCGGATCTGGTCGTCTTCGATCCGGCGACGGTGCGCGACACGGCGGACTTCGAGAAGCCGCTGCAGTATCCCGAGGGCATCCCGACCGTGCTGGTCAACGGCAAGCTCGTGCTGGAGAATGGAAAGCGCACCAAGGAACGACCTGGCCGCCCCCTGCTGCACTCGCCTTGACTTGGCGCGCCGTGCCGAGCATCTTCCGGCGCCCTATGGCCGTCACCGTCGAGCAAGTTCTCGCTGCGCTCAAGGATGTGAAGGACCCCTCGTCCGGCCGCACGCTCTCCGAGCTCGGCATGCTCAAGGGCGCGGAGCTCCTCGAAGGCAGCGGCGTCCGCGTTCGCGTCGAGCTGCCCACGCCCGCATCGCCGCACAAGGGTCGCCTCGAGGAGGCCATCCGCGCCACCTTGCAGCCGCTGCAGCTCGCCCGCGTCGAGGTCGCTTTCGGCTGGTCGGTGCGCGTCTCGCCCTCCAAAGGCCAGAACCAGAACGACCTGGTGCCGACGGTGAAGAACGTGATCCTCATCGGCAGCGGCAAGGGCGGCGTCGGCAAGAGCACCGTCTCCGCCAACGTCGCGGTCGCGCTGGCGCAGCTCGGCGCCAAGGTCGGCCTGCTCGACGCCGACATCTACGGCCCCAGCATGCCCCTGATGATGGGCCTCTACGGCGCGCGGCCGACCAGCGAGGACGGGAAGGCGGTGAACCCGCTCCTGGCCTTCGGCGTGAAGGTGATCTCGATCGGCTTCTTCGTCGATCCGGACCAGGCGATGATCTGGCGCGGCCCCATGCTCCACGGCGCGCTGGTGCAGCTCCTGAGGGACGTGAAGTGGGGCGATCTCGACTACCTGATCCTCGACCTCCCGCCGGGCACCGGCGACATCCAGCTCACCATCGCCCAGCAAGTCTCCGTTTCCGGCGCGGTGGTGGTGACGACGCCGCAGGACGTGGCGCTGTCCGACGCCATCAAGGCGAAGACGATGTTCGACAAGGTCAACATTCCGGTGCTCGGCTTCGTCGAGAACATGAGCGGATTCGTCTGCCCGCATTGCCAGCACGAGACCGACATCTTCTCCAAGGGCGGGGCCGAGCTGGCGGCCTCGAAGCTCTCCGTGCCTTTCCTCGGACGGGTGCCGATCAACATGGCCATCCGCACCGGCAGCGACGACGGGCGGCCGGTAGTCGCTGCCGATCCTGGGCTGCCCGAAGCGCAGGCGCTGATCCGCATCGCGCAGAACATCGCCGATCGGGTGGCGCTGGCGAACCTCACCGCGGTGCCGCGCGGCGGCGGCAAGCCGCTCGTCCAGTTGGGGAAGAAGGCATGAACTGAGCGGAGCAAGACCGTGAACCCGTTCGAAGATGCGCCGGAGGCCGACCCTGCGGGTCCACGGCGAGCGGAGCAAGACCGTGAACAAAACGTCGGTGTGGGCGTGCGAAGAATCGAGAGTCGAGCACGGCGGATTCGCCTTCCTGCGCAAACGGCTGGGCGCCGCCGCCGGGTCGCAGACGATCGGCATCAGCTGGTTCGAATTGCAGCCCGGCAAGAAGGCGTTCCCGTTCCACTACCATCTCGCCAACGAGGAGGCGCTCTTCGTGCTCGAAGGCGAGGGCGTGCTGCGGCTCGGCGACGAGGAGCACAACGTGCGCGCGGGCGACTACGTCGCCTTCATTCCGGGACCGCCGGGGCATCAGGTGATCAATCGCTCGACCGCGCCTTTGCGCTACCTCGCAATCTCGACGATGATCGAGCCGGAGGTGGCGGTATATCCAGACTCGAAGAAGCTCGGCGTGCTGGCGCGCGCGCAGAACCTGGCCAGCGTCCACAAGCAGGACGCGGCCGTGGACTATTACGAGGGCGAGGATTGAGGTTGCTGCCGCTGCTGCTCGTCGCCTGCGGAGGCGGGCCGCACCTCACCAACCTGCGCTGCCGCGATCCCGCGCACTGCCAGGACGTGGAGGACCCCCTCAAGGTGCTGCTGGCGGTGGACTTCGCCGACGATTCGGGAACGCTCGACAAGGGCGTGTTGAACCTGCGCGTCGGCGGCAACACCCAGCAGACGGTCACGCTGTCGGACATCTTCACTGCGCAGGGCATTGCGCCCGGCAGCAGAAAGGGCACCCTGAAGATCGACGACGACATGACGCTCGACCGCATGTCGCAGGGACAGCAAGTGACCGTCAGCATGGTCGCGGTCAACGGACAGGGCCACGGCTCCAACGAGCCCAACATCACCTTCAAGCTGCACCTGGGAGGGCCGTGATGGAGCAGGACGAGCCGGACTTTCCCGACGACCTGCCGCCCGACGAGGCGAAGAAGCTCTCGGCCCTGGTGCCGGACATCGTGCGGCGGGCCGTGTTGACCGGCGTGGGCGCGCTCTTCATGACCGAAGAGGGCCTGCGCAACATGGTCACCGAGATGAAGCTGCCCAAGGACGCGCTCGCCTTCCTGCTCTCGCAGGCGGACAAGACGCGCACCGAGGTCGCCCGCGTCGTCACCCAGGAGGTGCGGCGCTTCCTCGAGAGCGAGACGCTGCGGCGGGAGATGTGGAAGCTCCTCACTGGCGTGACGCTGGAGGTGAACGCCACCATCCAGCTCAAGCCTTCGGGCGAGCCGGGCTTCCGCGCCAAGGTGAAGACGAAGAAAAAGGGCGAGCCCGCTTCCGAAGACGAGGATGCGTAAGGGGCTCCGCCTGCGGCTGGCCTTCCTCGCCGTGCTCGGTGGCGGGCTGCTCCTCTGGGCGCAGCAGCGCAAGCCGCGCGATCTGACGCTGCAGATCGATCTGACGGGCGCGCTGCCGGGCGAGATCGTCGAGCTGGACGTGGTGGTGCGGCGGGGCGGTCACGCGCTCGCGCGGCACGACGTGCAGTACGGAAAGGCGGGCGCGCCGGGGCTGGTCGAGATGCCGGTGCACGCCGCGCCGGGCGACGCGGAAGTGGAGACGACGCTGGTCTACGCGGGAAAGGCCGCGCACCGGAGCGTCGTCCAAGTGAAGCTCGAGGAGACGGCGCCGGCGCGCGTGTCGGCGAGGTGAAGCGCGGATCGTCCGTGCTCGTGCTGGTGCTCGGGCCCGGTGTCTCCGAGCGAGCACGAGCACGTTCACGAGCACGAGCACGGCTTGTCTGGGCAGCTAAGGCGCGGCGACTTCCTGCGTCTTCACGTCGGCGAGCGGCAGCGTGAATGCGAAGGTCGCGCCCTTGCCGACCTCGCTCTCCACCGAGACCTCGCCGCCGTGCGCCTCGACGATGCTCTTGACGATGTTCAAGCCCAGCCCGAGGCCCTGCTCGCGCGAGCGCGCATCCTTGACGTCGCCGACCTGGTAGAGGCGGTCGAAGATCTTCGCCACGTGCGCCGCGGGGATGCCGGTGCCGTTGTCGCTCACCGACACCAGCACGAAGCCCGGCCGCGGCTGGGCGGAGATGACGATCTTGCCGCCGTCCCGGCAGTGGCGCTCGGCGTTGGTCAACAGATTCGTCAACACCTGCAGGATGCGCTCGCGATCGCCGAGTACTTTTGGAGTTCCCCGCGCGACGCGCTGCCGCACGTTCAGCCTTCTCTCCAGGAACTTGGGCTGCAGATCGGCGAGCGCTTGCGCCACCGCGTCGCCCAGGTCGAAGGGCTGCAGGGTCATCGACTCGCGGGTGAGCTCGAAGCGCGAGAAGTCGAGCAGCTCCTCGATGAAGGCGCGCAGCCGCTTCCCCGAGCTGCGCGCCACTTGCAGGCACTGCCGCTGGCGGTCGTTGACCGGGCCCATCTTCTCGGCCAGCAACAGATCGGTGTAGCCGAGCATCGTCACCAGCGGAGAGCGCAGCTCGTGCGAGACGTTGGCGAGGAAGTTGTCCTTGCGCCGGTCGGCCTCCAGCAGGCGCTCGTTGGCCTCGCGCAAGAAGCGGGTGCGGTCCTCGACGGCCTCGTCGACCAGCCGCGCCTGCGCGCGCATCCGCTCGCGCATCGCCGCGCGCTCCAGCGCCAGCGAGGCTTGCAGCGCAAACGAGCTGAGCAGCCCGAGGTCCGGCTCCGCGGACTGCGGCGCGGCGATGAGGATGCCCAGCGCCGCGTCGCCGACGCCGCGCAGGGGCGCTGCCAGGACGGAGGGGATGCCGAGCAGCGCGATCAGCTTCTCGCGGACCGCGTGCGGCGCGCGCCGCCCCCAGATCGCGCGCAAGAGCGAGTGAGGCCGCACCTCGATCACCGGCTCTGGAGAGGCGAGCAGCGCGCCCAAAAGCGGCTGGCGCATGGGATCGATCGCGAACTGCCGCAGCTCGGCGATGCGCTTGAGGCCGACCAGCTTCATCGCCTCGTCGACGATCGAGCGCTTGTGGGACATGTGCACGAGCACCAGCCCCTCGGGCTCGGAGAGCAGCACCGCGCTCTCGTAGCCGAGATGGCGCAGCTCCTCTGCGATGGCGCGCAGCACATCGGCCCGGTCCGGTTCCCGGCGCAGCCGCGCCGCCGCCGCCGCCAGCATCGTCAGCTCCTGCCGCGACCGGGTCAGCTCGGCCAGCGCGCGGAGCCGGCCGCGCTCCTGCGCGAGCTGCAGCGAGGCCTCGTGCCCGATGCCGCGCAGGACCCGCAGCAGGGAGCGGCGCGGCTGCTTGTCGAGCACCAGGCGGAGGAGGCCGGCGGACTCGCTCTCCACCATCAGCGGCACCTCCGCGCACCACAGCTCGAGCGGCAACTCCTCCAGCGCCTGCGACACCTCGGCGGGGCATTGCCAGAGGCGCACGGTGCGCTCCGGCCCGGGCCCCGCGGCCAGCACGCCGCGCGCGACCAGTTCCTCGAGGCGGCGCCCGGCATCGTCGCGCTTCGCCTTGCGTCCCGGGAGCGATCCGCCGACGGCGGCCTGGACCACCTCCTCGTCGCCGGTTTCGCCGCCCACCAGATCGCGGCGCAGCCGCAGCTCGGCCAGCACCGCGCCGCAGATGGCTGCGGCATCGTCGACGATCCCCTGGCAGACCCGCTGCTCCATGATGGGAGAGTATCACTTCAAAAACCGCGATTTGACTCGCAGTCCGCGGTGGCTTATCTCCGCGCCTCCATGACGGACGTCAAGACGCTGGCGGTGGTGGGTGCAGGGCAGATGGGCGCCGGGATCGCGCAGGTGGCCGCGCAGAGCGGCATCAACGTGTTCCTCATCGATCTGAACACCGAGCTGGTGCAGAAGGCGCTCGCGGGCATCGGCGCCCAGCTGCAGAAGGCGGTGAGCAAGGGCAAGCTGACGGTGGAGGGCGCCGCCGAGGTCATCGCGCGGCTGCGCGGCACGGGGTCCGCGTCCGACGCCGCCCACGCCGACTTCGCCGTCGAGGCGGTCACCGAGAACGAGGGCATCAAGAAGAAGGTCTTCGCCGATCTGGCCCGCGCGCTGCGGCCCGAGGCGATCCTCGCCACCAACACCTCCAGCATTCCCATCACCCGCATCGCCGCCAGCGTCGAGCGGCCCGAACGCGTCATCGGCATGCACTTCATGAACCCGGTGCCGGTGATGCAGCTGGTGGAGATCATCCGCGGCGCGCAGACCAGCGACGAGACGTACGCGGCGACGCGGGCCCTGGCGGAGCGGATGGGCAAGACCACCGTGCTCTCGAAGGACATGCCGGGATTCATCGTGAATCGAATTTTGATCCCGATGCTCAACGAGGCTTGCTTCGCCCTGCAGGAGGGGCTCGCCACGGCGGAGGACATCGACGCGGCGATGAAGCTCGGCACCAACGTCCCCCTGGGCCCGCTCGCGCTGGCGGACTTCATCGGGCTCGACACCTGTCTTTCCATCGCCGAGGTGCTGCACAAGGGTCTGGGCGACGACAAGTACCGGCCGGCGCCGCTGCTTCGCCAGTACGTGGACGCAGGGTGGCTCGGCCGGAAGACGAAGCGCGGCTTCCATAGGTATTAGCCAATGGCCACTTACGAGAACATCCTCGTCGAGCGCGACGGGCAGATCGCCACCATCACCGTCAACCGTCCCAAGTCGCTCAACGCCCTCAACAGCCAGACGCTGCGCGAGCTGACGCAAGCCGTGCGCGAGTGCGCCGACCAGCGCGCCATCATCCTCACCGGCGCGGGCGACCGCGCCTTCGTGGCCGGCGCCGACATCTCGGAGATGGCGCCGATGACGCCCTGGGCGGCGCGCGAGTTCAGCGAGTTGGGGCACGTGCTGACCGCGCTGATCGAGGACATCCCTTCCGCCGCCATCGCCGCGGTGAACGGTTACGCGCTGGGCGGCGGCCTCGAGCTGGCGGTCGCCTGCGACATGATCTACGCCTCCGAAAATGCGAAGCTCGGTCTGCCGGAGGTGTCCCTCGGCGTCACGCCCGGTTTCGGCGGCACGCAGCGCCTCGTTCGCCTGGTGGGGAAGATCAAGGCGAAGGAGATGATCTTCACCGGCGAGATGGTCGATGCCAAGCGCGCGCAGGAGATCGGGCTGGTCAACGCGGTGCTGCCCAGCGAGCAGCTGATCCCGCACTGCCGCGAGATCGCCGCCAAGATCGCCACCCGCGGCCCGCTCGCCGTCGCCCGCGCCAAGCGCCTGGTCGAGCGCGGCTACGACATGCCGCTGCGGGCCGCCAACCGCCAGGAAGCCGAGTCGTTCGCGCTCCTCTTCGACACCGAAGATCGCCGCGAGGGCATGCGCGCCTTCGTGGAAAAGCGCCCACCCAGGTTCACAGGAAAATAACATGGACTTCGCACTCAGCGACGAGCAGCAGCGGCTGGTCGAGACCGCCCGCAAGTTCACCCGCGAGAAGATCATTCCTGTCGCGCCGAAGCTGGACGAGCACGGCACCTTTCCCAAGGAGATCTGCGAGCAGGCCTGGGAATTGGGCCTGATGAACGCGGAGGTGCCACAGGATTACGGCGGCATCGGCTTGAGCACCGTGGACCACGTGCTGATGGCGGAAGAGATCAACTACGGCTGCGCGGGGATCGGCACCACGCTCCTGGGAAACAACCTCGCCGCCATGCCGCTCATCCTCGCCGGCAGCGAGGAGCAAAAGAAGAAGTGGCTGGGCGCGCTCACCGACGCCCCCGTCTTCGCGGCGTATGCGTGCAGCGAGCCCGACGCCGGCTCGGACGTCGCCGGGATGCGGACCACGGTGAGAAAAGTCGGCGATGAATATGTCATGACAGGACAGAAGCGCTGGATCACCAACGCCCGGTATGCCAGGTGGTACTCGGTCTTCGGGCGGATCGGCGAGCCGAAGGATCGCCACAAGGGCATCACCTGCTTCGTGGTCCCGCGCGACGCGGCCGGCGTCTCGGTCGGGAAGAAGGAGGACAAGCTCGGCCAGCGCGCGAGCGACACCAGCGACGTGCTCTTCGACGAAGTGAAGCTGACCAGGGCGAACCTGGTCGGCGAGGAGGGGCAGGGCTTCAAGGTGGCGATGAAGTCCTTCGACCGCTCCCGTCCCTGGATCGCGGCGGGCGCCACCGGCATCATGCGCCGCGCGCTCGACGAGTGCCGCCGCTACGCGCTGGAGCGCAAGGCCTTCGGGCAGCCGATCGCGCAGTTCCAGGCGGTGCAGTTCATGCTGGCCGAGATGGCGATGAAATACGAAGCGACGCGATTGTTGATGCTCAAAGCATCGTGGAACATCGGCCAGGGCAAGCTCGACGCCATCGAGTCGTCCTACGCGAAGGCCTTCGGCGCCGATTCGGCGATGGAGGTCGCCACCGACGCGGTGCAGATCTTCGGGGGCTATGGTTATACGAAAGAATACCCGGTTGAAAAGCTGATGCGCGATGCGAAGCTGCTGCAGATCTACGAGGGCACTTCGCAGATCCAGCGCATGGTGATCGCCCGCAACCTGCTCGCTGCCGGGCAGTAGCGGGAGTTGCTCGAGGGCGATAGAACCGGCGCATGAAAATCCTGCTCATCGCCGTGGCGCTCGCCGCCGCGCCGGCCCTCGCCCACGAGGACGGGCACCACCCGCCCTCGAACCACGCCGCGAAGGACCAGCACCAGGACGCGCCTCGCTCTTTCGACAAGCAGCCCAGCGAAGGAACCTGGGCCCGCTGCCCCGTCTCGGACGACGTTTTCAAGGTGGGCAAGGAGACGCAATTCGCGACCTACCGGGGCCGCGTCTACGCCTTCTGCTGCGAGGAGTGCAAGCCGGACTTCGCCAAAAATCCGGCGAAGTTCGCGGACAAGAAATCCTCCTGATCCCGACGGTTTGCGACTACACATCGGGAGCGCTTCGGAGTCTTCGCCCACCTGCTCTTGGACGATAGGGGGCTGTGTGTGTATGCTCGTACCCCCAGCAGTCAGCTTGAGAGATTGGCATCATGGTCATCGAACTCAGCGAAGAACAGAGGCTGCTGCGGGACACCTGCCGTGACTTCGCCGCCCGAGAGCTGATCCCCAACGCCAAGCGCTGGGACCGGGAGCACAAGTTTCCGTCGGAGGCGGTCGAGAAAGCCTTCGAGCTGGGCCTCGGCGGCGTCGCAGTGCCGTCCGAGTGGGGCGGCGCGGGCATGGATAACGTCGCCTATGCGCTGGCCATCGAGGAGATCTCGCGCGGCTGCGCATCGGTCGGCGTCACGCTCAGCGTCAACAACTCGCTCTGGCTCGGACGCCGCCGAGCAGCGCACCACCGCAAAACGAAAACGGAGGGCGACGGCTTTGCCGGCGCCCGGGGCGGAGCCGCAGGCGGAGCTACATGGCGACAAGTACCTCATCGACGGGACCAAGAACTGGATTACCAATGGCCCCGTGGCCGACGCGATCGTGCTCTTCACCATGACCGACCTGGCGAAGGGCACCAAGGGCATCACCGCCTTCATCGTCGACACCGACACGCCTGGCTTCCTCCGCCAGAAGGCCGACGAGAAGCTGGGCATCTGCGCCAGCCCGTCGTGCACCATCTTCTTCGAGAACATGGAAGTGCCGGCCTCGCAGCGCCTCGGCGCCGAGGGCGAAGGCTTCAAGATCGCCATGGGCACGCTCGATGGCGGGCGCATCGGCATCGCGGCGCAGGCCATCGGCATCGGGCGCGCTGCCTTCGAGGAAGCGCGCGACTACGCGAAGGTGCGCAAGACCTTCGACGCGCCCATCAGCCAGCACCAGGCCATCCAGTTCATGCTGGCCGACATGGCCACCGAGCTGGATGCGGCGCGGCTGCTCACGCTGCGCGCCGCCGCGCTGAAAGATTCGGGCGCCCGCCACACGCGCGAATCGGCCATGGCCAAGCTCTACGCCAGCGAAGCGTCGAACCGGGTGGCGGACAAGGCCGTGCAGATCCACGGCGGCATGGGCTACTCGAAGGAGCTCGACGTCGAGCGGCATTTCCGCGACGCGCGCATCACCGAGATCTACGAAGGTACTTCTGAGATTCAGCGGCTGGTGATTTCCAACGCATTGTTGAACAAGTGAGTCGACCCGGGGGTGGGTTCGATGGTCGTCCAAGGAGCGGCACCGAAGGAAGGCTGGCGCGGCGTCTCGCGCGCTGGCACACCTCGCTGGCCCGGGCCCTCAACGATTTCCTGCGGCTGGGCGTCCTCAAGGAGGAGGGGCATGCGCGCTGGGGGATCACCGAGAAGGGCTTCGCGGTGGCCAGGGAGTTCCAGCTGGTGAACAACGACGGCGTGCTCATCGACCGCTCGCTCCTGCGCAAGCGGCTGGACGAGTTCGCCGTCGAGTTCGAGAAGATGTACAGGGTCGTCTCCCGTCCGAGCGCATACATGCCGGCTTCCGGCGAATGATCAAAAACCGGGGTTGACCCGCGGCGGCTTCGCGGTTACCTCCGCCGCATGTTCGAGCTCAACGAGACGCAGCGCATGGTGCAGCAGTCTGCGCGCAGCTACGCGCAGAAGGCGCTTGCGCCCATCGCCGCCGCCTTGGACCGCGAAGGCCGCTTTCCCCGCGAGCAGCTGCGCGAACTGGCCGAGCTGGGCCTGATGGGCGTCAACGTGCCCGAGGAGTTCGGCGGCGCGGCGGCAGGCGCGGTTTCCTACGTGCTGGCGATGATGGAGATCTCGCAAGCCTGCGCGTCCACCGCAGTGATCATGGCCGTGACCAACATGGTCGTCGAGACCATCGTGCACTTCGGCTCGCAGGAGCAGAAGCAGCGCTACGTGCCGGAGATCACCTCGGGCCGGGTGGCCGCGGCGAGCTACGCGCTCTCGGAGCCGCACACCGGGTCGGACGCGGCGGCGCTGAGTACCAACGCCCGGCGACGGCGGCGGCTGGGGCCTGAACGGCAGCAAGCAGTGGATCACCTCCGGCGATCAGGCCGGCGTG
>WNFI01295872.1_pt1 | contig 37350 bp, 39 predicted proteins | sample 5400471 | NCBI WGS metagenome assembly WNFI01 (sample SAMN13153348, study PRJNA577476) | soil metagenome | isolation source: 100 cm saprolite on Douglas fir-dominated hillslope | place: USA:California | collected 2013-09-17 | reverse complement strand
CAAAAGCGCAAAAGCAGAATGAAACGGCTCATGTGGAATGACAAAGAAGGCTTTTTCTATGATTATGATTATGTGCACAAGATACAAAGTACATTTAATTCACTTGCCGGATTTGTCCCTATGTGGGCAGGACTTGCAACACCGCAGCAGGCAGAACGCATGCGATATAAACTGCCGATTTTTGAAACATTTGTAGGGCTAACCATTACAGACAAAGCATCTCTACCGCAAAAGATTGATTTGCGACATATCCCTGAAAGTTACCGGTTAACAATCGAAGAGTCTCTCCAACATAAGCAATGGGATTATCCCAACGTCTGGCCGCCATTGCATTATATGACTGTCATAGGGCTACTCAGATATGGTTTTCTAGAAGATGCCAAACGACTTATGCAGAAATATATTGCTGCCAATTTACAAGCCTTTGAAAAATATGGCGCGCTTCTGGAAAAAATGGATGGAGAAACAGGGGATGCCCCTCCAGCATACTGGTATCCAACCCAACTAGGCTTTGGATGGACCAACGCCATCTTTTACCGCTACACAAAAATCCTTGAATCAATCCAAAATGGAGAAAAATTATTTATTGAAGACCCTGAACATCAGAACCCACCGTATACCTTGACTATACCTCATTAAAATACTAGTGCGCATTGATCGCAGTTGTGTAAAGAAGTGTACCTAACGCAGTTCTTTGATTTGGGTTCCAATTGGCAAATAACTCTGACCCATTCCATGCCCATGCCGCCCATCCTGTTCGCCATGCTTCAAAAAGAGTAACCTGCGCTTGTGTTGTGTCACCGCTACTATCTTTACCCAATTCGCCATCCCAGATAAAATACCCTTGATTATGAAGTTGCGTCCATTGGTTTTGCCATTGACTAAGATATCCATATGGATGAACTTCATATCCTATATTTTGCCCCGTAATTGCATTTCCGTTAGTTAAAAAACTAAGGTCTTTATCCCATTGTAACCCGTTAACAAAGATTATATGATTGGGAGCTAGCCGGTTAATGGTATCTACCATCCATTGCATGCCAACATAGGTATTGTCGCCATTTTTCCACACATTCCATGAAACATCATGCGGTTCCGTTGCAGGTACAAACATAACTAATGGATCAGCAGCAAACATTGTTGCCAGATCAGAAATCATTTTGTCATAATGGCTTGACTTGCGGCCCAGAGGGGGATTGTATCCCGGATCTCCGTTTGGTAAATCCCATTGCCCAACCAATACCGGATATACTCCTGCTGCTTCCGCATTCCTTACCGCTTGTTTTACTAATGCTTGGTATTGACTCGCATTACACCCATTACCATTCCAACGCGATGCATTCAGTGGAAAACGTACAACAGTAAATTTCCAGCTTGCCATTGCTTGAAAGTCACTCAGGTTAAAATGGCCGTCACCACAACTAAATTCCAATGACCATCGGCTGGCACCTCGTAACACCACTTGTTGACCATTAGCGTTGATAAGGTGAGTACCTTGGATCTTTAGTTTTGTAAGTACTCCACTATATGGCGGTGTAGTACCAGTTGGCGTTATTGGAATGGTTACTGTTGTTGGCGGGGGGGTTGGTGTAGGGGTTGCTGTTGGTGGAGAAAATGTTTTTAATTGCAAGCCGTTATTATCTGCTAATGGGGTAACTGAAAGAACAGGCGGGTTGCTTGGTGGAGGTGCTGGATTGGTAGTCTTTGTGCCCAGGAACGATGCTCCGCCAATACCCAGAAGAGCAATCAGGATAAAAATAATTGTAAGATCATTTTTTTTCTCAAAGAAGAACATGCTACTTTTTATAATACAACTGTTAGCATAGAAAAGCATCCATTAAATTACCATTATCATCTATCTTATGAAGCGTGAGAAAATCGAAAGTAATCTATCACCTATAAACGTCCTATAATATATTATCTGAGGCTGTTTCTATAGAGGTAACTATTCGACCATAAGAACTATCAGCAACCAAAGCAAAATATAGATACATTAACAAAATTAAACAATTGAAAAACGACATGAAAATCAGCTATCCCCTCATACCGTGAATCTGTCACGTCGTAAAAGTATTATTGTGCGACGTTATCATAGTGCAGCTCTCAGCTGCCAACATTCCCGACTTTTGTTAAAAATTACATCTTTGCGAGGAATGAGGAACGAATGACGCGCCGCCGCTTCCGGGAAGCGCCTCCACGAAGTGGCAAGTACTCTTGGGGGATAATCCCGTAGGGATTAGCACGGATTATACACAACAAGATTGCTTCTCCCGATTTTTATCGGGATCGCAATGACGTCTTCCAAGACAACGAAACAGTCGTTCGTATTTTTTTCTTTTCAAACGTCTTTGCGAGGAGTGGGCGCACGACGCCGCTTCCCGGAAGCGCCTCCACGAAGTGGCAAGTCCTCTTGGAGGGCTAGTACCCTTGGGGTACGCGGCAATCCCGACCTCAGGGTTCGAAATGACGTATTCAAAACCTGTGAAAATTCATATAAAATTCCCGTGAAAATATCCTAGTTATCCACAAAATTAGTCCTATAACATAGTCTACATCAAACTATATCACCTTCTTCTCCCCACTCCTCTCTTCCCCAGTTTTGCTATTTGTAAATATCCCCGCAAAAAGTAAATAAAGATTTTGCATTTCAACATCACTACTTGTTTTCAATTTCTACCCGAAGTTTTATATTGAAAAACCTTAATCACTTTATTAATGTTAGTAGCGCTTCCCTCTTCTGTAATTTAAAGAAATCGAATCGTTGTTTTAAGATGTTATTTGTGGCTGGTAAATTTGATATACAGTCTCGTTTTTGCTATAATTTCAAAGTCAACAAACGGTTGATAAGTTCCTACTACATAAGGAGGAAAAGTTGAAGATCTTTACTATTCTGGTATGGATGAAATGGTATTATGAATGTCGGAACTGTGGTTGCACAGGTACAGTTGAAGGGAAACCTACGACTTGCCCAGACTGCGGATCCACAAACATAGTCACAGTACCCATGCCAGCCAAATGATTTTCAATCGTAGGTCGTAGTTGCATTAGCAACAAATAGACGTCGTAAGGTTACGAATTACAAAAGGAAATACTGGAGAATAATGCTTTCTCTTGCTTTAATGCTCAGCATTATCCAATTTAAAATTCTATCGAACCTTACGACGTCCCATACTTTTATAGGCAATCTATTGAACAAAGTCTGGACTAATTGTTTCTCACTGCCACTGTGTGAACCACATGAGGATAAAAAAGGAAAAAATTGCTACCCATATATACTCCCATAGGATGCCCTTAAATAACCGTTTATCCAGCCATACATGGGATAACCCAACCAGTGTATAAAATGAACCTGTCATAAATAACGCTAACACAGTCGGGGTTGCGGGCCAGAACCATAAAATGACGCCCAGTTCAAACAAACACATACTCAATATCCCAATCCAAATACTATTTTTTTTCACATCCCTGTCCAACGTATATGTCCAAATAGACTGCAGGATAAAAAGAAATGTAATAAAAAATAAAATAAGTGAAGTCAAAAAAATTGATGTTCTCAAGGAAAAAATAATATTGGTCAAAAAGAAATAACTGACAAGAGTAATGACAAAAGACACAATACGGGCGCCATTTAATAAAGCAATCGTACGAATTGATGCAACAATAAAAATATTTTCACTTAAAAAAAGCGAATATAGCCCCACTGCATAGAGCGTTGTGATAACAATACGCGTAATCAAACGTGCAGGAGCGAGAAAATAAAATTGTTCAAAAGAAAGACTGTATAAAAATGGTAGAACAAATACCTGAGGAGAAAAATTTTCTTTGAGATCCCGTTGTAACGTCCAAAAGAGTAATATATCAGTCAATGCTCCCAGAAAAAAAGAAACAAAAAATCCAAAGCGATTAAAAAGATATTCCGAGAGAAACAAACCAATAGATAAAACTATAACAGCAATAATAAATTTTTGTCTCTTCCCTAAAATAGCCACAGTTTTCCCCTGCTTTGCCGCCCTTTTGGATTGCTGCCGACGAAAAATTGGTGGAAAGTTTGGTTTGGTATTGTTGAACATATTATCAAATTTCTAATGTTTAATATCTAATTTCTAATAAAAACTCCATGTTCAAATGGTAACTTTTTAATCATTAATTCATTGGACATTTTATTAGGTATTAGAAATTAGGAATTAGAAATTATTAGTAGTGATAATTATTACTGTTTATTGTATTTCAAAATTAGAGTACACCTTCTGCACATCGTCGTATTCTTCTAGTTTATCAAGAAATGCTATTACTTTTTGGATTATTTCTTCATTAGCTATTTCTGTAGGGGTAAGCGGTTTCCTGATAAGTTCTGTTTCTTTCACTGTGAAACTTTTATCTAACAAACTTTTCCGGACTTTTGCAAGATCACTAGGTTTGGTGTAAATAAATACTTCATTATCTGCTTCTTCTACGTCTAAAGCTCCTGCATCCGCTGCTTCCAAAAAAATATCATCAACACTTTTCCCTTCTCTAGCAACAATAATTCTCCCAAGTTGTTGAAATTGATATGCAACAGCTCCCATTTGCGCCATATTGCCGCCGTTTTTGTTAAAAATATTTTGTATTTCAGATGTTGTTCTATTTTTATTATCAGTCATCGCCTCAACAATAATGCTAATACCCCCCGGACCAAACCCTTCATACACCACTTCTTCCAACGTATCAGCCTGCTTCCCTGCCGCGTGTTCAATTGCACGTTGGATATTATCTTTGGGCATATTGGCATTGCGCGCGGAATCAATTGCCAAACGCAGTTTGAAATTTTGATTTGGATCCGGTATTCCCCCACCCTGCTTTACCGCGATCGTAATTGCCTTGGAAAGTTTGGTAAACACCGCACCACGCTTCTCATCATTGGTGCCTTTTTGTCTTTTAATTGTTGCCCATTTAGAATGTCCGCTCATACGTTAGAGCCTCTATTATACTCTTTAAGTCTTGACTTTTGCAACAAAAGATAGTACACTTTTGTGCATTGTCAGGCTGCTCACATGACACCAACTAAACACAAAGCAATCCAAACCGCTCTCGTTGGCAATTGGGAAATGGCAATAACTATCAACGAGGAAATTCTTCAGGAAGATCCGCAGGATATTGAGACACTCAATCGCTTAGCATTTGCGTACACTGTTGTTGGGAAAACCGACCACGCAAAAAAAGCCTATCGCCGAGTTCTTCAAATTGATATCTTTAATCCAATCGCAATAAAAAATCTCAAACGCTTAGGAGATTTTGTGCAAAATAGTATACATGCGCATCAGCCAATGAATAATATGTTCCTTGAAGAAACAGGAAAAACAAAAATAGTCGGACTTATCAATACAGCGCCCACAAAAATCTTACGGACATTACAACTGGGACAACAATTGAAACTGAGTATCAAACGTTCAAAAATCTTTATTATCGATGAAGATAATCAATATATTGGCATGCTACCGGATATCATCGGCAGAAGATTAATTAAATTTATAGAAGGCACCAATACCTATGAAGTCTGTGTAAAAGCTGTAGAAGATAACCGGGTCACTGTATTCATTAAAGAAATAAAACGCGCAGCAAAATTCAAAGACCAACCGTCATTTATTGCAGCAGAAAATAATCCGCTTTCTTTTAAGAAAGAACTCAACAAACAAAGGATTCAATCCCGGCTAGCTTCTGAAGAAGATGAAGACTGAGCATGAAAAACAACCCTGCCTTTAGTCAACGCTTCACTTATCTGTTCCACCTTGACACTCTTCTTCAATTCCCCGCGGAGTGAGTAGAGAGATAAGAGAAATGAAATAATCAGTAAAATAAGGACAATTATCATTAGTAACATACTTCTTTTGTTTGCATTTAAAACTTCTTAACCCCCTTGCTCCCAACAGTAATCATAATATCAGATAACCCTTTACTTTGCATTGGAACAAGCGTAAGACCCAGTATCTTCTGCAAACGTGTTGCAGTATAGGATGGATTCGTCCCTGTATATCCAATAGTAGACGTCGCTTGGTCTTCTTGAGAAGTAGTAACAGATACAATATTACCTCCAATATTCGTTAGTAATTGTGCGAGACGTGTGCCTATCCCATCCTGACCGCTCGCATTCACAATCGCAATACTTTGTCCTTCCTTGTAAAGAGTATGATCTGTAATAACAGTCTGCACTTGTTGATTAAGTATCACTTGATTCATGGGCAACGTAATTATTTGTGTTGTCTTTGCATCTGATTTGAGCGATTTACTGAAGAGATACAAACGCAACGCATCAATAACAGTCATGCCGCGGGTATGAAAATTCCCGAATTGCCAGAAAAGTCTCTGCAATAATTTGGTTTCACTTACATTAAGGGGTAAATCCTGATTTATCGCTTCTGCATCAACCGGAATTACTATTGTCTTTTGAAGACTTTGACCCTTTAGATTTTTTATATCTAAAAGCCCTAGTGACTTATTATCAGGCGAAGCAACAATAACCGCCACCTCTCTCCCCTTGCCATACACTGCCAAAATAAATTGTTGTTTGCCATCATAGGAGCTATGCATGTAGGTAATAACAACTTTCGTAATAATCCCGATAATGATTAGTATTATCACTCCGACAAAGAAGAAGAAAAGCAGCCTGTTCCCTTTCAAGTAAGATGCTTTTTTAAATTTCATAGTTTACCCTTACTCTTTACTCTTATCCCTCAATAACCCAGGCAAAACAAACACCGGCCTATCAGATGTTGCTTGTCCATTTTTTTTGTCTTTTTTTGATTTTTTCTTATCTCCTTTATAGAATCCACTATGATCTGCCATACATCTCACCTCTTTATCTCGCCGAAGCTTCAGCGAAGGCGGACTTAAGTCCACCTTAAACTATAAATAGTATTGTAGCAAAAATTTTACTAAGTATATACTTTTTTCAACTCTCATGCTATATTTAGGTTGTCATAACCTCTATGATTATTGAAGAAGTTATACAAGTTGGCAATCCGATTATTAAACGCAATTCTACACAAGTTAAAAATGTAACATCCTCCAGAACACAAAAGATTGTTCAAGATTTAATCGATTCTATGAGACACCACGAGTTAATAGGCATAGCGGCACCGCAAATTGGAAAAAATCTAAGAATTTTTGTTACGGAAATACGAAAAACCGCGACCAGAGATCCTAAGCATATTGACCAATTACGAATATTTATAAATCCAGAAATTATCTGGAAATCGAAAAGAGAAGTCGTAAAACATGAGGGTTGCGGAAGTGTTACATTCGCGAAGCTTTTCGGCCCGGTGAAACGACCCTCCAAAGTAAAAGTAAGCGCCTTTGATAAAGATGGTAAAAAGTTCACTTTAAAAGCAGAAGGCTTATTAGGAAGATGTATTCAGCATGAATACGATCATTTAGATGGAATTGTCTGTGTACAAAAGATGGATATGAACAAAATAATGAGCAGTAATGAATATATCAAACAAGTAGCAAAAAAGAATAACTAATAAGATTTTTCTAAATATTCCAAAAATCTCTCTAAATCCTCCGCCAACTTACTTTCAAAGAAAACTTTTTCCCCTGTCCTTGGATGTAGAAAAGAAATCTTTGCCGCGTGCAAAAATAATCTATCCAGCATTTTCCTATCCTGCCTGGCAGTTTTTCTGCCGCCATATAACTCATCAGCAAATACCGGATGGTTCAAATATTTTAAATGCACCCTGATCTGATGCGTCCTCCCGGTCTTTGGATACAATTCCACCAAACTTAATTGTTCATTTGCAGCATGTCCTGAGCTTGTCGAATGGATTTGATATTTGAAATTTGAAATTACTTTATAATACGTCACAGAGTCCCGTCCCCCTGCCACAACCCCAAACCGCTTTCTGTTGTATTCAAGCCTTCCTACAGGCACATTAATTTCTCCTTCAGCAGGAGCCAACTCTCCATGAGCCAACGCCTGATACGTCTTCTCTACTATTCTCTCTTTGAACTGCTTCTGCAGTTCCACAAACGCCTCAGGTGTCTTCGCCACCAACAAAATCCCCGATGTCTCTTTGTCCAACCGATGCACAATCCCCGCCCTCTTATAGAAATCACTATTCCGATCGATACTAGATACTAAATACTTTATACTTACTACTTTCTCAATCCAATCCTGCACCGTCATCTCTGCATGTGTAGTATCAGACTTATTCACAGTAACCCCACTAGGCTTATCAACAACCAGCATATCTTCATCTTCAAAAATTATTTTAGGTTCTTTCATACAGGTCAAACGCGAGGAGATTGCCACGCCGCTTAAGAACTTGCCTTACTCTCTTACTGTCGTTTCTTAAACTTTCCCCTCATCTGCATAATCCACATAATAATACCAATCATCAATAAGCACATAACCAGGACATCTTCCCTACCCCACAATAAAAACACCCGTTGCACTTTGATAAATATATCCTTCCACTTCCCTTTTGAGAACAACGAAGAAAAAATAATAAATCCTGTTATATACACAACAATGCTAAGAATCAAAACAAGATCAACATGCTTTTTTGTAACCAGAAGAAAGATTTGCGATAAAAAGATACTGCAGGATAAGGATACTAAGAAAGATAAAGAAAAAATATCCAAGAGTCTCCCGGCAGGAATTTTTTTCTTGCGGGAAAGATAGATAAAATATAGTATTTCACCAATTATGCCACCTGTTAAAGAAAGTCCGGGGAAATAAGGAAATAACATGACTACCAATGGGTTTATAAATCGTTTTGCCGGATTGAGAAAAATATAAAAAGCTCTCGCAGAGATGAGACTAATAAACAAACCAATAAACGCAATATTAAAAATATGCTCTAGACTAATATTTTTACGCATCAACATAAAGTCATCCCGCGCCAAAACATAGGTACAGAAGAGAAAAATAAAGAGACAGATAATTTGTATTAGTAAGAATATTTGCATACACTTCCCTCAAATTCGAATTTTCTTTGCATTAATCAACCACTAATCTTACCACCGCTATTGCTCCTATAATTAACCCTACTGCAGTGAGTACTCTCCCTACTCCAAACATATCCGCGAGCGATCCAGCCATGATTACGGGGAATAGTGAGCATATGGCAACGACTGCGTTGAGTGTACCATAAATTTTGCCTCTTATTTCGTCCGATGTTTGTTCTTGAATAATTGTATTTGCCGGGACAAAAATGAGTGCCAACGCGAATCCCATGATACAGGCTAGCACAACCATAAGATGCAAAATATTTATTTTCAGGATATGCGGTAAGTAAGCATTGATAGCATGTACAAATGGTCGTGATGAGACCCGCGAGCTATAAGGAAGCAGCAGAATAGAAGCAGCAGAGACAAACAAACCAATAGTCGAAGTGGTTCGTTTTGAAACTTTATGAAAATACGTTGTTAAAAGCAATGCCCCTATCACCATACCAATTGTCGCCGGTGTGACAAATAACAATGGAAATTGGTTAATAGGAATTCTGAGAATTTGTCTGGCATATCCCGGACCAAGAACAGAAATGATGAGGATAAGAATCTGAAGTATTATCAAAAGAAAAAATGACGTATAGATATCTTTTTTTTTGAAAATAACCCGGAATGCTTCTTTCACTTCAGCAAAAAGAGACCCTCGTAGCGAACGTTTTTTCACCGTTGGATGCAACGGTGAAAGTTTGATAAAAAGCACACAAATAGACGCTATGAAAAACAATAATGATAAAGTGAGAAATGCTAATCGCTGACCGAATAGAATTAAAAAAGGCCCTGATAACGCGTATGCTATAAAAATAGAGCCGTATAATGCCAACCCAAACAATGCATTTGCGGAAATAAGCATTTCCCCTTTCATAAGTAACGGTATCATTGGTGTTTCAGCAGGTATAAAAAATTGCGTCGCGATAGAAATAGCAAAAGAAAATGTATAGAGAACAATAAGATTTCTATGAAAAAATGCTAACGCAAATAATAGTACTGCGCGGACCGCATTCGTGATAAATAAAACCTGCCGTTTATTCCATCTATCAACATATACACCCGCGAGTAAACCAAAAATAATCGCGGGTACAGTGAAAGATAAGACAATACCTGAGACGGCAGTACTCGAATTTGTCAAAGAAAATGCTACCAAAATGAGAATAAAATTCATCATGTTGAAAGCTATTTGAGAGAAGAGTTCCGCAAGCCACAAGAAGAAAAACGATCTAACCTTCAATGCGGAAGTGATATGAGAAATCATAGTGTTACGCTCGTTCGCTGTATGCGCCTGTTCGCGTATCTATGCGAACCACATCATTAACATTGATAAAAAGAGGCACTTTTGTTTTGTATTCATTTTCTAACACTGCATCTTTAAAAACATTGCTCACGGAATTTCCTTTGATTGCAGGCCCTGTATCCATTACCTTAAATTCCATTTTGGGCGGAAAATCAACAGTTAATGCTTCATTATCTAGAAAACTTACAATATATATCAGCCCTTCTTTGAGAAATGCGGGTTCTGTAACGAGTTTTAACGGCACTTCAATTTGCTCATAAGTCTCTGACTGCATGAAATATGCTGTATCAGTATCTTTATATAAAAACTGCAGTTCTTTTTTTAATACCTGCACATTATTTACCCGAGCGCCGTTAATAAAACTTTTTTCCGTAGTTGAACCGCTGCGTAAATTACGCACTTTAACTTTGATATTAGCACTCCCCCTGCCCATTTTGATATGTTCATAGGAAATAACCTGCAACAAACTGCCGTTATCTTCATAGACTGTGCCTGCTCGTAATTCTGTTACACTTAGCATACGTGTGCATTAAGCTTTTCTTTTTACCCGGATTAAACCCGAACAAGGAATAACTTCAATTCCTCTCTTCTCCAACTCATCCAAAAAAATGTTTGCCCCTATTGAATCTGCTGCCATGTGGCCGCAATCAATCACATTCACGTGCATTTTTCTTAGTTCTTGCACCGAATCTTCAGGCACATGCATTTCGACAATTGTCCCGACTCCTGCTTTTGCTAATTCCAGGTAGAGTTCTTTGGATGGATTTGTTCCCCCGGTAAAATCTGAGATAATTTTTCCTGCGCGCGTTTTGTCACTCCCGGCAACTAAACTTGGTGCTGCTTTTCCCCGTGCTGCCTCAACAAATTCAGGAATTTCCTGAATATATTCTAGAACTTCCCCTGCTGTATCAAACTTCTTTTTACTCAAATAATCTTTCATAAACGCATTACCAATATTATCCCAAATAGTATGCAGAGCTATTAATGGCATGTCTAACAGTCTTGCTATATCAACTGCTTGCCCATGATTGAGAGGCCCGAGCCCCCTTTTCACCCGTGACATGCGCTCTTCAAACAATGCGTGAGCCACATTCACCGGCACTCCTACTTCTTCATACATATCAATTTGCACATCCATCACTTCATGCAACGCTGCCAGGGCATGACCTGTAGGGTGGTGACCGATGAGCAAATCAATTTTCTTGCCTTTTTGATTTAACCGGTCTGCCAATAATACTTCCGTCCCATCGCTATCAATACCTGCCATGAGTTTTTTTACCGGCGTCTTAGTATCTCCATAAAGAACCCGGGAATCGGAGTACGGGTTGGTTAACGTTTCTGAGTCAAAGAATTTTTTCTTTTTTTCTGATAGTTCTTTGAATTCTTTTTTGCGTTTTTCCAGAAGTTTTTTTATCTGTGCTTCTCCTCGAGGATCTGCTTTTATCCCCATCTGGATTGCCAAATCGTAAATTTCTTGCAGTGTCATACCTGAAAGTATATAATATAACAATTCAAAAGGCAAAGGTTAAATTGCTGTTAGAAATCGCCGAGGTGGTGGAATGGCAGACACGAAGGTCTCAAAAACCTTTGAGTATAATAGCTCGTGAGGGTTCGACTCCCTCTCTCGGCACAAAGGCGATGAAATGTGAAAGTTGTTAAAAGAATTCAACTCTTTTTTTTATTTATGTTATTGACTTTCGTACGACTCCGTACTATTATGTACAATATATGACGCAAGTAATGAAAGCATCAGATGTAAGAATGCAATGGAGTCAGCTTCTTAATAAGGTTTTTAGTGGCAATACTCGAGTTGTAGTCGAAAAAAGTGGTATTCCTGTAGCTGCTGTCATTTCAGCGGATGATTTAAAGCGGTTTACACAGCTTGAAGAACAGCGCAATGAACGATTTAAAGCGTTAGATAAAATAAGAGAATCATTTAAAGATGTTTCTTCTGAAAAACTTGAACGTGAAATCAATGAAGCTATTACTCAAATACGCTTAAAAAAATCATCGGAAGATAATTAATTTATAAATGATTTCAGCAGTTTTGGATACAAATGTTTTGGCCTCTGGTACTGTTAGTGCTCTGAATGCTCCTGGTCAAATTCTTAATGCGTGGAGAACTGGTTATTTTATGCTCGTAACCTCGGAGCATATTATTAAAGAGCTAAAGCAAGTATTCCAAAAGCCCTATTTTCAAAAATATATTACTAATGATCAGATTGATGCCTTTATTGATTTATTACGGAATGAAGCTTTAGTAACTCCAATTACTGTAAAAATACATGGCATAGCAACTCATCCTGAGGACGATCTAACACTTGCTACTGCTGTGAGTGCAAGAACAAACTATTTAGTAACTGGAGATCAACCTCTACTGCGTAAAGTCGGTAATATCTATCAAGGAGTAACATTGCTTACTCCTAACGAATTTCTTAAGAATTTTACTTACTAACTTTTAGTTCACTTTTTTTTGTATAGTAGGAATTGGACACTTTAACTGTTGGTTATTTAGATACTGTAGGTAAGGGATGCTTGCTAGTAATGTGTACCTTAGAATTTGAAGAATTCGCGTGTTTTTTTGTACTCTTTGTACCTAGAAAGGAAACGGCGAATACAAGAACTCCCGCGAGGATTAATACGCTTACGCCCAAAGCAACATATTGGATAACCGAGGATTTACCGACAGCCTCCTGGGCAACATGTTGTTTTGATTGGCTATCTTCATGTAATAAATTCCCTTTTTCCAGTAGAATCTTCTCTTTCGTAATTTGAAGAAACAAGTCAAATGATAAGGCGTGGTTTTGGGTAATAGGAGTAAAAAGCAGTAAAGGAACAACGGATAATACATTCCATCCCTGTTGCTCCAAAATGAGCGTAATTATTTGATAGAATTCTCGATTCGCTGAAAGAAGCCAAATCTTTGAGGGTGTTTTTACTGTTTTTCTGACTACATTTTCTTGTGGGAAAGGAATCTCATTAACAAATTTATTTTCTTCGTCAATAAGCGTCCCTCCTGTGTTTGCAGAGATATTTTTTTGAAAAACAAGTTCATTATCTAAAAAGATAATTACTTTAAGTTGTTTTAAGGGTGTTGAAAAATCTTTAATTGTTTTTTCAAAAAGTTTTTTATCAATAATTTCTTGGTGCTTTACTGCTTCTTGAGGAAAAATCAGTTGCAAAGGTTCGTGTTTTTTACTGAAAAGTTGTAGTTGATCCTGTTTTAATAGTAAAAATATGTCATGTTTTTCACTTACAAAAATCATATGTAACCAGTATACCACTTTTCCTTTTCATGCGGAAAGGCGTGAGGGTTTTGTATAGAACAAATTACTTCGCATAATGCCAAATGTATGGAGCTTAAATAATAAAAGATAAAAAAAGGTATCTAAAAGAAACTTTGAACCTTTAAAAAATTGTATAGAAGAAGCTTTTTCATTATAGCGAGTCGCAATTGGTATCTCCCCAATCCTAAATCCATAACTGCATGCTGCTATCTCCATTTGCTGGTCAAAAACAAAATCATTAGAAAATCGTTGAAAAGGTACAGTTACGAGTAATTGTGCAGAATATGCCCGGAATCCTGAAAAATGTTCGCTGAATTGTACGCCAAGTACTCTGTTTTCAACCCAACAAACCAGGGTATTGATATAATATTTCATTGGAGGCATCCCTCCCTTGAGCGCATCTCCTTTTGTTTGCATACGGCTACCAAACATAAAATCATACTTCCCTTCCAAAATAGGTTTAATCAGGTCTGGAATTTTTTTTGCGTCGTATTGGTAATCAGGATGGAGCATGACAACGACATCAGGATGATATTTTAATGCCTCCCAGTAACAGGTTTTTTGGTTTCCCCCATACCCAAGGTTTTGCGGATGGGTAAATGTCTGGAGACCTAATTTTTGTGCTACAGTAACAGTCTTATCTTTGCTTTTATCGTCAACAAGAATAATATGTTCCCGTAGGTTTTTCGGAATTTCCGAATAGGTATCAGTAACTGTACGCGCGGCATTATACGCGGGCATAACAATTACTATGCAAGGCTTTTTTTCATTTTTCATGGAATAAGCTCTATACTATATATTTTTCAACAAATTATCAACAGGAGAATGATGAGCTACAATGTTTATCTTGAAGAAGAAATGTTAGAGGGTGCTGTACCTTCTGTACCGCATGCTTTTACTGTTACTATTCCGTTTGAATCTTGGATCACTGAATATTGTGTCGTACCGCCTGTCCCGTTCTTCGGATCTGTAGGTATTGATTTCAAATATTTCGCAAGTGGCGTGGTAAGGTCAAGACAAGCCACCGCGGCTACCGCGCATCCGCCTGTCGCAATCGCGCATGCTGATCCCGCTGTCCCTAGTTGTTGCTCGACTGTTGAAAGTCCTGTAGGTGGTGTCCCTTTATTATCTACAATTGATGCATGTATCGCCGTCAATATCGTTTCCGCATCTGTTACTCTTCTCGCGTCCCGCGCTGCCAGTAATCTCGCCGAAGGATTTAACGCAACAAACACAACAACTGCCAGTGTCGCAATTATTGTAATTACTACTAAAAGTTCTATAAGTGTAAACCCTTTGTGTTTCCCTTGGTTTTCAGAAGTTGTATTAACTGTTTTCATATCTTTTTTTTAGCTTATGTATTTACACTAAAGTATTATTCCCCCCTTGTCAAGTACCTATTTTTTAATCGTACTTGTGGTACTTGGACAAATTAATTGGTGATGAGCGATCTGTGTTAAATACGCGTTTTCTACGATGGCATCATATTGACTATCTTTGTATAGCTTCAATACGACAAAAAGGACAACAGCGCACAACAGCAGTGTAAGAAAAAGAACAATAGGATTTGTCGCGTAAACCTGTGTACCTGTAATTTTCTCTTTCTTTTTACTCACACTTATATAGTAGACTGATAAAAATATATTTGTCAACAGTGACTTTACTTTTTTCCTTTTGTTTGAGCAATCGCCTTTATGAGTTTTTGGTCATTATGGGAAAGTTGTACTGCTTTTGTGAATTGGATATTCGCTTGTTCTCTTTGGCCATTTTCGTATAAATCATTCCCAAATAAAACTGTTAGCTTTAAGTCACTAGGATAAATCTGGTTTAACCGCGAAAGATAAAGAAGCGCTTTCGCATATTGATGGTCATGTTCATATATAAGGATTAAAGGAGCGTAAGCAAAAAGGAATGTTGGACTCATCGCTAAGCTTTTCAAAAATTCTTTTTCTGCCATAGGAAAATCTTTTCTATAGAGATAAACACTTCCTAAATTATAATGCGTTTGAGGATAAAAATCGGCAATTTTTACCGCTTGCTGTAAATGACCAAACGCTTTGTCATACTCCCCTTTCCCGATATACGCGTTCCCTAAATTCAAATGGAGTCTTGCTGTATTGGTAAATTGTAAGTTATGCTCAAAATACGCAATTCTATCTCTCCAGTTGTAATTTTGCTGTATAGTCATACCGATATATACCAAAGACACAATAGCAAGTATCCTGGCCCAGATTACTTGTTTGCTTTGAAAAGTAGTCACAAAAAACATCCGTATGACCGTAAAAATAATGATGAAAAATCCGACCATAGGCATGTATAACCAGTTTTCCCGAAGTAACCCGGTCATAGGAATGATACCTGAGACAGATGCTAAATTTGAAAAAATGAGAATAAGAGAGAAAAAGATCCAGACTGTTTTTTGCTTCAGCAGTTCAATGTACCCGAGGAAAATACTTAATACTATGAGTGCTATACTTACCAGAACATACGGGTCCAACAGCGAGGTAACAACCTTAGTCGTCCGTTCCAAATAAAGAGGGTACGGAATGAGTAAAAGCCTAATATAAATAGGAATTGTTTTTAAAAACGTCAACAAACGGACAGTGACATGCGTACCATATACTCCTTGCTCACCGCTATAATTGAGACTATTGCCGAAATTAAGTACCGTTAACCGTAGGCCAAAGTAGATAAGAGAAATAAGGATAATGCATAATATGACGAGAAAATGGCTCCTATACTTTCTATGCAAGGTATAAAAATCTATTTTTTGTTGGACCGCGAATAGAATAAGAATACCAATGTAGAGCGGACTCGTGGTCAGCGCTCCCTCTTTTGAGAGGATACTGATAGGAAACAACACTACTGCTAGAAGCAATAAGATATTCTTTGGTACAACAATTTTTTTGCCGAAAAACTTCCGCACTATTTGTGTTTCATAAAGGGTTAGGGTAAATACGTAGAGTGAAACGAGCAAAAAAAACATATATAAAACGTCTCCCCTATCACTCAGATAGGTTACCGCTTCCGTTTGAATCGGATGAATGAGGAAGATCATCCCGATAAGAAATGCCGCGGTTTTTCCAAAACGGAGTTTCAGAAGGAGCAAAAAAAACAGTACTCCATTGAGGATATGGAATACCGTAGTCACCAGATGCAAACTAAAAGGATTCCATCCCCATATCGCGTGATCAATCGCGAAAGAAAGTGTCGCGATAGGCCGGTAATAGTTGCTTTCAACCCCGGCTCCCGCTGTCGTATTCGTGAGAAATATTTCTTTTATATGAGAAAGGTTTTGTGTCAAGATATTTTGGTAAAAGAAATGATCATCATCCCAAACAAATTGATTCCAAAAAGAAGAAAGATAGGTAAGAAAGCCAACAATGCAGAAAATGGCAATGAGTTTTCTAAGCGATAGGGTATGGATATATGAGAACATAATGATTATTTTCTTTATAATTCCTGCCAGGAGTTTATTGTAACACCATATCCATCTAGGGTGGCAATCGCTTTAATGGTCCGTACATAATTTGTCGCTATTGTACTTACCGTTAGTGTCCAGACACTCCCTGCTTTTGAGACCGCGACCGTGCATGTCCCTTCAGAACCAGGACGCGTAATATTCCCGCCGGTATAGGTACTGCTTGCCCGTGCTTTTAAAAGCGCGTCTTCAGTGCACCCTTCAACAAAACTGAGTGTATTTTCCCCTTGTGTCAACGTAAAACCTGATTGCGCTTCTCCAACAGAAAGAAGCGCGACAGTGAGAGAAACCGCGGTAACAACGGCCATAAGTAATATCACAATTGAAATCACTACAAAACCACGGGAAGGATCATCAACCTTGAAGCACTGAGATAAATAAACGCTTATTTTATGTTTGTATTTTCTTAATTCTTTACGCATACTTTTCCCTTTAATTACTCCTGACTTCGGCGCTTGATTGCACGGTTGTCGAATAGGAAAAATCATACCTCGCGCCTGTATACTTTTGCTTCGCGGTAAATACAAAGGAAATATTTTTTGTACTGGTACCTGATGTGTTATTGGTAAACGTGAGACTTGAAATGGTTGTATCGTTGGAGTTCAAGTTCACCGCGCTTGCCCCTTTGTTTTGTATCGTAACATTTGGAGTGGAATATGTTATTGTTGTCGGGCTTGTCGCGCACGCTCCGCTTGTTTCGCATAGCACTATTTGTGTGCTGGAAACATTGTTAATCCCAAGCGAATTCCTGATTTCATAGAGTATCCGTTCACTGATATATCTGGCATTGCCGCTTACTTCCTGTTCTACAGCGCTTTGACTGCCCGTTTCAATAACAGTCCACCCAAACGGAATAAGGGCTGTGAGCACAAGTGAAACAATCGCGACATATAAAATAGCTTCAATTAAAGTAAAACCCATTTCACAATTTCTAATTTCTAATTTCAATTTTTCTCTTTTCATTTTATTTCTTAATTTATTAAAACTTATCCCAAGCAAAATCAAACCAGAATTCATTCTGTGCCGACCCGTTCGTCCCATGTTGGCTAAACGATTTTCCCGCGGGAGACGTGTATACCGCGTCTGTGCCACCATTGTACACAACGGAGTATAATCCTTTATTGAGGTCACTCATCATACACATGATATCACTGCCTTGGTCTTGTGGAAGCAGCCGTATAGAGGTAAAAACTCCAGGGGTAAATCCGGTTGTAGCGATAGCTGTCGCTGATGTGTCCCAGGCTGTACTCGCGTTAAATTTTTTAAGCTGCGGGTTATTTGTAGTGTCTGAATAGACAGTTATTCCTATAATACCGCTTGATGACGTTGTTTTATACGCGTTATGAAAGCTTCTCTCACTTTGGTTATTCGTTGCTGTTGCAATTGTAGTCGCCGCGGAAAATGTGGGCGTCGCGGCGTGCGTTACCCTGTAACAAATAATTGTCGGTGTCGCTGCGGAGTCTTTATCACACGCGATAAATTCGTTGGCAGTGTTCGGTCGTGCGGTAATACTTAGCGCATTCAGATTATTAGTCTGCGCGGCGCTTAAGCCGGTCGTGCCCCACGTAAACACGCCACCGCTCGCGGTTCCCGTCCTCACACGGATAGTTTTATCTGTTGCACTATTGGAAAAGATAAGTCCTCCAATAGTTGGCGTATTGCCACTCCAGGCAAAATCAACCATACGGATTCTATTGGTAACAACTGCTGTTCCATGTGTTGTGATCGCGGACCAGACTGTCCCATTGTAATATTGGGTTATTGTATTCCCCGCTGTATCGCTTCCACCTTGCGTAAGAAACGCTGCCATAACTTCATTTGAACCGGGTCTCGCCGAGGCAACAATATAATTTGGTATTTGACTCGCGCCAAGAGTGGTAAGTGATGCCTGCGCTTGCCATGTTGTCCCATCCCAGATTCTTGATCTTGGAGTACTTGTATTATCGGAATAGACAACCATGAAATTCCCATTATTGAGATACGTTCCATCATAATTTTGTACGTCCAGGAATGTTGTCGTCGCAAATGATGTCAATAGCTGCACATTTCCCCAGGTGCTGCCATTATACACTTGCCCCATAATATACTGGATGGTACCGTCGTAGTGACGGGAAATAAGTATTTTTTCATTTCGCGTAGAAGACGCGTAGAGCCTGGCTACCCGAAGCGCTCTATTTGTTGATCCGGTATCGACATCCGCTGTGAGAGCGGCGGTATTCCACGTCCCCGCTGATCCATCCAATATCCTATACTTAATAGCATCTGTTGTCGTTCCTCCATCACCATAGACAACCATCCCGCCTTTTTTATATTTCCAATTTGTCATATAGGAAGTAAGCACTACTGAATTTTGTCTTGCCGTGTTGAAATTCCAGGTTGTTGTCGCGACAACCTTATAGGTACTCCCATCAACAGTTCCGCTTGTGACAATATCGCCATTCCCATTCCGTTGTACACTGGTGACAAGAAGCGTTCGTACAAACCGGGTATCTGAAGGAAGCGAATTACTTGTCCCGCTAAACGTCCATACGCCGCCGCTCACCGCGACACCTTGGTTTCCTAAGCCGGCTTTTCCCGCTAGTGTCGAGAATAATTGGTTTTTAATAGACCTTACCGCTTCTATACCTTCCGCGTTAAATTGGTTCGCGATAGTCACTTCCGCTCCCAGCCGGTTATTATTTATGCCGGAAATTACCGCGACAATGGCACCTGATGAAAATATCACAAAAATAGCTACCCCCAGGATAACTTCAATCATCGAAAAACCTTTTTTCAATGTAGTATTCATCTTGTTGCAACTCCTTGACTATTAATGGTGATTGTTTTTGTTTCTCCGCTGCCGCTAATGGTAATCGTTTGCGGGGTAGTAAAACCGGGTATGCCTGTCACCCGGGTAAAATTATCATCTGTAAGCCCTGTAATATTAGCACTTGCGTTTACGCTAAACGTTGCGTCAAAAGCGATAGTTCTCGTCGCGTACGTCGCGCCCTTATACAGGGTAATCGTGTTTGACCCAAAGTTAACTCCCCAGTTACTATTTTGTTTTCCCATCATCGCGTTTATTTGGGCTTGACGTAAATCACCTATCAGTTGATCTGTTGCGTTAGATACCGCATTTTGGGTCAGGAACCTCGCGGAAAAAGCCGTCCCCAATGTACCAAGGAGCATCATGAGGGAAATGACAAGGATAAGTTCAATAATGGTAAAACCCGCCTGTCTACGACAGGAATTTCTAATTTTCAATTTATAATTTCCAAGTCCCAAAAAGTTGTTTTTCTTATTTGAAATTTGACATTTGAAATTTGACATTTATTTTTTATTTTTCATCTGTGTATACCGGAAGTTAATTGATAGATTGGCGAAATAATAGCAAGCGAGACAAACGCGACAACGCCGCCAAGGAAAATAAGCACGATCGGCTCTATAACAGTTGGCAACGTCTTGGAATACTCATCCACTTCATCAGAATAAAAATCACCTAAGTAGGCAAATGACTCGTCAAGTTTTCCTGTCTTTTCACCAACACTTACCATTTTTGCAACAAGGGGCGGAATATACGTGAAGTTTTTTGATGATAATTTTCTTGATATGGGTTGCCCTTTTTCTACATCTTCTGCGACCTGCTTTAAATAGTTTCTAAATACGAGGTTTGTAGTTGCTTTGTATTGGGCTTGAAGTACAGTAGTAATTGGTAAACCGCTTTTAAGCATGATACTGATATTACGACACATTGAGGCAATTTCTATATTTTTTAAAAATGTACCAACTATAGGCAGAGAGAGAAGGATCTTATGCCAAAAAAACATTATTTTCGGTATCCTGATAAAGAGTCGAAAAAGAATAAACAATACTATGATTCCTCCGAAAATGAAGTACCCGTAGTGTTTCATCATGTTTGCGACAAAAAGAAGAATTTTTGTACTTAACGGTAATACCACATCCAACGAACTAAAAAGATCAACAAGTTTTGGTAGAACAAAAAGACTGATCGCTCCCCCGGCTATTATTGCTGTTATTAAAATAATTTCAGGATACAGAAGCGCTCCTTGGATTTTTTTCTTAAAATCATAACTCTTTCGAAGCTGCACTGCTAAATATTCCAGGTTTTTCTCCAAATTTCCCGATTCTTCACCAATATGAATAAGATTGAGATAAAACTGGTCAAAAACATTCGGATGCTTTGCAAGTGCTGCTTCGAATGATTGTCCATTATTAATATCAGTAACAACAGATGTAAGTAAGGTCTTAAACGCGGGATTCGTACTTTGCTCTCTGACAATAGTAATCGCTTCCCCAATAGTGATACCGCTGCGTATCATGACTGCCAAATGCTTTGTGAAAAACAATTTGTCTACAAATCGTATTCTATTAAATATGTTTATTGTGGGAGAGATATTCATAACAATTTTTTGAGCTATTCTTTAGTCGCCCGTAACACTTCTTCCATTGTTGTCATTCCCTGTTGTATTTTTGAAAATCCGTCTTCAAACATTGTACTCATTCCTTCTTCAATCGCTTTTTTCCTGATAACGTCTGAATCTGCTTTGCCGGTAATTAACGTTCGTATTGGTTCAGTAATCTCAAGTATTTCAAAAATACCAACCCGTCCAATATATCCGATAAAATGGCAAATAGGACATCCTTTTCCCTGATACATACGGACTTCATTCGCTTCTCCAAAATACTTCCTAATAACCGTTTCAGGAAAATGTTTCATTAATACGCTTATCTGCTGTGTATAGGAAACCCGGCAGTTAGCGCATATTTTCCGTACTAACCGTTGCCCAACGATAACGTTCACTGTTGAAGCAATCAAAAATGGTTCTATTTTCATATCAATAAACCGCGGGATCGCGGTCGCCGCGTCGTTTGTATGCAGCGTTGAAACTACCAAATGACCGGTCATTGCCGAATTAATAGCGATATCCGCGGTTTCACTATCACGAATTTCACCAACAAAAATAATATCAGGATCCTGACGAAGCAGCGAACGAAGCCCATCCGCGAAGGTTAAATTTGTATTTGGATTAACTTGGATTTGATTAATTCCTTTAATTTCATACTCGACAGGATCCTCAATCGTGGCTATATTTTTTTCCCGGGTATTGAGTATTTTTAAGATAGAATAAATAGTTGTGGTTTTTCCGCTCCCTGTTGGACCGGTTACTAAAACCATACCGTATGGTTTTTTATAGTTAGTTTTTATTTTTTCTAAGTCTCTATCTGCCATACCTAAATCAGACAAAGAAAATTGGCGTGATTTAGAAGAAAGTAACCGGAGAACGGCATCTTCCCCTTGTACGACGGGAGCAATAGATACACGTACGTCTAATATTTCTTCATCCAGAGTTACTTGCATTTTCCCGTCCTGGGCGCTAAAGTGTTCGTCAGTCCTCAATTTTGCAAGTACTTTTATCCTTCGGATAACTTGACTATGCAGACTACTCGGAAGGAAAAGTACATCGTGTAATACACCGTCAATACGAAAACGGGTAAGTGAATTAGTGCTTCGCGGTTCAAGATGAATATCTGATGCTTTATTGAAATACGCGTATTCAATAAGTAAATCAACGATTTTGGTAATTGGAGCTTCTTTACTTGCTGACGTGTTGGCAATTTGTACTTGTTCTTTGAGAAGTTTATCAAACTGTTCCTGTAGATCTTTTTTATAAAAATGCATGGCATTTGTAATATCTCTTTCCGTTGCATAGTACACCTGTATTGGCTGTCCGATCTTCTGCGCGAGAAATTGTATCGTAACAGTATCTTCCGGATGCGCGGCAGCAATTTTCAACCCGCTTGTTTCTTGCCCGAACGCGATAATTTTTTTTCTCCGTGCAAGATCTTCAGGAATAATTCTTAACACTTCTTGTTGAATAAATACTTTTTCAAGTGAAATAAAGGGGAGTTTAAGAAATTCAGCAATAATCTTTCCCAAATTTTCGTCTGAAATGAAGTCTTTTTCTACAAGCGCGTCATAAAGAGAAACTTGTTCACTAGTTACGGTTTCCTTCGCGTCTTTTAATTGTTGCAGCGACAAGTATCCGCTTCCTGACAGAAGATCAAATAATTGTTCTTCAGATATTACCATAGAATATAATTAGTGTAGCATAGATAGTATCATTTTTGTAAAGATGGGTGTTATGAAGGATTAAGAAGTTTATTGATTTTTTCAATAAGTACATTAAGTGAAAGATCGCTCTTTACAAAATAATCATTTGCCCCAAGTTTTAAAGCACGGTCTGTATCTTCTTTTTGACCAAGATTTGATGAAACGATAACCGGAATCGTTTTCAACTTTTCATCGGACTTTATTGCTTCAAGTGTCGAAAAACCATCTCTCACCGGCATGACCAAATCTAACAGGATAAGATCCGGTATAACAGTTTTTAAGATTTCAAGCGCTTCCTGACCGTCTTTGGCAACATGCACTTCAAAGCCTGATTTGGTTAATTTGATCCGGTAGGCGTTAGCAAGGAATCTATCATCTTCTACAACTAGAATTATTTTCATAGATTTTTAACAGTTGTGTCTTCGTTGTTAATAAAATCTTTAATCATTGTAATAATTTCATCAAGCCGATATTCCGCTTTTAAAATATATTTTTTAGCCCCAAGTCCTAACATAGTACTTACTTTATCAGGACTCGCTGAATTACTTACAACTAGCACGGGAATATTTTCCCATTTAGGGTTTGCTTTAAGCTGTTGCATAAATGCCAACCCATTCATATCTTTTAAGTAATAATCAAGCCATACCGCGTCAGGTAATGATTCAACACTATTAAGGTAATCAAGCGCTTGCTGTCCGCTTGCGCACGATAATACATCCATATTGCTCAATTTTATTTTTTTTGAAATTGCCTGAAGAAGAAGAGTTTCGTCTTCTACAACCATGATCGTGGGATTTGTTTTACTCATATACTTTATACTATACCAAATATACAAAAGTGCAAGAGAGAAATTTTTTTGTATTATTCATCAAGTGTCACTTCACCCTTTTTTGCTTCCATACCGCTCATTGGTAAACTAAACCAGAATGTTGTTCCTTTTCCCTCTTCACTTTCAAACCAGATTTTCCCGTGCGATGAATCAATAATAGCCTTAACGAGATACAGCCCTAAACCTGTCCCATCTGTTTCTATTTTTACTACATTTTCCGCCCTAAAAAATTTCTGGAATAATTTTGATTGTTCAACTTTTGGAATACCGTATCCATTATCGGTAATTTGAGAAATGATCTCATTGTCTTTTTTTGAAATAAATATCGAGATTTCTCCTCCTTTTTGTGTATATTTAATCGCGTTAGTTAAAAAGTTCATATATACCTGGCGTATAAGCTTTGGGTCGAGATTAATTTTTGGAATTTCATGATGTACACTGATAACAAGTGTTTGCTGTTTTTCTGTAATTTTTACCTGCAACTCTTTAACAATACTTTCAACAAGTTCTTTTAAATCTGTAGGTTTGGGATCAATAACGATTCTCCCGGATTCTATTCGTGAGATATTCAAAAGTGAATTTACTAGTTCTATCATACGTTCGGTTGAATCACTGATATTTTGCGCGAACTCTTTTTGCTCGTCTGTTAACTTCCCTGCATCACCACCAACAAGCATCTCGCTAAACCATTTAATCGCGGAAAGTGGTGTTCGAAGTTGATGGGAAGCAAGAGAAATAAATTCTGTCTTCATCCGGTCTATTTCTTTTTCTTTTGTAATGTCACGAATAACTTCAATTGCGCCTAAAAGGATATCTTCTTTTATCACCGGGGCTGAAGTTATTGAAAGTAATAGTTTTTGGGTATCTTTGCGTAAAAAAGCTACTGTTTTATTCGTAGTCATCCTTGATATAAGTGTTTGCATAACAGGGCGCAGTTCTTTTTCTAACACATGTCCTTTTTCATCTAGAAATGGAAAAGCTTCAAATATTAATTTTCCTACAACTTCTTGTTGTGTTAACTCTAACGTATCTTCAAATTTTTGATTAACAAAAATAATTTTCCCTTCTTGGTCAGTAAAAACCATACCTTCGCTCATAGATTTCAAAATCGCGTCATCTTTTGCTTTTTCTTTTTCTGTAGCTTCTTTTGTCAACTGCAAATCCTGCAAAACATTTAACATTGCTCTTTTTGTATTTTCAAGATCTGTCACATTCGCTGAAAGCTGTGCTGTCTTATCTTTTACTTTTTGTTCAAGATTAGCGTAAGACTCTTGTAACTTTTGTGCCATACTATTAAACGAGTTCGCGAGATTGCCAATTTCATCCTTGGAAACGACCGGTACGCGGGCTAATAAATCTCCTTTCGCGATTTTATTGACATTATCGACTAAACTTTTGATTGATTTTTCAATAAAAGAACTGATCGCGAAAGCGATAATAACAGTAAACAGTAAAATTAAACCACTGAGTATAAATAAAAGATTTTTACTGGTATTGAGAATATCGTTATCTTGCTGCAGCGTTGAGAAAAAATCATTGTCTTCTCCTTGCACTAAAGCGGTAATAAGGTCTACCGATATTATTTGCTGTTTCTGGTAATTATCGTCAAACAGTGTTATGGCTTTCTGCGTATCTCCTTCCTTAGTTTTAGATAAAATTAGTAATTCTGTCCCTTGTATTCTATTGATAATTTTTTGGAAAGTGTTCAACTTATCTATTTCATCTAAATTAGCGATTTCGAGTAAACCTTGTAATGTTTGGGATAAATCGCTCGCTGTTTGGTCATAGGTTTTTTCCCACACAGGATTTTTTGTGAGAATATATGATTTTACCGCGTTAGAAAGCTGCTGGTTATCTGATTGTAGTTTTAAGAATAGCTGAAGTTTTTTTGATTGGTTAATGATACCGCCGAATGAATTACCTACGCTGGTAAGCGTTATAAAAAAATAAATAAAAAAACCGGTAAAGATAAGTAGAATAAGAAAAAAACCCAGTAATATTTTATATCGTATAGAAAGATTTTTAAAAAAATTCATATAATTACTCTCCTCATTACTATGCAACCCTATGCATAGTAATCAAAAGAGTACAGTTATTGCCTTACAATCTCATCTTCTATAAGACTGGAAAGGTCTTTTATCACCCCATATACCGCGTCAGTGCTTTCAATCGAAGTAAACTTTGCAGTTTGTGCAAATGAATCTAATATCTTACGGCCTGCTGGTGTTGCATCTAAAGTAAATAGTATATTCTTGATTTCATTTTGCAAATTTGGATCCATATTCCCATTTGTCGCGACTAAGAAACGGTAAATATCAAGACTTCTGGAAATAACACGGTAATCTTTAATTTTATCTTTAAAATATCCATCTATTTCAAGTTCGCTTTCCGCACCAGCCGGAGTAATTCCTTTGGCTACAGTTTCATAAACACTCGCGTGTACAAACGTATAGCAAATTTCTGTGGGTTGACAGGCATCTGTCGGTTTATTCTTTTGCGTTACTGTGTATCCCTGTTTTATTAACTCGGCTTTTGGCAGGAAATATCCGACAGTTGATGTTGTGCTATCAAAAGCAAGCATTTTTCCTTTCAAATCATCAAGGGTTTTAACAGGACTGTTTTGTTTGACAAAAATAGCGCTATGATATATTTGCGCTCCGCCTTTCCATCGATCCGCGATTGGTACCGCTCCGGCTAATTTACCAACAACATAGACTGGAAACGCGCTATCAATAATAATATCAATCTTCTCTTCACGGACAAGTTGTGCCATTTCCGAAACTGTTTTTACACCCACAAATTCTCCTTTAGTATATCCCTTATCTCCTAATTTGCTTACAAGGTAATCTATAAATGGCTGGAATTCTTTTGTATCTGCCGCGAGCCCATCTTCATCAATGGTTTCTCCAACTCTTAAGACACCTTTTTCTGCGACAGTTTGGGTTGGGAAAAGGTTTTGGGCAATTGGTTGTTGTTTTATTTGATTTGTATATACATACCAGCCGATTCCTCCAGCGAGCACTACAGCAACAACAATAATAAGTATTAACCCGCTAAAACCCCTTTGTCCTTTTTTCTTCATATGTCACCTCCCTTCTCTTTTACCGTACCAGTATTGTTTTGTGTATTATGTATTTCTGTTTGTGATAATTTTGCAATTTGTTCTTGTAGTTGTTCGTTTTCTTTTTTCAACTCTTCCATCCGTATTTCACGCCCAACCATAAATTTATTAATTTCTTCTGTTTCCTTCATTTTTAGTGAAAGTTGCGTTGTCTTTTCTTTTACTTTTTGTTCTAGGTTTCGATACAGTTCTTGCAGCTTTTCAGCCATATCATTAAAAGCAGTACCAAGCTGGCCGATTTCATCACGGGAGGTCACTTGCACCCGCTTGCTGAAATCTCCTCCTGCAATTTTTAGAATTGTCTGTATTAGAAGTTCAATAGGACGAAGCATCTGTATAATAAAAAGCAAGAAAATAATATTGGTAATAATAAAGATTGGTATTAGAATAAAAATAATTGTTGTTGCTGCTTTTACAGCGGGGGCAAATGCTATGCTTGTCGGCTGGTTAATAAGAAGTACCCATTTATTTCCTTTATATCCTAAAAATCCTTTTTCTGTCACAGATGAACTGACAGTTTCTATCTTTTCCTTATTGTTTATGGCAACCACAGATATTTCTTTTCCTTGAAGAGCTGCTTTTACGCTCGGCTCATCACTATTGTTTTCTTTAAATAAGACTGATGGATTATTGTTGTTAGCAATCTCAATTCCCTGATTATTATAAAGATCTATTGTCGAACCTGTTATAGATTCTAGAATTTCTGAAACAACAGGCCAAGAAAGATGCGTTATAACTACACCTACTACTTTCCGGAAAGGATCAGAATCGTTACGAATAGGTATTGCGAAAATTAACGTAGGCTTTTTAGTTTCAGGATCTACCTCCGCGTCAGAATAAGCAACATCCCCGTTAAGAGCTTTCTCAAATATTTTTTTATGTAAAGGTTCATTTTGAATGTTTTCTCCGATCGATTGAGTACCAAGTGAATATATAATAACTCCTTTACTAGTTATTACATCAATATCATCCCATGGACCAGTGAAAGTACTTAGTTCCTGTACTCTTTTTATAAATTCAGGTGAAGCATTCCCCGCTTCATTTACAGGAAGATTTCTTTTATCAATGTTAATGAGAGTATCTTCAATTGTTTGGTCTCCGGCAATAGTTTGAACATTGTTAGATCGTTCGTTTAAAAGCCTATCGATTTTATCCATTGTTTGCCGGGCAAGTTGAATTTGCGAAGATTTAATTGATTCAGAGACTGAAGATTTGGTGAAAGTAAATGTTATGTAGGAAAGTACACTAATAGAGATGAACGAGATGATACTAATAACAATGAGAACTTTATACGCTAATTTCATTGGCAGATTGTATTATCACTGATTTGAAAGGTTTTTAATGAATTTGGGCTCTATGAGTGTATCTGTATCAATTTGCGCTGATATTGTCGCTTTCTGACTTACAATAAACCTGCCAACTTGTCGCATATTTCCATACAGTGATTGCAGTCCCGCGGCGAATGTGAACGCCGAGGTATTGTCTTGTACATTTAAGACTTTAATACCAGCTAAAGCGGAATTCACCTCAGCGGCGCTTACTCCTAACTCTTTACCTATCAACCGGTCGGCATCTGCCGGATGATCCTTCCAATACTGTACACCTTTGAAATACGCTTTTATAAAACGTTGAACCGCATCCGGATAATGGTTGATAAAATCACTTCGAAAATCAAGGGTATCCGTAATAATACCCGGAGCGTCAGCAGACGTGTAAAGCCTATTTCCATGGATCTGTCCGACAACCTGTCCCAATACGGGTTCAAATGTCGTGGCAACATCAACGTCTCCTTTTGCTAAGGCTTTAGCGGCTTTCTCCGCGTCTAAATTAACGGGAATAATATCCTTGATAGTCAAATTGTTTTGCTGCAACGCGTAAAGGGTAAAGAATTCTTCAATTGAACCATTTTCAAAAGCAAATTTTTTTCCTTTTACATCTTGAAAATTTTTAATGTTGCTTGATGAGATAATACCATCAGCCCCATTACTATAATCAATCGCGAGTACTGTTTTATGATCCAATCCTTTGTACGCTTCAATAATCGCGTCTAAAGTCAAGTCTGCCCTTCCCTGAAGACGGCCATGGACATAATCATCCAGTAAAGGAGTCCCCCCATCATATTTTTTCAGCTCTACCACTAAACCTTCTTCTTTAAAATACCCTTTATCACGCGCGAGAAATAAACCCAAATGTCCCGGCCAAGATGATATATACCCGACCTTAACGCTTCCGGTATACGCTGTTTTTGAATTTGAAGGTTGCCTGTTTTTGAAAAATTGTTGATAGCCAAACCATCCCGCGATATCAAGACAGATAATTAGTATTAAAATAAGAAGCGCTATCCGCCATCGAGTTTTTATTGGTGGAACAGATTGTGTTTCAGTGGATTTTGCAAGATTCTGATTAGCAGTTTCGTTTTCCATATCCAACTACTCCTCTTATATAATTTTTTTAAATATATGCTAATCAAATTGTGAACTACTTATAAAGCTTTGTCAAACACAAGAAAAACGCGGTAAAATATGTGGGTTCTAAGCTGCCTCATTAGGAATTCTTGTCTTATCCACACTATAAAACCGTATTCTATCCCCTCTGAACAACAAGTCAATCTCCCCTGTCGGGCCGTTCCTGTGTTTGGCAATGAGAAGTTTCGCTTGCATTTGCGGACCTACCTCTTCATCCGGACGGTAAATGAACATTACCACGTCAGCATCCTGTTCAATAGCACCTGATTCGCGGAGGTCAGCAAGTTGAGGTTTTCGTTCTCCCCTATGTTCAACCGCGCGGGACAACTGCGACAGTGCTAACACGGGAATTTTTAATTCTCTCGCAAGATTTTTCAATGCCTGAGATACAACAGCAACTTCCTGCACACGACTGTCATATCTGCGTCCTGCATCTACTAATTGCAAATAATCCACAACAATCATCCCGAGATTTTCTTCCAACTGTAATCTGCGCGCTTTTGTTCGCATCTCACTAACTGTAATGCCCGGTGTATCGTCAATAAAAATTGGCGCGTCTGCTAACTGTCCCATTGCTTCTGATAATTTTGTAAAATCTGATTCTGACAATTTACCAGTCTTTAGTCTCCACGCGTCTACATCTGCCTGACCTACTAACAAACGGTCAACCAACTCTTCCTGACTCATTTCCAAAGAAAAAATCCCGATTGGTATTCTTTCTTGCACGGCAATATATTGCGCGAGATTCATAGCCATAGCAGTCTTCCCCTGACCCGGGCGGGCCGCGAGAATCAAAAGATTCGAATTCTGCATGCCGGATAACATCGTATCCAGATCAACAAAGCCTGTTTTAATACCACGTAAACCAGCACCCGATTTATGCAAAGCGTCTATCCTGTCAAAGCTCGCGGCCAGAGAATGTTTAATAGGAATAAATCCTTTGACAATCGTTCCCTGTGAAATGGAAAATACTGATGATTCCGCGTGTTCCAAAATTTCTGCCAGCTCCTTATCTTCTTCAAAACACATTTGCGAAATGATAGAACTAATATGAATCAAAGAACGCTTGGTAGAATTTTCTTTAATTAACTTCGCGTAATGCTCAACATTTGCGGCTGTGGGCACGCTATTCACCAGCTCAGTAATATATGTTGTTTCAACCAGCTCATGCTTATTTTTCTTTTTCAACTCGGAAGTTAATGTCACCATGTCAATTGGTTTTCGCGCTTCATAGAGTGACATCATTGCTTCAAATAGTATTTCGTGGATATTGTTGTAGAAATCCAGAGGCTTTAATAATTCGGAAACAATATTAATTGCGTCTTTATCAATGAGGATCGCGCCCAAAACGCTCTGTTCAGCTTCATCATGATGAGGAGGAACCCTAACTTTAGACATATATAATTTCAAATTTCAAATTTCCAATATCAAATAAAAGTCCCTATTCCATTGGAAATTTGATATTTGAAATTGGTACTTATTTGAAATTTATGCTAATAGTACTACCTGAGTATCTTCCGGAAGTTTATCTTTTGCAGCAACGTATTTTCCTATAGGTGTTGGATTGTCAACCCCGAACGCTTTTACATTTTCTTCTTTTTTCTCTCCGTAAAATGCAAGGACATTTGCATTGAGAGCCGCGACTAATGACTGATCTGCTATGCCGGTCGCCTGTAATACGACAATATGATATTCACCCAATGTATCTTTCAACTTCGGCAAAGCGCTTTCTTTGGCAACAAGTATATCCAACCCATCCATCGCAAGCACATATACAACTTGCTCTCCGCTTTTCATGCCTGTTATTTTTATTCCGCCGATTTCATATTCTCCCGGTCCCTGGATAGTCAAACTATTTCCCTCAACGAGTGCTTCCGCGGATTCAGCAGTAGCATCTAAGAATAAACTCGCGTCCGCGACTGTTTTGGATTTTAAAAATTGAGGATCAATTACCAGTGTTTTTTGTTTGCCTTTGAGCTTTATTGAATTTTGGGGAAGAAATGCAATTTCCATTGGACTATTATACTAACATATCAAGTAATCAGTGTCTATTAGTTTCTTCCTAAGAATCTGAATCCTATCAAGTTTCATCAAATAATGGAGTACTTGCTAATTTTTTTACATATTCTTGAGATAAAAGATCTTCCCCTTTTAGAACATGACCCAAATACTCTCTTGTTGGTTTTAATCCTTCTTGTATTACATGTTGTCGTGCTTTATATGCAATCGCTTCTTGTTTATTATCATTTGCTAAAACAACAGTAATTGAAATTCTATCATAGTTAATTTCAAACTCATCCAGTTTATCTAAACTAATATCATAAAGTGTATATAATATACCCTCTACCATTCCTGATTCCTTAGGATTAATATTAGCTACACCTGCTTCAGGTTTTAACGTCCATTGCTTATTAAACTGTAATTCATAACCCGGTAACTTTGCTGCAACTCGCTCTTCAAACAATACCCCTCTATCTAGCATTCTTTGGGGATTCATATTAGACCCATAAGCAAAATAATATATTCTTTCTGACATGCCCAGATTTTACCTCTGTAAGAAAATTAATTCAAGAACAATTTTCATTGACAATAAATACCAGATAACGTATTATAATTTTCACTCCTATGAAGATAGAAAAAGTTATTTTTTCATTTATTGGTACTGTTATCGGACTGTTAGTTGCGGGCGGTGCATTTTATTTTTACAATAATTCTCACCCCAAACCACCCGAAAAAAAAGTTGCTGCTGCAAAGATAACACCTACTCCAACCTCTACTTCTAATCCGTCATTTTTTCTCACCATTGACGAACCGAAAGATGAATCTGTTTCAGATACTAAGACAATAAAAATTACCGGCAAAACTATCGCCGATGCAACAGTCATCATCTCAACAGCTGGTGATGATCAGATCGCGACAGCTTCATCCTCCGGTGACTTCTCCACTTCAGCAACAATTGACAATGATGAAAACCAAGTTCTCGTCACATCCATAGCACCAAGTGGAGATGAAATACAAAAGACGCTAACTGTGACATATAGTACGGAAACCTTTTAGAAATTAGAGAAGATATGAAAAAAATTATTATATTACTATATTTAGTATTACTACTATATGCAGCACCCAACGTCTACGCACTTACTGCTTCTCCTTCTGCTCAGCCAACTGTTTCCGCAAATCCTGACCTGATTAAAAAGATTGACCAGCAAATTAATAGTTTGAAAGAAAAAATCGCGTCCCGTGTCGCGCAGTTAAAGTTGGTTGAAAAACGCGGTATTATCGGGACAGTCAATGAAGTATCCGGAACACAAATAAAGCTTCTGGATAGCAAAAATAATATCCGTATTGTGGATGTGGATGAAATTACTAAATTCTCTTCTTCGTCCACCAAAGGATCTTTTGGTATTTCAGATGTATCCAAGGGCATGTTGGTTGGTGTATTAGGAAATTATAATAAAGACTCCCAACATATTCTCGCCCGCTTTGTTACTGTTCTTACCTTTCCAAAGTATATAAGCGGCGCAATTTCTTCTATAGACAACAAAAATTTCAATTTATATGTAACCACTCCTGACAATCAAAATGTCTTTATTGATAATGAGAACATCACAAAAATTTATTCCTATACCAAAGAAACTGATGAAGTAAAATCAGGGTTTTCCAAATTAAAAGTTGGCGAACGTGTTATGGTCATCGGCTTCCCGGATAAAAATGATAAAACTCATATCATCGCCTCCAGAATTCTCCGCTTCCCCGCAGCAGCAATTAACCCGAAAATAAAATTATCTATTACGCCTACTACGACTGACACCCCAACCCCGATTAAATCGGGGCCAACCCCTTCCGCAACTTTGAAAAAGAAAACAACGAGCGCACCATAATAATCGCAAAGCGTAAAACTTTGAGTTTTGACTTTACACTTTGAGCTATCTAACATGATCAATAGATTAAGAAAAATAAACTCACTACTCCAAGAAAAAAACCTCGATGCCATTCTCATCTCTTCAGTTCCTAATATTTTTTATCTAACAGATTTTTCAAACTTTTCTTCAGAAGAACGTGAAGCGTATGTTTTAATTACTAAAGATAAACAATACGTATTCACTGACGGACGCTATATAGATGCAGTCAAAAAAGAAGTACAAAACTTTTTGTTTCAGGAAATAACTGCACAAACTCCGTTTATAAAGCACTTGACTACTATTGTTAAGCAAACAAATATAAAAACCATCGGTTTTGAAGAGACCAACATCACTTATTGGGAATACAAACGACTTGCTGAAACAAAATGCACGCTTGTTCCAGTAGAGATAAGTACCATCCGCAGCCAAAAAGAACCTGATGAAATTATCAAAATAAAAGCAGCCTGTCAACTCGGAGATGAAACGTTTAGATATATGTTGAGTAAAGTGGAACCCGATGTTACTGAAAAAGCGCTGCAAACAGAAATTGAATTATTTATAAAGCAACATGGAGCAGATATTTCATTCAAACCCATTGTCGCATTTGGTGAAAATGCGGCAATACCACATCATCAAAGCGGGAACCGCAAACTGAGACAAGGCGATTGTGTTTTGTTTGATCTTGGAGCAAAAGTGAATAATTATTGTTCTGATATGTCACGTACAGTTTTTTTCGGCAAACCAACGAGTGAACAAAAAAAAGTGTACCAAACAGTCTTAGAATCCCAAAAACGCGCAATTGATTCGCTTTCAAAGGACGGATCTTCCTCAAGGTCCGTCCTTGCAAAAAACGTTGATGCAATATCTAGAAACTACATCACCTCTCAAAACTACCCCACTATTCCCCACTCCCTCGGCCATGGGACAGGCATAGAAGTCCATGAATCACCTCACGTATCCCCTGCTGCAAAAGATACTCTTAAAGAAAATATGGTTTTCTCTATTGAACCCGGAATCTACCTGCCCAACTTTATGGGCGTAAGAATTGAAGATTTAGTTCTCTTAACAAAAACAGGTGTAGAAATATTGACTCTTTCACCAAAGGAGTTAATTACTCTATAATAGAATTATTAACGTCATTGCGAACCCTGAGTGTCTCGAAGGGTGCGGCAATCTCTAAGAATTTAGCTGGTGCTACACACAACGGGATTGCCACGTCATTCGTTCCTCACTCCTCGCAAAGACTAAAATACCAATGCTTGACGAAATAAAAAAGCCATTTACTTCCCAACTGCTTATTACCCTGTTAATCCTCGCTGTGGGTTTGTATCTCTTTCAAATTGCCTGGCAATTCTTGGCCAACTTCTCTGATGTCATTATCATTCTTGTTTCTGCATGGATTCTCGGATTTATTCTTGAACCTCTCGTGGAAAGAACGTCTAAATTAATCCATACAACCAAACCCGTTGCGGCTTTTATTGTCTATGGTTTATTTTTGGGACTTATAGCAGCGGCAATTTTTATTTTCATTCCGCAAGTAACAGTGCAAATAGAACGTTTACTTCCTATTTTGCCAAGATATTTTACTAATTCACCGCAGTTTATTAATCATTGGATCAATAACGTGGCCCAATATTTTGATAATTCCCTGCCGCTCATATCATCGGTAGCGCAATTTTTCTTTGATCTTTTTATTGTCATCATTATTTCTTTTTACTTAGTCGTTGATAAAGAACGCATCAACAAAGAGTTATATCATATGATCCCGAAAAAATGGCATCATCATACTCATTTTGTCCAGACATTGATCAATACGACATTCGCCTCGTTTCTCCGGGTTCAGTTAATCTTTGGTATTTTAGCCGGCCTTACTACATGGATTGTGCTGCGCGCTTTTGGTATTGATTTTGCTGATTCTTCAGCCCTACTCGCCGGTATACTCACGATGGTTCCCTTAATTGGTCCAGTACTTGGTCTTATTCCTCCGCTGCTTGTAGCCTTTATCACCGACCCGACAAAGGCAGTAATTATCTTCATTATTTTATTGGTTCTCCAGCAAGTTATTTTCAATATCTATGGTCCCAGACTCATGAGTAAAGCATTCAAACTCCACCCGATTATTATCCTACTCTCATTTTTAATCGGCTATAAAATTGCCGGCGGCGCCGGTGCCATCTTCGCCATCCCGGTCTTTGGCATAGCCACTGTCATCATAAGAGAAATCAGCCACCACTTTTTGGAAAGCGAAAAAGTTTGACAAATAATATAAAATCAGTATAATTATACTATATGAATAAAGTAACTCTACAAGTTCCCATAAATAAAACTCTCAAGCTTTCAGCGGAGAAAGAGGCTATAGCACAGGGTTTTTCTTCTTTACAAGAAACGATTAGAGTATTCCTATCACAGCTGGCTGCACGAACTATTACCATACAATTTGCCACCCCTGATGAAAAATTAACTGTAAAGCAAGAAGCAATCCTAACCAGGAAATATCAGCAAGTAAAAAAAGATATTGCTGCTGGTGAGGGTTTTATTGCTCATTCTGTTGACGAAATGATGCAACAACTTCGATCATAATCTTATGGAGATTCACTACTCCAAAAAATTTCAAAAGAACTTTAAAAAACGTATACTCCCCAACTCATCCCTGGAACAAAGATTTAAAGAAAGGTTTGCAATATTTATACAAGATAAAACCGTACCTGTACTCAAAGATCACAAACTAATAGGTAAACTACAAAGTTATCGAGCGTTTTCTATTACCGGTGATGTAAGAGTTGTTTACTTTGAAGAATCAAACAGCGCTGTTACAGTCATTGATATTGGAACTCATAATCAAGTGTATAAGTAATCTTTCAATCCATGAAGAAATCACAACGATACAAAATTGAAATATTTCTTCCGGAACAATATATTGATGCAATCCGTGAAGCAATGAATACTGCGGGCGCTTGCCATGTTGGCAATTATGATAACTGTCTAAACTACATGCCAGTTCATGGTTTTTGGCGTCCCTTAGAAGGAGCACATCCATTTAAAGGAACTATTAGAGAGATTAACAAAGGAACTGAATATAAGATAGAAACAGTATGTGATGATGAACATCTGGAAGCTGCTATTGCTGCTGCTCGAAAAGCTCATCCTTATGAAGAACCGCTAATCAACATTATTCCTTTATACGATATGCAGTCATAGCAGTTGTTAAATTAAACTTCAATTAAATTTAAGAATTAGAGAAATTTTAAATAATTTTTCTGGTATAATAAATACTATGTTAAAGCCACAAACTCTCAAAGGCTTCCGCGACTTCCTACCGCAGGAAGCGAAGAAACGGCAGTATGTGATTGAGAAGCTCACATCAGTCTTTGAACTGTATGGATTTGAGCCCCTTGAGACTCCTACGCTTGAGTATGATGAAATTCTCACGGGTAAATACGGGGACGAAGGGGAAAAATTGATGTACCGCTTTGAAGATCATGGAAAAAGAAAAGTCGCTATGCGCTATGACCAGACAGTTCCTCTGGCCCGCGTTGTCGCGCAGTATCAAAATGAACTCCCTATGCCATTCAAACGCTACCAAATCCAAAATGTCTGGCGAGCAGAAAATACACAAAAAGGCCGCTTTAGAGAATTTGTTCAATGTGACATAGACACAGTTGGAAGTGTTTCGCCTCTTGCTGATGCAGAAATAATTACCTCTGCAGTTCTTGGCATGCAACGACTAGGCTTCAAAAACACCAAGGTTCTTATCAATGACAGAAAAGTGTTCGCGGGACTACCAACTAAAGCAATTACTATCATAGATAAATTGAAAAAAATTGGTAAAGATGGAGTTATTGAAGAATTAGCGGCAAGCGGCGTTTCGGAAACTAGT
>WNFI01251019.1_pt1 | contig 37350 bp, 37 predicted proteins | sample 5400471 | NCBI WGS metagenome assembly WNFI01 (sample SAMN13153348, study PRJNA577476) | soil metagenome | isolation source: 100 cm saprolite on Douglas fir-dominated hillslope | place: USA:California | collected 2013-09-17 | reverse complement strand
GTCGGGGTGGAGGGATTTGAACCCCCGACATCTTGCTCCCAAAGCAAGCGCGCTACCAGGCTGCGCTACACCCCGCCGACTGCGCTCGACCGCGAGCCGCAATTATAACCGCCGCCCCTCTTACTGAGGGGTCGCGGATTCCGCCGGAGCGCTTGGTGGCGCTTCCTCGCGGCGCGGCGGCGGATCGAGAAGCGCCTTTCTCGACAGGCGCACGCGGCCCTTGTCGTCGGCCTCGAGCACCTTCACCTTCACGATCTGGCCTTCCTTCAAATAGTCCGAGACCGCGTTGACGCGCTCGTGCGCGATCTGCGAGATGTGCAGCAGGCCGTCCTTGCCGGGCAGCAGCTGGACGATCGCGCCGAAATCGAGAAGCCTCAGCACCGGGCCCTCGTAGACGCGGCCGACTTCCACTTCCGCGGTGATCGCGCGGATGCGCTCCTGCGCCGCCTCGCCGGCTTCGGCCGAGAGGCAGGCGATGGAGATGGTGCCGTCGTCTTCGATGTCGATCGTGGTGCCGGTCTCGCGCGTGAGCGCCTGGATCACGCTGCCGCCCTTGCCGATCACCTCGCGGATCTTGTCGGGGTTGATCTTCATCTTGATGATGCGCGGCGCGTAGTTCGACATTTCCTGGCGCGGGCCGGGCACGGCCTGCTTCATGATTCCCAGGATGTGGATGCGGCCCTCGCGCGCCTGGTCCAGCGCGACTTTCATGATCTCGCGCGTGATTCCGGTGATCTTGATATCCATCTGCAGCGCGGTGATGCCGCGGTCGGTGCCGGCCACCTTGAAATCCATGTCGCCGAGATGGTCCTCGTCGCCCAATATGTCGGTGAGCACCGCGAAGCGTCCGCCGTCCTTGATGAGGCCCATCGCGATGCCGGCCACGTGGCCCTTCATCGGGACTCCGGCGTCCATCAGCGCCAGGCAGCCGCCGCACACCGTCGCCATCGAGGACGAGCCGTTCGACTCGGTGATCTCGGAGACCACGCGCAGCGTGTAGCCGAATTCCTCTTTGCTCGGAAGCACCGCCAGCAGCGCGCGCTTGGCGAGGCGCCCGTGCCCGATCTCGCGGCGCTTGGGCGAGCCCACTCGGCCCGTCTCACCGGTGGAGAACGGCGGAAAGTTGTAGTGCATCATGAAGCGCTCGGTGTACTCGCCCTGGAGCGCGTCGATCCTCTGCTCGTCCTGTCCGGTGCCGAGCGTGGTGGTGACGATCGCCTGGGTCTCGCCGCGGGTGAAGAGGACGCTGCCGTGCACGCGCGGCAGGAGCGTGGGCCGGATGGAGATCGGGCGCACGGTGCGCGTGTTGCGCCCGTCGATGCGCGGCTCGCCGTTCAGGATCTGGCCGCGAACGATCTTCGCTTCCATTTCCTTGAGGATCCCGCGTACCACGTTGGAATCCGCGGGCGGGTCGGCTTCGAGCACGCAAGCGGCCAGCACTTTGAGCTTGATCTGGTCGAGCTTCTCCGATCGCAGCGACTTCGACTTGGTGCGATACGCCTCGTTCAGCTCGTTCTCGGCGAGCGCGCGAATCTTCCCGTGCAGGGTTTCCTCGGGCAGCTTCGGCTCCCAATCCCAGTCGTCCTTGCCGCCTTCGTCGGCCAGCTCGTTGATCGCGCGGATGGCGGCCTGCATCTGCTCGTGCCCGAACATGACTGCGCCCAGCATGATCTCCTCGGAGAGCTCGTTGGCCTCCGACTCGACCATCAGCACCGCCTGCTCGGTACCCGCGACCACGAGGTTCAGCTTCGAGCTCTCGAGCTCGGTCTTGGTCGGATTCAGAACGTATTCGCCGTCGATGTAGCCCACGCGCGCCGCTCCGATCGGGCCGTCGAACGGAATTCCGGAAAGGGTCACCGCCGCGGAAGCGCCGATCATCGCCGGAATGTCCGAGTCGACCTCGGGGTTGATCGACAGCACCGTGGCGATCACCTGCACCTCGTTGTAGAAGCCGGCCGGGAAGAGCGGGCGCAGCGGGCGGTCGATGAGGCGCGAGGTGAGGATTTCCTTTTCCGAGGGACGTCCCTCGCGCTTGAAGAAGCCGCCCGGGATGCGCCCCGCCGCGTAGGTCTTCTCCTGGTAGTCGACGGTGAGGGGAAAGAAGTCCTGCCCGATCTTCACGTCGCGGCGGCCCACGCAGGTCACGAGGACCACTGTGTCGTCCATGGTCACCAGCACCGCGCCGTCGGCCTGGCGCGCGATCTCGCCGGTTTCGAGCGTGACCTGGTGCTGCCCGAAGGAAAACGTCTTCTTGATCGATTTCACGATGTCATCCTGTTCTTGGCGAATCGCTCGCCGGATTTCGCGCCACCCAAGGCGCGAAGGAGTCGATGGGTCCGAAGCGAAAAAGCCCCGCGGGCGCTCTCCAGGAGGCGACGCGGGGCCCGGATCGGTGCGAGTGGTCCTTACTTCCGCAGGCCGAGGCGCTCGATCAACGAGCGGTAACTGTCGATGTTGCTGCGCTTCAGGTATGCGAGGAGGCTGCGGCGATTGCTCACCATGGTCAGCAGACCCCGGCGAGAATGGAAATCCTTGACGTGCGATTTGAAATGCTCGGTGAGCATGTTGATGCGCTCGGTGAGGAGCGCAACCTGGACCTCGGGGGAACCGGTGTCGCTCTTCGCGCGCTGGTATTGCGAGACGATGCGCGCCTTGTCTGCGGTGGTAACGGCCATGGGCAAAATCTCCGTGAACTGCTACTGGTCATGTCTTCTCGGTTGAGCCTTCTATTTTAGCCTGTAAGGAGTCACAAACTCAAGCAAAATCAGGGGACTTGGCGTGCGCCTCTGACACGAGGCGAAGCGGGGCGATGCGCTCCTCGCTTTCGCACCGCCCGACGCCCAAAAAACGGCCTTGCGGCGCAAAGACCGCGACCTCTTCGCGTTCTTCGCCGCCGCGACGCACCACCCAGCGGCCGTGCACGAAGTCGTCGGCTTCACCGGCCGTGGCCTCGAAGCGCGGCAGGGCCGCCACCAGCACTTCCGGCGCCATCAGCCGCGCGCGCGCCGCATCGCGTCCGGCGGCCTCGAGCTCGGCGAAGCTCGACGCGTCCTCGAGGCGAAAGGCGCCCACGCCGGTACGCCGCAGCGCCACGAGATGGGCGCCGCAGTCGAGCGCTTCCCCGATGTCCTGGGCGAGAGTGCGGATATACGTTCCCTTGGTGCAGACGACCTTGATGGTAAGGTCGCCGCCGTCCGAGAACCCGAGGCGGCACAGCTCTAGAACTTCGATCTGCCGGGCGACTCGCGCGACTATCTCACCCGCCCGGGCGTAGTCGTAGAGACGGCGGCCGTCGACATGGACGGCAGAGTGCATGGGCGGAACCTGGGCTTGGACACCGGTAAATCTCCGTAGAACGTCATCGATCTTCGCCGTATCTACCATGATCGGCCGCGTTCGCACGACAGGGCTCTCGGTGTCACCCGTGGCGGTCTCCTGGCCGAGCCGCAGCGTGGCCCGATAGGACTTGTGGGAGTCGATGAGGAACCGCGAGAACTTCGTCGCTTCTCCGAAGACTAGCGGCAGCAGGCCGGTGGCGAACGGATCGAGGGTGCCGGTATGCCCCGCCTTGAACGAGCCCAGGATTCGCTTCGCCTTGGCGAGAGCGCGCGTCGAGGTGATTCCCGCAGGCTTGTCGAGGAGGAGGACCCCGTCGGGGCCCGCGGAACGATCGACCACCCGGGTCAGCGTCGCGTGCCGCGGGCTCGGCGCTCGGGAGCCTGGGGCTTCACCGCCTCATCGATGAGGCGCGCGAGCCGCACGCCGCGCTCGACCGATTCGTCGTACTCGAAATGCAGCTCGGGCACGGTGCGTGTGCTCATGCGGTGCGCAAGGCTCGAGCGCAGGAACCCCGCCGCACGCTGCAAACCCTCTTGAGCGTCGGCCGCGGCCGACGGCGGGCCGAGAACAGTGAAGAAAATCTTGGCGTGCGACTGGTCGCGCGAGATCTCGATACCGGTGAGCGTCACCATGCCCACGCGCGGATCGCGCAGCTCGAGCCGGATCACGTCGGCCAAGCTGCGCTGGATCTGGTCGGCGATGCGCGCGCGGCGGGGGGCGGTCATTTCGTACGAGTCCCCTGGCGGCGGGGGTGCGCTCACGCCAGCGTGCGCGCGACCTCGACCACCTCGAATACCTCGAGCTGGTCTCCCACCTGGACGTCGTTGAAGTTCTTCAGGCTCAGGCCGCACTCGAACCCGGCCTTGACCTCGCGCACGTCTTCCTTGAAGCGCTTGAGCGAATCGAGCTCGCCGGTGTGGACGACCACCCCGCCGCGCAGCAGGCGCACCGACGCTCCGCGCCTTACCAGGCCCTCGGTCACCATGCAGCCGGCGACCGTGCCGACCTTGGAAATCTTGAAGACGTTGCGCACCTCGACCACGCCCAGGACGGTTTCCTTGCGTTCGGGCGCGAGCATGCCGCTGATCGCGGCTTTCACTTCGTCGACCGCGTCGTAGATGATGCTGTAGTAACGGATGTCCACGCCGGAATTCTCGGCGAGCTTGCGCGCGGCGGCATCGGCGCGCGAATTGAACCCGATCACCACTGCCTTGGACGCCAGTGCGAGGTTGATGTCGGACTCGGTGATCCCGCCCACGGCCGTGTGGACGATGTTCACCTTGACTTCTTCGGTCGAGAGCTTGGTGAGCGCGTGGGCGAGGCCCTCGTAGGATCCCTGCGCATCCGCCTTGATGATGAGCGCCAGCGACTTCGCGCCCTCGGCGAGCTGGTCGAACACGTTCTCCAGCTTCGCGGCCTGCTGCTTGGCGAGCTTCACGTCGCGGAACTTGCCCTGGCGGAACAGCGCGATCTCCCGCGCCTTCCTCTCGTCGGTGAGCACGTTGATGTCATCGCCGGCACGCGCGACGTCCTGCAGGCCCTGGATCTCCACCGGGATCGACGGACCCGCCTCGTTGACCGCCTTGCCGTTCTCGTCGGTCATCGCGCGCACGCGCCCGAACACGGCGCCGGCAAGGACGATGTCGCCTTTCTTGAGGGTTCCCGATTTCACGAGCACCGTTGCCACCGGCCCGCGGCCCTTGTCGAGGCGCGACTCGATCACCACGCCCTTGGCGGGAGCGTGCACCGGAGCCTTGAGCTCCAGCACCTCGGACTGCAGCTGAATCGATTCGAGCAGCTTGTCCAGGCCCTGTCCGGTCTTCGCGGAGACTTCCACGAACTGGACCTCGCCGCCGAACTCCTCGGCCACCAGCTCATGGGCGAGCAGTTCCTGCTTCACCCGCTGCGGGTTGGCCTCGGGCTTGTCGATCTTGTTGACGGCGACGACGACCGGCACCTTGGCGGCCTTGGCGTGGTTCACCGCTTCGATCGTCTGCGGCATGACGCCGTCGTCGGCGGCGACTACCAGCACCACGATGTCGGTGATCTGGCTGCCGCGCGCACGCATGGCGGTGAAGGCCTCGTGGCCCGGCGTGTCGAGGAAGGTGATGACGCCGCGCGGCGTATCGACGTGGTAGGCGCCGATGTGCTGCGTGATGCCGCCGGCCTCGCCCACCGCGACCCGCGCCTTGCGAATCGCGTCGAGCAACGAGGTCTTGCCGTGGTCGACGTGGCCCATCACCGTGACCACCGGGGGGCGCGTCTCGAAATTCGCCTCGTCGTTGGCCGCGGCCTCGGCGAGGAAGGATTCGGGGTCGTCGAGCTTCGCCGGCTTGGCGACGTGGCCCAGCTCCTGCACCACGATCATCGCCGTTTCCTGGTCGATCAGGCGGTGCCGCCCTCCTCCTCGCGGTGGCGGCTCGCGCCTCCGCGCGACCTCCAGCCGTCGCGACCGCCGCTCGTGTCCCCGCGCGTCTTCATCGCGCGGCGGCGTGCGACGTCGTCGACCCATGCGGAAGCCGGCTTGGCGGCGCGCTTGGGTCCCTTCTTGTCCTTGGTTTCTTTTTCACCGGGCTTCAACACCGGGCGGTGCAGCGTGCCCTCGGGGGCGGGTGCGGCGGCCGGCTTGGCCTCGGCCTTTCCGGCCTCCGCCTTCACTTCCACCAGGACGGGGGCCTCGGCCTCCGTGGCGGGCTCCTCGCCCTTCTTGCGGATGACGCGTTTCTTCTTCGGCGGCTCGGCATCCGTGGCGGGAACGGCCGGAGCGGCAGCCTCGGCCGCCGCGGCTTCGTCTTCCTTCTTCTTCGTGACGCGCTTGGTCTTCGACTGCGCATCGGCGAGCTGGCGCGCGGCGAGCTCCGCCTGGCGCTTCGCCTCGGCCTCGCGCTTGCGCGCCTCGACCTCGTTGATGATCGGAGCCGGCGCGACGACTGGCTTCTCGGGCTCAACCGGGACTTCGGCGGGTTTGTCGACCTTCACGAAGGTGCGCTTCTTGCGCACCTCCACTTGAATGGTGCGCGCCTTGCCGGTGGCGTCGGCCTTCTTGATTTCGGTGGTCTGCTTGCGGGTGAGGGTGATCTTCTTCTTTTCCTCCTTGTTGCCGTGCATCTCTCGCAAGTAGTCGAGCAGGCGCGTCTTGTCCTGCTCGGTGATCGAGTCCTCGCCAGCCTTCTTCTTCACGCCGGCGGCCTGCAACTGTTCCAGGAGCAGCGCCACCGGGAGCTTCAGCTCCTCGGCGAATTGGGTGACGTTCAGCTTGGCCATTCGTATCCGATCCTATGCCTCAAGCCTGCGCGGCCGGAGGCTCCTTGAACCACGGCGCGCGCGCCGTCATGATGAGCTTGCTCGCGCGTTCGGCTTCCATGCCGGTCATCTCGGTCAGCTCCTCGGTGTCGAGGTCGGCGAGCGCATCCATCGTGGTGATGCCCTTCGAGGCGAGAACGCGCGCGGTCTGGTTGTCCATGCCCTCCATCCCGAGGAGGTCCTCCGCGGCATGCTCGACCGTCTCCTCGCTCTTGATCGCTTCCGTCAGGAGGGCATTCCTGGCCCGCCGGCGCAGCTCGTTCACGGTCTCCTCGTCGAACGCCTCGATCTCGAGCATCTCGTTGATCGGGACGTAGGCTACCTCGTCGAGCGACGTGAAGCCTTCCGCGACCAGGATCTCGGCGACTTCCTGGTCCACGTCGAGCTTTTCCATGAAGAGGGCGCGCACCACCGAAGTCTCGGCCTCGCTCTTTTGCTCGCGCTCCTCGGTCGTCATGATGTTGAGCTGCCATCCCGACAGCTCCGAGGCGAGGCGCACGTTCTGCCCGCCCTTGCCGATGGCGAGAGCCAGCTGGTCCTCGGTGACCACGACGTCCATCGAGTGGCGCTCCTCGTCCACGACGATCGAGCTCACTTCGGCCGGCGCCAGGGCGTTGATCACGAACTGCGCCGGCTCGGGCGACCAGAGGATGATGTCGACGCGCTCGCCGGCGAGCTCCTGGGTGACCGCCTGCACGCGCGAGCCCCGCATGCCCACGCACGTGCCCACCGGGTCGATCCGGGGATCGTTGGACTTGACCGCGATCTTGGCGCGCAGTCCCGGGTCGCGCGCCGCCGCCTTGATCTCGAGCAGGCCCTCCTCGATCTCGGGCACCTCGAGCTCAAAGAGCTTCACGAGGAACTCGGGCGCGATGCGCGAGAGGATGAGCTGCGGTCCGCGCGCGGCGCGGTCGATCTTGGCGATGTACGCCCGCACCCTGTCGCCGACGCGCAGGTTTTCCTTGGCGATGAGCTGGTCGCGCGGCAGCAGCGCCTCGACGCGCCCCGACTCGACGATGAGATTGCCGCGCTCGGCGCGCTTGACAGTGCCGGTGACGAGCGATTCCCCGCGGTCGAGGAAGTCGTTCAGGATCTGCTCGCGCTCCGCGTCGCGGATCTTCTGCAGGATCACCTGCTTGGCCGCCTGCGCGCCGATGCGCCCGAAGGTCTCGGGCTCGAGCGGCTCCTCGACCACGTCGCCCAGGGCCGCCTCGGGATTCTCCTCGACGGCGTCGGTGATCGCGATCTGGTGCGCGGGCTCCTCGTGCTCCTCGTCGGGCACGACGGTCCAGCGGCGGAAGGCGTTGTAGTCGCCGGTCTCGCGGTCGATCTCCACGCGCACGTCCACCTCGTCCTTGAAACGCTTCTTGGTCGCCGAGGCGAGCGCCATCTCGAGGGCGAGGAACACCGTGTCCTTCGCGACATTTTTCTCGCGCGAAAGGGCGTCCACCAGAAGAAGAAGATCCTTGCTCATACCCTAAGCCTCCAAACCCTTCACACGTCCGGCACCAGCCGGGCGCGGTCTATGTCCTCGAATGCCAGTTGTTGCCGTCGTCCCTCGATCTCGAGCACGACCATGCCGTCCTCGACTCCCAGCAGCCGCCCCGCGAAGCGCCTCTGCCCGTCGCGCGGCAGCTTCAGCTTCACGCTCGCCTCGCGTCCCGCGAAGCGCTCGAAATCGGCGAGCCGCTTGAGCGGCCGGTCGAGCCCGGGGGACGAGACCTCGAGCCGCTCGTATTCAATCCCTTCGACAGCGAAAGCGCGCGTGAGATGGTTGCTCACGCGGGCACAGTCCTCGACCGTGATTCCACGCGGAACGTCGATGAAGATCCGCAGCAATCCCGAGCGCGACGATTCCAGGTCGACCAGCTCGTAGCCCATGCCGTCGAGGGCGCCGCGAATCCACGTTTCCCGTTCCGAAACCGGTTTCACAAACAAAAAATGGGCCGAGGCCCATCTCCACTTCCGAAACCACAAAATTCTACCACGAACCGGCCCGCCAGAGGAACGCAAAAATGGCCGTTACACCCTGAAAAACAGGCCGCGGCGGGTAGTGCGAAAACGCCACAGCCGCGAATTAAGTGCTTGGAGTTTGCAATTTCCCTCGTTATTCTTCCGGACTACACAAAAACGGTTCCCCAGGACCACCAGTCCCCGCCTCACCCAACCACAAATCGGGAGCATCTCCACATGAAGCGCATGAAGAAAAGACAGCTTTGCGCCGCCCTCACCGCGGCGCTCGGAGCGAGCGTCACCCTGTCCCTCGCCACGGGGGACGCCTTTGCGCAGGCGCAGAGCAGGGAGCGCATCGAGGTCACCGGCTCGAACATCAAGCGCACCGACACCGAGCCGCCGTCCGTGGTCCAGGTGATCACGCGCGAGCAGATCGAGCGCAGCGGCGCCACGAGCGTGGCCGAGCTCCTGCGGGACATCCCCGCCATCGCCGGCGGCAGCACCCAGGACTTCGGCGGGGGCTCCGGATTCCAGCGCGGCAACCAGACGGCCTCGCTGCGGGGCCTGGGATCGGTCGCGACGCTGGTCCTGCTGAACGGCCGCCGGGTGACTCCCGCCCCGTACGCCGATCCCAACATCGGCCAGGGCACCTCGTTCAACCTCAACACGATCCCGCTGAGCGCGGTCGAGCGCATCGACGTGCTGAAGGACGGCGCCTCGGCGATCTACGGCTCGGATGCGATCGCGGGCGGACCGCCACTATGAATCCAACTCGGTGTCCGGATCCCTCGGATTCGGCGACCTCGGCAAGGACCGATACAACGTCGTGGTGGCAGCCGAATGGTACAAGCGCGAGCCGGTCTGGATCCGGGACGGCGGCAGCGGCATCCAGAACGATGCGTACGCCAGGCTGTCGGGACGCAATACGCCGTCCTCCGCTATCAGCTACCCGGCCAACGTGCGCCGCGAGTCTTCACCCGGCAGCGGCGTATTCCTTGCTAGCGGCCGCCTGCCAGTCGACGCGCGCTGCCCGCAAGACCATCGCGTGAGCGTGACGGCGACCATCGAAGAGTGCCGCTGGAATCTAGCCGACTCGCTGCAGGTGGTCTCCGAGCTTGAGCGCAAAGGCGTCATCGCGCGGGGCACTTACCAGATCTCGTCGGCGCTCAGCGCTTTCGCCGAGGCCGGATTCACGCGCAACGAGGCCACCTTTACCGCAAATCCGCCCGGCCTCGACGCCGCCGCGCCCTCGACCTGGTTCAACCGCGACGGGCAACGCTTCAGCTACACGCTGATCCTGCCGGTCGGGCATCCGGACAACCCGAACAATTTCCGCATCGGCTTGCGCTATCGCTTTGCCGATCTGGGAACCACGCAAACGAACGTCAACACCGATTCGTCGCGTTTCGTCGCGGGATTGAACGGCACGTTCGGTGCGTGGGACTGGGAAAGCGCGATCGTCTTCAACAAGACCGAGCGCGACGAAGCCTCCAACGGCATTCTCTACTTCCCCGCGCTGCAGGCGGCCGTCAACAACGGCACCTACCGATTCTCGGGCACCAACGATCCGGCGCTGCTCGCCGCGCTCCACCCGTACTTCACGACGAACGGCGTCTCGAAGCTCACCTCGTGGGACCTGAGGGGATCGCGCGAGCTCTGGCAGATCAAGAACGGCCCTGTCGCCCTCGCGACGGGCGTGGAGTTCCGCAAGGAAGAGATGGATATCGTCTCCGACCCGAGAACGGTCGCGGGGGACTTCCTTGGGGTCGCGTCGAGCACCGTTCACGGCAAGCGCAACCTGCAGGCGCTCTTCGCGGAGCTGTCGATCCCGATCTTCAGCAACGTGGAGACCCAGCTCGCGACGCGCTATGACCGCTACAGCGACTACGGCCACTCCCTCACCTCGAAAGCCGGTGCCAAATGGCTGATCACGCCGGAGCTCGCGGCGCGGGGCACATGGTCGCAGGGCTTCCGCGCGCCGTCGCTCTTCCAGATCTCGAACTCCAACGTCCAGGCCTTCAACAACGGGATCGTCGATCCGCTGCGCTGCCCGAACCCGCCGACCCCGGCGCCGGGTGGTGAAGCCGAGGACTGCAACCGCACCATCTCGACCCTGATCCAGTCGAATCCGAACCTGCAGCCGGAAAAGTCGACGGCCCATACCCTGGGATTGATCTTCTCGCCCACGTCGAATTTCTCGGTGTCGGCGGACCTGTGGTACGTCCACCGCCGCAACTTCATCGACCGCTTCGACTCGGGGACGGTGATCCGCAACGAGTTCAATCCGAATTTCCAGGGCGGGATCGTTCTTCGCAACCCGAATCCGTTGACCTGGTTGCCGGGGATCCCGAACTCGGGCCCGATCCTGAGCACGATCCGTCGCTTCGACAACTTCGGTGGCACCGCCGCGCGCGGAATCGACGTCGACGCGAACGCAAGGGTGCCCATCGGCAGCCTGGGCAAGCTCAGGTTCGATTTCAATGCCACGTATTACGACAGCGTGGACTGGCAGCTCGGCAAAGGCGTGCCCTACATTTCGGGCGTGGGCAATTTCTACGCCTTCGAGACGCCGCGCCTCCGCGCCGTCGGTTCGGTGGTCTGGGATACCGGTCCGTTCGAAGCCTTGGCGCGCTGGAACTACACCGGTCAGTGGTACTACGGCGATCCGACCGTCACGGGAGGGGGGGGTGCAGATGGCAAGTGCTATCTCGTCCCGACCTCGGCCACGCTGGCTTACCTCGGCGAGTGCTACGTGCATGCCTGGGAGACGTATGACCTTGGGCTTGCCTACAAGGGAATCCGCAACTTGAAGTTCGGCGTGCTGGTGCGCAACGTCTTCAATCGGGCCGCGCCTTACGACCCGAACCAGACCACGCTCGGCTTCAACCCGACGTTCGCCAACCCGTATGGGCGCTACATGCAGGCCTCGGTGACCTATACGTTCAAGTAAGCAAACGCGGCCATCCAAGGCGCGACAAACGGGCCAGTCCTGGACTGGCCCGTTTGCTTTGTTGCATAAATGCAACACGGCCCAAATAACTGTTGGATTGCGTCGTGGACGCCGCTATCATCCGATCCACATCAATGGCCTAAAAGGTATAGAAAACAAGGCTCATTCCTTTGCAATTCTCTGATTCCCAAGTAGTTTCCAGTTTTCGACCCGAATAACGAAAACCGCAGGTTCAAGGTTTGTCTTGCTTAACCAATTCATTTTGAGGAGGCATTCATGAGAAAAAACAAGCGGCCGGCAACGGCGTTTGCGAGGAAGTCGTTGGTTGTCGCGACTGAAATCGCAATCGGACTGATGGCGGCGCCCCTGGCCCTCGCGCAAACCGCGGAGAGGGTCGAAAAGATCGAGATCACGGGTTCGCGCATTCCGTCGCCGAACCTTGAGAGCGCCAGCCCCGTCGCCGTCATCAGCGCCGAGGACATCAAGTTCGAGGGCGTGCGCAACGTCGAGAACCTTCTCAACAACCTGCCGCAGGTCTTCGCCGAGCTCGGAGGCTCCGTTTCCAACGGCGCGACCGGCACAGCGACGGTCAATCTGCGCAACCTGGGATCCGTGCGGACCCTGGTGCTGATGAACGGTCGCCGCCTGCCGCCGGGAAGCCCGATCACGGGTGCCTACGCCGCGGACTTGAACCAGGTTCCCGCCCCGCTCATCCAGCGCATCGAAGTGCTGACGGGTGGTGCTTCGGCCGTGTACGGGTCCGATGCCGTCGCCGGCGTGGTGAACTTCATCATGCGCGACAACTTCGAGGGCGTGCAGCTCGACGCCAACTACAGCTTCTTCAATCACCACCAGCACAGCACCGACGTTGCCGCGCTCGTTGCGGCGCGCGGGGCGACAAACCCGACGGCCTTCCAGGTTCCGGGTGACGCAAATACGGTCGGCGAGAGCACCGATGTGAGCATGCTGATGGGCGGAAACTTCGCCAACAACAAGGGCAACGCCACCGTCTTCCTCGGCTACAAGAAAGACCAACCGCTGCTGCAAGCCAGGTACGACTACAGCGCGTGCTCTCTCAATCCGTCCGCGACGGGATTCGTTTGCGGCGGGTCGTCCACTGGAGTTCCGGGCCGTGTCATCGCCCCCACCGGTCGATTCGTCGCCGCCGATGCCGCCGGCAACGTGAGGCGTTTCAACGCGGCCACGGACCAGTTCAACTTCGCGCCCTACAACTACTACCAGCGTCCCTCCGAGCGCTATTCGTTCCACTCCACCGCGCACTATGACGTGGCCAACAACGCGCGCATCTACGCAGAGTTCGGCTTCCACGACGACCATACGGTGGCGCAAATCGCTCCCAGCGGCCTGTTCGGCGTCCCCATCACGCTCCACGGCGACAACCCGCTGCTCACGGCGGCGTGGAGAACGGCGCTGGGGCTCACGGGCACGACGGCGGCCGACACCGTAGACGTGGTCCTGCAGCGCCGCAACGTCGAGGGAGGCGGTCGCCAGGCCGACCTTCGCCATACGTCCTTCCGCGCCGTGGCGGGCGTGAAAGGCGAGGTCGCGAAGTACTGGGATTACGACGTCTATCTGCAGACTTCCAAGGTGATCTACCAGCAGATCTATCGCAACGAGTTTTCGATCGCCCGCGGCGGTCTCGCGCTCGATGCCGTTCGCAATGCGGCTGGCAATATCGTCTGTCGCTCGACGGTCCTCGGGACGGATGCAACGGGCCTGTGCCAGCCGTACAACATGTTCGCTGCGGGTGGCGTAACCCAGACGGCGCTCGATTTCATTCAGGTGGCGGGCCTGCAGAAAGGCTTCACGTCGCAGAAGATCCAGGGCGCGACGCTCACCGGCGATCTCGGCAACTATGGCTTGAAGGTACCCGGCGCCAAGAGCGGGATCGGCGTCGCGGTCGGTGTCGAGCGCCGCGTCGAGGAGCTCCAGCTCGAAGTCGATACCGAGTTCAGCACCGGCGACTTGGCCGGCCAGGGTGGCCCGACGATCGGACGCCAAGGCAAGTTGGAGGTCAAGGACTACTTCGTCGAGGCACGGATTCCGGTCCTCGAAAGAGGTGAGACGACCGCCAGCTTGAGCGGCAGCTACCGGTACTCCGATTACAGCACCGGGGTCACGACCGACACCTACGGCCTCGGGGCCGAGTTCGCGCCGATGCGAATGGTCAAGTTGCGCGGCAGCTACCAGCAAGCCGTGCGTGCCGCAAACATCAACGAGCTGTTCTCGGCGCAGGCGCTGGGCCTCTTCGCGATGAACTCCGATCCGTGCGCGGGCACCACACCGACGCGTAGCCGTGCGGATTGCGCGCGCACCGGGGTGACCGCCGCGCAATACGGCAACATCCTGGACAACCCGGCGGGCCAGTACAACGCGCTCTTCGGCGGCAACCCCAACCTCAAGCCGGAGAAGGCGAAGACCGCGAGCGCGGGAATCGTCTTCACGCCGCTGAGGAACCTGAACGCCTCGGTCGACTACTGGCAGATCAAGATCGACGATGTCATCAGCACGCTGCCCTCGCCGATTGTGGTCCAGCAGTGCTTGGACACAGGTGCGTTCTGCGACCTGATCACGCGCGACCGTTTGGGCACCCTGTGGCTCCTTCCGCAGGCGCAGGTCGTCGCGACCAACGTGAACCTTTCCAAGTTCAAGGTCTCGGGCGTCGACTTCGCGGCCAACTACAACCAGTCGCTCGGACGCTGGGGCGGCCTGGGATTCAGCTTCCTCGGCACGTGGAGCAAGGAGTTCATCACCGAGCCGATCCCGGGGCTGGGCGACTATGACTGCAACGGCCTGCACGGCGGTACCTGCGGAATTCCGCAACCCAAGTGGCGCCACAAGCTGCGCGTGAACTGGGGCTCGCCGTGGAGCGTGGATGCGGCCGTCACCTGGCGCCATATCGACAAGGTTGCGGTCGATGTATCGAGCTCCAACCCGCTGCTGACCGGTTCGTTCGCGCCGGTCGACAAGGAGCTGGGTCAGCGCGACTACATTGACATCGCCGCTTCCTGGGCCATCACCAAGCAGCTCACGATCCGCGGGGGCATCAACAACGTGTTCGATCGCGATCCGCCGCTGGTATCGGTCCCTGCCCAAGCCGCGGTGTTCGGCAACGGCAATACGTATCCCCAGGTCTACGACGCATTCGGACGCAAGGTGTTCGTCGGGGCGACGTACAACTTCTAACCAACAACAAAGCGGTTGCAGCATCCTCGACGGCGGGCTTCGCGAATGCGTTGAGGCCGGCAGTCATCGCGGTGATGAGCACGCGCTCTGCCACAGTGAGCTGCGGATGCCAGATGTCGAAGATGAGCACGACCCGCAGCCTGTCGCTGTCGTTCCAGGCCTCGTGCTCGATGGTGTCGTCGAAGACCCATGCCTTGCCGGGAACCCACTCGCGCGTCTCGTTGCCGCAGCGAAAGCCGCAGCCCTCGGGAATGATGAGCGGCACGTGGGTGACCAGCCTTACGTTGGTCACACCGGTGTGGGGCGGAATCCGCGTCCGGGGCTTGAGAAGGGAAAACATCGAGGCAGGCGTGCGTCCCGGTTGGTCCGGCATGGGAACGCCCTCGAGCAACGCCATCGTCACGGGGCATTTCGCGGCGTTCTCCGGCACCCGCTCTCCCGACTTGTACAGGTGGAAGGCGCTCCAGCGCGGGGAGTTGTTCAGCTCCGCGAACTGGTTGTGCGGAACGTCTCCCGGATAGGTGATATAGGGCGCGAAGCCCTCCTCGGCGTCGAGAATCCCCAGGAACTCGTCGCGAATCGCATCGGTCGCCGCCTCGATCGGATCGAGCCAGGGGAACTGCGCGCGGTCGAAGAACTCGAGGGGCGCCAGGTGCGGGAAATGATAGATCGTCGAATGCGAATCGAACCTCTTCTTGCGCCCCACCAGGATGTCCACAGAGTCGCGAAAGCGGCGCAGATCCGCGCCGCGCAGCCGCTCGTAGTGCTCCGCAAGGTGCTGATCGAGGAAAGCGGCGTGGTCACGGTCGTACTTCTCGCGATAGGCGAGCGCATGGTCCACCGATGGCCTGAGATCGGGATGCAGGCGCTCCAGCGGGGGAGACACGGTGGCCGCGGCACCGTAGGCCCTGGCCGCCTGGTGCGTCTTGCCCTGCCGTTCGTAGAGGTTGCCGCGAAGGATGAGGGCCAGGAGGTCGAGCGGATCGGCATGGAGCGCGCGCCGGATGGCGTCTTCCTCGCCCGGCTCGTCCTTCATGTTCCGGCAGGCGAGCGCGAGATTCACCCATTGTTGGGGATCGGAGCCGTCCGCCTCGACGAGCCTCAGGAAAGTGGCGCGCGCGGTCTGCATGTCGCCCTTGCGAAAGGCGCGCAGGCCCACGGCCGCAAGGGCGCGGACATGCCGCGGGTCGAGGCCCAGGATGCGCTTCCAGTAGCTCGCCGCCTCCAGGTCCCTACCCGCCTGCGCCGCTCGCGCCGCTTCGGCTTCCAGCGCAATGATCTCCTGCAAAGGGGTCTGTGGCGTCTGCATCGCTCTCGTCCGTGCGTGGCAACACGCCATTTTGCCTCGATCCGCGAGCGCCTTCACTCCCAATGCGCGACGCCGAGCCTCTATAATCCGGGCGCGGCCGAAATGCCGCCGGCTCCTCCCTCCTCGCGCGATGAAAATCCTCCTGGCATTACCCGGGCATCTGAAAACGGTGCCGATGGGCCGTTTCAGCGCCGCGGCGTTGCAGGAGCTCGGGCACGAGGTCGTCGTCTTCGACTACGCCCCGGGCACGCTAGACAAGTTGCGCCGGCGCCTGCTCGAGCCCTCGGCGCAGGCGCGCTCGAGCGTCAACCGCAGGCTGCGGCGCGCGATCGAAAGCGCGCGACCCGACCTCTTCGTGACCCTCTTCGGGTTCGACGTCTCGCCCGAATCGCTCGAGTTCATGCGCTCCCGGAAGCTCGCGAGCGTGTGCTGGTGGATCAACGATCCTTTCCAGTTCGAGCGTTCCCTCGAGAAAGCGTCCTGCTACGACTTCGTCTTCAGCAATTCCTCGGTCTCGCCGCTCGCATACCGCCGCGCGGGGATCAACGCGCATTTCCTGCCGACGGCCTGCGCGCCCGCGGTGCACCGGACGGTGCCTCCCTGCGAGGCGTATCGTTGCGACGTGTGCTTCGCCGGCGACTGGAGCCCCCTTCGCGAACGCGTGATGGAAGACCTGGCGAGGCGCTTCGATGTCCGGGTCTTTGGCCCGTGGTCGAAGAAGCTCGATCCCGGTTCGCCGCTGCGCGCAAAGCTCGTGAACGGCTTCTTCTCGCCCGAGGAGATGGCCACGATGTTCGCGAGCGCGCGGGTAGTGCTCAACCTTCACACCTGGTTCGGTGACTTCGACCATGGGGTCAATCCGCGCCTGTTCGAGGCCGCCGGCTGCGGTTCCTATCAACTGGTCGACTGGAAGCAGGAAATTCCGCGACTCTTCAACGTCCCCGCCGAGATGGTCTGCTATCGCGACGCTGGCGAGATTCCCGAGCGAGTCGCCGCGGCCCTGGCCAGCCCCGACGCGGCGCGCGCGACGGGCGCCGCCGCGCAGCGCCGCGCGTATCGTGACCACACCTATCGAGCCCGCATGGCAACACTGCTGGAAACCGTCGGCCACGCGGGCGCCTGACCTCACACCCCATGCCCATCAGACACGCTTCGCCAGACGACCTGCCCGCAGTCGTAGCCATCTACAACCTATCGATCCCGGGGCGCATGGCCACGGCCGACCTGGAGCCGGTGACGGTTGCCGAGCGCGAAGAATGGTTTCGCGCCTTCGACCCGCAATCGCGTCCGCTGTGGATCTTTGAATCCGACGGCAAGCCGGCGGGATGGCTCGGCCTGCGCTCGTTCTACGGCCGTCCCGCCTACCACCGCACCGTCGAGTCCGCGGTCTACGTGTCGCCGGAACACCAGCGCGAGGGAGTGGCGCGCAGGCTCCTCTCCCATGCCCTGGACGAATGCCCGCGGCTGGGAATCGCCAATGTGCTGGCATTCGTCCTGGCCCACAACATGCCGAGCGTCACGCTCTTCGAGGCGCATGGCTTCGGGCGGTGGGGCCTGCTGCCGCGCATTTGCGAGATGGACGGAGTCGAGCGCGACGTGTTGATTCTCGGGCGGCGCCTCCAGGTCCGCTAGAATCGACGCTCTTCCGCATGAAGACCTACCTCGACCTCCTGCGCTACGTTCGCGACCGCGGCGCGCGCAAGGACGACCGCACCGGCACCGGCACGCTCTCCGTGTTCGGCTACCAGATGCGCTTCGACCTGGCCGCAGGCTTCCCGCTGCTCACGACCAAGAAGATCCACACGAAGAGCGTGATCCAGGAGCTCCTTTGGTTCCTCAAGGGAAGCACCAACATCGCTTACCTGCGCGAGAACGGCGTTACGATCTGGGACGAATGGGCCGACGCGCGCGGCGAGCTCGGTCCGATCTATGGCTACCAGTGGCGCTCGTGGCCCGCGCCGGACGGCACGCACATCGACCAGATCGCCCAGGTTGTCGAGCAGATTCGCCGCAACCCAAGCTCGCGCCGTCTCATCGTTTCAGCGTGGAACGTCGCCGACATCCCGAAGATGGCGCTGGCTCCCTGCCACGCGCTCTTCCAGTTCTACGTGGCGGATGGACGGCTCTCCTGCCAGATGTACCAGCGCAGCGCCGACATATTCCTCGGCGTGCCTTTCAACACGGCCTCCTATGCGCTGCTCACGTTGATGATGGCCCAAGTCACGGGCCTCGAGCCCGGCGAGCTTGTGCATACGCTGGGCGATGCGCACTTGTACCTGAATCATCTGGAGCAGGCCGATGAGCAGCTTGCGCGCTTGCCGCGCGCGCTTCCCGTGATGAAGCTCAATCCCGCCGTGAAGGACCTCTTCGCGTTCCGCTTCGAGGATTTCACGCTCGAGGGCTACGACCCGGCACCGGCGATTCGCGCCCCGATCGCGGTTTAGGGTGCCGATGCGCCGCTCGCTCGTCGTCGCCATGGCGCGCAACCGCGTGATCGGGCGCGACAACGCGCTGCCGTGGCGCCTGCCCGCGGATCTCGCGCATTTCAAGAAGGTCACCATGGGCCACCCGATCGTGATGGGGCGAAAGACCCACGAGTCGATCGGCAAGGCCCTTCCGGGGCGCCTGAACATCGTGGTCACGCACAACCGCGCCTATCGGGCGCCGGGCTGCACGGTAGTGCCTTCCCTGGAGGCCGCGTGGCGCGCGGCCGGGGATGCCGAAGAGGTCTGCGTCATCGGCGGCACATCGCTATTCCGCGAGGCGCTGCCGATTGCCGATGCCATTCACCTGACCGAGGTCGAGGCGGATGTCGAGGGGGACACCTATTTCCCCGATTTCGACCGCGCCGAATGGACCGAGACGCAAATCGGGCACCACGGAGTGGACGAGCGCCACGCGTATCCAATGCGAATCGTCAGGCTCGATCGCAAGAGCCCGGGCGCGGCGCGCCGCTAGAGGAAGCCCCCCCGCTCGATGCGGCGCGTGAACTTGCTCACCACGACGCCGTTGGAATCGAAATTGACCGAGAAGACCGCGAGATATCCCCAGGTGTCCTTGTAGCGATAGCCCCACGAATCCTGGTTGAGGCGCGCGAAGAACATCGTTTCGCCGGGAGGACCGATCAGGCGCAGGACATCGTCGCGCGTGAGGCCGGGCCGGATCTGGTTGAAGGTGCCATCGGTGAGGGCCTGCCTAACCCCTTCGAGCGTCCCGTCCTTGCCGACGCGGGCCATGTAGGTCGTGGTTCCCAACGGGCCGTGCGGGTAGGCGAGGACTTTCGAGCCGTCCGCATCGGCAAGCTCGACCGCCGGGACTCCCATCAGGCTGCGAACTTCGGACTCGCTGGAGGCGCCCGCGCGCAGCGTATGCCCGTCATAGGCGGCGCATGCCGAGAGCGCAAGAGCCAGCGCGACAAAGGCCAGCCGGAAATTGGAAAGCGCCTTCATGAACTCATAGACTGTGATGCGGGGAGCCGGTTCGCTGTGAACAGCGGCTGCCGCAAAATAGTCCACTGGATGGGTTGGTAGGGCGTACTGGATTCGAACCAGTGACCAACGGATTAAAAGTCCGCTGCTCTACCAGCTGAGCTAACGCCCCGGACAAACTGAAATTATATCGTTCGGCGCGAAACCGGGTCAAACAAAGTGCGACCCGATGGCGTCCGGGAAGCGACGTTTTGCTACCATCAGCCGCGCATGCACAACGACCGTAGCGCCGATGGCAAGCGCCTGCGACGGATGGTGGCGTCGAATCCGGGCGACCGCGTGTCCTGGCACAACCTGGCGGCGGTCGAGGGAGACCTGGGCCGGGCCGACGCGTCCGAGGCCGCCGCGCGCCGCGCCATCGCCCTCGGGATCACGGCTCCCGAGACGCGCCTCGTACTGGCGCGCGCATTGCAGGCCCAGCGGCGGCTCGACGAGGCCGAGCGCATGTTCGGCGAAGCGCTCGCGCTGCGGCCCGTCTTTGTCGAGGCGCATCGCGATCTCGCGCAGCTCGTCTGGATGCGCACCGCTGACGCGACCCTCGCGCTGCGCCAATTGGACGCTGCAATGCGCGCCGCTCCGCGCGAGCCCGGCCTGTACCTGGTGCGCTCGATCGTCCTGGAATTCGTGGGCGATCTGTCCGCGGCGCTGGCGGCGGCACAGGCGGGCATGGCGCTGGCGCCGGACGATCTCCAGCTGCTGCGCCAAGCCGCGCACCTCTGCGCCGCGGCCGGGAATCCGGCCCTCGCCGTGATTCTGGCGCAGCGCGCGATGAGCGTGGCGCCGCCCGCGGCGGAAGCGCAGATCACGCTGTGCGAAGCTCTCCTCGCCGCGGGGCGCCACCGCGAGGCCGAGGCAGCGTCGGCGGCCTTGGTGGCGGCCACTCCGAGCAACCAACACGCCGTGGCGCTCCAGGCGACCGCCTGGCGGCTCCTGGGCGATCCGCGCTACGAGGAGCTCTACGATTACGCGACCCGGGTCGAATCGCAAATGCTCGAGGCGCCGCCGGGATGGGCAAGCCTGGCGAGCTTCCTCGAGGAAACCGCCGTGGAGCTCGACGGCCTGCACGCCTTCAAGGCTCACCCGTTGCAACAATCGGTGCGCGGCGGAGGCCAGCTTTCACTGCAGCGCGCCGAGCTCGCCCGGCCATTGATCGCTGCTCTGTTTCGAAGCATCGAGGCTGGCGTGCAACGGCATGTGAGGCGCCTCGGGCCCGGGCCCGATCCGCTGCGATCGCGGAACACGGGAAAGTTCGCCATTTCGGGGGCGTGGAGCGTTCGCCTGCGCTCCGGCGGCTACCACGCCGATCACGTTCATCCCCGCGGCTGGATTTCCTCCGCCTGCTACATCGCCTTGCCGCCCGGCATTGGCGGCGGTGAGGGAGAACGGCCCGACCGGGCGGGCTGGCTGCGCCTGGGCCGGCCCGGCATCGTCACCGAGCCTGCGCTGCCTGCCGAGCATTTCGTGAGGCCTGAAGCCGGATTGCTGGTCCTGTTCCCCGCATACATGTGGCACGGCGTCGAGCCCTTCGCGAGCGGCGAGCGGCGCCTGTCGGTCGCCTTCGACGTCGTGCCCGCGTAAGGATCACGCCGCGCGCGTCATTCTCCAGTACTGGACCTTCATCGTGAGGGCCGATCCCGCCACGATGGCGAGGAAGGCGAGGATCGATCCGAGCGCCAGGGTGGAGAAGCCTGTCAGGCCCTGGCCGATGGTGCACCCCATAGCGGTCACTCCCCCGAAGCCCATCAGCAGGCCGCCGATCACGTGGTTGGCGGTGTCCTCGGCACCTGCGAACCCCTCCCAGCGAAACGATCTCGAGGCGAGCGCGTAGGCGAAGGAGCCCGCGATGATCCCGAGTGTGGCGGCGATGCCGAAGGTCACCGTGAGGGATTTGTCGCTCCAGAGCATGAGGAGCTCGAGCACGTAACCGACCGGCGCGGTGAACGAGAGCGACTCGATCGTGTGGCTGTTGGTGCCGAAGAAAGTGTCCTCGAGGGTCTGCGGGTTCTCGGCGAATCCCAAATGCCCCGTGACATACCAGCCGCCGACCACGACGAGACCCACGACCGTGCCGCCGAGAATGTGATCGAAGCTCGAGCGAAACTCGCGGTCCTTGAAGACGAATGCAAGCAGCGCTCCGGCAACGGCGAGCGCCACCACGAGCTCGACGGTGCCGAGGCTGGCCCCGGACCACGCGGAAATCAGCGTGGGTAGATCCTGCCGCGACACGTTGGAGCGAGCGAGATCGGTGGCCACGGGGTCGATCCAGTTGATGCGCCAGAGCGCGAAGAGGCCCTTCAGGGTCATGTACGCGGCGATGCCGAGGAAGATGAAGACCACGAGGGATTTCAGGCTTCCGGCGCCCATGCGCACCAGCGTCTTGCTGCCGCAGCCGGAACCCAGCGTCATGCCCACGCCGAAGAGAAACCCGCCGAGGATGTACGAGAGCCACGTGACGTTGGGACGCACATAGAACGACTTGGTGAGGTCGATCAGCCCGGCAAGCTGGAGCGCGTGCGTTCCCAGTATCGCGACCGCGATGGCGAGCAGCCACATGCGCATGCGTCCCCAGCTGCCCATGTTCACGACATCCGATACCGCTCCCATGGTGCAGGAGTTGGTGCGGTTGGCGACCGCTCCGAAGATGAACGCGAGGACGAAACCGCCGAGGGCAACGAGCGAGCCGAGATTCGAGGTGCCGCTGGCCAAATAAAGACTCTCCGAATGCGAGCCGCTATTCTAGTCTTGATAGCGCGTCGGATCGGCAATGCCCGAGGCGGCGAAGCCCTCGCTGCGGAAGCGGCACGCATCGCACTTGCCGCACGCGCGCCCCGCATGATCGGCGTTGTAGCACGATACGGTGAGGGCGAAATCGACGCCGAGCGCGTGGCCGCGGCGGATGATCTCGGCCTTGGTCATGCGCACGATGGGCGCTTCGATCGCGATCCGCTCGCCTTCCACCGCGCGCCGCGTGGCGACGTTGGCGAGATTCTCGAATGCCGCGAGGAATTCCGGGCGGCAATCGGGGTATCCCGAATAGTCGACGGCGTTGGCGCCGGTGAAGATCGCATCGGAACTCGTCACCTCGGCGTACGCAAGGGCGAGCGCGAGGAAGATCGTGTTGCGCGCCGGGACGTAGGTGACCGGGATGCCCGCGCTGGGAGCGGTGGGCACCGCGATGGAAGGATCGGTCAGCGCGGAGCCGCCGAAGATGCCCAGGTTCAACGCGACGACGCGGTGCTCGGCGGCGCCCAGCGCCTGGGCCACGCGCGCGGCCGCCTCGAGCTCGATGCGATGGCGTTGACCATAGTCGACGGAGAGCGCGCGGCAGGCCCAGCCGGCTTCGCGCGCCATGGCCAGGACCGTGGCCGAATCGAGGCCTCCGGAAAGGAGGACAACCGCGGACTTCACGCCGCGATGCGCAAGCGCGCTAACGGCGCTGCGCGGTGAGGCGCGTGCGGGCCTTGCCGGCCGCTTCCGAAGCGGGGAAACGCGCGATGATGTCCTCGAGCGTATTGCGCGCGCTGCCCGAGTCGCCCTGCTCGGCCTGGATCGCGGCGATCGCGGGGCTCGACGGGAAGTCCTTCACGAAGGCGCGGAAGGCGTCGACCGCCGAAGGAAAGTCGTTGCGTCGAAAGAGGTTCGAGGCCGCGTCGTAGGCCTTGATCTCGCGGGCCTGGTCTTCCTTTGTGGGCGTCCTTGGCGGCGCCGCGTTCGCGCCGGTGGCCGTCCCTACGCCAACGTCCACCGGCGCCGCCGCGCTGCCGGCGGCCGTGCCGCCTTCGAGGCGCTTCAGCCGCGAATCGAGATCGAGGTAGAAGTCGCGCTGGCGCTTTTGCATCTGCTGGTTCTCGTTGCCCAGGACCTCGAGCTGCCCGCGCAGGCGCGCCATCTCGGCGTTGATCTGCTCGAGCTGGCGCACAAGCTCGATGACGCCGATGTTGCGGATGCTTTCCTCGAGGCGGGCGATGCGCGCCTCGTTGTCGAGCCCCTGCTGCATGAGCTCCTTGCGCAGCAGATCGATGCGCCGGCGCGCCTCCTCGTCGTCGAAGAGCCCGGCGTGCGCCGGTAGCGCGCCGGCGGCCGCGATGGCGCCGGCGACGATCCACCGGCGCATCGCCGCAGCGCGCTTACTCACCCGAATACTTGATGTCGGCACGACGGTTCTGCGCCCACGACGCCTCGTCGTGGCCCATCGCCACCGGCTTCTCCTCGCCGTAGCTGGTGGTCTCGATGCGCCCATCGGCTACACCCAGCACGGTCATCACCTTCTTCACCGACTCGGCGCGCCGCTGTCCCAGCGCGAGGTTGTACTCGCGGCTGCCGCGCTCGTCGCAATTGCCTTCGATGCGGATGCGCGTGTCGCGCTTGTCGGTCAGGTAGCGCGTGTGTGCCTGCACCAGGCCGCGATACTCGTCCTTCACCGCATTGGAATCGAAATCGAAGTAGACGCTGCGCTTGGAGAGCAGGCTGTTGGGATCGGTGAGCGGATTGCCGGGGATCGCGGCGACGCTCTGGCTCGGGCGCGTCGTCGACGAGCTGCCTCCGGTCGACGCCTGCGGAACCGCGGTCGAGCGATCGCTCACGCTCGGCTCCTGCTTCACTTCCTTGCTGCTGCAAGCGGCCGCGACGGCCATCACGATGAGATACAGAGCTGCTTTCTTCATGTCGAGATCTCCTGGTTGCGGGTGAACACGGTTTCTTCCCGGGATTCTGCGCCCCGGTCAATTGGTTGGCATCGGACCCCAAGCCGGATCCTGGACGTCTCCGGCGGCGGAGGTAAGCCGCTGCCGGACGCGCCCATCGCCGGAGACGGCGGCCAGCTGGCCGCGTCCTCCCACTTGCGCCTCATACAGGATCATTTTACCGTTGGGCGCGAAGCTGGGGGAATCGTCGAGGATGCCGTCGGTGAGCACCGTCACCTGTCCGGTGGCGAGCTCGAGGGAAGCGATGCGGTAACGGCCGCCGTCGCGCTGCACGAAAGCGAGCGACTTGCCGTCCGGACTGAAGCGGGGGCCGACGTTGTAGCTGCCTTCGAAGGTGAGGCGCTGCGGGGGCCCCCCGGCCGACGGCATGCGGTAGACCTGCGGCGAGCCGCCGCGATCCGACGTGAAAGCGATCCATTGGCCATCGGGCGAGTACGCAGGTTGGGTATCGATGCCGCTCGATTCCGTGATGCGCTCGGCATCGCCGCCATTTCTGCACCACGACCACCGGCTTCTTCTGGTCGAACGAGACGTAGGCGAGGCGGCTGCCGTCCGGCGACCACGACGGCGACATGATCGGCTCGTTGGAGGCGAGCACCGATTGCGCATTGAAGCCGTCGGCATCGGCGACCTGCAGCTCGTAGCGCCGCCCGCGCTTCACCACATAGGTGATCTTGGTCGAGAAGACGCCCTTGTCGCCGGTGAGGCGCTCGTAGATCACGTCGGCGATGCGATGCGCGGTCGCGCGCAGCTGCGCCGGCGCCACGACGTACGAATAGCTCGCGAGCTGGCCCTGCTTCTGCACGTCGAAGAGCCGGAAGCGCACCTCGACGCGTCCCTCGGAGACGTTCTCGACCTTGCCGATCACCAGGGCCTCGGCGCTGCGCGCGGTCCAGTCGGCGAAGTTCACCTCGGAGGGCTCGGTGGGCAACGGCGTCACCCCGCCCGTATTGACGATGCGGAAGAGCCCGGTGCGACCGAGGTCCGCGGCGATCACGTCGCTTACCGACTGGGGCTGCGAGCTGTCCCCTGCCATCGGCATGACGGCGATCGGCACCTGGCGGCCGCCGCTCGTCGTGATGTCGATGGTGAGCTGCGCGCGCGCGCACAGCGCGAGCAACAGGAATCCGAGGAAAAGGACGACTCGCGCGGATGGCCCTTTCGATCGCGGTGTCGTAGGTGGGGTTGCCGCTGCGCTTCGTGATCGTTATGTCGAGCACCTCTCCGCCGGGCAGGATGCGAATGAGCACGTGGACTTCGGGATTGCCGGTCACGGTGTCGGGCACGTTCGCCCTGCCGCGGATTTTAGCCCTAATGCTGTCGACGTAGCGGTCGATCTCGGATTTGCGCGCCGCCGCGGCGGCCGCGCGGGCCTTCTCGACCTCGACGCGAAAGCGCTCCTCTTCCTGCCTGCGCTTCTCCTCCTCGCGCTTCTTCTTCGCTTCGTCCTCCTTCTTCTTCTCGGCGCGCTCGCGCTCGAGCTTCTCGCGCCTTTCCGCTTCGCGCTTCTCCTGCTCGAGCTTCCTCTCCTGCTCGAGCTTCCTCGCGATGGCCGGATCGGGCTTCGGCGGCTCGACCTTCTCCTCGACCGGCTTCGGTGTTGCCTTGGGCGGTTCGGGCGGCTCGGGCTCCGCTTTCTTCGGCTCCGGCGCCTTGGCCACCGGCGCGGGCGGCAGCTGGTCCCAGAGCTCTGCTTGAACGGGCGGGGCCGGGCGGCTCTGCCACGTGACCCCCAGGACGATCAGCGAAAAGAACGCCGCGTGCACCAGCACGGCGAGGAACATGGCGCCGATGCTGCCCGGCTGCCGGGTTTCTTGACGAGTGTTCGCGCTGCCCCGCGTCGGCTTCACGACGCCGGGCGGGCCAGCAGTCCGACGCGCTTCACCTGGTTCTGTTGCAGCAGGTCCAGGACCTTCAGGACCTCCTCGTAGCGAACGCTGCGGTCGCCCGCGATCACCACTGCCTGGTCGGGATGCGAGCGTTGCGCGGCGCGCACGAAATCGACGAGCTGGGCGCGACTGACGCGAAGCTCGTCGGCGGAGGCGTTGCGGTCGACGACGAGCAGGTCGCCGTTCGCGCGCACGCGCACCTCGAGGGGGGCGACAGCGGGATCGAGCTTTTGCGCGGCCTGCGGCAGGTCGATCTGGCCGGGGTTGATGAGCGGGGCGGCCACCATGAAGATCACGAGCAGCACCAGCATCACGTCGATGTAGGGCACGACGTTGATCTCGCTCATCGAGCGGCGCGCGCGGGGCATCTAGCGTGGCCTCTGCGCGACCGTGTCGGTCGCGTCGCGCTCCGGCAGGTGCGCCTGGCGCTGCAGGATGTTCTGCAGCTCCTCCATGAAGCTCTCGTAGCGCCCGGCGAGGCGATCGATGTCGTGGGTGAAACGGTTGTAGGCGATGACGGCGGGGATGGCGGCGAAGAGGCCGATCGCGGTCGCGACGAGCGCCTCGGCGATCCCGGGCGCGACCTGCGCCAGGGTGGCCTGCGCCACGTTGGAGAGTCCGCGGAACGCGTTCATGATTCCCCACACCGTCCCGAGCAGGCCGATGTAGGGGCTCACCGAGCCCACCGTCGCGAGGAACGAGAGGTGCGACTCGAGCACGTCCATCTCGCGCTGGTAGGTCGCCTTCATGGCGCGGCGCGTTCCGTCGAGGAGCGCGGACAGGTCCGAGCCCGGGCGTCCCTTGAGCTTGAGGAATTCCTTGAATCCCGCCTCGAAGATGCGCTCCATCCCCACGGCCGCGTAGCGCCCCGAGGCGGCGCGCTGGTAGAGGCCCACGAGGTCGGAGCCGCCCCAGAACTCGCGCTCGAACTCGTCGGCCTGGCGGCGCGCGCGGCGGATGGCGAACAACTTCATGAAGATGTAGGTCCACGACAGCATCGAGGCGAGCACCAGGATCGCCATGACGACCTTCACGACGATGCTCGCGTTCAGGATCATCGAGAGGATGGTGAGATCGTGGCTGACGATCACAGGGACGCCTCCATCTTCTTGCGCAAGGCTTCGGGAATCTCGATCGGCTTGAAGCTCTCGGCGTTGACGCTCGCCACCGTGACCTTCGCCTTCACCAGCACCTCGTCCTCGCGCCGGATCTCCTGGGCGAAGCCGCAGCGCACCTTGCCGAGGGATTCGAGCTTCACGCTCACCGCGACCGTGTCGTCGAGCCGCGCCGGCTTCACGAATTCGATGGCGAGCGAGGATACGATGAAGACAACGCGGTGGTTGCGCGCAAGCGCCTGGTGGTCGAATCCGAGGTGGCGCAGCCACTCGGTGCGCGCGCGCTCGAGGAATTTCAGGTACTCGCCGTGGTACACCACGCCGCCCGCATCGGTGTTCTCGAAGTAGACGCGCACCGGAAACGAATAGACGAACAGCTCCGGCTGCAGGGTGGGCTTGAGCGCGATGCGGCTCACGATCGCGTGTCGCCTCTGGCAGGATCAACGTGGTCGCCCTTGGCGCCGCCAGAATCGAACAAATCCGGCGGGCGCCCCGCGGGCAGCGCGAGGCCGAAATGCCGGTAGGCGAGCGGGGTGGCGATGCGCCCGCGCGAGGTTCTCTGCAGGTAGCCTTGCTGGATGAGGAAGGGCTCGAGCACGTCCTCGATGGTATCGCGCTCTTCGCCGATCGCGGCGGCGAGGTTCTCCACGCCCACCGGACCGCCGCCGAATTTCTCGATCACCGCGGCGAGGAGCTTGCGGTCCATGAGGTCCAGCCCGATCGCGTCGACGTCTAGCATCCGCAGTGCCGTGTCGGCGACTTCCAGCGTCACGAGCCCCGTGGACTTCACTTCGGCGAAATCGCGCACGCGCCGCAGGAGCCGGTTGGCGATGCGCGGCGTGCCGCGGGCCCTGCGCGCGATCTCGAGCGCCCCGCCCGCGTCGATGGCGACGTTCAGCAGTCGTGCCGAGCGATGCACGATCTGCGTGAGCTCCTCGGGCGAGTAGAACTCGAGGCGCGCCACGATGCCGAAGCGGTCGCGCAGCGGGTTGGTGAGCATCCCCGCGCGGGTCGTGGCGCCGATCAGCGTGAAGGGCGGCAGGTCGAGCTTCACCGAGCGCGCCGCCGGACCCTCGCCGATCATGATGTCGATCTGGTAATCCTCGAGCGCGGGATAGAGGATCTCCTCGACCACGGGCGAGAGGCGATGGATCTCGTCGATGAAGAGGACGTCGTTGGGCTCGAGGTTGGTGAGGATGGCCGCGAGGTCGCCCGCGCGCTCGAGCACCGGCCCGGAGGTCGAGCGCAGGTTCACGCCCATCTCGCGCGCGATGATGTGCGCGAGCGTGGTCTTGCCCAGGCCCGGAGGGCCGAAGAGCAGCGCGTGGTCGAGAGCTTCCTTGCGATTGCGCGCCGCGGAGATGAAGATCGCGAGCTGCTCGCGGATCTTCGCCTGGCCGACGTACTCGGCGAGCTGGCGCGGGCGAAGGGCGCGCTCCTCGCCTTCTTCCAGCGGCGTGGACTGGCCCCCCGAGATCAGGCGGTCGGCTTCGATCACGTCTTCGCGAGATGCTTCAAGGCGTGCCGGATGGCATCGGCGAGCTGCAGGCCTTCGGGCAGCTGCTTCACCGCCGCTTGAGCCTCGCGTTCATTATAGCCAAGGCCGAGCAATGCATTGAGGACGTCGCCTCCCGCGGGCCCCGCATTCGATCGCGACACGTTCATCGCCGCGGTCAGGCGGTCGCGCAGCTCGAGCACCAGGCGCTCCGCGGTCTTCTTGCCGATCCCCGGCACCTTCGTGAGGCGGGCGGCGTCCTGAGAGGTCACCGCGATCGACAGGTCCTCGACGGAAAGGCCGGAGAGCACCGACAGCGCGACCTTGGGGCCCACGCCGCTCACCTTGAGAAGCTGCCGGAAGGCGCCTCGCTCCGCGGCCGTGAGGAAGCCGTAGAGAAGGTGGGCGTCCTCGCGCACCACCAGGTGGGTGAGCAGCTCGACCTCCGCGCCGGTGCCCGGCAGATGGTAGAAGGTGCTCATCGGCACGTCGATTTCGTAGCCCACGCCGTGGGTCATGACGACCACCTGCGGCGGATTCTTCTCGACCAGCTTGCCGTGGATTTTTCCGATCATGCGCGGTCATTCCAAATCATAGAATCCGGCCGGCGCGCACACGGCGCCCGCGAGTGGGCAAGTCACCCATCCCCATGCCGCCGTGCGCGTGGCAGATCGCGCACGCCAAGGCATCCGCGGCATCCGGGCTCGGATGCCCGGCGAGCTTGAGCAGCCGCTTCACCATTTCCTGCACCTGCTCCTTTCGCGCATGTCCCTGTCCCACCACCGACTGCTTCACCTGCAGCGCCGTGTATTCGGCCACGGGAAGCCGCGCCAGGACCGCCGCGCAGATCGCCGCGCCGCGCGCCTGGCCGAGAAGTAGGGTGGACTTCGGATTCACGTTGACGAACACCTGCTCCACGGCGACCTCGAGCGGATGATAACTGTCGATCACCTCCGCCAGGCCGGAAAGGATCGTCGCCAGGCGTTCGGCGAGCGGCTCGGCCCCCTTGGAGCGGATGCGGCCGCTCGCGACGTAGACAAGGCGGTTGCCGCTCTTCTCGACGATGCCGTAGCCGGTGACCCCGAGACCGGGGTCGATGCCCAGGATGCGGATCGCTCCCAACCTAGAAGGTCCTCGCGTACATGCACGAGTCCGAGAGCTCGCCGCGCATGTCGCGCCGGCTCTGGCGCAGGATCCCCTCGAGCGTGAAGCCGCTCTTCTCGGCCACGCGCCGGCTCGCCACGTTGCGCGCATCGGAGGTGATCTCGACGCGGCGCGCGCCCAGCCCGTGCGCGAGCGCCACCAGCGCCAGCGCGGCCTCGGTCCCGATGCCCTGGCGCGCGCACGACGAGCGGACCCAGTAGCCGATCTCGAATTTGGGGATGGCCCAGTCGATGGTGTGCAGCCCGCCCTTGCCGACGAGCTCGCCGTCGGGCGCGCGAAAGAAACAGAAATCGAGCATCTCGCGCGCATGCCATTTGGCCTGCGCGTCGCGGCAGTGCTTCTCGGAATCCTCGAGCGACTGCGCCTGCTGCGACCACGGCATCCACTCGTTCAACTTGGAAAACGACTCCGCGACCGCTGCGTTGACCGCCGCGCCCTGGCCGGAGCGCGTGGCGCGCAGCACCAGCCGCTCGGTCTGGAGCTCTTCGGGAACGTCGAGGAGAAGCGCGTGCAGGATGACCGTCACTAGCCCGTCATCGCGGCGGTGGTGTACACATCCTGGACGTCGTCGAGGGACTCGAGCGCGTCGACGAGCTTCTGCAGCTTCGCGGCGTCCTCGGCCGAGATCTCGGTCTCCGTCGAGGGCTTCATCGTCACTTCCGCGAGCTCCGCCTTGAACCCCGCCTTCTCGAGCGCCGCCTTGACCTGGACGAAATCGTGCGCCGTGGTGAGCACCTCGAGCGACCCGTCGTCGTGCGCGAGGACGTCCTCCGCGCCCGCGTCGAGCGCGGCTTCCATGAGCTTCTCCTCGCTGGTGCCCGGCGCGTACAGCAGCTGGCCGCAGTGCTTGAAGAGGAAGGCGACCGAGCCCTCGCCGCCGAGGTTGCCGCCAAACTTGGTGAACGCATGCCGCACCTCCGCCACGGTGCGAACGCGATTGTCCGTGAGGCAGTCGACGATCACCGCCGTGCCGCTCGTCCCGTAGCCCTCGTAACGGATCTCCTCGTAGTTGACGCCATCGAGCCCGCCCGTGCCGCGCTTGATCGCGCGCTCGACGTTGTCCTTGGGCATGTTGTTTTCGTAGGCCTTGTCGACCGCGAGGCGCAGCCGCGGATTCATGTTCGGGTCCCCGCCGCCCATGCGGGAGGCGACGGTGATTTCCTTGATGAGCCGGGTGAAGATCTTGCCGCGCTTCGCATCCTGGCGCCCTTTGCGGTGCTGGATGTTCGCCCACTTGCTGTGTCCTGCCATATGGGTCTCTTGTTGCTTCGTTCTCGCATACGAGCGGGAAAACGTAATGGTAACATTCGCCTCCCGCCCCTCTCCAGAGCGAAAATCGCGCTTTCGGAGCGCGCGGCGGAAACAATCGGGCGGCTGGCGGCAACGGGAGAAGGACGATGGCGAAAACCGGAGAGCGCAAGGCCCAGATCCTGCAGACGCTCGCGGCCATGCTCGAGAATCCGAAGGGCGAGCGCATCACCACGGCCCTCCTCGCGGCGCGCCTCGAAGTCTCCGAGGCGGCGCTGTACCGGCACTTCGCCAGCAAGGCGCAGATGTTCGAGGGCCTGATCGAGTTCATCGAGCAGACGGTGTTCACGCTGGTGAACAAGATCCAGGCCGAGGAGAAGGACGCGATGAAGCAGGTCGAGTCCACCATCGCCACGCTGCTGGGATTCGCGCAGAAGAACCCGGGCATGACGCGCGTGCTGATCGGAGACGCGCTGGTGAACGAGGACGAGCGGCTGCAGTCGCGCGTGAACCAGCTCCTCGACCGGCTGGAGGCGAGCCTGCGGCAAAGCGCGCGCCTGGCGGCCACCGCGGGCAGCCTGCCGGCCGACTGGGAGGTCAACGCCTACGCCAATGCGCTCATTGCGTTCGTGATCGGGCGCTGGCACCAATATGCCAAGAGCGGCTTCAAGAAGCCGCCCATGGAGGGCTGGCCGCAGCAGTGGCGGGTGTTCGCGGCGTGAGCGCCGCCGCGTGGACGCCCTTTTTCCGGACCTGCAAACACAACGCCTGACGGTGCGCCTCGCGCGCCCCGGAATGCAGGCGGCCATGGCGCGCTTCCTCGCCGAGAACTTCGAGGGCCACCTCGAGCGCTGGTCGCCACCCGCGACCACCGCCTTCTTCACCGAAGAGTTCTGGAAGGAGCGCTGCGACACCGCGGTGGAGGATTTCCGCGCCGGAGCCGCGGTGCGCTTCGTGCTGCAGGAAGGCGGCGCGGTCGACGGCCCCATCCTCGGCACCTGCAACTACACCAACATCGTCCGCGGGCCGTTCCTCGCCTGCCACCTCGGCTACCAGCTCGCGCGCTCGAGCGAGCGCCGCGGCCTCATGACCGAAGCGCTGCGCGCGACCAACGCGTTCGTCTTCGACGAGATGCGGCTGCACCGCATCATGGCCAATTTCCGTCCGGAGAACGAGCGCAGCGCGCGCCTCCTCGATCGCCTCGGGTTCGTGCGCGAAGGGGTGGCGCGCGACTATCTCTTCATCGACGGGGCGTGGCGCGACCACATCCTCACCGCGCTCACCAATCCGCGCTTCGATCCGGCGTGGATCGAGGCCTCCGGATAGGGACAGCCCCCGGTGTTCGCCGTAGCCTGGTCTGGAGTCTGTCCCTAATCGTCGCCGGCATCGGCGAGGAGAAGCTCGACGTCGGGAACGCGGTGGCTCAAGGGATGGAAGCCGATCTCGCCGCACAGCCGGTGGAAGCGCGCATACATCTCCTCCAGCGTGGCGCCGCCGAGGTTGAAGACGCCGTAGCGGTAGCTGCCGAGCCATTTCATCTCGCGCCGCAGGTCCACGCCGCGCTTGCGATAGATCATCACGTGGACGTCGGGATGGCGCGCCTGCAGGCGCGAGATCTCGCCCGCCGAAGGCCAGCGGCTCAGGCCTTCGCCCGCCAGGTCGCGCAGCACGAAGCTCGCCGCGTGTTTCTGCGCGCCCTCGCGCTTGCGCACCGAGGGCTGCGCGCCGCTTTCAAGCGCGAGGAGCGCGTCGAACAGGCTGTAGCCGTCGACCCGCTCGAAGAGGTCGTAGAACTGCCCGGCGGCGCGCGGATTGATCTCGATCACGCGCAGCCGGCCGTTCGCCGGGTCGACGCGCATCTCGACGTTGAACATCCCGTGCGCGAAACCCATCCCCTGCACGAGCCTCGCCGCGAGGGCGTCGATGCGTTCGAGGGTCTCGGCGGGAAGCGAAGACGGATACTGGAAGCGCTGGAACTGGTCGGTGCCCGGATACATGATCGAGTCCACCGTCCCCAGCATCGTCGCCACGCCGTTCCTCACGTAGCCGTTGGCGCACACCTGGCGTCCGGCGGCGATCTCCTCGGCGACCATGCTGAACGGATCTTCGGTGAATTCCGAATGCGCGCGCATGACGTCGGCAAAGGGGCGCACCAGCTTCTCGATGATGGCGCGCTCGAACCAGCCGAAGCGCGTATGGCGGTAGAGCTCCTCGAAGGTGTCGACGCGCCGCGCCAGCACCGAGAAGGCCGCCTTGGCCGGCTTGATGTAGAACGGAAAGGCGAGCGGCACCTCGTCCGGGCGCTCGAAGCCGCGCCGCACCAGCCCGTAGCGCGGATTGCTCTCGGGGGCGATGCGCGCGAAGGCTTCGCGCGCATAGAACTTGTGCTGGATCGCAAGCACGGCCTTAAGCGCGGTGTGCGGCAGCCCGAGGCGCTCGGAAATGAGCGCGCCCAGGAAGGGCCCGAACTGCTCGTCGGAGGTGACCACGGCGTCGAGGCGTTGCGAGCGGTACGCGCGCACCACGCGCTCGACGAAGGCGAGAGCGTCGAACGTGAAGAGGCGGGCGTTATCCGGAAAGCTGAAGAGGTCGAATCCCTCGTAGAAGAACTCGAAGCGCTCGCGGTAGCGCCGATCGGCCGCGGCCGCGCGGTCCCACTCGTCGGGGAAGAGCACCAGGATGCGTCGCTTCATGGCGGGTCATACGCCGCGAGCGGGGCGGTGGATGCGCGCATCAGCCCAGCGTGTCGTTCCAGATGCTGCGCGCCCAGTTCATCGTGTAGTGGCCTTCCACCTCGCTCATGCCTGGCGAGACGCCGCCGGAGGCCGGCACTCCCTTCATGGTGCGGTCGCGATCGTCGTACTTGTGAACCGAGGTCACGTGGATCGCCTGCGTGCCCGACACCATGCTGTAGCAGACATTGATGAGCGTGGGCGAAGGATTCGGCGCCTCGTTGTTGATGAGAGCCACGATCGCCGCCGCGCACACCTTGCCGTGCCCGTTGGCCATGGTCGCCGATTTGGGCATCGCCGGGGCGATCTGCAGCGAGTCGCCCAGCACGTGCACGCCCCTGGCGGCCTTCGATTCGTAGGTGATCCAGTCGACCTCGCACCAGCGCCGGTTCGCGGTGATGAACGCGGAGGCGATCGCCCCCGCCTTCATCGGCGGGAGCACGTTCAGCACATCGCCCTTCACGTCGCCGAAATCGAGCTTCACGGCGCTCGCGCCGAAATCGACGTCGATCGCCTTGCTGTTGGGGCGGTACTCGATGATGTCCCTGTAGAGCTCGGCCCAGGCACGCTTGAAAAGCGGCCCCTTCGAGGTGACGTCCGGGTTGGCGTCGAGCAAGAGCACCTTGGAACGGCTTTTCTTCGCCTTGAAATAGGCGGCGACCTGGCAGGCGCGCTCATAAGGGCCCGGGGGACAGCGATAGGGGGCCTCAGGCACCGCCAGGACGTAAACCCCCCCGTCGGGCATCGCCTCGAGCGCGCGACGAAGCTGGAGGGTCTGGGGGCCCGCCTTCCACGCGTGCAGGAGGCGCGCCTGGGCCGCGCCCGACGCCAGGGCCGGGAGCGCTTCCCACATGAAGTCGATTCCGGGGGAGACGACGACGCGGTCGAATCCCACCGGATCGCCCCGCGCGAGGCGCACCTGCTTCTTCTCCACGTCGATCGCGGTCGCGGTATCGCGAACCACGCGCACGCCGTGGCGGGCGAGGCCCGAATACGGCGTGGTGATGTCGGCCATCGACTTGAAGCCGCCGAGCACCATGTTGGAAATCGGGCATGAGACGAAAGCCTCGTTGGGCTCGATCAGCACCACTTCGATCGAAGGATCGAACATGCGGATGTACTTGGCCGCCGTCGCTCCCCCGTAACCGCCGCCCACCACGGCCACGCGCGCCTTCGCAGCCGCGCCCGGCATCGCGGCGCACCCTGCGAGCGACGCGGCGAATCCGGCAGCGCCCGCCTTGAGGAAGTCCCTGCGTTGCATGCTCATGTCGTCCTCCCGCCTACCGGGGCTGGCCCGCGAAATACGCCGCGAGCGCGGCGATCTCCGCGTCGCCGTAGGCCCTGGCGATCTGGTGCATGACCGTCGCCTCGCGCTTGCCGTCCTTGAAAGCCTTCATCGCCTCGACGATCGACTCCGCCGGCCGGCCCGCGAGGCCCGGCACGCTCGAGCCGCCCGCAGCACGCCCTTGCGTGCCATGGCACGCGGCGCAGTTGGCCGCCATCGATCGCACGCCCGTGTCGGTGAGATTCGGAGCGGCGAAGCTCGGGGGCGCAGGGGCGGGCTGCTGGGCCGATGCGATCGCCGCGACGGCTGCGGCGAGCCCCGCGGCAAGGATCCTGGCGCGCGCGCTCATCGATACCTCCCTTGTATCCTGGAATGGTGCAAGACGAGGATAGCGCAATCCAAAATGAAACGCCCGCCGGGAAGCGGGCGTTTCCGGACATCGTTCGCGCCGTTTAGGCCGATTCGACCGGCTCGGGCGGCTGCTGCGCGGACTGCGCGATGTCGAACTTCACCTGACCCTGGTCGTCGATGTCGATCGTCACGCGGCCGCCGTTGGCGAGCTTGCCGAAGAGCAGCTCGTCGGCGAGCGCGCGGCGCACCGTGTCCTGGATGAGACGGGCCATGGGGCGCGCGCCCATCTGCGGATCGAAGCCGTTCTTCGCCAGGTACTTCTTGAGATCCTCGGTGAACAGCGCCTCGACTTTCTTCTCGGTGAGCTGCGCTTCGAGCTGCATCAGGAACTTGTCCACCACGCGCAGGATCACCTGCTCGTCGAGTGCGCTGAACGAGATGACGGCGTCGAGGCGGTTGCGGAATTCCGGCGTGAACATGCGCTTGATCTCGCCCATCTCGTCCCCGGCGGTCTTGCCCATGGTGAAGCCGATCGCATTCTTCGACAGGCCTTCGGCGCCGGCGTTGGTGGTCATCACGAGGCAGACGTTGCGGAAATCCGCCTTGCGGCCGTTGTTGTCGGTGAGCGTGCCGTGGTCCATCACCTGCAAAAGGATATTGAAGATGTCGGGATGCGCCTTCTCGATCTCGTCGAGCAACAGCACCGAGTACGGATGCTTGGTGATCGCCTCGGTGAGCAGCCCTCCCTGGTCGAAGCCGACGTAGCCGGGGGGCGCGCCGATCAACCGGGAAACGGCGTGGCGCTCCATGTATTCGGACATGTCGAAGCGGATCAACTCCACGCCCATGATGAAGGCGAGCTGGCGCGCGACTTCGGTCTTGCCCACGCCCGTGGGTCCCGAGAAGAGGAAGCAGCCGATCGGCTTCTGCGGGTTGCCCAGGCCGCTGCGGGCCATCTTGATCGCCGAAGACAAAGCGTCGATGGCGCGATCCTGCCCGAACACCGTCGCCTTCAGGTCGCGGTCGAGGGTCTTCAGCGCGCTCCTGTCGTCGTTGGAGACGTTGCGCGCCGGCACGCGCGCGATCTTGGAGACGATCTCCTCGATCTCGGGCTTGCCGATGACCTTCTTCTGCTTCGACTTGGGCAGGATGCGCTGCAGCGCGCCCGCCTCGTCGATCACGTCGATCGCCTTGTCCGGCAAATGCCTGTCGTTGATGTAGCGCGCCGAGAGCTCCGCCGCGGTGGTCAACGCGTTGGCGGTGTACTTCACGCCGTGGTGCAGCTCGAAGCGCGACTTCAGGCCCCTCAGGATCTCGACCGTTTCCTGGATCGAGGGCTCGTTCACGTCGACCTTCTGGAAGCGCCGCGAGAGCGCGTGGTCCTTCTCGAAGATGCCGCGGAACTCGTTATAGGTGGTCGCGCCGATGCACTTCAGGGCGCCCGAGGAGAGCGCGGGCTTGAGCAGGTTCGAGGCGTCGAGCGTGCCCCCCGAGGCGCTGCCCGCGCCGATCAGCGTGTGGATCTCGTCGATGAAGAGGATCGCGTTGGGATTGTCGATGAGCTGCTTGAGCACCGCCTTCAGGCGTTGCTCGAAGTCGCCGCGGTACTTGGTGCCGGCGAGCAGCGCGCCCATGTCGAGCGCATAGACCTGCGCCTTGGTGAGGATCTCGGGCACCTGGGCGTCGATCACGCGCTTGGCGAGCCCTTCGGCGATGGCGGTCTTGCCGACCCCCGCCTCGCCGACCAGCAGCGGGTTGTTCTTGCGGCGCCGGCAGAGGATCTGCACCACGCGCTCGAGCTCCGCCTCGCGGCCGATGA
>WNFI01694019.1_pt1 | contig 37388 bp, 24 predicted proteins | sample 5400471 | NCBI WGS metagenome assembly WNFI01 (sample SAMN13153348, study PRJNA577476) | soil metagenome | isolation source: 100 cm saprolite on Douglas fir-dominated hillslope | place: USA:California | collected 2013-09-17 | reverse complement strand
TCTGGCTGGGCAGGGGCTGTCCGGCTTCAAAGGCTGTTCTGGGCGTTCCGTTCTACGGGCATGACTCTTCGCTGTCTCCCAATAACAGCACGGTCCAATACAATACCGTTATTACTAATGGCGGTAGTCCGGCGCTGGACGTGTTTAACACTATTGGCTACAATGGCATCCTGACCATGAAGAGCAAGACCAGCTATGCCATGAGCGTAGGCGGCGGCATAGGTATCTGGGAGTTGTCCGGAGACGCGACGGGCACGAGTTCGCTGTTGTCGGCGATCAACCAGGTGGTGACTGCCGGCGGCACGGTGTCTACCGGTGCACCGGTCGGGCAGACCATTACCCTAAAGGGTTTCAACAATCTCTATGTCAGCAGCGAAAACGGGACAAAGGCCATGACCTGTACCCGGACGGCGCCGCAGGCCTGGGAAAGCTTTACGGTAGTGGATGCAGGCCACGGCAAAATAGCCCTTCAGGCCATGGGCAAATACGTCTCTTCCGAAGACGGGTTGCAGGCCATCACCTGCAACCGTACGGCCTATGGCACCTGGGAAGTGTTCGATTACATCCTGACAACGGGCGGGAAGGCAACCCTTCGGAGCACCAATGGGCTGTTCATCTCCAGCGAGAACGGGCAGCAGCCGATGACCTGCACCCGGACAGCGGCGCAGGGATGGGAAGCCTTCGGTATCAATCAATAAAGTCGGTATCAATCAATAAGTTTTAGCAATCGTTCAGGCCAGTTAGCAATTAAGGCCAGGGCCCGGGTTTTCCAACCCGGGCTATTTTATTTTATTGTGTTGGGAAGATGGCCCGGAGGTTGGTTTTAACCTTTTGTTAATATGGAAGTGATAGCTTCGCGGTTCAATAACAACTTATGAGCAATCTGTCCGATAATGAATTGATCGCGCTTTTGAAGACCGGCGATCATCATGCATACGGACAGCTGTTCAACCGTTACTGGCCAACGGCGTTTGGACTTGCGCACCAGAAATGTGGTGATGAAAACGCAGCGCTCGATATTGTACAGACTATTTTTTCCCAGCTATGGGAGAACCGGGAAAAATTATCCATCAGCGGGTCCTTTGCCGCCTGGATCACAGTCGTAGTGAAATATAAGGTAATCGATCATTACCGTGCCGCCAAAACCCATCGTACACAAAAAGAATTGTTGCTGCGGCAGATGGAGGCCCAACAGGTCATGGTGATTGAAGAGGACCGTTCCATTGGCTACCGGCAATTGCAGCAGGACTGGCAAACAGCCGTTGCGGGCCTGCCGGACCGCATGAAAGAAGTGTACTTGCTGAGCAGTCAGACCGGTCTCTCCATAAGCCAAATAGCCCGGAAATTGTCCCTCAATCCGCAAAGCGTTAAAAACCATTTATACAAGGCCAGGGAGCGCCTGCGTAAACTACTGGAACATCATTTCCTGCTCTTTTGATCCCGCCAGGTAACAATTTGGTAACATACCCGCGCGGGTACTGCCGGTTGCTCTTTACGAGAAGTAAGCAGAATGGACAAACGACAGCAACAGCTTATTGAAAATCTTCTGCAGCGGTATCTGAAAGGTGAATGCACGCCTGAGGAAGAAGAGATCATCCGGGAATGGTATGATGGCCTGGAATTGTCTTCAACGGATAAACTCGCTGAGGACCCCGCCTTTGCTATAAAGGCAGAACATTATTTGCGCAGCCATCTCCCGGGGCTGCCCGGGCCGGTCCTTTCAAAAAGGTCGCTGGTTAGATCGCCGGTTAGGTCGCCGGTTAAAAGAATTTACCTGCAGTGGAGCGCTGCAGCAGCAATACTTGCCGCCATAATCACCCTCTCCTTGTACCTGACGCCCGCCAAAAGATATCAACCTGTAAAAGCACTGACGGTGATGGCTACGGGCAGCAGCCAGCAAAAAAGGATCGTGCTGCCGGATAGCTCGGTAGTATGGCTGAACCGGAGCTCAAAACTGGAATGGACAGGCAATTTTGACGATTCCATACGATTGGTCAGGCTGACCGGCGAGGCCTTGTTCGACATCAGCCGGGACGGCGGCAAACCATTTATTGTGCAGGCCGGCAACACGAGTACCCGTGTGCTGGGTACAGTATTTAACATGGAAGCCTATGCCAATGAACAAGAGATAAAAGTGGCCTTGCTGAATGGTAAAGTGCAGTTCCTGGGCCCGGATAAGTCCGGCACCCTGTTATCGCCCGGTGAAATGGTCACCTGGCACAAGAAAGACACAGCGTATAATAAGAAAGATGCAGCGTATAATATAACACCTGTAACTGATGAAGTGGCCGCCTGGACAAAAGGGTTTACCGTATTCAATGAAGTGCCCCTGGCAGAGGCCATTGAGCGGCTGGCCAGGCAAAACAACTGGCAGGTGATCTGGCGGGCGAGGGACCGGCCCCTGCAGCCGGTATCGGCCCTGTTCAGCAGGGAAACACCCGGGCAAATATTAGAGGGGCTTGCCTTTACTCATCATTTAAAATTTACCCTGCAACAGGACACCGTAATTATTTTTTAACCAATACCAACCCTCTACTTAAAAAAAAGGAGCTGCGTCAACAGCTCCGTAGTAAAAATCGAGAAATGAAGATCAAATTTAATGCAATTTGGGATTGGTCCCAAAAACGGGTAATCCATGCCCTGTTTCAACGACTATTGATCGGCTGGCTGCTGGGACTTGTCCTCTATCCGGCGGCAGGTCAGCCCGCCTCTTACAGCCTGTCGGAAAAGGTCTCCCTGTCCCTTGTCAACACAACTGCGGCAGATGTATTGGATGCTTTGGACAAGCAAACTAATTTTTCCTTTACGTACTCCAGGACGGCCCTGAAAGGCGTAGCCATTGAAAAGGTCGTATGGCAGCATGTCTCGCTGCAACAGGCATTGGACGAGATGAAAGAGAAATATGCCCTGGACTACCTGCCGGTGGGCGGGACTATTTCCTTCAGCCTGTCGGAAAAGAAACCGCATCCTATGAAGGCCGCTGCCGGGGTAAGAATGGATACAGCCGCCGTGCTTAGAGGGAGGGTGGTCGATTTTGAAACCGCACAACCCCTGCCCGGCGCCGCTGTGATGCTGGAGGGTGGCGGCGGTGCTGTAGCAGGAGCCGGTACCGGGGTATTGACAGATGCGAAAGGCTATTATGAACTAAAAGGACTGACCGGCGGAAGCTATACGCTCATCGTCAGCTATGTAGGCTACCAGCGCAACGAGCTGCGCAACGTAACGGTGGAAGCCGGCAAGGCAGCCATTTTTGACGTGAAGATGCTGGCGGGAAAGGCCCTGGACGCCGTAGTGGTAACCAACGGGTCGCGAAAGGTAAAAGCGGTGACCTACTCTACCGAAAAAGAGATGGTGAGCGAGATACGCAATTCTACTGCCGTGGTGTCGGGCGTTTCGAACGAGCAGATCAGCAAGATGGCCGACCGGAATGCGGCTGAGATCGTAAAACGCATTCCCGGTGTTACGGTCACCGATGACCGTTTTATCGTGGTAAGAGGGATGAATGCCCGTTATAATCAAACCTATCTGAATGGCAACTTAGCGCCCAGCACCGAGATGTACACCCATGCCTTTGCTTTCGACCTGCTGCCTACGCCCATTATAGACCGCATATTGATCTACAAATCACCCACGCCCGATGTTTTTGGCGATGTTACGGGAGGTTCTGTGAAAATATTCACGAAGAACGCCAAGCCGGTGCGGCATTTTGATGTGGGCGTGCAGGTAGGGGCAAGAACCACCACCACTTTCAAAGAGGGTAATACCTACCAGGGTGGAAAACTGGACTGGCTGGGCTTTGACGATGGCAACCGTAACAAGGCGTCCAGGGTTTTGCCTTCTTTTGCCAATACTTACGGCAAAGTGGCCCCGCCGCAACAACAAATGCTGCAGGCCTTTTCACCTGACCTGCAGGTGGGTAAAAGAAAAATGGACCCCGACTTCCAGGTATTCGTCAATTATTTCGACAATTTCAGGATCGGCCGTACAACCCGTCTGTATAATTTCACCATGGTCAATTATACCCATGAAAGCCGCATACAGCAGGTATACCGGCAAACGGGCAATTTGTATTCCCTGAGCTTTGGCGATTATGGCCTCACTACAGACCAGAACAAGATAACCTATGCCAGCCAGAGCACGGAGAAAGGCAGGGTGAACGTGATGGAAAATCTATTGCTGAAGCTGAACAGCCGGCATTCCATAGAGCTGAAGAACTTCTTTTTGAATGAAGGCAATAAAAATACTTCCGTTTCCATAACCGCCCCCAATTTTTTGCCGGTACAGGACAGCGCGCAACTGCTGCGCACCAAAGAATTGCTGGAGTCGTACGAGCAGCGCACCCTGTATTCCGGCAATCTCACCGGAACGCACCTGCTGGGCGCCGGCAGGGAGCACCAGCTGCAATGGAACCTGGGCTACAACTACTATAAACAAAATGTACCTGATCAGCGGGATATGCGCTTCTTCGGCCAGAAGGGACAGCCCATGATCGCATCGGGCAGCAATAACAGCAACTACCGGGATGTATACCTGGGCATGCTAAACCGCATTTTTATCACTAACAACGAAGAGAACTACCAGGCTTCCCTGGATTATACCTATACGGTAAGCCCGGTATTGAAGCTGAAAACAGGTGCTTACGGCCTCTTCAAGAACCGCCGGGTGGACCGTCGTTTTTACCGCGTGAACCGTGCAGGGTTGGAGGATGTGGCGCTGGGCGGCTATGGAACCCTGGCGCCCGGGATATTGGACAATTATGGTCAGAGTAATCCTGCGCTGACACAATACCGGGAGGAGGACCTGGGCAAAATATGGTCGCCCGCTTATTTCCGGGCCGACGGCAAAGGGCTTGCCGTATACGATGCCACCCAGCCGACCGACAGCTATGTGGCCGATGAGCGCAATATGGCCGGTTATGGGATGGGCGATGTGAACCTTTTGAACAAACGGCTGAACCTGGTAGGCGGCCTGCGGGTAGAAGACGACCGGCAGCAGCTGTCTGCCGCCGTGCTGCAAAGCGGCGTCTTTTTGCCCATGCTGGTAAAAAAGCCGCTGACGACCTGGCTGCCTTCGGTGAATGCTACCTATACCCTTGCGGATTCCCAGCAGTTCCGGGAGATATCCCCCTTCGCCGATTATGATTTTATGAATGATGTGATGATTACCGGCAACCCTTCACTGGTGACGGCAAGGATCGATAATTATGACCTCCGGTTTGAATGGTATCCCCGCAACCACCCGGGCGAAATGATCAATGCCGGCGTATTCTACAAGCAATTACAGCATCCCATCGAGCAGGTCCGCAACGATCAGTCGGGCACTGTCGACTTCATGCCCACCAATATCAGCTACTGGAATGCCGATAAGGCGACTGTATACGGGGTGGAAGCAGAAGTGCGTAAAAGTCTTTCTTTTATTCCGGGCAATTTTTTCCGTAATCTTTCCGTGCTGCTGAATGGTGCGATCATACAGAGCAGGGCTACCAAAACGGGTGACAGTGCCGATTACAGCGCTTTCAGGAACCGTCCCCTCCAGGGTCAGGCGCCCTATGTGCTAAACACCGGCCTTTTTTATGAAAACGCGGGCTGGGGATTAAAAGCATCTGCCACCTATAATGTTTCGGGCACCACTATTTATGCCGTATCTACAGTATCTACCAAAGACGCCCATGGCAATGGAACCGGCATAGGCGGATATCCCTCTTCTCAGTCTTTTATCAGGCCGAACCTGATCGAGCTGCCCCGGCACCTGGTGGATCTCTCGGTTACGCAGCGTCTGTTCCGGTCGCTGAACGTAAAACTGAACCTGCAGAACCTGCTTGATGAATCAGTTCGGATCGCGGAAGACCAGGATTACAACAACAAGTACACGGCGGAAAAAAGCACGGGTATAACGCAAGGAGCCGGTGGTACGTATTCAGGCCCGCTGTACAAGGGTGATAACCTGTTCCGGCAATTTAAGACCGGCCGTTATTTTTTGGTTTCATTCGTTTATGCTTTTTAATTCGCGCTCCATCGACAAAAAATAAATTATGAGAAAAAATAAATTTTTTATCCTGCCGCTGTTCGTTCTCTGCCTGGCGGCGGGATGTAAAAAAGTGGAAAAGAACGATGTCTTCCTGCATTCCATCTATTCCGTCCTTTCGGAGACCAGCAATCTGTACAGAACGAACGGCTCTTTTTTCACCTATCAATATCTCAGTCCTGCCTATAAAACCTTTGTAGCGGGCGACACCCTCACCATTGCGGGTATATTGGGCGGCAGCGCGGCGCGGCGGCAGGTAACGATCGGCGATAGCACCGTGCAGCTGTTCAACCAGGCGTCTTACAGATTATATAACAAGAGTACGAACGATACCATCTGGACGAATGTGGACTATATGCAATGCCGCATTCCCAGGGGAGTGACCGGTAATACGGTTGCAGTGACGGTTACGATCAATGGTGTGACCATTAATGCCCCCGCTGTGAAAATACAGCAGTACACCAATATAGCCAGCGCCACGGATACTACGCTGGTGGTGGAAAAAGTGGCGGAATGGCTGCCTGCCAATGCTGCGTTGTACAAGGGCACACAGCTCAAACTATGGATGGATGGAACGGTCACCAATGCGGGTAATGTATGGTTTTACAACCAGCCGGAAGGCATATTTAAGATAACGGGCGGTGCGGTGCAACCAGTGCTTGGGCCAGGTGCGCAGGTGACACCGGCGGGCGGCACAGCGTTTAAGATCGTTTATATCACTGGCTTTACCGTGGACATAGACGAGACCGTGCTCTATTTCTCCGCTTCCACCACGGAAGCCAGTCCCGATACGGCAAGCTATTATATCACCCGTTTGTGTAAGATGGACCTGGCTTCGGGCGCGGTGAACGTGCTCAACCGCTCGACTTTTATGCGATCGGCTTCCCAATATCCCCGGGCGGCCGACCTGATCACCCCGCTGTACGATCGCACCTATAATTACCTGCCCGCGGAAGGCGGCCTGGCAACCGTAAAAATGGCATTGACAAACCTGCATCTGGCGCTGGACGGGACTTTATTTGCATTAAACAATGCTTACAATACCACCGTTACGCCAAAAAGCAGCCTGGCAGGTAATCCCAGATTCCCGCAGTTCAGTGACCCCGCCTTTTATGCGCAAAGGGATTCCGTTAGTGCCCGGGCCTGGTATGGCGGCGGCACCGGAAATATTATCAGCGGGATGGGTAATTTTATCCGGGTCAGGGACGGGGCGGTAAGATCATTGGCGAGGCCTAATGCTACCCGGCCGGTTCCGGCACTGGCAATATTTTTTTATAATAATGAGCAGCTCAGCCCCGACGGGAAGTATATCTATTCGGTGAACTCGCAGCAACGGGTGCTCACCATGACTTCGACCGATGACTTTGAATCGGTAACGAAGGGAACGGCAAGCACTACCGACTTCAGCTTCTCGTCGCTGGACAGCTCGGCGGTTACCGGATTGCATACGCCCACGATACAACTGGACCAGGACAGGTTCGCCAACTATTATATCCTCTCCAACGGGGATGGCGTCTTCTTCCCATCGGCCTACCAAGGCATGTCCTTATTAGGTCTCAACTTTACCGCGCACAATGCCTATGCCTATGCCGGGACGGAAAAGGGATTGAAGGTATTTAACGGTACCAATGTTCCGGGGCAGAATAAGACGACGGGTCTGGCCAAATGGGTGAATTTCTCGCCTAACAGAAGGGTGCTTTATGGGACGAATCTCTTTATCGGCGCTGACCGGAAGAATAATCTCTATTTCGCATCTATTGCCACCAACAGCAGCGGCACGACCTGGCTGCCGATGGAAATATACAGGATCAAAAAACCATAAAAACATTGAACTGAACATGCGTTTAATTATTTTATCTGCCATGGCCCTGCTATCGCTGGCGGCCTGCAGCAAAGCAAAATACGATACAGGGACTGCTTATGGAGGGCTGAGCTTTTACAACGCCTCCTATGCGCTGGATGCGTTTTTACCTACGGCGTATGGAACGCAGGTGTTGCTGCCCCTGACCCCCGATGGAAAGCAGACGGTGCCATTGAGCGGCAGTGTAATGCCTGATTTTGCATCGGGCATCGGCGGCGCGAGGCAGGATTTCCCATATATCAATGCGGGCAATGCCCTTCCCTGGATGGTGTTCGATCACTATACGCCCGGCGCCTATGCGGCCGGCGTGTATTTGAAATCCCTGGATTCTGCAAGCCAGCTGAATTTTCCTGTAATGGTGGAAAAGGATAAACAGCAGACTTATTTTTTGTCGGACAGCCTTGGCGTTTATGGGGTAACAGCCTTCACTCATCAGCCGGCGACCACTGCGGGAGTTCCGATGCAGGGTAAGGTAAGGTTTCGTTTGCTGCAGCTTTGCCCGGATGCAGACTCCGTGAATATGCGCATTGGCAATACCCTTTTCAGCGGCCTGCAGAATATGCCCTATCGCAGTGTTTCCGCTTACATGGATTATCCGCTGGCGGCCGACAGCACGTTGAAGCTGCGGATCTTCAATGCAGGCGATACCCTTACTGTCATTGCCCGGACCGACCTGCCGGCAGAACCCGGCCAGTCTTATGTGCTGATCCTGCGGAATTACAGGAAGAGCCACACCTACACCGATAAGAATGGTAAGACCGTCAGCGTCGCGGCTAATGGGACACTCGATGTGCGGAAAGTGGAATAGGTTATTGCGTTACATACAGCTGATTGAACAATAATTTAAATGTTCCGTGTGTCTGGGCGCGGAAGGTGATTTCCGGTCCGAAGGCGTAGAGCTTACCCTGGCCGATGGTGGCGACGAAGGCTGCCACGCCGTCGCGGAGATAGGCCTGGCCCCAGGCCCAGCCGCTGCGCATGGGTTTGTCGGTGGCGAACCAGGCAATGGGCCGGACGCTGCCGTTCGCAATGGCGTCGGGATTGATGCGGAAGACCGGACTTTGATCGAAATAGACATCGGCTTCGCCTTTCATGCCCCAGGCAGGCTGGATGGTGCTGTCGAGACTGACGCGGAGTACGCTGCCGGGGATATAAAATCTTTCATTGGGCAATTTGCGCTCTTTGCCATTTGCCAGCTCGATCAGTGCGTCGTGTACGGGTACACCAAGCTGGTAGGCCAGGTTGGTGCTGGAGCCAATCGTGACGATATGGCCGCCGGCTTTGAGGAATTGTTCCAGTTTAGGAATGGACTTTTGTGCCGTGATGCGGCCCAGGTGGCTGCGGTATTCGGCGGGGATGCTGTCGGGGTTGGGTTCGGGTCTGTTGAAACCTCCGCCGCGGGAGTTGCTTTCTGCGCCGGCGATGGGAGGAATAGCACCGGTGACAAAGATGATGACGTCGTATTTTGACTTTAGATTGCCCGTGTCGATGTCCTTACCAAAGATGACGTCAACGGGGAAGTGGTATTGTTCCATGATGAAGCGCGTCCAGCCGGAAGGCATGGAGCCGCCGTAGCTGTCCCAGAGGGCGATGCGGGCGGGGGTAATTTTGGTTGCGTTTTTGGGACGGTGGCCGGATGAGACATAAAAATTGCCGTTGGTGGTGGAACGATAGACTGTTTTGCCGGCTTTCAGCAAGTCGTTGACGGCGGTGAAGGAGGCGTTGCTGCGGGCGTCGAGCCAGCCGTCTTTTGGCGAAACCGGTGGGGCTGTTTGCAGCTGGCCATAGGGGATGCGTTCGAAGGGGCCGTCGAAGGGTTCGAGGAGGCGATCGAATTGCAGGCCCATGGTATAGGCGAGCGTCCAGCCGGCTGCGTCATAGGGTGCGATGGGCGGGCCGCCGGGATAGGCGAAGTCGTTGGGATGGTCCTGGGGCTCGAAGAGATCGAGGACGTGGGGCCGGAAGGCCTGATCGGTTTTGACGATGAAGGAACCGGCGGGGTAAGACTTACCGGCGACGGTGAAAGGGGCCGATGCCTTATAGACCGTAATGCCGTCGCCGATGAGGGCGTTGATAAAACGCGTGGCGGTGGGGAAGTCGGGTTGGTCGGCGGACAGGATATAACCGCGGGGGTCGCGCAGGGCAGGGTTTTTCAGGACGCTGTCGTAAAAACGGGTGGGGATGGAGTCGGGCCGCCGGCTGGCGGAGTCGGCGCGGCGACGCGAAGAATCGCGTTGGGCCAGCCGGCTGATCTCGTCGATGCGTTTGGGCGAGAGGGTCCAGTGGTCCTGCCGGCCTCGCTCGATGGAATTATGCCCCATTTTATAAATGTTGTATAAAAGCTCGTCGCGGTAGCGGGCGGCATAATCCAGCACGGCATAGTTGAGAGAAACGGAGTAGTCTATCGACTGCCTGAAAAACCATTTCTGTGGGGTGATGGGATTGGGGGTTGCACCGTTAGGGATGAGCCGCTGCGGGACCAGGGGCACTTCGGTGGGATTGGGGCCGCCGATGATCTCCGTCAGCAGTCCGATCATATTATGAAAATAGGTGGTGGTGCGCAGTCCGCCATTGTACCAGGTGGAATAGCTGGAGCCGGCGCGCTCGGTATAACCGGGTTTGCCTTCGGTGTTGAGGCGATTGTTCATGGCTGCGCCGACGGCGTCGAGGCTGGTGATGACGAGGGGGTCGAAGACGTAGTTGAAAGGATCGCGGTAGGGCGGGCCGGCGAGGATGGAGCCGGCGGGGCCCGCCTGGTGGTGGTTGTACATGATCTGCGGCAGCCACTCTACGAATAATTGCCGGCAGATATTCTGCGTTTCCTTCAGGTTCAGCTCCTGGCCGTCGGGGTTGGCGTGGGTCAGCAGAATGATCGTGTTGTCGAGTATACGTTGCGTCTCGGCGTCTTTGCGGCTGAGCAGCTGGTAGGCGATCTCGATGAGCTCCTGGGTGCCGACCACTTCGGTAGCATGGAGTCCGCCGTCGATCCAGACAACGGCCTTGCCTTCGGCGGCCAGGGCATGGGCCTGTTCGTCGGTGAGTCCTTCCGCATGTGCCAGCTGTTGGGAAATCGCTTTGTAGTGATCGAGCTTTTTGAGATTATCGGGAGAGGAGACGATGAGCATCAGCTGGTCGCGGCCTTCTTCTGTCTTGCCAATGACGGTATACCGGGCGCGATCGGAGGCGGCGGCAATCTTTTTGAAGTAAGCTTCTGTTTGGGTGTAGGTGGCGAGCTGGTAGTTGTCGCCGATGGAAAACCCGAACTGTGATTTCGGGGTAGGGATATCCTGGGCATTAACCAGGAAATTCAGGGTCATAAAGATCAGGAACGGAAGTGCCGGCAGCGGGACTCGTTTTACTCTCATGTGCGGTCGATTTTGGTAAAGTGAATATCGGATTTATTTACTAAATTTCGGGATGACACTGCTTATCACCCTGCTTTTTGCACCTATTTTTTCTATTAGTGGCGCAGGCGCGCCGTTTGGCGCAGGCGCGCCGCCGGCAGACTCCACCGGGAAGGATACAACGAAGTTTGAAAAATTCGCCGATCTGCCGTTGAAGCCCCAGCGCAGCATCCGTTTTACTACAACGGAAGGGACCTGGACTTCCCTCGACGTCAGCCCGGATGGTAAAACCATTGTTTTCGATATGATGGGGGACCTGTATACCATACCCATCGGCGGTGGTCCGGCTACCCAGGTCACTAAGGGCATTGCTTTCGACTCTCATCCCCGGTATAGCCCTGATGGGAAAAAGATATTATTCTCATCAGACCGCAGCGGCGCGGAAAACCTCTGGTGGATCGACCTGGAGAAAAAGGATACTTTCCAGGTGACAAAAGAAAGGGACCAGAATTTCCCCAGTGCGGCCTGGACGCCCGACGGTGACTATATCGTTTACTCGAAGGGTAAGATGCAGGTACAGCTATATATGGTTCATAAGAACGGCGGCGGCGGCATTCAGCTGATCAGCGCTCCGCCAGCGCTGAAGACCATCGATCCTGCCCTTAGCGCCGATGGCCGGTATATTTATTTCTCGCGGCGGATTGGTCCCTGGAACTATAATGCAGACCTGCCGCAGTATGAGGTTGGCCGGTATGACCGGGAGAACAGCAAGATTACGGTTATTACCTCCCGTTATGGCAGCGGCTTTACCCCCGTCCTTTCCAAAGACGGAAAATGGCTTGTCTATGGCAGCCGGTTTGAAGATAAAACGGGTCTTGTACTCCGTGACCTGGCTACCGGTGATGAAAAATGGCTGGCCTATCCTGTACAGCGGGATGACCAGGAGTCCATTGCTACGATGGGGGTATTGCCGGGGATGGGTTTCACGCCGGATAGTAAATATTTAATAGCTGCGTACGGCGGTAAGATACATCGAATCCCCGTCGATGGGGGCGTTTCGCAATCTGTGCAGGGGGCGGCGCAGGAAATTCCTTTTACCGTCGACCTGCAGCTGGAGCTGGGGCCAAGGCTGGAATTCAAATACCCGGTATCTGATACGGCTTTTGGCCTGGCTACGCAGATCCGGGATGCCGTCCCTTCTCCCGATGGCAAGCGCCTGGCTTTAACTGTACTTGACAGGTTGTATGTCATGGACTATCCTAAGGGAAAACCACGAAGGCTGACGAATAATAACTTTACTGAAGCCCAGCCGGCCTGGAGCAAGGATGGAAAATCCATTGTCTTTGTGACCTGGGCTCCGCAGGGCGGACAATTGCTGAAAGTGGCTGCGGCGGGAGGCCCGGTGTTACAACTGAGTAAAATGCCGGCCTTGTATCAGAACCCGGTTTTTGACAACAGCGGGAATCGCATTGTATTTGTGCGTACGCATGCCCAGCAATACAGGAGTGCTGTAGAGTCAGGATATGAGGATGCCGAAGATGAGCTTTGCTGGATACCGGCAGCGGGTGGCGACATCACGCTGATAGAAAAAGCAAACGGCCGGGCTAACCCTCATTTCGTGCAGGGAGAGGACCGCATCTATCTCAACAATGGCAATGGGGACCTGCTTTCCATCAAATGGGACGGTACCGATGAGAAAACGATCGCGCATGTCACCGGTATTGCGACCTATGGCATCAGTATCTATAAGAATGGCCGGCCTGCCGGTGACAATGAGATGCTTAACGAGGAGGCTGCGACGGGAGCCAGTGAAGTGAGCCAGCCATCGGCCGCGGCTGTTATTACTTTATCGCCGGATGGAAAAAGAGCGTTTGCCCTGATCAATAATGAGATATATGTCGCGACCCTGCCGCGTACGGGCAAGCTGGTGAATATATCACTCGCTGATGCAGGGTCGGCGCAATTCCCGGCTCGTAAGCTGACCGAGCTGGGCGGTGAATTTCCCAGCTGGGAAGCCGATGGCAGGAAAATCCACTGGAGCCTGGGGAATGCCCATTTCGTATATGATGTAGATGCGGCGGAAGCTTTTGATGACAGCGTCAAGCTGGCTAAGAAGGCGGAAGTCCGACGCCTGGCGGATTCGCTGGCGGCTGTGAAACCCGGAGTGCCGGCCGACTCACTAAAGGCCAGGGCGGATAGTATCGTGAAGGCGCGTGTGGACAGCGCCGCCAAAACCAGGGCGGACAGTATCGCGAAGAAAGGCGGTCCAAAGAAAGAACCTGCTTTCCGGGCTACGGAAGATATCATAAAAGTCTATTACCAACGGGACATGCCGGAGGGTACTGTGTTGCTGAAAGGGGCCCGCATTATTACGATGGAAGGAGACCAGGTCATTGAAAACGGGGATATCCTTATCGTGAATAATCGCATTAAAGCTCTGGGCGCTTCCGGTACGCTTTCACCGCCTGCTTCGGCCAGGGTGGTCGACGTATCCGGAAAGACAATAGTACCGGGTTTTGTGGATACGCATGCGCATATGTGGCCGCAGTGGGGGGTACACAAAAACCAGGTTTGGAAATATGCGATCAATCTGGCTTATGGCGTCACGACCACGCGTGATCCGCAGACGGCTACGACGGATGTGCTGACCTATGGCGATGAAGTAGATGCGGGCAGTGTGTTTGGTCCCCGCATTTATTCGACGGGTCCCGGGGTTGGTTTCTGGGACTACAATGTCAAGGATTCGGCGCAGGCGGAGAGTATCCTTCGTCAATACAGTAAGTACTATAATACACATTATATCAAAATGTACCTGACGGGGAACCGTCAGCAGCGCCAGTGGATAATCATGGCTGCCCGCAACCAGCAGCTGATGCCGACCACGGAAGGGGGGCTGAATACCAAGCTTAATATCACCAATCTGTTGGACGGTTATCCGGGTCATGAACATGCCATTCCCATTTATCCCTTGTATAATGATCTTGTCAAGTCGATCGCCATATCCGGGATGTGTGTGACGCCAACGCTGATCGTCTCTTATGGAGGGCCTTTTGCCGAGAATTATTTCTGGGAGACGGAAAACCCTTATCACGATGCAAAGGTGCAATACTTTATGCCATATGAGGAATTGGCCGGCAAGACGCGGCGGGATAAGGCCGGATGGTTTATGCCGGAAGAGCAGGTATTCCCCAAACATGCCCGGTCGATGAAATCCCTGGTGGAGCAGGGGGGCCTTGCGGGAATCGGAAGCCATGGAGAATTTAATGGCCTCGGTTATCATTGGGAGATGTGGGCTATGGGGTCGGGAGGAATGAAACCTTTCGACGTGCTGCGGGTGGCGACGATACTCGGCGCTACAGGACTGGGGCTGGATCGGGACCTGGGCAGCCTGAAAGCCGGCAAACTGGCCGATCTGGTCGTTCTTGACCAGAATCCGCTGGACAATATCCGAAATACCAATACAGTGAAATATGTGATGAAAAATGGACGGTTATACGACGGTAATACCTGTAACGAAATTTATCCGACTGCCCGTGCTTTGGATATGAGTGAATGGAAATTTGACAAACCTGCAAACACGACCGGTGTGAAGGAATAGAAATAGAAATTGAAATATCTAGTCACGATCTTCTTTTTTTTCCTGTGCGGGGTTGCGGAAGCGCAGACCTGCACAGGCGGACTCGGGGACCCTATCGTCAACATTACATTTGGCCAGGGTACAGGGCCGGGGCCTGCATTGGCTGCAGGAATTACCAATCTGGCCTGGACTGCGGACAACTGTCCCACCGATGGTCAGTATGCTATTGTCAACTATACCAGTGGCTGCTGGGGGAATACCTGGCTGACCGTACCAAACGATCACACCGGCAATCAGGGCGGGTATTTCATGCTGATCAATGCCAGTTATAACCCCAGTGACTTTTATGTACAGACAATTAGTGGACTTTGCGAGGGAACTTCTTACCAGTTTGCCGCCTGGATCATGAATATGGGTATCCGTGTCAACCAGATACGCCCCAATATCACTTTTCGCATCGAGAAAACGGATGGAACGGTATTGCAGAGTTATACTACGGGTGACATAACCTTGACGGGCGGTATTGTGCAATGGAACCAGTATGCGTTTTATTTCAATACGCCGGTGGGCATTTCGACGGTGGTCATCCGGATGATCAACAATGCGATGGGTGGTTCCGGTAATGACCTGGCCTTAGACGATATTACTTTCCGGGCGGCGGGGCCTGCCATAAAAACGGTTGTTGCCGGATTTTCCAGTAATACTATACTACTTTGTCAGAATGATGCACAAACCCTGCATTTCGGCTCGACGGTGGAAAACTGTTTTGCTTCGGCGGTCTATCAATGGCAGATAAGTATAGACGGGGGGGTGACCTGGAAGGATATCCCGGGGGCGAACGGCCAGACTTACGACCGGCTGGCGACCGTCCCGGGCAACTATCTCTACCGGATGACCGTAGCAGCCGCCAGCAATACCGGTATAACTTCCTGTAGTGTAGTTTCTCTACCGGTGTTGGTCAATGTCGTCAAATTGCCGGCTCCGGCGGTGACGATAAGTGCAGCTTCATCTTTTTTATGTGCCGGTGAAACGGCGGTCTTTACGGCTGCGACTGTTGATGGCGGTGTTAATCCCTTGTATCAATGGAAGTTAAATGGCGTGGATGTGGGTGCGGGTAACCCCTCTTTTACGACCTCTACGCTGGCTGGCACGGATGTCGTCAGCTGTGTAATGACGAGCAATGCGGCATGTGCAATCAATCCTGTGGCCATTTCCAATAATTTATCTGTCCCGGTGACCCCCATTCCCGTCACCGGGGTGGACATCGCGGCTTCGGCCGATCATGTCTGCGCTGGCAGTATGGTCAGCTTTACGGCGACACCCCTTAGCGGAGGTATAAGGCCTCTCTATGTATGGAAAGTGAATGAGGTAGTGGTGGACAGTTCTGCGCCGGTGTATACGACCGGGGTATTGAAAAACGGAGATATGGTGAGCTGTACTATGACGACCAGCCTTACCTGTAGTTTGCCGGTGACGGCTCCTGAAGTGATACAGATGACTGTATATCCGTTGCCGACCATTGTTTTGACGCCGGATACGATAGTTGCGGGCGGGACCAGCATAAGGCTGGCTCCTGTGCTTAGCGGGGATATAATCCATTATCAATGGAGCCCTGCAGCCTGGCTGGATGATCCGGCTTTAGCCAGGCCGGCGGCGACTCCTGTTTCAACTACGGTCTATCAGCTGGAGGTGGTGACGGCGGAAGGCTGCCGGGCCTCGGCGAGCGAAAAGATCGAGATTTTTTATGACGTGCAGCTGCCGGGGGCTTTTACGCCGAATGGGGATGGGCACAATGATGTGTTTCGGGTGCCTCCTTCGATACCGGTGCACATACGACGGTTGGCTGTTTACAGCCGGCAGGGAATGATGGTTTTTTCGACGGCAAATGTGAGCACGGGGTGGGATGGGAGTTTGAATGGAAAGGCGCAGCCTGCGGGGGCATATGTGTGGGAGATCGAGTATGATAATCCTACGACCAGGCGGGTGGAGATGAAGAAGGGGACGGTGGTGCTGGTGCGGTGAGGAATCAATGATTTTTTACAATTTTTTCATTTGACCACGGTGCATCTTTGAACATAAAAAGTAATGGAACAAGTTTTTAAGTCGACCATTTTTATCCTTCCGGGGCTGGGTAGCTCCGGCCCCGGACATTGGCAGTCGCTCTGGGAAAATAAGTTTGGTTTTACCCGCATCAATCAGGCTGACTGGGAAAGCCCCGATTGTGGTGACTGGATAAGGACAATAAAAAGCTATATAGACCTGCATGATCCGGCAGATGTGATTTTGGTGGGCCATAGCCTGGCCTGCGCCACCATTGCTTATTGGGCAAAAGAGTATAATATTCCGATAAAAGGCGCGCTGCTTGTTGCTCCAAGTGATACCGAGGCTGATTCATATCCGGCCGGGACAACCGGCTTTACCCCGGTACCCTTGCTACAATTGCCTTTCAGGTCAATCACCGTAGCAAGTAGTAATGATTTATATGTAACAATCGAACGCGCCCGGCTATTTGCTGATAGTTGGGGAAGTAAGCTAATAGACATCGGCGAGGTGGGGCATATTAACGCCGCATCAGGCATAGGGGAATGGGCGCCAGGTCTTGAGTATTTGAGTTTACTTGACAGGTAGAGTGCCCGGGGCTAAAGGTTAAAGGCTCGGCCCGGCCGGGCCACGGGCCTGTTGATATCGCTGTTGCATTTGTTCTATTTCCATGAGTAATCTATAGGAAGAAAGGATGTCGGCGGCGAAGGCCAGCTGTCTCTCCGACAGATTGGAGCCCTTGCCCTGGAGGGCCTGCTGTGCATTGATTGCCAGCTGCTCATTGGTCATCGTTTCTCCGAGTGAATTATAATAGCGCATTTGCTGCTGTAAGTCCTTTTTCAGCGAGGCGGAGACTTTAGCGGCAAGGGTAGCCGCACCTGCTGCGTAACAGTCTTCAAGGAACCAGAGGGAAACCTGGTTGTCGGCATTACCCAGGTTGCTGGTCATACCATAGGGGAAGTTGGCTTCGTTGACACCTGTATCATAGTGTTCCAGTACTTTCCGGGCTTCTTCTTTGCGGCCGGCAGTGATGAGGCTTAGGGCCAATTCTACGTGGGCCATTTTTATTGCGTTTAGCCGGCGCCGATTTTCCTCGTCGAAATAAACTCCGGGGGTCGAGGCGTTGCCATACCTGAATTGCTGCATGATGGTCTGGTAGGCGACGCTGTTGTCTACGCGCTGGTCGGCTATGGGCACCAGCTGATACGCCATGCCCCTGCTACGGGCATATTTGCCGAGCCCCAGGCGTTCGATCTCCTGGGTAGAGGTGAAGCAGATCGGGCGTTGCCATTTATTTGCGGCAACAACGGCCAGCAGGGCCAGCTCGCCTTTGTCCAGGTATCGTTTGTCCGGATTGATGTCGAGCTGCAGCTGCCGGAGGACGGGGTCGCCGGGGTGTACGGTGCCGTTGGCCAGGACCCGGGCCGTATCGACGGGCACGGTGAATTTGCGGGTGGGCAGCGTATTTAGCGGTGCGCCTCCTTCCGATTGGACCATGTAACGGGGGTCGTCGTTTGCAAGGACGGTTTTAAAAGTGTCGTATAGGTCATAATATTTGTTCTTGTCATAATTGGGGTTGTCGACGAAAAAGGCGGCGCTTTTTTTATCGCCCATGACTTCTTCGGGGGTGAAGAGTACGTCGAAGGGGGCGCTGTTGTTGATCTTATAACGCATCTGGGTGAGATACCAGTCTGACCCTATCAGGGTGTTGACCATTACGCGCACGTCGGGGCGGATACCTTCGACTTCCTGTGCATACCAGAGGGGGTAGGTGTCGTTGTCTTCGAAGGAAAAGAGGACGGCGTTGGGAGGGCAGCTTTCCAGGTAATCGACGGCAAGGTCGCGTGCGAGCGTTTTTTTGCTGCGGTCGTGATCGTCCCACTCCTGGTTCATCATTAATAGGGGGACGGCGATGAAGCAAAGTGCGGCCGCGATATAGGGGGCAAACGAGCGGGAAACAGCGGTTGCGGGCGATCGCCGGAGGAGGCGTTCGAGTAATTGTGACACGCCGATCACACCGAGGCCGATCCACATGGCGAAGACGTAGAAGGAGCCGGCAAAGGCATAGTCACGTTCGCGCGGCTGGAGGCCGGCCTGGTTGAGATAGATGACGATGGCGAGTCCGGTGAAAAAGAAGAGCAGCCCGGTGACCAGGAAATCCCGGCGATTAGCTTTCCATTGGACGAGCAGACCCAGCAGACCCAACAGCAGGGGGAGCATATACATCCGGTTGTAGGACTTGTTGTTCGTATGAATGCTGTCGGGTAATTTGGATTGATTGCCATAGAGCATGTGATCTACAACGGGGATACCGCTGATCCAGTTGCTGTCCCGGGGATTGCCAAAACCTTGCAGGTCGTTTTGTTTGCCGGCGAAGTTCCACATGAAATAGCGCAGGTACATCCAGCCCGCCTGGTAGCGGAGGAAATATTTGACATTATCCGCCATGGTGGGCTGGTCGCCTTCGTCCAAACCGGAAAAACGGCGATAAGTGTTGATCTCATCACGCAGGTTGGTGTTGCTATACATGCGGGGGAAGAGGTGCGAGGACGGGGTGTTTGCCCAATCCTGGGCATATTTTTTTCCGGCAATCTCGTAGTGATCGCTGCCTTTTACATAGAGGTCACCTGCTTCTACGGTCGGGGGCTGATCGGTGAAATCGGGGCCATATAAAAGGGGCCAATCGCCATATTGTTCGCGGCTGAGATAACCTGCCAGGCTCACGGGATTGTCTACGTTGAACATATCGACGGCTGTGTCGGCGTTGCTGCGGATGAGGGTAGTAAAATAGGTGGAATAACCCAGCAACATGAAGGAGGCGCACCACAAACCGATCTTCAGATAATAATAACCTTTTTTTACTGCCCAGCGGATCAGGAAAACAACGACTGCCGCCAGGAGCACAAAGAAAGTGCCGAAGCCGGAGAAGAAAGGCAGGTGGAGGTTATTGACAAAGAAAATATCGAAAGCGCCCGCGCCTTTTATCGTCGACTGGATGACGAACTTCTGTACTACACCGGTGATGGCGCAGCCGATGAAAAGGGCCAGTATGGTGCCCCGGGTGGTTGGTTTATACCGCCGGAAGTAATAGACCATTACGATGGCGGGGATGGTCAGCAGGTTTAACAGGTGTACGCCGATGGAAAGCCCCATCATAAAAAAAATGAACACGATCCATTTGTCGGAACCTTTTTCATCGGCTTGCTGCTCCCATTTGAGGATAGCCCAGAAGACGAGGGCGGTGAAGAAGGCGGAAGATGCATAGACTTCGCCCTCGACAGCGCTGTACCAGAAAGAGTCGCAGAAAGTATAGGCCAGGGCGCCGATGACGCCCGCGCTGAGTATGGTGAATGTATGGGAGGTGATCTTCCGCGCGAAATGTGTAATGCTCCAGAACAGGAAGAGGATGGACAGGCCGCTGGCGATGGCGCTCATAAAATTGACGCCACGGGCGGCAGTATGCGGATTGTCGCCGAAGAGGATGATGAAGAAACGGCCGAGCAGGATGAACAGAGGGGCGCCGGGTGGGTGAGGGATCTGCAGCTTATAACAACTGGAAATAAACTCTCCGCAATCCCAGAAGCTGCCGGTTGGCTCCATGGTCATAATATAGACAGTACAGGCAATGAGGCCTACGGCCCAACCGGTGAGCAGATTGAGGCGGCGGAAGCGGGCTTGTTCGGTGTTTGCTTGCATGTGTAGTGGTTGTGAAGAAATATGGAGGTAACGATATCTGATGTTGTGATTTATTCTGTCTTTAGTGTTTCGGACGGATTTTTACTGCCGACCCGGAGGGCATGGAAACTAACCGTAAAAAAGGCAAGCCCGATACCTGCGGCGCCGGCCAGCAGAAATATCCAGGGCTGCACCTGTATACGATAGGCAAAACTTTCGAGCCAGCGGGAAGCAGCCAGCCAGGCCAGGGGGGCGGCTATCAGCAGGGCCAGTCCGACCAGCACGATGAAATTTCTGGCCATCAGGAGGGTGATGTTGAGCAGGCTGGCGCCCAATACTTTCCGGATGCCTATCTCCTTGGTACGCTGGATGGCGCTGAGGGCGGATAACCCGAACAGCCCAAGGCAGGCCAGCAGGATGGCCAGGGAGGCGAAAAGGGTAAAGATGCCGGCGGTACGTGTCTCAGTGGTGTAGAGCCGGTTATAGTCCTCATCGAGGAAATGGTAATCAAAGGGCTGGTCGGGAACATAGGTCTTCCATGTGGCCTGCAGGGCGGGGATCACACGGGACAGCCGGCTGCCATTCACGCGGATGAGCATATTCCTGACCCATTGAGTATCGGCGAAAAGCATAAGGGACCCTATTTCCTTGTGCATGGAAGCAAAATGAAAATCCTTCACGACACCTTTTATGATGCCGCGGTCTCCACGGTCTATTATTTTTCCAATGGCTTCCCGGGGCGTCCAGCCTATTTTTCGAACCGCCGTTTCATTAAGGATATAGCGATAGCGGGGTGCGGTGGTGTCATCCTTACCGGCGGTGTTGGCAGGAAGGTCTGCCATGGTGAAGTCCGAGCCTGCTACCAGCTGCATATTCATCGTCGTCAAATAGTTGAGGTCTGCCGGAATGGCCGTAATGGATAGCCGCACTTTCCCGCGGCCGTTGTCAGCCACCAGGTCATCTCCCCATTCAGCCGAGATGGGCAGGTTATAAGAGCCGGAAATACTTTCTACTCCCGGAAGGGATTTTATGGCTGTTTTTATGGCTGCATAACGGTTGTGTAAATGGTAGCCGATGGGCACGACCACTACGTGATCCCTATCCAGTCCCAGCTTCTTGTTCCGGATAAAACTCATTTGCTGGAGGATCACGATCGTAGTGATGATCAGGAAGAAAGAAATGACGAACTGGCCAATGATGAGGGTCCGTCGCAAACCCCCATTTCCGCCGGTGATGCGAAAGCCTGACTTTAAGATATTGATCAGGCGGGTATTGGTCAGCACGAGGGCGGGATAGGCGCCGGCCAGCAATCCTATAAAGAGACCGGCTATAAAAAGAGAGAGCAGGGGACCGAAGCGCAGCAGATCGGACACGAGGAGGTGTTTGCCTGTCAGCCCGTTGTAGGCGGGTAATAACTGGGTGCTGACGGCGACGGCCAGTATCAGTGCAATAAATGTGATCAAGAGGGATTCGCCTGTGAATTGGGTGAATAACTGGCCCTTGGCTGCTCCCAATACTTTTCGAATGGCAATTTCCCCTGTCCGGCTCGCGGATTGCGCAATGGCGAGGTTGGTGTAATTGAAACAGGCGATGACCAGGATGAGCAGGGCGATGGCGGTCAGCACATAGACATAGGTAATGCTACCGTTAGGGGTGAATCCATCGAGGGGAGAATAGAGGTGCACCTTGGTGAGCAGTTCCAAATTATAATGCAGATAGTCCCCGCTTTCCAGGCCGGCTTCCTTGCGGGCCTGCGGGCTTTCCATAAAAGCATTGATTTTTTGTTGCAGCACGGGGATATGGCTGTCCTCTTTTACCAGCAAGTAGGTGACATAATTGGCGGTAAACCATTCTTCCTCCCTATTGGCAGCGTCGAGATTATTGAAACTCGTTATAAAATCGAATTGCAGCTGGGAGTTGGAAGGCGGGTCGGAAAGGACGGCGCTGATCCGGTAGTTTTGGGCATTGTCGAGCTGCAGGATCTTACCCAGGACGTCTGTTGTCCCAAAATATTTTTTGGCGGCGGAAGCCGTCAGGAGTATGTTTTCTTTTTGTGCCAGGGAATTGGCATCGCCTTTCAGGACGGGGAAGGTAAACAGTTTCAGGAAGGAGGGGTCTGCATACAGGAGCCGGTTTTCCGTAAAACGGGTCAGGCCCGAACTGATGAGCGACCTGCTCACAACAGTGCGGGTATAGTCTTCTACTTCCGGGAAGGTCCTTTTAAACTGTGGGCCCGGTTTGGTTCCTGTCGTGAAGGTCTGAATTGGGGATGATGCCCCCTTTTTAAAATCCATCGTCATCCGGACGATGCGGGCAGCGTTGGTGTGGAAAGTATCGAAGCTCAATTCGTCCGCGATGAATAGCCCGATCAGGATACAGCTGGTCAACCCTACTGTCAGACCGAAAATGTTTATAAAGGAAAACACTCTTTTCCGGGCCAGGTGACGGAAGGCCAGCTTTAAATAGTTTTTGAACATTCAGGTCCTGTTTTATTATTTGCTCCAATGCTTGTGCCAGATGTGTAAATGATTTGTGGACAGGGGTTTGGGCGGGATAAAAAAAAAGAGTGTACGAAAATGAACAGTCGCTTGTACGGATTTGGACTTTAGCGGGTGAGGTTGTGCAGGGTGAAAACGGGGGAAAGGTCGATTTCGCCTTCTTGTTGCAGGATGTGGAGTATGACTTTAAAGGGCGTCTCATTATTTGCGAGGTTGGAGAAATAAACGATACTCCATTCATCGCCGGGCGTCCAGATGACGAAGTTGGCGAAACCGCAAGTGCCGCCGGAGTGGAAGAGGAGCAAGGGGTTGGCGCCCGTTATGAACCAGCCAGCCGGAGGAGCTGGTTTTTTTGCAAGGCGCTGATCCATTTGGAATAATCTGCCAGGGAAGTATATACACCGCCGTCGCCTTTTGTGGCGCTGGTAAGACTTTGATCGGAAGGAATGATGAGACTTGTGCCGTCCCTGGCATAACCCATGGCGCGGTGTGGTATGGGTTGTCCCCGTACATAAATGGTGGAATTGGTCATGTGCAGGGGAAGAAATATATTTTCGCGAATGAAATCGGGGAAGCTGTGATGAGAGGCTCTTTCTATAATGAGGGCCAGCAGGCAATAACCGGAATTGCTGTAGCGGAAGCGGGTGCCGGGTGCGAACAGGGTCGAATCATGGGGCGCGAGTAAATGAAGGACGTCTATGTCGAGCAGCTGGGTCTGGTCGTCCTGTGAAGAATGCTCCCCCTGGGGAGAATGGTTGAAACGTTGTTCGGCTTCGGCGGGGACAAGGGATTCGTAGTCCAGCAGGCCGGAGGAATGGGTGAGGAGGTGGCGGATGAGGATGCGATTGCCGATACCCGCGGGAAGTTCGGGTAGCCATCGCCGGATGGGATCGTCGAAGGACAACAGGCCTTGTTTTTCCAGCAGGAAAATGCCCATAGCGGTGAATTGTTTGGTGACGGAAGCCATGCGGAAATTGGCGGTTGAATCCAGCGGGACGCCTGCTGTTTTGTCGGCGAGGCCGGCGGTATTGCGATAGATGATGTCACCCTGTTTTTCGATGGACAGGGCGAAACCGGGCTGGTCCTTGGGCTGGGCGTGGAAAAAGGAGTCCAGCCTCGACAGCAGCCGTGGTTGAGCAAGAGCAGCGTGGTCCCAAAACAGGATTAGTACGAATAGAAGCCTGCGCATGAAATAAAGATAACTATTCCTTTACAGCGCTTCGATGGAAAGCCGGGTTTGTTTTTCCTTTTTGTTGTATTCCGAGACCATTACATGTCCCTCTTTGGCAGGGAAGACGGAAAAGAGGCTGTTGCCGTCCTTATGGGGGATGGTCCGGGCGATCTTTTTCTGATTGGTATTATAGACAAAAATGTTTTTAGTGTCATCGATGACCAGGTAATCGGTTTTTGTATCCGAATTGGTCACCTTATAATAACTGCGGTCGTCGCAATAATAAGTCGTGCTGCGCGGATATACCTTTTCCGTTTTCAGCGCCGGGATGGTGTTCTCAAGGGATAGCGAGCCTTTTGCGTCCTGTTTGACCATCAGGATCTGCTTGCTTTGATAATATTTGATCCGCATTATCGAGTTGGCAGTAGTCAGGCAAAAGAAGAGCGGGCTGATGACGGTACCTAAAATAGCCTGGGGCCGTATGCCCATGTGATAACCCGATCCGACAAACCAGGTATTGCCCTGGTAGTCGCGGAATGAGCTTTTAGGATAAAGGAAGGCGCTGGCTGACCCGCAGTATCCTTCCTCATCGAAAAGACCGCCTTTGGCGGCGTCTGTCCAGTAGGTGAAGGCAGGCTGGATATCGTTTTTGTGATGACCGTTGATGCTGATAGAGAAGACACCCAGATAATTGCCGTGCGCCAGCCCGGTTACCGTATTGGCCTTTCTCCTGTTTCCTTTTACCGGATCGATGATCAGGCCGGATACAAATGGCTTGCCGGTGACGGGATCGTTGTCGAATGTCAATACCTTTAGTGAGTTTCCTTTTTTGTCTTTGAGCAGGAATTTTGGATAGGTTGTCGAGTCCTGGCTATTAAAGCTGATAATTTCAAACCCGCCTTCTGCCGGTTGGTCCTTTTTCTTTAGCAGCAGGGCTACTTCAGGGCCGGAGGTCAGCATGGTAAAATCGCCGGCGTCTTCGGTGATGACCTTTTTCCAGGTGAGTTTGCCGGCGGTGTTAAAGACCAGGAGAACGTTCTTGCTGTCGTCGCCATAGAAACAGGCGAAGCCTTTGCCGGGAATATTATGAAGCTGGATCTTATGTTTGAGGACTGCGTTTCCGACGACTTTCCTGCTGGCATATTCCTGCTGGGCATCAGGTTTCAAATCCATTTTTACCGTATTGGTTCCGAGTATTTTGCCGGTGAGATTGATGAACTGGGTGAACAGCTCGGCCTTTGCCTGGTCCTTCTCCCGGCGGAACTGTTTATTGCTGCGGAATTCCTTATCGACGAAGTTGCTCCTGACATAGGCGAGACAAAGCACGTCCTGATCGAAGGACACGCCTTTGAGGAAGAGTTTTTCTTCCTTAAAATTGACGGCGCCGATGTCGTTGAGGTTTTCGTCCATGATAGACAATTTGTAATTAAAGGAGTCGGCGCTGACCTTTTCCAGCTGGTTGAAAGATAGATAGCCTACCAGGTTGCCGTCCTGGACAATAAGTTCCAGCTGAGAGGACATGTCCTGGGCTACTTCTTTAAAGACTTTTGTCTGGGCTTGTACTGCCGGTATGGCAAACAACAGCAGTGGCAGAACTCGAAGCAGAAATTTCAGGGGTTGCGGGCGTGTATGCATGGGATTGGTTTATCGGGTTGATATTGGATTGTTTATCAGAATTGATTATTGTGTTGGTTATTTCTCGAAGTTTTTGGCGAACTCGTTGTACATGCTGGTCGTGTTGCCGGCTGAAAATGCATGGGCAGCCCGGGCTTTGTTCTTATCGGAGTTGTCCGGATCGAGGGCCAGGGTCTGGAGCAGGGTTCGCAGGTCTTTTTCGGCCGGCGGCAGTCCTTGCCAGAAGGCTTGTTGCTGCATGACCTCGCAATATTGTTTCAGGTTATCGCGGGGTATTTGTTCCAGCAGGGTTTGCAGAGAATAATAATCCCGGGAGATCAATTCTTTGGGAACCACGCCGATAGCATTGAAGCGGGCAAGTTCGCGGTCGGCATAATAAAGGCCGGAAAAGACATTGCTGATCATGAAGTCATACCAGGGGTCTGTATATCCTTTGTCTTTTAACAGCAGGATGCGGTAGAGGCATTCTGTGAGGTCGGTAGACGAATACAGGTTCCAGACGAGCATTTTATTGACCTTCTCCAGGATGGACGCCGGGACGGGTGTCCAACGGACGTTGGGGGTTGACAGGCTTTTTGTTTTGTCGTAACGGACTATGCAGTCCGGGTGTGTTTTAAGGGAATCTTCCAGTGTAGTGGTATCCGAGAAAGAATAGGTGCGGGAGGACAGTCCGTGCGAGCGTCGCTGTGCCCAGCTGTCTTCATAAGGAAGATGATAACCGGCAAAATAGTCTTTCAGAGGACGCCGGAGGGGCTGTTTTAATACCCTATCCGAACTATCGAGGCGGAGGAAATACCGGGCGTTGAAAGGGATATTGCTTTTTTTCAACAATATGACGGCCAGTGAATCGGCTTCGTTTTCGTGGTAGCGGTCGTGCCGCCGGCGATTGAAGGTATAGCCCTGCATTACCTGCTTTAACCTGGAATAGCGTTCGTATTTGGAGTCGAGCACGGCATTCAGCGATTTTTTATATTCATCGGAGCCGAGCCATTCAGCCCGGAGATACATGGAAGTTTCGACGTGGTGCAGGATATTGTGGGACAGTTCGTGCGCAAGGATCAGGGCCAGTTCTTCCCGGGAGGTAGCGTAGGCGATGATGCCGATGTTGACGGCAAGAACATTCCCGCCGGTGGAATAGGCGTTTATTGCGGGACTGCGGTCTATCAGCAGTAAAGGTTTAACAGGCACCATGTCTTTGTTGGCGTCGGTGATCTGGCGGAGGATGGCTTCAATATAGCCATATACTTCCTGCTCATGGACATAGTCGTTGCCGGCGATGGCTCCGGTGACGGCATCGGTCCGCCGGTCCCAGAGTTCCTTATATTGTCGCTGGGCTTCTTTCTTTTTGAAGGCGTCGGGGCAGGCCCAGGCTTTTTTCAGGGAATCTTTTTGTTTTTCATAATAGAAATGAGAAAGGTCCTGGTAGCTGTAGAGGTTTTTGACCTGCGCGTTGGCGCCGGCGGACAGGATAACCAGGACGAAAGGCAGCAGCTTTTTGAAGGACATTGGTTCGATAGGTTATGCGGGTTTACATTTAGGTTACAGTCATTAACGAATAAATGCTTAAAATATTGAGATAAGTGGGTAAATGATGAGGCATTGATTTTCAATTGGAAACTTTTCCACGTAGTAGTTTTAGCGTAGTCGCGGATTTGGTGGCGAGCTCATTTTATGGCAAATTGCCCGGGTAATTAAATCTTATCATTTAAATTGTTTGCTTATGAAACGCAACGCGCTGTCCCGGGCGATCCTATGTTCGGGCATGATCCTCCTGCTGATCATTGCCGTTTTCTCCTGTAAAAAAGACATCAAACCTACCGCCGGCGCCGGCAATCCTGCCGGAACCACGCCGAGGGCCGTGACCTATCAGCTGGTATGGTCTGACGAGTTCAATGGAACGAGTGTCAACACCGGCAACTGGAATCTCGACAACGGGAATCCCAATGTCAACCATGAACTGGAATATTACCAGGCGGCTAATGCGGCCGTTACCGGCGGTAACCTGGTGATCACTGCCCGTCAGCAGAGCGTGGGTGGTCAGCCCTACACTTCGGCCAAGCTGAACAGCTATGGCAAATTCTCCATTACCTATGGGCGTATCGAGGCCCGGATCAAGCTGCCGATGGTGCAGGGGACCTGGCCAGCTTTCTGGATGCTGGGCAACAGCATCAACCAGGGGACACCCTGGCCAAATTGCGGGGAAATTGACATCATGGAGCATGTCAACACCACGAATACGATTCTCGGTACGATGCACTGGAACAGCGGAAACGGGCATGCCCAGTATGGCAGCAGCACCACGACCACACCGGGGGATTTCCACGTATATGCGGTGGAGTGGGACAACCAGAGCATCCGCTGGTATGTGGACAATACCTTGTATGTCACCGGTAATATTGCGGGTAACATCAACAATACCGGGGCTTTCCATTCGCCGTTTTATCTTATCCTGAACCTGGCCATTGGCGGGGACCTGCCCGGTAGTACTATCGACAATGCTTCTCTCCCGACGACGATGACGGTGGACTATGTCAGGGTGTATAACATCATTAACACGACAGGGCCGCCCATCGGGCAGACGATCACGCTGAAGGGGAATAACAACCTGTATGTCAGCGGTGAGAATGGCACACAGGCTATGACCTGTAACCGGGCGACGGCGGGTGCCTGGGAGCAATTCATGGTGGTTGATGCCGGCAATGGCCAGGTTGCGCTGCAGAGCATGAGCAAGTATGTCTCTTCTGAAAATGGCATCAACCCAATTACCTGCAACAGGACAAGCTTCGGCGGCTGGGAGATCTTTAACTGGATCAACAATGCGGACGGGACGATCTCGCTGCAGGGAAATAATGGTAAATTTGTTTCCGGCGAGAATGGGGCGCAGGCGATGACCTGTAATAGGGCGACGGCAGGGGGCTGGGAAGCGTTTAGGGTAAATCAGTAAATATGACACAACTATTTCATCCGGCAGCTCACTGCCGGATGCTTTTTTTATTAGGGTTGTTGCTGCCTTGTGTATCGGTTTTGGGGCAGGAGCGGCTGCAGGTGCAGGTTTCGACGGGTTACCAGCGGGAGGATCTCAACTGGTCCATTGCCGGTAACAGCGCCGGGCAGAACCCGAATGTCTATTCGGAGCTGAAATGGCAGGCTGTGGGCGGGATTTCTGCCGGGGCAGCTTTATCCTGGAAGGTATGGCGGAAGCTGGTTGTTTTTGTTGAAGGAAGCCGGGTGTTTACCTTGTCCGGTACGGTATCGGACAGGGACTACAGCGGGGACAACCGCACCAGTCCGGTGTACGGGCAAAGTTTTGACAGTCATAGCGGTTATGCCTATACGGGTTTTTTGGGTGCGGGGTACCGGTTTTGGGAGGGGAGGCGATTTGAGCTGACACCTGCTGTGGGGTATGGGTTCAGCGGGCAGCGGCTTTCTATTGAAGGGGCTGGCGGGCTGCTTAACAGCTGGTACAGAACAGGGTGGAAGGGGGCGGTAGTCAGGGCGTCAGGGGTATTGAATATCGACAAGCATTGGGGAATCTTGTTCGGGGGGGCTTATCACCAGGTAAACTATCGGGCCGATGCCGACTGGAATCTCATCCGGACTTTTAGCCACCCGGTCAGTTTTCGTCATTGGGCCGATGGGTATGAATTGGATGGGGAATTGGGGGTGAAGTATGCTGCGGGAAGGCATGTGGCCGTGGTGCTGGCGGGGGATTATTTTAACGGACGGACGGGGAAGGGGATAGATGAGCTGTACCTGGCGTCCGGGCAGACCAGCCAGACGCAGCTGAATGGGGTGGTGTTGACGGGGTTTGGGGTAAGGGCAGGGCTCCGGCTTGGATTTGATTGATGGCGAAGGCATTTAAAATTAAACTTTTGCCGGTAGGTTCTGTCCAACCCGGGGCCAATGTCCTTTTGAGTATGAAAACAGCCGTAATATTACTAATTACCGGGATAGTTTTTGTGGGATTTTCTTCTCTTGCCGTCTATGAGGGAGATGGCGGAGATCCCGCTCCGGGTGATCGCGGCCTTTCCGGCCCTGGGACTGCGGCGATACGATTTCCATACCGGAAGGCGGGATTGACGGAAGGGCAGGCGGCGGCGCATTTGTTGAGCCGGTTTACGTATGGGGCCGGTCCGGGGCAGGTGGATGCCGTGGTGCAGATGGGGTTGGAGAAGTGGTTTGCCCAACAGTTGGAAGGCAATCTGCCGGATGACTCCCTTGGCCAGGTTTTAGACCGCTATGATGCCTTGAAGTTAACCAATGAAGAAGTCGTCAATACTTATCCGCGTGCCGGACAGGTCGTCCGGATGGCCATTAAGGATGGGGTGATCAATAAAGACTCCGTGAAGATCGACCGGAAAGAATACCGCGAGACCTTGCAGGCTTATATGCAGGAGAAGGGATACAAACGGGAGCAGGATCTGTTCCGTCAATTTATCAACCAGAAGGTCCTCAGGGCCGCCTATTCACAGAATCAATTGCGGGAGGTGCTGACCGATTTTTGGTTCAACCATTTTAATGTTTCCATTACAAAGAATGACTGTGCTGAATTTATTCCGGCGTATGAGCGGGATGTGATCCGGCCTTCGGCATTGGGGAGTTTCGGTGAACTGCTGCTGAAGACGGCGAAGTCGCCGGCGATGTCGTATTACCTCGATAATTTCAGCAGCAGTGTGGCGTTGCCGGAGGGGCAGATGCAGGAGCAGGCGAGGAAGAATCGCGGCCTCAACGAGAACTATGCGCGGGAAGTGATGGAGCTGCAAAAGGTGAAAAAAAGGTATTGGGTCGAACCTTCGCGGCCGGCGGAGGGTATGAAGAAGGGGTCCAGCTGCTGGAGATGCTGGCGTTTCGTCCTTCGACGGCGGCTTTTATCACGCGGAAGATTGCCGTACGATTTGTCAGCGACAATCCGCCGCAATCCCTGTTGGATAAGATGGCAAAGACTTTCCGGGAGAAGAAGGGGGATATCAAACAGGTATTGATTACGATGGTGACGGCGCCGGAATTCTGGAGTGCGGATGTGGTGCGCGAGAAAACAAAATCTCCGTTTGAATTGGCTATTGGCGCCGTTCGCAGTTTGCATGGAACGATTGAACAACCTTACCAATTATATACCTGGGTGACGCGTATGGGCGAAAAGAAATATTATTACCAGGCGCCGACGGGTTTCCCCGATAAGGGAACTTATTGGATCAATACCGGTTCGTTGTTGAACCGCATGAACTTCGGGCTGGCGCTGGCGTCGGGGCGTATTCCTGGGATAAGGATCGACCTGGATGAGGCGAGCGCGAAGAAGATGGGTGTCATCATCGGTTCGCCGGAATATCAAAGACGATAATTTTAAACTAAATGATTATGGTATCAAGAAGAGGTTTTTTGAAGGGAGGCGGTCTGGCCTTATTTGGGGTGGGGCTGATGGGTGGTATTCCGGCATTTATGGCGGAAGCTGCTGCGAGTGACAAGATCCGGGCGCCATACAAACGAAAGAAGGTGATGGTCTGTATCTTCCAGCGGGGAGCGATGGACGGGTTGATGGCGGTGACGCCTTTTACCGACAGTTACCTGCAAGCGGCGAGGCCTGGTTTGTCGTTGCCGGCTGCCGGTGGGGGAAAGGTGAATTCTCTTATCGATCTCGATGGCCGTTGGGGGCTTCATCCTGGTATGAAGTCATTCGAGCCGCTGTTCCGGGAAGGACGATTGGGAATCGTACATGGCATTGGCTCGCCCAACAATACGCGTTCACATTTTGATGCACAGGACTATATGGAATCGGGTACGCCTTTCAACAAGGGGACGGCCAGCGGCTGGTTGAACCGGGCGGTAGGATTATTGGGTCACGATGCATTGACGCCTTTTACTGCAGTGAGTCTGACTACGGCATTACCGCGATCATTCTATGGCGATCACCCTTCGGTAGCAATAAGCAACCTGCAGGATTTTGCCATTCAGTTTAAAGGGAACCCGGCGGCGCAGAATACTGCCGCGCGCAGTTTTGAAGATCTCTATGATCAGACTTCGCCGGGTTTGTTACAAGAGACGGGTAAGGAGAGTTTTGAAGCGATGAAAATGTTGCAGCAGGCAGATCTCCGGAACTACAAGCCTGCGGGCGGCGCCGTCTATCCCAATTCTCCGCTGGGCAACTCCTTACGGCAGGTAGCGCAGCTGGTCAAGATGGATGTAGGGCTGGAAGTTGCGTTTACCGAGTCCAATGGTTGGGACACTCATTTCAACCAGGGTACGGACAATGGCATTTTTGCCCGTAATGTGACCGACCTCAGCAGCTGCATCACTGCTTTCTGGGCGGACCTGGAAGCTTACCAGGACGATGTGACGGTGATGACGATGACGGAGTTTGGGCGTACGGTACACCAGAATGGAACAGGAGGGACAGACCATGGGCGTGGTTCCTGTAATTTTATTCTTGGCAATAATGTGGCCGGCGGTAAGGTGCATGGAAATGTGGAGACGCTGGCGGTGGAGAACCTGGAAGACGGCCGGGACTTGCCGGTGACGACAGATTTCCGGAGTGTATTTAGCGCGGTGGCGGATGCTCATTTGAAAATATCGGATGATAAGGCTTTGTTTCCGGAATGGAATGGAAAGAAGGCTGATGTTATGAAGGGGTGAGCTGCCACCGGCCCCGGCGCATGCTCCCTAAATTGCCGTACATTTAGCCTGATAAGAAAAAACATTCTCCATGGACGCTGCATTTATTTATGAGACAATGCGGAAATTTCGCCTGGCTGCAGTGGCCTCAACATCAGACGACTACCAACCGGAAACAGCGGTTGTCGGTATCGCTGTTACTGCCGATCTTGAAGTTGTTTTTGATACGGTGCGGTCCTCCCGCAAATACCGTAATCTGATCGTCCATCCAAAAGTGGCGCTGGTGATTTGGAAGAATGAAACAACGATACAATATGAAGGAGAGGTGAGAGAACTTGGCGGACCGGATGATGATCATTATCGCGAAGTTTATTACTCTGTGTATCCCGACGGCCGGGAAAGGACGGCCAACTGGGAGGGGCTGACCCATTTTGTGATCCGGCCGAAGTGGATACGGTATAGTAATTTTAATGAGCCGGTACAGATCGAAGAATTGCGTTTTTGACGGATTGCTCCGACCGGGTCTTACGAGTTTTTAATGTAGCCTTTTTGTTTGAGCCGTTCCAGTACTTTTTCGCTTATTTGTTTACCCCATTCTGAGCCGGCCTGCATGGATTCCTGCATAATAAGAGGCAATTTTTCGACCACCTTTTTTCCGACGGGAGATTGATAGAAGGCGATCAGCTGTACGATGTCGTCGTCGGTGAAATATTTATCATAAATGGGTATGACCAGGTCGACCAGTGCCTGGGTGTTGGCTTCTTTGGCGAATTCGTCCCAGAAGTCGCCGGTTGCAGCAGGGAAAGCCTCTTTATACTTGCTGGTGATACTCGTCAATATCTGGGCTCCGAGTTTCGCTGAGCCGGTGACTTCCATAAATTGCCGGATATGGTGGAGTTTTGTACTGTCCTGGGCCGACAAGGTTAGGAAAGACAGGGATAAGGCGGTAAGGATAAAAAATTTGACCATTGGCTGGTTTAGATACAATAACGTAAAAAATCGAATTGCCGTATATTAATCGCCGGCTTTGGCAGGGTGCTGCTGATGATAGTGTTCCTCTCTTTGCTCGTTCTCGTCGTCCATGTCCGGTCCTTTTTCCACTTTGTGCCAGTCGATGATACGGTTGTATCTCTTCATAGCTACCTGGGGATCGAAGACCTCCTTTGACGGAAATATTAGATTGTAAGGCTTGAAATCGGGTTTGTCCGTAAAGAAATCCTGCAGGAGGCTGGCCGTGGCGTCATACTGGTTGACGTAGGGTATGTCCAATAGCGTGTAGATCGTCTTCAGGATAGAGCCGAAGTTGGCGTGGACATGAGAAGTATATCCCCGCCGGACATAGGGACCTGCCATCATTAAAAGGCTGCGATGGGCGTCGAGGTGGTCGACGCCGCCCTGGGGATCGTCTTCCGTGATGATCACCAGCATATTTTTCCAGTATGGGGTGCGGGAAAGAAAGTGCAGGATGCGGCCGACAGCCAGGTCGTTGTCTGCCACGTAGGAATGGATATAGGGGTAGCCGTCTTTGGGACGGGGATGCGCCGTATGGTCATTGGGCACCTGCATGGTGATGAGACGGGGCATTTTCTCTTTACCGTGCAGCCACATCTTCGTGAATTCCGATTCGAATTGCTCCATGCGGAACTGGTCGGGAATATTGGTGTTAAAGCCGGCATAGTTGTGGCTGGTCCTTGGCCACAAGGCTTTTTGCATGGGCACCATTACCGCGTGGGCGGCGCCGGTAGCGGTATCCATCCATTCTTCGCGGACATGGGCTGTTTCGTTGGCTTCCCCGAAATTGTAGAAGGAGATATTACTGCGCTGCAATGCTTCCCAGAGTCCGCCGCGCTCGGCATAGTCTTCAGGGTCCATGCTGCCTGTCGATCCGGGGAACCGCCTGCCGGAAGCTTTGGAGAATAACATAGCTGTTTTGTCGACACTGGAATTGGCCTCTACCCATTCATTGGGTATTACACCCATCATCCAGTGGTGGCCGTGGATGGAGGCGTCGCTATCACAGTAATAGTTATCCGAAAAACTGAATTGCCGGGCACATTTGAGGTGATTGGGGGCTATATTCATGTGGTGCAGGGTCTTGTCTTTTGCAACCAGGTTCACGTCGATGCCGAAGCGGGCCAGGGTTGAATCGCCCTTGCCGGAAGGCAGCTGGCCCATGACCTCGTCGTAGCTGCGGTTTTCCTTGGTGATGTAAACGATGTATTGGATAGGGCTTTTGCGGATGTTTTGCAGTGGGGGCAGGGGGTTGCGGCCATCGTCGGTAAGGAGGGCGCGGGTGAAGGTATTGCTGATGGCCTGTTGGGTATAGGCAGCCAGGGTCGTGGCATCCGGCAGCGGTATCTTCTGGAAGGCGCCCAGCTGTATATCCCCGATGTAGGTGCCTTGTACCGGTGGGGTAAAATGTGCTCCGCCATTGGGACCAGCGCCATAACCCCTGCAGGAGATGACGTATAATTCCCGCTCATCGTGACCCAGCAGGACGCGGGCCGGTCCCCAGCCGGTGGGAATAAGACCTGTTGTAGTCCCGGTTTCGAGATTGATGACGGCTACTGCGTTAAAGCCAAGCAGGGTGACATAAAGTGTCTTTTCGTCCTTGGTCAATGTGAGCCCAAAGGGCAATAGTCCCCGGTAGCGATCGATTGAAGGGTCCACGCGGATAGGAATGGTGGAGACGATGCGGTGACTGCGGTAATCGATAACGGAGATGTTGTCATTCGAGGCGTTGCTGACATAGGCGTAGTGAGTCCCTACTGCCAGTGAGTTGGGGCTGGCGCCGCCTACCACTTCTGCTCCTTCCACCATCTGGCCGAGCTGGTGTCCCGGCTTGTAGCGATCGGTGACCGTGTTCGTTGCAAGGTCGATGGCATAAACGCTCATGGCTTCCGGAGCCAGCGGATCGCCGACACCCGGGATCTTCCGGCCGTGCCAGGTATAACCTGCTTTGGACTGGGGGGTATTGTCCCCATAGGGGTGGAAGGGCAATAATTGGCTATTGTAGTTTTGGGGAGTGATATCGGGCAACAATGGGTAGTCGTATACCCCGACGTTGGCTTCAAAAACGGTATGGTGGTCGGGGCTGATGGCAAGACCGAAAGGTTGTCGTCCGGTTGGGATGGAAGCGGTGATCTTTTTGGTCAACAGGTCGATGCGCACCAGCCGGAAGTTGCCTCTATCCAGGACCAGCAGTTCGTGGTTGTCGGGATTGTATAGGAGATCACTGCTCCATTGTCACCGCCGCTGAGATAGACGGTCCGGGAGTCGGGCAGGAAGGCTACGCCTAAGAAAGAACCTTTGGAAAGGGGGGATTTTATGATGTGATCGTAACTGGGGACACGGGTATTAGCCAGGGTAGCGTTGTCGATGATCGTGAATACGCCGTCGTGCAGCGTGACGGTAGTTGTTCCATCCGGGGAAACAGCCATGCCAAAGGGATCGTGTGTTATGCGGATCGTGGCTCCGGCCGGTGTAAGATAACGTCCGCTGGGCAGTATGCTTTTCCCGGCAGTGTCTATCTGTGCGTAGTCGGCGGTTCCCGGAATAGAAAGGACGGGATATTGTTTCTGGGCTGCTGCGGGCAGAATATTCAGGGTGATTGCTACGGTGCAGAGGATAGCGAACAAACGCAGATGGGTAGTCAGTTGGCGGACAATGGTATACATGGGAGTCGAAATTAGTGTACAAAGAAATTAAATTAACTTGCTTGTATAAAATTAATGAGGAAGTAACAGTATGGAAGATACCAAGGGGGAGAGGATTGGGGTTTTATCGATCCTGGCCGACAATTTTACCATTCTTCACAATAGGGATATCCGGATCTATCTTTCCGGTAATGCAGTGAGTCTTATCGGGGACTGGATGCAGCAGACTGCCCAGGCATGGGTAGTCTGGGAGCTGACGCATAGTACAACAGCGCTGGGCGTTGTAGCCTTTTTTTCCCAGATTCCTTTCTTTCTTTTTGGCCCATGGGTAGGGGTCATATCGGACCGGTACGACCGTCGAAAGATATTGTTGGTGACCCAATTTTTTATTATGCTGTTTGCTTTTATCCTGGCGGCCCTGGTGCAGAGTCATCTGTTGCAGCTGTGGCATGTCTATGTGCTGGCTTTTTTGCTGGGTATCGTGACGGCATTCGACGTGACGGCCGAGCAGGCTTTTATCGGTGATATTGCCGGGACGGGAAATATCCGCAAGGCTATCGCGGTGAATAATTCTCTTACCCAGCTGACACGCCTGGCAGGGCCATCCATTGCCGGCTGGCTGATCTCACGGGTGGGGGTTGCCCTTTCTTTCTGGTTGAATGGCCTGACTATCGTGATCTGTATAGCGTGTATAATGGCGGTGCATACGCGGCGGAAAGGGAAAGCAGAGACGGGTAATGGGCTGAAGCAGTTTCGGGAAGGCTTGTCTTTCTTCCGGAAGCATGGATTGTTGCGGCTGATCATGGTTTTTGCCGCCGTACAGGCTTTTTTCGGGTTGTCTACGATCCAGCTGCTGCCTGCTGTTGCGACGGTCATTTTGAAAGGAGACGCCAATACCCTGGGCAAATTGCTGGGGGCGGCGGGTGCGGGTGCGTTGATCGGTATTGTCTTTGTCATGCCGTTTGTGGAACGGATAAAGAGGCCCTGTATGGCGATAGGAGGGGCGTTGATCTGGTCGGGTGTCTGGTATATCCTCTTTTCCCGGAGCAGTAATCTTTATCTGACCTTGCTGTGTCAGTTTATGACAAGCCTGGGGGCGGCGAATGTGGTGACCTTATCCATAGGGCTTGCACAGGAACTTACTCCACCGGGTATGCGTGCGCGTATCGTGAGCACCTTCCTGATGATCATTTTTGGGTTGCAGCCGGCGGCCTCTTACCTGATAGGGGACGGGGCCAATCGTTTTGGGCTGCAGCCTGTCATCCTGGTCAATGGGATACTGATGGTGGCGGTGCCGGGGA
>WNFI01158898.1_pt1 | contig 37432 bp, 34 predicted proteins | sample 5400471 | NCBI WGS metagenome assembly WNFI01 (sample SAMN13153348, study PRJNA577476) | soil metagenome | isolation source: 100 cm saprolite on Douglas fir-dominated hillslope | place: USA:California | collected 2013-09-17 | reverse complement strand
GGGATCAGCTTCGCGTTGCCGCCGACGATCACGAGCGTCTGGAACGCGATGATGAACGAGAGGCCCGCGGCGAGCAGGCGCAGGAACGTCGTCGGCGCGCGCAGCGCGATCAGCATCGCGCGGTAGACGAAGACGAGGTAGATCGCGAGGAGCGCGACCGCGCCGACGAAGCCCACCTCCTCGGTGAACGCGTCGAACACGAAGTCGCTCCAGACGACCGGGATCCGCTCGGGCATCCCGTTGCCCAGGCCGGCGCCGAACAGGCCGGCATTGCCGAGCGAGAACAGGCCCTGGGTGAGCTGGAAGCCCTGATCGAAGCGGAGATCGCTCGCGAACGGCGCGAGCCACACGTCGATGCGCGCGGCGACGTGATGGAACGCGTGGTACGCGACGAAGCCGCCGGCGACCAGCAGCACGAGGCCGAGGAGGACGTAGGTCGCCTCCCCCGTCGCGACGTAGAGCATCGCGAGAAAGATCCCGAAGAAGAGGAGCGTGGCCCCGAGGTCCTTCTCGAACACCATGACGAGCATCGCCACGAGCCACATGCCGACGATCGGCAGCAGGTACGGGATCGGCGGCAGTGGGATCGGTCCGAGGCGCCGCGGCGGCGCGGACAGGACCTCGCGGTACTCGTCGAGATATGCCGCGAAGAAGATGACGAGCGCGAGCTTCACCAGCTCCCATGGCTCGAACTGGGCGACGCCCGCCACGCCGACCCAGATGCGCGCCCCGTTGATCTCGCGCCCGATGACCGGCAGGAGCGGCGACACCAGCAGCAGCACGCCGACGAACGCCCACGTGTACTTGTAGCGGGCAAGGGCCGAGAGATCCCGGGGCACGAGGATCGTGATGCAGAACGCGCCGGCGGCGATGACGAGCCAGCTCAGCTGCTGGATCAGCAGCGTCGGCGCGAGGCGCTCGACGAGCACGAAGCCAATTCCGGTGAGCCCGAGGGACAGCGGCAGGAGCAGCTGGTCGCCACGGAAGCCGACGGCCACGAGGAACGCGTGCAGGGCGCCGAACACGGCCAGCACCAGCACGGGAACGACGACCTCGTACCAGGCGAACCGTCCGGAGGCCGCCGCGACGACGGCCACGTAGCCGGTGACGCTGAGAAGGGCGACCCAGACCAGGAGCCGCAGCTCGACGAGCCGCGCGACGGGGCGCGCGCGGATCACTGGACCCGCTCGAGGCGGAGCGCGATGCGCCCCACCGCGACCTCGTCGCCGTAATGGAACCGCTCGCGGTCCCAGATGCGCGATCCGTTCAGCAGCGTGCCGTTCGTGCTTCCGGCGTCCTCGAGCCACCACTCACCGTCCGCGAAGCTGACGATCGCATGCTTCGCTGAGGCCGCCTCATCGTTCAGCACGACGTCATTGCCGGCGTCGCGGCCGACGCTCGAGACCGCGCGCAGGGGTAGGCGCTCGCCGACCCGTGGCCCGCCGCCATGGCTCTTCGTGACGACGAGCGCGGCCAGGCCGATGGACCGCGCGGTGACGGCGACGCGCTCGTCGGCGAGCGCCCGATGGAGCGCGCGGAACGCGCGGATGAGAAAGAGGTAGAGGAGGACGAGGAACACGATGCGTACGCCCCAGAGCAGGACCGCGAAGGTGATCTCCATCTAGCCGTCGAGGCGGACGACGAGCTCCGCGCCGCCGATGGTGATGCGGTCCTTGTCGGAGAGGACCATCTCGGCGATGCGGCGCCCGTTCACGAACGTGCCGTTCGTGCTCTGCAGGTCGTACAGCGTGTACCGGCCGAGCCGGAGGCGGACCTCCGCGTGACGGCGCGAGACGCGCCGGTCGTCCAGCACGATGTCGTTCTTCGGATCGCGGCCCACGGTGATCGGGTCGGCCGTCAGCGGCACCTCGCGCTTCACCGTCCCTTCCCGCGCGAGGATCGCACCGCCCGGCGCGCGCGGCTTGGCCGAGAGCAGGGCCTCGCGGTCGAGGACCATCGTGTGCCCGGCCTCGATGCCGCCGAGCCGCTCGGGCTCGTTCTGCGGCACCTCTTCGCCGGAGGCGTCGACGAGCGCGCACGCGACGCGGAGATCGCCTGGCGCGACGTCGTCGTTCTCCTCGAGCTCGACGGTCGGGTACGCCAGCAGGGTGAAGCTGCGGTCGCGCGCCGCGCCGAGCACGGCCTCGGCGAGGTCGCGCTCGAGGCTGCGCTTGTACTGCGCGAACTGCGCGTAGTCGGTCGGCGACAGCGACACGACGTAGCTGTTCGGCACGAAGGTCTTCGCGAGCGAGATCGTCTGATGCGACTCCATGGCCCGGATCACGCGCTTCGCGATCTGCACGGGCTGCAGCCGGGCGCGGAAGAGCCGCGCGGTCCACCCCTCGATGACGCGGCTGGCCATGGACTCGAGCCGTTCAAGCATCCTGCGTCTTCACGACCTCCGTCCCGATCAAGATGATGGCCGCCGTCACGTAGATCCACGTCAATAGTCCCGCGGCGAAGGCGAGCGCGCCGTACGCCTCGAAGATCCCGAGGCCACGGGTCAGGAAGCCGAAGGCGATCTTCGCGACCTCCCAGAGCACGGCCGATACCAGCGCCGCCCGGCGGGCGGCGGTGTGCGGCACCCGCCGCCGCGGCGCGAAGCGGAAGATCAGATAGAAGAACCAGAACCCGAAGGCCAGCCCGACCAGCGGCGAGACGAGCTCGAACAGGAGCCGGATCCCGCGCAGGCCGGAATCCGCGAGCCAGCTCGCCGCGGCCTGCACCCCGAAGCTCACCGTGAACGACGCGACCGCGAGGACGAGCACCAACAGGACGAACGCGGTGCTGTTCAGCCGCTCGCGGATGAAGTCGCGCCGGCCCTCTCGTCCGAGGATGTGCGACATCGCGATGTCGATGGAGCCGAGGATCGCGGTGACCGTGAGCAGGGTGCCGACGAGCCCGATCCCCAGGGACAGCGCGCGACCCTGGACGAGCTGCGCGACGATCTTCATCTCCTGGCCGGTGACCCCCGGTAGCGCTCCGCCGACGATGCGCCCGAGCTCGAGCTCGGCCTGCTGGGAGCCGTAGACGAATCCGAAGATGCCGATGACGAGCGCGAGCAGTGGGATGAGCGCGAAGAAGATCTGGTAGGCGACGGCACCGGCGAGGAAGAGACCGTCGTCGTCGAGGAACGAGCCGATGACCCGGCGTGCGGCTAGGAGGATGCGGCCTCGCCTTTGGGTGCCGCGGGCGCGGGCGCGTCGGCCTTCGGCCCGGCCTTCGCGGGCTTGGCGTCCTTGCCCTCGGCCGCGGCGGCGGGCGCGTCCTTCGTGCCCACGGCGGTGTCGGATCCGGCGTCCTTCGGCTTCGCGCGGCTATCGGTCTTGTACCAGCCGCCGCCCTTGAAGACGATCGCCGGCGTCGCCATCAGCTTGCGCGGGCGCTTGCCGCAGCTCGGGCACTTCTCGAGCGTCGCGTCGGTGTAGGACTGGACCTGCGAGAAGGTGTGCCCGCAGTGATCGCAGTGGTAGTCGTAGATGGGCATGTGCTCCCCTATCATCGCAGCCGGTGAGGGTCGGGGTCATGGCGCGCCCTGCTGCGAGCTCCGCACGGCGCCGACGCATCCTCGCCGAGAACGTCCTGGCCTACGCCTTCCTGTTCCCGGCGATGGCGGTCCTGCTGGTCTTCCACTTCCTGCCCGGCATCGCCGCCCTGATCATGTCGCTCTTCAAGTGGGACATCGTGCCCGGCGCGTTCCGCGGGCTCGACAATTACCAGAACGTGCTCATGGGGGCGCGCTCACAGGAGTTCTGGCACTCGCTATCGGTCACCCTGACCTACACGCTCATCACGGTACCGCTTGAGATCGTCCTCTCGCTCGTGCTCGCGTATCTCCTATTCCAGAAGATGCGTGGCCGGGCGATCTACCGGACGCTCTATTACCTGCCGTACATCACATCGGTCATCGCCGCGGCCGTCATCTTCAACTGGCTGATGAACCCGACCTATGGGTTCTTCAACAGCCTGCTGGAGCTCGTGGGCATCGGGCCGCAGAAGTGGCTCGACGAGCCGCGCGGCCTGTTCGAGCTGATCTCGAACGGCGCCCTCGCCGGCTGGCCGGCGGGACCGAGCCTCGCGCTCGTCGGGGTCTCGCTCTACACGATCTGGCACTACATCGGCTTCCAGGTCGTCATCTTTCTCGCCGGGCTCGGCAATATCTCGACCGAGTACTACGAGGCCGCGCGCCTCGACGGCGCGAGCGAGCTGCAGCTATTCACCAAGATCACACTGCCGCTCCTCAGCCCGACCACCTTCTTCGTCGCGACGATCGCGACCATCGGTGCGTTGAAGGCCTTCAACCAGATCTACATCATGACCAACGGCGGCCCGCTGGAGACGACCAGGACGCTCGGCTACGAGATCTTCCACGTGTTCTTCCAGCAGGGACGGATCGATCTCGGCGCGACGATGGCCGTCCTGCTGACGATCATCATCCTGGTCTTCACGTTCTTCCAGTTCCGGATCGCCGAGCGGCGGGTCCACTATGGCTAGCACCTCGCTCGCCCGGCCGAGGGGCCTCCCGCGCCTCCGCGCGCGGACGATCTTCAAGCATCTCGCGCTCACCGCGGTCGCGATCGTGATCGCGTTCCCCTTCTACTGGATGATCATCACGGCGTTCAAGAGCTTCTTCGAAGCCACGCAGTTCCCGCCGACGCTCTTCCCCCGGGAGATCCACCTCGAGAATTTCGCGACCGCGTGGGGCGACGCCCCGTGGGGCCGGTTCTTCACGAACACCTTCATCATCGGGATCGCGGTCACGATCGGTGAGCTCACGACATCGATCCTGGCCGCGTACGCGTTCGCACGGCTGCGCTTCAAGGGCAAGGCCTTCATGTTCATGCTGCTGCTCGCGACGTACATGATCCCGGGCGAGGCGACGCTCATCCCGACCTTCGTGCTCGTGACGAAGTACCTCCGGCTCGGGGATACCCTCCAGGTGCAGGTCATCCCGTTCCTCGCGTCGGTCTTCTCGATCTTCCTGCTGCGCCAGCACTTCCTGTCCATCCCGAACGAGCTTGCCGACGCGGCCAAGGTGGATGGCGCCGGGCACCTCCGGTTCCTCCGGACGGTCGTCCTGCCGCTCTCGATCCCGGTCCTCGTGACGGTCACCCTCATCACCGCCCTCGGGGTCTACGACAGCTTCCAGTGGCCGCTCCTCGTTACGAACAGCGACGCCGTCAGACCGGTGCAGATCGGAATGGCGCAGTTCCGCACCGAATTCGGGGCGCAATATCATCTCGAGATGGCGGCGGCCACGTTCGTGATCGGGAGGGGTACATGCGTCTCAAGGTGGCGATCTTGGCGGCGGTCATGGTCATCGCGACCGCCTGCAGCGGGGGCGCCGCGCCGGCACCCGCGGCGTCGACCCAGGCGGATATCGACCTCACCGGCCCGGTCGCGCTCACGCTCTGGCACACCCAGACCGGCGCGAACGCGAAGGCCCTGCAGGACCTCGTCGACAAATACAACTCGACGAACGACAAGAAGATCACCGTGACGCTGCAGTACCAGGGCAGCTACACCCAGCTCTACCAGAAGAACCTCTCGGCCATCCAGGCCGGCGCGCTGCCCGAGCTCGCGGTCGCGTACGAGAGCTTCGTCGCCGACTACCAGAAGGCCGACGTCGTCCTCAACCTCGACCCCTACGTGAGCTCCGCGAAGAACGGCCTCACCAAGGCCCAGCAGGACGACATCTACAAGTCGTACCTCGACACGAACCGGTTCCCCCAGTTCGGGAACCAGCTGCTGTCGTTCCCGTTCACGAAGTCGCTCCTCATCACGTACCAGAACGACGACATCCTGAAGGAGCTCGGCAAGTCGGCGCCGAAGACCTGGGATGAGTTCGAGGCGACCGCCCGCGCAGCCGTGAAGAAGGGGGCCGACGGCAAGACCACCCGCTACGGGTGGGCCTCGAACATCAGCGCCTCGACGTTCAACGGCTGGGTCCTGTCGCGCGGAGGCAAGCTCATGGCCGCCGACAACAAGACCGTCGCGTGGGACGGCAAGGAAGGCGTCGACTCGGTCAAGCTCTTCGACAAGCTCCTGAAGGACGGCACCTCGTACGTGCCGAAGGGCTTCGACTACCAGACGGACTTCGGCACCGGCAAGGTCCTCTTCGTCGAGGAGTCCAGCACCGGCCGGCCGTTCTTCAAGTCGAGCTTCAAGGGCCCGATCAACTGGAGCATCACGAACATCCCCCAGACCGATCCGACCAAGACGAAGACCGTGCAGTACGGCGCGAATGTCGCGATCTTCAAGAGCACGCCCGAGAAGCAGCTCGCCTCGTGGCTGTTCGTGAAGTGGTTCACCGACGCGCAGCAGACCGCTGAGTGGGCCGTGAAGTCCAGCTACATGCCCGTACGCAACAGCGCGAAGGACACCCAGATCCTCAAGGACTCGTGGGCCAAGGACGACCCGCAGGGCAAGCAGGCCTTCGACCAGATCGGGACGAGCCTGCCCGAGCCGAACGCCCGCGGCCAGCAGGACATCCGCACGGTGATCGAGGACATGCTGACGGCCGTCGCCGCCGGCAAGGTCACCGACATCGAGAAGGCGGTCAAGGACGCCGGCGTGAAGGCGAACCAGATCCTCAAGGACAACCAATAGCCCGCGGCGCGATCACGCGATGACCGATGGAGGCGGGGCGAAAGCCCCGCCTCCTGCTATGTGCGCGCTAAGGAGGCCTCTGATCCTCCTAGTCGGAGGGTGCTGCCCCGTTCGGCCGACGCCGGCCTTTGGCGGCCGCGGTCGGTCGGGACACCGGTAGCAACTTGAGGTTCGCCTTCAGGTGCTGCTCCATGAGCTCGAGCGCCCGCGAGCCGTGCTTCGCCCGCAGGGCGGCGACGATCGCGACGTGCTGCGCGTGCACGTGCCGCATGCGCTCCCGGTCCAGCGACGCGTAGTGGGTCGATCGCGTGATGAGCGACTGTCCGATCTCGGTATGGATCCGCGACCCGGACGCCGCCGCGATCAAGCGGTGGAAGTCGCCGTTCCCCCGCCGAAATGCCGCGAGGTCGGCCTTCGCGAGCGCGCGCCGGCTTCGCTCGAGTACCGCGCCGATCTCGGCGATGGCTCTAGCGTCGAGGCGAGCGATCGCGCGACGCAGGGCCTGCAGCTCTACGGCGATGCGGATCTCATAGATCGCCTCGATGTCCGCCTGGTCCTGCCGGGCTACCACCACTCCGTGGTGCGGGCGGCTCTCGAGCAAGCCCTCTGACTCGAGGGCACGGAAAGCCTCGCGTACCGGCGTTGCGCTCACGGCGAGGCGGGCGGCAACATCCTCCTGTTGCAGCGGGGTACCGGCTGCCAGTGACCCGCCGTAGATCTCGCTCCGCAGACGTTCGGCGACCGCGTCCTTCTTGGTGAGAAAGGCCAAGCCTCGCATCGGCGCAGTGTATATAACGTGCAACCGCTCACAGGCCCTCTGGAACGAGTCGAGGACACGCGCGCGGACATGGCACGAACGTCAGGGTGTCTCGCCTGCTGCCGCGACGATCCAACCGCGTGAAAGCGCTAGGTGCGCCACCAGTCGTCGGCGCGGCCCTCCGCCTGGGCGCGGATCCACGGGTAGTTGCCGGCGCTCCCGAACCCGAAGATCGGGTGGCTGCCGCTTCGGATCGCCTCGAGGTTGCCGAGCTCCTCGATCGTCGCGTTCGCGATGTTGACCTCTGGACCGAATACCCGGACGAGCCAGAACTGCAGCCATTGACGATTTGCCCGTGGCCGCAGCCCGGAGACCTCGAACATGATGTTGTCCTGGCCGACCTGGCGCGCGACCTCGCGGACCTGCTGCGTGCCCGTGCCGGCGTGCTTCTTGATCTCGTCCGGATCGTCGCCCATCACCTTGCGGAGCAGGTGACCTTCCCAATAGACCTTCTCGGCCCCCGCGCCGAGCAGCGCCTTGAACTCGGCGACGGTCCTCTCGATGTCGATGGTGTCTTCCGTCAATCGCGTTTCGTCGCCATCCGCGAATTTCCGACCGACCTCGCCGTAGACCGCGAAGCCCATCTTCCGCGCCTTCTCGACGAACTTCGCCTCCGCATCGAGCGCGCTCCTCGTCGACGTCGTGCTCGACACCTCGACGGCGTTGAAGCCGAACTCCTTCAAGCGGTCGAGCGCCTGATCAGCCTTCCCCTGGTTGCGGGCCATCTCCAGGAAGAGGCCGCCGGGCTGGACCACGACGTCGTACTTCCGGTAGAGCTGGACCTTCTTCCGCACCACCTCGACGGGCGACGCCAGACACGGATCCCACAGCTTGACGACGTCGAGCGTGCTCGAGAACCCGTCGAGCATCCCCTCGACGAACTCGTTGCCCCACCCTTGGTCCATCACCATCGTCAGACCCAGCTTGCGCGGCTTGGCCGTGGTGCGCTTCGCGTGATCGATACCGAGGTATTCGGCGAACGTCGTCATGGCTTCCCTTTCTTCCCTTCGCTGGCTGCGACGAGTGCAGGCCGTGTGCTACCCGCGGTGACGTGGCGTGCCGCCCACGGGTGGATCGGATGCTTCCAGATCTCGGCCAGCTTGGAGCCGCCGCCGTCGGGAGCGACGGATTTCCGGTCGACGATCACGTCGAGCAGGGCAGGCCCGCTCTGCTCGAAGGCCCAGGCCATCGCTCGGTCGATGTCGGCCGCCTCGGTGATCCGGCGTGCCGGGATCCCGCACGCCTCGCTCAGTCGCGAGATGTCGAGCTTGTAGCCCGGGTTGGTCCCGTTGGCGGTGAACTCTGAGTAGACAGTGCGTCCGAAACGGGCCTGCTGGATGTTGGCGACGGCACCGTACGCGCCATCGTCGATCACGACGAAGACGATCGGCATCCTGTACTCGGCCACCGTCGGCAGGACGAACGGGACCATCGTGAGGCCGCCGTCTCCTGTCCAGGCGACGGTCTTCGCCTCCGGCCTCGCCAACGAGGCACCGACCGCGCCGCACGGCCCGATGCCCATCGTCGCGGCACCCATGCTGCTGACGACCGCGTCACCGTAGCGAGCCTCGAACTGCTGGGCGATCCACTTGTGGTGCTTGCCGACGTCGCACACGACGCTGACGTTCTCGCCCGCGGTTGCCTGGCGGAGTGAGTCGACCACGCGGCCGACGCGGATCGGTGACCCCGGGTCGCGGGCACACCGGGCAACGATGTCCGCCCATTCAGCCTTCCGCTGCGCGAGGTCGCGTAGCCATTCGACATGGTCGGGGAGCTTGCCGACGGCACTCCGCATGTCCCGAAGGACCTCGCGGGCGTGGCCGATCAGCGCCGCGTCGACCGGGAACACGTTGGCGAGCTCGGCGATCTCGATATCGGACTGGATGAGGGTCGTGCCGGGGAGATTGAACGTCACCCCGGGCTGCCACGAGCTCGTCGTTGACTCGGTCATGCGCGAGCCAATGGAGAAGATCAAGTCGGCACCGCGGCCCGCGTGGTTCGCGACGCTCGTGCCGACCCAGCCGATGATCCCAAGCGACAAGCGGTGGTCCTCGGGGAATGCACCTTTGCCGGTCACCGTCGTGGCCACGGGGATGTTCGTCGCCTCGGCGAACGCGAGCAGCTCGGCCTGGGCGCGCGCAAGGTTGACACCGTTGCCAGCGACGATGAGCGGCCGCTTGGCGCGCTTCAGGAGCTCCGCCGCGCGGTCCACGCTCGCGGCACTCGGCCGCGGGTCGTCATGCAGCATGAAGCCGGTGGCGCTCGGCAGGTCGGGGATCTCGATCTCCGCGTCCCAGAGCTCCTGGTACACGTCGAGCACCACGGGACCTGGACGGCCCGACGGGCCGATCTTCAGCGCACGGAGGGCATGTTCCACCAGCTGGTACGGCGTCCGCGGCTGCCAGGTCTTCTTGCTGATGTGGCGCAGCCACTGTCCCGTGTCCCCATCGAAGCCACGAGACAGCTCTTGGTAGGCGGCGCGACCGAGCGCATCGCTCGCGGTCTCGCCGGTGATCACGAGCATGCTGGACGAATCCGCGTATGCGTTCGCGATCCCGACTGCTGCGTTCGCGGCTCCCGGGATCGAGTGCGCGAACACCGCCATCATCCGCCCGCTGAGCCGGAAGTAGACGTCAGCGGCGAACGCTGCGACCGCCTCGTGGCGCACGAGCAGCGGCCGGAGAGCCGGCTGTTCTGGGACGGCATTCGCGAACGAAAAGATCGTGTGGCCGGGGATGCCGGCCACGATCTCCACGCCCGCATCCGCGAGGACGCTGGTCAACAGCTTCGCGCCCGTCGTCTTCAAAGACCTTTCTCCTGACCGTTCGATCGCAGGATCGTGTCGAACATACGTAACAGGTCGGCGTCGAGCGGGGCCTCGGCCCAGGATCGGGTCTCGCGCTCGAAGCCGGACCGCAGGCGGACGAGGTCGTCCGCACTCCATGACCCGAGCTCCTCGGCACTCGAGGACTCGGTCCCGACGGCCGTCGTCACGTCGACACGAGCGCTATCGAGGCTCGTGCTTCGCTCGACGTCGATGCGAACCGTGATCTCTCGTAGGCGCTCCGTGAGCGCGGCGTTGGCACCGATGCGAAGGGTCTTCGCGGTGAACGACTTGTACGACGGCCCATACAGGCTGACGGCGGCGACTGCACCCTGCGCGCTGTTGCGCAGCTCTCGCAGGTCGACCGGGTGAGCGTTGTCCAGGTGCCGCACGGGCGGCAGCACGACCTCGATCGGGCCGGCGGTGTGCCCGGACCGCAGCAGGGCGCGGACGGCGAGGTTCAGGTAGATGTTGCAGGGGTAATGCTTGAACGCCGCCGGCCGCATGGCGCTCACGTACTCGGCCGCCTCGAGCGGCGCGAAATCGGCGCCCGAACCGAAGAACGTGTCGAAGGCGATATCGAGCCGCTGCGAGGCGGTCCATCCGTCCTCCGCGAGAAGCGCCGCCTCGATCGCGCCACCCGCGGCGCGGCCGAAGTGCGTCAGACCGATGCGCGTCATCGCGCTGTTGAGGCTCAGACCTGCCGCGCGGGTGAGCGAGATCGCGATCGCGTTCGCTGCACTGGCCGCATCGAGCCGAAGCAGCCGGGCGCAGGCCGCGGCAGCAGCGAAGAGGCCGAATGTGCCAGCGCTGTGGAAACCGACGCCTGGCCGCACGCTCGTCACGCAGCGCCGCAGGCGCGCGCCAACCTCGATCCCGACGGCCACCGCATCGACGACATCGGCGCTCGACCGTCCCCGGTGCTGCGCGAGCACGAGGGCGGCCACCGCGCTCGGAAGCGCGATGTGGGCGGGCCCGCGGTCGAGCGGATCGAGGTCCGAGGCCGCGCCAAGCGTCGCGACGGCCTCGGCTTTCGCGATCGCCTCGCGCGTGTCCGCAGGTACACCGGCGCGGATCGTCGAGCGCAGGTGCGATGGGACCTCGTCGAGCTCGGTGAGGGCGCCGAAGCCGAGGCACGCGATCACGGCGTGGACCTGCGCACCGACGTGCGCCGCATCGCGGAACGAGGCGGGATCTAGCGCGGCGATCAGCTCGCCGAGCCCTCCAAGCTCGCTGCGGGTCGGCACACTCAACACCCGGGCCATCCGAGAAAATATAATAGATTCATCGCCAGCCGACCCGGGACTGGGCGCTCACGGAGGAACTTGACCGATGGCACATCCGACGGTCCCCACGTCGCTCGCTGAGATCGCCCACCCCGCCCATACGGCGCTGGTCGTCTGGGACATGCAGGCCGGTATCGGAGCGAAGGCCCACAACATCGCCCAGCTGCTGCCCACGCTGCGCTCGCTGCTCGCGTCCGCCCGCGCCGCCGGTGTGCTCGTCATCTGGAGCCGCCATGTCGCGCCGCCGCTCGATCTCACGACGCCGTCCGGACTGTGGAGCCTGATGAAGCGGCAACAGGTGAACGATCGATCGCAGCTGAAGCCCACCATGCAGATCGGCACGCCGGACGTCGAGATCATCGCCGAGCTCGATCCTCGGCCAGGCGAGCCGATCATCGAGAAGTCGACGCCCTCCTTTTTCGTTGGGACGCCGCTCGAGCTGCGGCTCCGTGCTCACGGCATCACGACCCTGGTCCTCACCGGCGTCTCGACCGAGCAGGGCATCGAGATGACCGCGCGGCACGGACTGACGCTCGGCTTCTTCGCGGTCGTCGCCGAGGACGCCGTCGGTTCGTTCAGCGCGGCCGCCCACGAGCTCGGCCTCGCCTACCTTCGCACCGCGGTGGACGTCGTCCCCGCGGCGCAGGTCGCCGAAGCCTGGGGCGCTAGTAGTAGCCCCCGTTCACGGTGACGATCTCTCCGTACATGTAGGCGGCGGCGTCCAGCGTCAGGAACCGGATCACGCCGGCCAGCTCGGCGGCTGGCTCGCCGACGCGCCCCGACGTCACGCGCGGCATGAAGGTATTCACGAACGCGGGCGTCTCCAGCACGTTCTCCGTCATCGCCGTCCGCATGATCCCCGGCGACACGGCGTTCACCCGTACTCCGAGCGGCGCGAGCTCCAGCGCGATGCACCGCGTGAACTGCTCGACGGCCGCCTTGCTCGCCGCGTACGCGCTCCGATTGGGCCAGGTGTATTTCGCCCAGATCGAACCGACGTTGACGATCGACCCGCCACCGGCCCTTTGGACCAGGGGCGACGCGGCCTTGCAGCAGCGGAATACGCCCGACAGATTTGTGGAGATCGTGTCCTCCCAGGTGTCGTCGTCGAGCTCCGCGAGCGACCTGCGGGGAAAGATCCCCGCGGAGTTGACGACCACCTGGAGCGAGCCGAGCATCGTGCTCGCGTCTGCGAATGCGCGTGGGACGCTAGCGCGGTCGCGGACGTCAATGGGCACGCCCGAGATCTCTCGCGCTGGATGCTTCTTCCGCAACGAGCTGACCGCGGCGTCCACGCGCGTCTGTTCGCGCCCGCCGATCACGACACGATCGCCGTGCTCGAGGAACTCCGAGGCCGCTGCCCACCCGATCCCCGAGGTACCTCCGGTGATGAACACGCCACGCGATGTGACCATGCCCGCGCCTTCCCCCTGCCGCATCGTCATTCGCCCGTGCTCTTCTCGGGAGGCAGGTATTTCTTTTCGAGTCGAAGCGCCTCGTCCGCGCCGGTGAGCCTGCCGATCTCTTCGCGAGCGGCCAGCCGGTCGAGCACGCCGCCTTGCGTGCCGTTCCGTTTGATCTCCTCGAGGACCTCGACCGTGGCCTTGAGCGCGGCCCGCAACGTCGTCAGCGGGAAGATCACGAGCCGGTAGCCGAGCGCGTCGAGCTCGGCCGCGGGCAGGAGCGGGTATCGGCTGAACTCGCTCATGTTCGCGAACAGCGATGCCCGATCGCGGAGCGTCTCGGCGACCGTTACGAATTCCTCGCGGCTCGTCAGATGCTCGACATAGACCATGTCCGCGCCCTCCACCGCGTACGCGATGGCTCGGGACAACGCCTCCTCGAACGAACTGCCTGCGCGCGCGTCTGTGCGCGCGATGATCACGAAGTCCGGGTCCTGCTTCGCAGTCAGCGCGGCAGCGATCCGCGCCCGCATCTCGTCGACGCTGCACAGCTGCCTGGCCTGGCCCACGTAGCGCGTCCGGGGGAAGACTTCGTCCTCGATGTGGATGGCCGCGACGCCCGCCTGTTCAAACAGGGCGACCGTACGCATGATGCCCGCCGGGTTGCCGTAGCCGGCGTCGGCATCGCAGATCACCGGTATCGAGACCGCTCGCGCGACATGCGCGGCGAACCCGGCGATCTCCGCGGCACCGAGCAACCCGACATCCGGCAGTCCGGCGAGCGCGGCGGCGATGACCGTGCCGCCGAGATAGACCGCCGGGAAGCCGAGGTCCTCGATCACCTTTGCGCTCAGCGCGTCGTACGCGCCGGGCGCGAGCACGATGGGTCCGCCGCGGATCGCCGTGCGCAGCGCGGCCGCAGGCCGCTTCACTTCGTCGGACCGGGAAGGCCGAGATAGGCCTCGACGACCAGCCGGTCCGCGAAGACCGACGCCGTGGGACCGGACGCGATCGTCTTCCCGAAGTCGAGGACGATCGAGTGCTCGCAGAGATCCTGCACGAATTGCACGTCGTGGTCGATGATGACCGCTGTCTTGAAGAGGCGGCCGCGCAGCCGCCGGAAGACCTCCAGCAGCATCTGTTTCTCGCCCGGACCCATTCCGGCCGTCGGCTCGTCGAGGAGCACCAGCTGCGGTCGCCCCGCGAGCGCGCGAGCGACGTCCGCGAGCTTCCGGACCCCGTACGGAAGGGACTCCAGTCGGCTGTCCATGTAGTGCGCGATCTCGAGCTCGCGCAGGATCTCGATGACCTCCTCGCGGTTCAGCCGCTCGGCCGCGCGACTGGTCGAGGTCCCGACCGCTTCCTGAGCGAGGTGTGTGCGGAACGCCTGATGGCGACCGAGCAGCGCGAGATCGAGCACGGTCATGATGCGGAACTGTTCGACACTCTGGAATGTCCGGCCGACGCCTCGGGTCACGATCTGGTGCGGCCGTAGGCCATCGATCCGCTCGCCACGCAGGTGGATGCTGCCACGCGCGGCGCGGTACATGCCGCACAGACAGTTCAGCAACGTGGTCTTTCCCGCGCCGTTCGGGCCGACGATCGCGGTCGCGCTGCCTTCCGCGACCGTCACCGTCACCGAGTCGAGCGCCGTGAAGGCCCCGAATCGCATGGTGAGATCTCGCACGTCCAAGAGCGCTACGGGGTCAGTGGTCATTCCTGGCCCTAGACCGCGTTACCGAGGTACGCCCGGCTGATGCGAGGCTGGTCCCACCCCGCGGTAGGCCCGCTGTCCACGATCTCGCCTCGGCTCAGCGCGCAGATCTGGTCTGAGAGCTCGAGCGCCAGGCGCACATTCTGCTCGGCCATGAGGATCGTGAGCCCGAGCTCTCGGTTGAGCCGTCGCAGGATCTCGGTGAGCTGCGCGATCGCGACCGGCGCGAGACCGAGGGTCGCCTCATCGAGGAGCAGGAGCTTGGGTTCGCCGACGAGGGCGAGCGCGAGCGCGAGCATCTGACGCTCACCACCGCTGAGCGTTCCCGCGGGCTTTCGATCGTTGAGGACCGCGAGCGGCGGGAACATCGTGTGGATCGTGCTCCGGATCCGCGCGCGGGACGCGCGATCTCGGGGCGACCGGAGATCGAGGTGCTCGCGGATCGACAACCCTCGGAAGACCTTGTCCCGCTCGGGCACGAAGCTCAGGCCCATCGCGGCGATCGCTGAGGGATCGAGGCCACGCAGGTCGCGGCCGCCGAAGCGCAGGCCTGTCGCGGAGACGCGCACCGTTTCGCCCGGAAGAAAGCCCGCGATCGCGCGCAACGCGCTGGTCTTTCCCGCACCGTTGGGACCGATGATCGTCACGATGCTGCGTACGGGGATGTCGAGCGACACGCCTCGCACGGCCGGTGCCGCGCTCCCGTACCGCACCGAAAGATCCCGCACCTCGAGGAGCGCGGCGCTCGAGCTGGGGACGTGCGGCCGCGGTCCGCGTTGCGTCTCGGTGGCGGGGATACCTCTTGTGCCGCGGACGCGCCAGCCGCCGCGCCGACGCTGGAGCGCCGCGGCGATCCCTCCCGGCTCGCTCAGCAGGACCGCTACCAGCAGCACGCCGTACAGGAGTCCGGCTGCCGCGAACTGGTAGCGCTGGAGACTCTGTCCCGCCTGGCCCAGGATGCCGGACTCGAAGCTCCCGCTGATCAGGTACGGGACGGCGACGATCGTGAGCGTCCCCAGGACGGACCCCAGCGCCGAGCCGAGGCCCCCAACAAGCACGATCGCGACGTACGAGATGACGACGCCAAGGTTGAAGTCATCGACCGAGGCGTGTCCGAGGTAGAAGAGCTGCAGCGCGCCGACCAGACCGAAGAAGAACGCGCTCAGCGCGAACGCCGAGAGACGCCAGAACACGACGTCGATGCCCATCATGGCGGCGGCGGCCGGATGTTCACGGATCGCCGTCCAGGCGCGGCCCGGCCGCCTGCGCATGAGATTTCGCACGATCTGGAGCGTCGCCACGAACAGGAGTCCGTAGAGCACGGCCCAGGACGAGAGCCGCGGGTCTTCGCCGAACAGCTGGCCCAGCGGCGCTGTGCGCGGCACCGCGAATCCGGGCAGCGATCCCTGGATGCGACTCAGGACGAAGACGACGATGAAATGCAACGCCAGCGTGCTGAAGACCAGGTAGTGGCTCGTCAGGCGGAGCGACGGGATGCCGATCGCGACCCCCAGGACCGCGGCGGCACACGCACCGCCGAGCACCGCGATCGGGGGCGGCAGCGACGTTCCGAGGGACAGACCGGCCGCTGTGAATGCACCCGTCCCAAGAAAGGCCGCGCCGCCCATCGAGATCTGACCCGCGTTCCCGAACATGAGATTGAAGACGAGCGCGGCCGTTCCGACGCTGAGGAGCTGCGCCAGGATCGTCACCTGGAAGGCGGGCAGCGTCCACGCGGCCACCGTGAGCACAAGGAGCACCGGGAGCATCCAACCGGAGTCGGCGAACGTCGTGAGCCACCGAGTGCGGGACTGGGATCCGCTCATATGCGGACGATGTCGCGCGCGCCGAACAGCCCATAGGGGCGGGCGATGAGGACGACCAGAAGGACGAGGTACGCGAGCGGAAGTGCCGCCTCGCTGCCGAACAGCGTGACGCCGATCTGCAGCACGAAGGAGAGAATGAAGGCGGCGACGAGCGCTCCCATGATGCTCTCGAGTCCGCCAAGGATCACGGCGGGAAAGGCCGTCAAGAAGCTCAATGTGAGCTCGGGACTCACGACCGTGCGCAGAGCGACCGCGAGACCGGCAACACCGACGATCCCCGCCGAGAGCATCCACGATGCGACACCCACGCTGTGCACGTTGACCCCGCTGTATGCGGCGAGGGTCCGATGCTCCGCGCTCGCGCGCATCCGAAGACCGAGCGGTGTGAAGTACACGACGCCGAGCACCACAAGGATGAGAACGATCGCGAGGCCGTCCATGACGAGGTCGAGGGTGTCGCTCGGAAAGCCGCCCGGCAGCCGTACCGGGATGATGGGCACCGGCGGCGGTAAGTAGCGAGCGGTGCTCCCCCAGCGCATCTGCAGAAAGGCATCGAGGACGCTCGCGACGCCAAAGAGCGCCATGACGACACTCCACACGGGCGCACCCTGCAGACGCTCGAGCACGAGAGAGTGGAGCACTCGAGCGAAGACCGCGAGGAGCACGACCATCGCCAGGAGCGCGAGCGGGAAATTCAGCTGCAGTTGCGTAGCGAGGTCGAGGAACACGTAGGCACCGAGCGCCAGGAATTGACCTTGGGCGAAGTTCAGCACTCCGGTCCCTCGGATGACGAGGACGAAGCCGATGGCCTGCAGGCTGTAGATCAGGCCAAGCGTGAGGGAGCTGATCACTAGGACTTCCATGGATCAGCTCCCTCGGGCGCTGGCTACGGTTTCGGGGTCGTGATCGCGATCGGTTCGGATGCGGCTTCCATCTTGCCGTTCAGGTAGTGGAACACGCGCTCGGAATGGATCACGGCGCGATCGGTCGCCGAGATGACCAGATCGCCGGCCGAAGCGGTGTCTGCGTTGCCAATGTTGCCGAGCCCATCGAGAGCCTTCTTCATCGAGGCGCCTGAACACGGGAACCCGCACGCGGCGAGACCCTTCGCGATGAGCGCCCCCGTGGCCCAACCACCCGACACGTAGAGGCCCGTCGGATCTCCGCCGGCGGCCTTCACCGAATCCGTGATGAGCTTGTGCGGCGCCGAGTCTCCCAGGTACTGCAGGTAGCTCGTGGCGTAGTAATTCGGATTGTTCGTCTGCTGGAAGATGGTGATACCCGAGCCAGAGCCATTGCCAACGACCTTGCCCTTGAAGCCGAGCTGCGAGAGCGCCCGCACGAGGGCCGGCGGGATGGTCAGGAACAGCGTTCCGATGACCCAATCCGCGTTCGCGCTCATCACCTTGTTCGCCTGGGGCAGCAAGTCGGTTGGTGCGGGCACGGACAGTGGATCGTTGACGACGAGATCCCAGCCTTCCGCCTTGATCCGGGTCTCGGCTTCGGCCTTGAAGGCCGCTCCGGCCGGTGTGGCTGCGGTGAACAGCGCGATCTTCGGTTTGTCGCCGGCCTTGATCGACGACTTCACGAAGCCGACCTGGACCTCGGCCTCCTGCGCGAAGAACGGGGAGATCGCGTAGTAGTACTGGTACTTCAGCGCCGAGACGCTGGCCGCGGACCCGAGGAACGGGATCTGGTACTGATCGGAGTACTGAACGACCGCGTCTGCGACCGTGCTCACCGTAAAGCCTGAGATCACAGACGGCTTGATCTGCGTCTGGAACTCGGTGAGATTCGTCGTCGCTTTCGCGATGTCCTGACCGGTGTCGTCGCGGGCGACGACGTTGACCGGGTGACCCTTGATGCCACCGTTCTTGTTCAGGTTGTAGAAGTAGCCGCGCAGACCATCCAATCGCGAGACCGGATCGGCCGCCACGCTGCCGGTCAGCCCCGCCTCGTAGCCGACCACGTACGGCTCACCAGGGGTCGCGTTCGCCGCCGCCGTGCCGGTGGCACCCGGCGAGGCCGCCGGGCTGCAAGCGGTGGCAAGTACTGCGATCGCGACCGCGAAAGCCATGGATCTCAGCTTCATCGTCCGCACCTTCCCAACGCGAGGACCAAATTCGGCACAATATATATCTATCGGTTTTGGTATCACAGGGCCTCCCTCACCGCTGTACGGTACGGGCGTCCACTCCAGGGAGCATCTTGGCCGGATCGGTCGTCGTCACAACGTCGACGACAGCCGGAACATCACTCGCGAACGCTTCGGCGAGCGCCTCCGGGAGGTCGGCGGCGCGAGTCACGCGGCGTCCGAAGCAGCCGAACGCTCGCGCGACCGTCGCGTAGTCGACAGCGTCGAAGTCAGCGGAGATGTACCGCCCCGTATACAGGCTGTGCTGCAGCGCCTTGACGTACCCGAGTGCCGCGTTGTCCACGACAACGGCCACGATGGGCGCGCCCTCGCGCTTGGCCGTCTCGAGCTCGGCGACCGCCATCGCGAAGCCATTGTCGCCGCACAGCGCGATGACTGATCGGGCTGGCGCAGCGAGCTTGGCGCCGAGGGCTCCCGGCAGGCCGTAGCCGATCGCGGCGTGCCCGCGGTTTGCGATGTAGGTCCTGCCGCTTCTCGTGATGTCGTAGAGGAGCGCCGACCAATGCGCCGCGAATCCCCCATCGGCCACGACGATGGAGTCATCCGGCGCGCTTCTCCGCAGCTCCTGGAGGAGCCGCGCCATGTGGATCGGCTCCTCGTCCGAGCCGTAGTTGCTCTCCGCTGCCGCGGCCCACTTCGATCGCAGGTCCGTAGCACGTGCGACCCAGGGGGCGATCCGCGCACGGAGCTTCGGCGCGTCCAACGCGGCGAGAAGATCGCGCAGGCCGAGCTGCGCGTCGGCCCACACGCCCACATCGCAGCGATACACCTTACCGAACTCGGTCGGATCGACGTCGATCTGGACCAGCTTGGCCGACTGGGTCAGCAGCGACCAACGCGTCGTCGCGATCTCGCCCAGCTTGCAGCCGACCGTCAGGATCGCGTCGGCCCCCTTGATCAAGTCGTTGCCGGTGCGCGAGTATCTGCCGATAAGTCCCATCGTGGCGCGGTGCCTGTCGTCGAGCGCGCCCTTCCCGCTCATCGTGTAGGTCACCGGCAGGCCAACGGCATCGGCGAACGCTTTGATCTCGGCATAGGCCTCGGAGAGGTGGGCTCCGCCGCCGACGATCATGACCGGACGCTCGGCGTTTGAGAGGATAGCCGCCGCTTCGTTCAGGGCACGCTCGTCCGGCCGCGTGCGGCGCGCACCTACCCGCATCGAGCTCGGGTCGGCGTACAGGTCGGCATCGCCGAAGTCGTGTGTCCCATGCATCACATCTTCCGTGACGTTGACATGCACCGGACCTGGACGTCCGCTCACCGCGATCGTGACAGCCCGACGGACCAGCTCGGGAACCCGTTCGATCCGATCGATGCGGATGCTGGCCTTCGACGTGGGCTTCAGCATCCCGAATTGGTCGGACTCCTGTGTCGCGCCGCGGCCTCCGATCATGCTGTTCACCTCGCCGGTGAGCAGGATGAGCGGGACCGAGGCACCGAATGACTCCGCCGCGCCACTGATGAGGTTCGTCGCGCCGGGACCGAGCGTCGCGTCCGCGATCGCGGGCCGGTTCGCGACCCGCGCATATGCATCGGCAGCGAACGCGCCGTGTTTCTCATCGCGGATGAGGACATGCCGGAGGGCGTCCTGGCGGGCGATCGCGTCGTAGTAGGGCAGCGTCTGGAATCCACCCATGCCAAAGGCGATGTCGATCCCGTGCAGGCGCATGAGCAGGACCACGGCCTCGCCACCCGAAAGCCGTGGCATTAGGCGGCTCCCCGCAGCGCGTGCGCCGCGGATCGCGCGGCCTGGCCGACGCTCCACCCGATGCTGCTGGCACACGCGTTGACCCGCGAGAGCCGGCCATCGGCATAGGTCTCGAGGCCGCTACCGATCTCCGCTGAGAAGCAGTCGACGGTCCCGCCAGGGATCCCGAGCGCGTCGAGTAGTGGAAGCCGGCTCGCGCCCGCGTCATCCTTGCCGAAACCGGCGTCGTTGAAGAACGCCGCGGCGACCGAAGCGCGGACCGCGAGCCCGTTGACGACCCCGCCGTGGGATCCCGTCAGGACGACGGCGCCGACGAGCGTCGCGTCGATGGACGACGCGGAGTCGAGCCCGATGATGCGTGGCTCCGTGTCACGGAACACCACGGGCGCGCGCTCCCTGGGCGACACCGGACGCGGCACGGGGCCGGTCGGGCGCCATCGGGCGAGCAGGACGGTCGCCTCCGCGACGGTCATGCCGGGCCGCGCGCCCGCCGACAGTGCGGATCTATTGCAGCGGGAGATCGAACCGTTCGCGTACGTGTCGCGGCCGTCGCCGATGCGGGCCGACCGATGGTCGACCGCGACCGCGGCCATGTTGTATTCGTCGGCGATACCCAGGCCCCTGACGCCGGCGTCGTTCTTCCCCACTCCAGCGTCGTTGAAGACCGCCGCGTTCGCGCCTGCCGCGAGCGCGAAGAGCACGCCGGTCGTTCCTCCGTGCGACCCGGTGACACAAACGGCGCCCTCCGCCGCCGCGCCGAGGGATGTCGCCGAGTCGGCGACAAGGATCCGCACACCGCGCTCGACGGCGACGACCTCAGCGGGCATCGACCCGCACGACCTCGCGGATCGCCGTGATCACCCCCGTCAGGCTCGGGAGGACCGCCTGCTCGAGCGGAGGGCTGTAGGGGACCGGCGTCGCGGCGCCATTCACGCGTCGGATCGGTGCACGGAGTGCGGCAAAGGTCGCGTCATCCTCCGTCACGACGGCCGCGATCTCGGACGCCATCGAGCACATTGCCGGCGCCTCGTCCACGACCACCAGGCGGCCGGTCTTCCGGACCGAGCTCCGGATCGTGTCGCGATCCAGGGGCACGAGGCTTCGTGGATCGACGACCTCCACCGAGACGCCCGCGCGCTCGAGCTCGACGGCCGCGTCCAGCGCGAGTTGGACCATGTAACCGAAGGCGACGACGGTCACGTCGCTGCCCGCACGCTTGACCGCGGCGGAACCGAGCGGCACGAGGTGATCGGCCGGAACATCCTCCTGGCGGTCTGCGAGGCGCACGCCCTCGAAGCAGAGCACCGGATTGTTGTCGCGGATCGCGGCCTTCAGCAGGCCCTTCGCGTCCGCCGGACCGGATGGCAGGATCACCTTCAACCCGGCGATGTGGGCGAAGATCGAGTACGGGCTCTGCGAGTGCTGAGCCGCGAGCTGCAGCCCGCCGCCGTACAGCGCCCTGATGACGATCGGGAAGTCCCGCTGGCCGCCGAACATGTAGCGGATCTTCGCCGCCTGGTTCACGACCTGATCGAACGCGACGAAGCTGAACGTCACGTTGCCCCAGAGCACCACTGGCCGTAGACCGCAGCCGGCGGCTCCGATCGCCATGCCCGTGATGGCCGTCTCCGAGATCGGTGTCTTGAGCACGCGCTTCGCCCCGAACTCCTGAACGAGCGCAGCGGGCGGCACCGTCCCGAGACAGAAGACCCGCGGGTCGAGCCGCATCTCCTCGGCGAGGGCCTCTTCCAGGGCGGCCGTGAATGTCAGCACGGCGTCATCACTCGGCGAACACGTCGTCGAGGGCTTGCGCGGCGTCCGGGAACGGGCTCGCCTCGGCGAAGGCCACCGCCGCGGCCACGTGCTTCTCGGCCGCGTCATGGATCGCCTCGATGTCCGCGGGCATGAGCTTGCCGCTTTCGGCGACGAAGCGCTCAAGGTGATCGATGGGATCGCGCGTCCGCCACGCTTCGACCTCGGTCGTCGGCCGCTTGTCATTGATCGGCGTCCCGCGCTGCGCGTGCACGCCGACCCTGAACGTCTTGCACTCGAGGATCGCGGGGCCCTGTCCCGCGCGCGCCCGCTCGACCAGCCCTTCGGCAGCCGCGCGAACGGCCAGCACGTCGTTACCGTCCACGATCTGGCCAGGGATGCCGTAGGCCAGCGCGAACGTGGCGACGTCACCCGTCGGGACGTTGCTCGTGGAGGTGTTCTCCGCGGCGTACTGGTTGTTTTCGCACACCCACACGATCGGGAGCTTCCACAGCGCCGAGACATTCAGCGCCTCGTGGAACGCACCCTCACCCGTCGCGCCGTCCCCGAAGAAGCAGACGGTGACGCCGCCATCCCCCGTCAGCGCGCTGGCGAGCGCGGATCCGGCGGCGATGGGCAGTCCTGCGCCGACGATGCCGTTCGCACCGAGCATCCCAATGTCGAAGTCGGCGATGTGCATCGAGCCGCCGCGCCCCCGGCAGTAGCCGTCGGTGCGTCCGAACAGCTCGGCGACCATGCGTCCAAGATCTGCGCCCTTGGCGATGCAGTGTCCGTGTCCGCGATGGTTGCTGACAACGCGATCCGTCTGCCGCAAGATCGAACACACGCCGACAGCGATGGCTTCCTCGCCGATGTACGGATGCATCGTCCCGTAAACCCGTCCGCTGAGGCGCAGCTCCAGCGCGGTCTCCTCGAATCGGCGGATCAGGACCATCTTGTGGAGGAGGTCTTTGAGCAGCTCCGGACGGATATCGGGACTCACGCTCCGTCGGCCGTCCGACCGTCCAGCCGCCGCCTTTCGTGCAAGAAATGCATTATATATCCTGTGGCCGTGACGGATCCCGTCCTTTCAGCCGAGGATCGCCTCGACATCACCGACCTCATCGCACGCCACGCGTGGAGTGTGGACACCGGCGATGTGGAGGGGTGGGTCGACACATTCGCGCCGACAGGCATCTTCGATCTCCCGGGTGGCCGCCGCCACGAAGGTCAGGAACAGCTACGTCGGTACATGCAGCAAGCGGTCAAGGACCGGCCGTTCCCGGGACAGCAGCACCACGCGAGCCAGATCGTAATCGAGGGTACCGGTGCTCGATGCTCGGTTCGGTCGTACCTCATCGCCACGCAACGTCTATCGACCGGAGCCGCGGTCGTTTACGCGCTCGGCTCCTACACCGACAGCTGCGTGAAGCTCGACGGGAGATGGGTCTTCGAGAAGCGCATCTTCCGGCTCTGGTCGGGGGCCGCAGCCGCCGAAGATCGTTAGCGGCGGAGCGGGGAAAGCCGGTGGAGCGCAGACAGCTTGGGAACAGCGACCTTCGGGTCTCGGCTGTCGGTCTTGGCGGCAACACCTTCGGCCGGACCTGCGACGCCGCTCGCACAGCGGCGATCGTCCACCGGGCGCTCCAGCTCGGCGTCAACTTCATTGACACCGCGGACGCGTACTCCGACGGACGGTCGGAGGAGCTCCTCGGTGCGGCGCTCCGCGGACACCGCGACGAGGTCGTGCTTTGCACGAAGACGGGATGGCCCCGACCGGGCGCAGACGCCGGCGGGATGCTCCATCCCAAGCGCATCGCCGCGAGCCTGGAGGCGAGCCTGCGACGACTGGGTACGGATCACATCGACGTCTATTACTTCCACCGCCCGGATCCGTCCACGCCCATCGAGGAGAGCCTCGTCGCCGCGGGGGAGCTGGTGCGCGCCGGAAAGGTCCGCTACGTCGCGTGCTCGAACTATCCGGCGTGGCAGGTGGCCGAGATGACCGCGAAGGCGGGAGCCCGCGGTTTCGACGGCCCCGTCGCATCACAGGTCGGGTTCAATCTGATCGATCGGTCGGCCGAAGCGGAGATGATCCCGGCCTGTGAGCACTTCGGGGAGGCCTTCGCGGCCGAGCGCGGCCGCTCGGTCGGGGAGCTCGCGATCGCGTGGCTCCTGGCCCACCGGGTCGTCGGCTCGGTGATCAGCGGCGCGACGTCGACCGAGCAGGTCGAGGCCAACGTCGCGGCGTCGGACTGGACCATCTCGGCGGAGGATCTGGCGGCGCTTCAGTGAGCCGTCGCGGGCGGCGATGAGCGCTCTCAGGGGTCCGGCGAACCGATCCGCAGCTCCTCGCGGCGACGCGCGTCGATCAGCTCGATGCGGAGATCGCCCGAGGCGTGATACAGGATGCGCGGGACCTGACCAGGCTCATGCGGCCGCTTCGCCAGCCGCGGAAGACCGAGCTCGGTCAGCCGTGCGGACGTCTTCTCCATCTCGTCGGGGGGGACCCAGTAGCCGATGTGGTGGACGTATGGCCCGTCGCGACGGTCCCATAGGGATCCGGGCACACCCTGGATCAGCTCGATGAACGGCGGGCCGGCGATGGAGTACGCGGCCCGGAGATCAACGACCGACGTTCCCTCCGCGGTCTGGATCGGCACACCGGCAGGGTCGTTGGGCAGCTTCCGAAAGCGACCGACGACGTGCGAGAACGTGGAGATCGCGGTGTCGAGATCCTCGACGACGATGCCGATGTGGCCCGCCGGACCTAGTGCCGCGAGCGGCTCGCTCGGTCTCAGCATGGGTTCATCCTACGTAGGATGAACGCCGGAGCCTTTCTCACCAACGCGGCGGCGGTGCACGGCGATCGTCCCGCGATCGTCTTCGCCGATCGCGTGATCACCTACGCAGAGCTCGAGATCGCTTCCGGGCGCGCCGCGGGGGGACTGCTCCATGCCGGCCTCAGGCCCGGTGACCGGATCTTGCTGTGGATGCGCAACCACCCCGAGTTCGTCATCTCACTCTTCGCCGGGCTCCGCGCCGGCCTGACTGTGGTTCCGACGAACGTTCGCCTACACCCTCGCGAAGTGGGCTACATCGCCACGAATTCAGGGGCGGCGGCGATCATCCACGATGCCGAGTTCGAGTCCGCAGCCACGCGTATCTCGGAGGAGAGTGGGAGCCTCCAGCGGTTCCGTTCCGACGCGTTGCCGCAGGGGAGCGCCGCCTTGTCGGACCCCCGCCCGGAGGACCCGGCATGGCTCTTCTACACCTCGGGAACGACCGGCAAGCCCAAGGGCGCCACGCTCACCCACCGCAACCTCGCGGCCATGACCACGGCGTGCCTCGCCGACCTGTGCTCATTTCAACCCGAAGACGTGGTCCTCCACGTTGCCCCGCTCACGCACGGCAGCGGCCTCTACCTGTTGCCCGCCATCGCGCGCGGCGCTTCCAACGTGATCTCGCATCACGCGTCGTTCGATCCGTCGGAGGTCTTCGCGCTCATCGAGCACCATCACGTGTCGTCCATCGCCTTTGTCGTTCCGACCATGATCGTCCGCCTCTCGAACGATCCGGGCGCGAAGTCACACCGCCTGGCCTCGCTTCGGACCGTGATCTACGGCGGTGCTCCCATGTACGTCGAGGACCTGCGCAAGGCCGTCCAGATGTTCGGGCAGATCTTCGTGCAGCTGTATGGACAGGGCGAGACACCGATGACCGGGACGTACATCCGCGCCGCGGACCATCGCTTCGATGGAGCCGAGTGGGAGCGCCGGATGGGTTCGATCGGCATACCGCGAAGCAACGTAGAGATCCGGATCCTCGACGCCAACGATCGCCCGCAGCCTGCCGGCGAGGTCGGTGAGATCGTGGTCCGCGGCGACACCGTGATGCAGGGCTACTGGCGCGATCCGGAGGCTACCCGGATCGCTCTTCGCGATGGCTGGCTGCACACCGGCGACCTTGGATACGTGGACGGCGGCGGGTACGTCTTTCTCGTGGATCGTGCCAAGGACATGATCATCTCGGCAGGCAACAACATCTACGCGCGCGAGGTGGAGGAAGCACTGCTCACCCATCCCGCCGTCGGGGAGGTCGCCGTCGTCGGTGTGCCCGATGCCGACTGGGGTGAGTCGGTCCACGCGGTGGTCGTTCTGCGCGCCGGGCAGGAGGTCGAGCCCCGCGTGCTCATCCAGCATTGCAAAGACCGGATCGCCTCGTACAAGAAGCCTCGCACCGTCGAATTCATCGCTGAGCTCCCCAAGAGCGCCTATGGGAAGGTGCTGAAACGTGAGCTGCGCGAGCGCTATCTCAGGCGAGCCTAGGTCCGATCAATCGCGCACGGGTGGCCAGCGACCGCCGATCTGCTCGGTGATCCGCTGCGCGGCGCCCTTGACCTTGCGGGCCAGTCCCGCCTCATCGTCGCTCGCGAAACGCGGGGTCGGAACGGCAACGCCGACATCTCCGATCACGCGCCCCTGGGCATCAAGGACCGGCGCGGCGATCCCCAGCGCGTGCGGATTCCGTTGTCCAACGGTCTTGGCGTAACCCAGCCGCCTGATCCGCGCGAGGTCGTCGGCCAAGGATGCGCGGCTTTTCGTCGTTCGCCCGCTGTTCTGGATCTTGCGGACGATGGCCGCGCGATCTCGCTCGGGTAGGAATGCGAGGATCGCCAAGCTGCTCGCAGATGGATTCAGCGGCAGCCACGTGTGCAGCGGAATGCTCGTTCGCAGTTCATGCTGGGATTCGACCGACGCGGCGAACAACATCGCCCGTTTCGCGGCGTCGTACACCCCGAGGAAGCTCGTCTCCCCCGTCGTGACGGAGAGCTCCCGGAGGATCGGCCGCACGATCACGTCGAGCGGCGACCGTGCGGTGAATTTCCACGCGAGGCGCATGAATTCAAGGCCAATCTGGTACCGGCCGGTGGGCGAGTCGACCTGAACGAGACCCTGGCTCTCCAGGCTCATCAAGACTCGGTGCACCGTGCTCGGGGAGACCTCCAAGCCACGCGCGATCTCTCGCACCCCGACGGCTGACTCTTCCTGATCCACGATCCATCGCAGCACCATGAACGCCTTGTCGACCGGGTTGCGTTGGGGCTGTTCCAGCGACGGACCCGACCGCTTGCCCGTGCCGGCGCGCCCGCGGCCCTCAGCCTTCCTCACTGACAGGGCCGGAATGGCCGGTCGTGAGGGCGACTCACTGCAGTCGCACGGTCGAATCGATCAACCGCGAGAGGCTACGACTTCCGTCCAACGCACCGACGGACGCGGCGATCGCCTCCGCTCGGTCGCCCGCGGTCTGCGCGAGCTTCGTCTCCAGCTCGGGGCCGGTCAGAGGCCGACCGGCGCTGCCGCGATTCGTCATGATCCGTTCCTCGATGACACGCCCATCCTCGAGCGTGACGTCGACGATCGCGGGAAACTGCTCGGGGAACACCGCGTCACACTCAGGATCTCCGACGACGGTGGTCGCGTCGCAGAGCCGCCGCACCAGCGGATCGTTGAGGGCGTCGTCTGAGAAGTCAGCGAGGGCGATACCGAGACCGCCCCCGCCGATCAGCGCTCGGGCGAACACGAACGGACCGCTGAACTGAGCGTGGTACGGGCTGATCGGCCGACGCTTGAGATCGATCGGCTCACCGATGGCCGCAACGCTCGAGCTGGCGACCCGCAGGGTCGTCGCTGCGACGCGCCCGGGCTCCACGCCACGACGGCGCAGCGCCAGCGCCGCGTCGACGAGCGCGTGCGTGAAATGCGTGCATGGATATGGCTTCACCATGATGGTCGGCGTCAGCCACTCGGTGCCCAGACCTCGCAGCAGCTCCCCCTCGCGCCACCCCGGACCGGCCAGTGCCTCGAAGAACCCGAACTTGCCTTCCAGAGCGGTGGGCGCGCCGGTCAATCCGGCCGCCGCCAGCTCGGCGGCGACGTATCCGCATTGCGCGGCCCAACCGCCTTGGAACTTCTTGATCGATCCACCACTCCTGCTCGACTCGATGAGGCCAGCCCCCATGCTCGCCGCGACCGTGATCGCGTGGGTCAGCCCCTCAGCGTCACGTCCATCGAGCTTGCCGCACGCGATGGCGCTTCCGATGGCGCCGACATAGGAGCTCACGTGGAGGCCGCGAACGATGAAGAGCGACTCGCGGCGGATCGGGTCGTATTGCGCCAGGCCGAGCCGGCAGGCCGTCTCGTACGCCGCGGTGAGCGCCACGATCAGGTCGCGCCCCGATGCGCCGAGGCGCTGCCCTTGCGCGATCGCGGCGGGAACGATCGGCGCGCTCGGATGAAGGATCGATGGCAAGTGGGTGTCGTCGAAGTCGAGTGCATGGGCGTACGTGCCGTTGACGAGCGCGGCCGTGGCTCCCCGTACCTTCGTGGTCTCGCCGAGGATGGATGCCTCTTGCGGCCCGTCCCACGAGAGCGCCACCTTCCGCACGATCCGGCCCGCATCCGACTCCGCGCCGGCGATCATCACCCCGATCGTGTCCAGCAATCGCTCCTCGACGGCGGCGATCACGTGGGGAGGGATATCGGCGTAGTCCAGCTCCGATGCCCAGTGCGCAAGGTCGCCCGCCTTCGTCACAGCTCTATCCCGCGAACGATCGTCGGCGCCGGTCGACTGTGCAATCATCGTACGGTACTGATGTTCTGCCCAAGAGCACAACCCAAATGGGATCGCTGAGTGCGTGCCATCACCGTCGACGCGCCCGGCGGACCCGAAGCGCTCCGTCTCACCGAGCGACCGAAGCCTGACGCCAGGCCGGGGCATGTCGTGCTCAAGGTCGCGGCCGTTGGCGTCTGCGGACAGGATCAAGCGGTCCGCGCGGGCCTGGTCCGCGTCGACCTGCCGATCGTGCCCGGCCACGAGATCGCCGGCGAAGTGGTCGACGCGCCGAAGGGCAGCCGGTTCCGCCAAGGCGAGCGCGTGGCGTCGAAACAATTCGCGACATGCGAATCGTGCGGCCCCTGCCGATCCGGACGCGACGTCGATTGTCAGGACCGCGTCCACGTCTACGGCGGCTACGCGGAATTCGTCGCGGTCGCTGAATCCGCGCTCCTCGCGGTTCCGGAGGGCATCTCCCTGCCGGAAGCCGCGGTCGTCGCCTGCGCGATCGGGACGGCCGTCCAGGCGCTGACCTCGATCGCGCGGCTGGTGCCCGGCGAATTCGTCGCGATCACCGGAGCTGGCGGCGGGCTCGGCGCACACGCGCTTCAGGTGGCCAGGGCACTCGGGGGCCGACCCATCGCCGTCAGCTCGTCCCCCGGCAAGGTCGATCAGCTCAAGCGCCTTGGGGCCGAGTCGGTGATCGATCCCCGGGCCGACACGTTCCAAGAGGCGATGCTCGATGCGACGAACGGCGTGGGACCGCAGGTGGTCCTCGACAACGTGGGCCATCCCGACGTGTTCCGGCCGTGCTTTCGCTCTCTCGGTCATCGCGGGAGATACGTTTTCATGGGCCAGATCAAGCGCGCCCAGATCAACCTGTTCCCGGCGTTCGTCGTGCACAAAGAGGCAGTCCTCACGGGCTCGGCGTCGACGTCACGGCCGTCGTTCGCGGCCGCGATGGAGCTGGTTCGCGCCCGGACCGTACGGCCGATCGTGACCGCCTTCCCGCTCGAGGAGGCGGCGAGGGCGCACGCACTCATGGACGACCGTCAGATCTTCGGGCGGGCCGTGCTCATTCCGTGAACGGCGCCTATGAGACGGGCATCCTGCCCGCCCTGCGCGAGGACTCGCGCGAATTTTGGAAGTACGCCCAGATGCACGAGCTCAGAGTGCAGCGATGCTCCTCGTGTCGGGCATTCCGCTGGCCGCCCGCGCCGGTGTGCTATGTCTGCCGGAGCTTTGCCTCGCACTGGGTCAAGACCTCCGGGGACGGCTCGCTGGTCTCGTGGGTCACGTACCGCCGTCAGTACTTCGTCGAGTTCAAGCCGCCGTATTCGGTGGGGCTCATCGAGCTGACCGAGGGACCCCGCTATCCGAGCCTCCTCGTCGGCGCAGTGCCTGACGGCGGGTGGCGGTCCGGCATGCGCATGCGGGTCACCTTCAGGGCCGTCCAAGACCGGGGTGGCGACCGGATGCTGCTGCCCGTGTTCGAAGCAGCTCGCGCGGCGGTGCCGTGACAACGCGAGCCGCGATCGTTGGAGTCGGAGCGACGCCGTTCGCCCGCGAGAGCGACGAGAGCCCCCTGGCGCTGACGGCGAAGGCGCTGGACGCGGCGATCCGCGATGCCGGACTCGAGCCATCGGCGATCGATGGTCTCGTCGTCAACACCGGAAGCCCACGGGGTGTGGACTACGACATCGTCGCGGAGCTACTGGGACTGCGGGTCAGGTTCTCGTCGCAGGGGTGGGGACACGGACGTTTCGTGGCGACATCGGTCCAGATCGCCGCCCTTGCCATCAACGCGGGCCTGGCCGATGTCGCCGCGGTGGTCTATACGGGCAAGCAATCGATGCTCAAGAGCTTTGGGGGGTACGACTACCCGGAGGCGTTCTCACGTGAAAGCGGAGGACCGCATGGCGAGACACCGCACCAAGGACTCACCGCCCCGGCGAGCGGCGCAGCGCTGGCTCTACGCGCCTATCTGGAGCGTTACCACACGGATCCGGAGCGACTCGCGGACGTTCCATTGGCCTTTCGCGCCCACGCGACCCGAAATCCAGGAGCCATCTACCGGCAACCGTTGACGGCGGCGGACTACCGTGCCTCTCCGATGATCATCGACCCGCTGCGACGTCTTGACTGCGCGCCGGCGACCGATGGTGCGGTGTGCCTGCTCGTCGCCAGCCCGGACCGGGGACCATCGACCGGACGACCGGTCTCGATCCTCGGCATGCAGGGGATCCAGGCGGGCCGCGAGGAGTTCATCTTCGGCCGGCCGGGGTTAGGCGTACAGCAACAGACCCGAGGTCCCTTCCGACCGTCCAGCTGGGACCTCGCCGCCTACGAGCAGGCGGGGATCGACCGAGCCGACATCGCCGCGTTCTATACGTACGACGCGTTCTCGCCGCTGGTGTGGTTCGCGCTCGAGCGGTTCGGCTTCTGCGAGGAGGGTGCCGCGCCGGCGTTCTGCAGCGTGCAGCGGATCGGCCCATCGGGCGATCTGCCGGTCAACACGAATGGCGGGATGTTGTCGGAGGGGCACCTGTGCGGCTTCAGCCATCTCGCCGAGATGGTCCATCAGGTGCGCGGGGAGGCCGGCGAGCGCCAGATCGAAGGCGCGCGCTTGGTCCAATGGGGCTCATGCCTTGGCGATTCGTTGATCTTGGGGAGATGAGAGCGGCGTCAGCGTGATGCCGTGGGAAGGCGACCGTCAGTGGCTGACGCGGCACGATACCGATCCACCAAGAGACGCCGATTCACCTTCCCGGTCGAGGTGTGGGGGATCTCATCCGCGGTGACGAACTCGACGCGGCTCGGGATCTTGAACGTCGCAATTCGCTCGCGGCAGTACGCCAGGAGCTCCGGGACCGTCAGGTTCGCTCCGTCCGCGAGCTGGACGCAGGCGACCGCGATCTCACCTTTCTCCTCGTGGGGTACGCCGAAGACGTATGCCTCGCGAATGGCCGGGTGCGTGACGAGGAAATTTTCCACCTCGGCCGGCGACACGTTGATCCCGCCCGTCTTGATCATCTCGTTCACCCGCCCGACGAAGTGCACGCGCCCATCGTCATCGAAGAACGCGAGATCACCGGGCACATAGGTCCCGTCCCGGAAGTGCTCGGCGGTCCGCTCGGGGTCGTGCCAGTAGCCCGGCGAAAGGTACTTCCCCCGCACCGTGAACTCGCCGATCTGGCCGGTAGGGACCGGCAGCCTCGTGACCGGGTCGACGACGATCACCTCGACGCCTGGCAGCGGTCGCCCGTTTGACGTCATGCGGATCTCAGGCGGTTCGAGCGCGTCGCTGACGCAGCAGTTGCCATAGGTCTCGGTGCCGCCGGTCGCCTGGCAGATCTGGCTTGCTCCCAAATCTTCGATCGCACGACGGATCTCTTCGGGGAGACCGGTGGTGACGCCGGTGCGCAGTGTCGAACGGTCGAACCGCTTCAGATCGGGATGCGTCACCAGCGCGTTGACCATGTTGCTGATCGTGTACACGACGGATATCCGCTCCGCCTCGAAGATCCGCAACGCTTCTCCTGGTTCGAACACCTCTTGGAGCACGATCGTTCCGCCGTGAGACATGATCGCGGGCAACGCATTCGCTGCTCCGAACGACCACGCGAGAGAGACTGCGAGCCACAAGCGCTCCGACGGTCCCATCCGTTGGCGCTCGCCGATCGCGTACGCATTTTCGATGCACTGACCCTGGCGCATCATCACACCCTTCGGCGTGGCGGCACTGCCGGACGTATAGAGGATGAAGGCGAGATCCTGGAAGCTGGCCTCAGCCCGACACCGGGCGAGATCGTCGATGGACCGATCGCCACCTGACGCAAGGAGCTCCTGGTACGTGTACGTACCCGCCTGTCGGGCACCACCGACCGTCACAACGCGCTCGATCGTCGGGAATCTGGCCAACTCGAGACGGGTGCGGTCGGACACGTCCAACTCAGGCGCCAGCTGGCGGAGGTAATCCAAGTACGTGTTCGAGCGGAAGCTGTCCATGAGGACCAGGAGACGCGCCTCGGCGTGTCCCAAGGTGTACTCGATATCCCATGGCCGGTACCAGCTGCTGAGCGGCACCATGGTGGCGCCCAGGTAGAACGCTCCGAACGCGACCTCGAGCCACTCGGGTCTATTCGTCGTGAGCACCGCAACTCGGTCTCCCGGACGCAGCCCGAATGCGTGCAGGCCCTTCGCCGCAGCCCTGGCCCGATCGCGGAATTGCCCGTAGGTCAGCCGCAGGTCGCGAAACACGAGGAACTCGGCGTCGGGCTGACGATCGCTCATCTCGTCAAGAAGGTCGGCGAAATGCCGACTTCGCGGGCGGCGAATCCTTGTCGCTGGCTGAGGAAGTGGCGCGGCGGGCACGGCGACGATCAGGCGACCGTTAGGAGCGCCACTGGCAGAGCGATATCGAACCTGATCTTGCTGGCGCGCCGGCCGGGGCCATGTACCGCCGCCTTCTGGACGATCAGCTCCGGAACGACGGCCCCTCGGACGTAGTCCTTGTCCAGGTACGCGGAGTCCGGCATGAAGAACTGCGTGGTGAGACGTTCCTGACCGCCGACCCGCACCTTCAAGTGGATGTGAGCGGCACGGTAAACCGGGAGGTCCATGGCCGAGAGCAACTCCCCGACCGGATCGAATTGGTGCTGGGGATAGTCGTTGGGGACGACGGTCTTGAGGCTGTAATTGCCTGCCGCATCCGCGACGATCACGCCGCGCAGATGCCAGCCGACATTGTCGTATTGGCCGTCCTCATCAGCTTGCCAGAAGTCGAGCTCTGCTCCGGCGATCCCCTGCCCCGTCACGGCATCGGTCACGCGACCCTCGACGACGCACGACTCCGCCGTCGGGCCGGGCTGGTGCTCGAGAATCGATCCGTCCCGGCGTACCGGCGCGCCGGCCCTGTAGAACGGCCCTTCGACATTGGCGCGGGTGCCGCGGAGGTCGGACCGCGAGGCCTCGAGGCTCGGCACCGAGAGAGCGACATCGAGCATGCTGGGGAAGAAACCAGACGCGCCGAGTCGATTGAAGAAGCGGCCGGCCAGGTGCAGCTCCTCCTCGGTGACCCGGAGATCCCGGACGACCTCCTCGAGCGCGGCGGTCACCCGCGCGTACACGGTCTTCAGACGCTCTTTTTGGAGGGCATCCATTGCCACCTACCTCCACGCCGACGTGCCTGCCACCGGCACGGCACTTTCCGTTGCCGAAACACGTGTCCCGTCCGCCAGAACACCGGGTCCCGCGATGGTAGAGCGTCGACTCGGAGATGACCAGGCTGCTCGCATGCAACGCATGCTGACGCGGACTTCCTTGACCGGTCCGACCGGCTGACCCACTATGCGAGACGCGCGCAGCGATGGCGAGGGACGCACAGTGCGTCAGGTAAGAGACGATGATGCCGATGACGACCACACGACGACTGGTCACCCTCGACAAGGCAGCCGGGGTCGCGACGCTGACCCTGAACCGACCCGAGAAGCTGAATGCCCTTACGCACGGGACCGCCGACAGCACCGACGCGCATCTCATCGAGGCGCTCGATGCGGCGAACGCGGACCCCGAGGTCGGCTGCATCGTGCTGACCGGCGCCGGCCGAGCCTTGTCGGTCGGCGGCGACATGGCCGCCGGCCGTGCACCGCGCTGAACCGCGCTCGACTGGCATCGCTTCCACGAGAGCCGAGATCGAGCGCTTGAGGCGGCGTGGATCGCCCAAACCAGTGAGCGGCACATCAACGGCTACTGCTTCGCGGGAGGCCTGATCCTCGCTGCACATGGCGACATCCTCGCGGCCTCGGTGAACGCACGGTTCGGCATGGTCGAGGCACGGATGTGTGCTACAGGCATCGAGGCGCTTCCCATGAGTAACGACGAGGGATCTGTCAGGCGGCCGCTCGCGAGCCCCTAACGGTCCCGGACGAACCAGGCGACGTCGACGGCCTGAAAGCCCTGCGGACCGTTGACCAGCGGATTGATGTCGAGCGAGAGCGTCCAGTCGGACGACCTGAGAGCCAGGTCGCCCACGGCCACGAGCGTCCGAGCGAGTAGCTCACGATCCCAGGGCTTCTGGCCCCGAAATCCGAGGAAGAGCTGCGGCAGGCGTAGCTCGTCGAGCATCTCGAGCGCGTCAGCGGAGCTGAACGGCGCGATCCGCGCCGACACTTTGCGCAGCAGCTCCACCTGCACGCCACCGAGGCCGAACAGCACCACCGGTCCGAGATCCGAGGCCTGGACCCCAATGAGCGCCTCACCGGAGCCCGTCACGAGCGGTTGAACGATCACGGTCTCCGGCGCACCGTGCGCGCGGGCGATCGAGCGCAGATCCTCACGGACCCGCGGGATGTCGGCACGATCGATGTCGAGGCGCACGGCGCCGAGCTCGGTCCGATGCGGAACATCCGCCAGCTTCACCGCGTACGGACCTGGGAACGGGATCTCGGCACCCGACAGATCATCCGCGGGAAGCACGACATACGGAGCCGTTGGAACGCCACCGGCCCTGAGGATCTCCAGCGCCGTCGCGATCGGCAGGATCGAGCCACCGCTGACGGCGACCGTGGTGATCGTTGGTCTCGGGAGCGGCGGGAGCCGCGGGCCGGACTCCGCTGGCGACGGCCGCGTGACGAACTCGCGCAGGGAGGCGAGTGCCCGCAGCGTAGGACGCACACCGCTGCAGACCGCGATACCGGCGGTGCGGAGCTCCACCGCCCAGTCCGCCACCCGTGACGCATCCGGACTCGCGATGATCATTGGCTTGCGCGAATTCTTCGCCATTGCGACGAACGGCTCGATGATCGGCCGACCGAACGCCTCGTCTTCGTCGTCCAATCCCCACGACAGCAGGACCGCATCGACTTCAGGCCGTGCGACGTAGCGAGAAAGGATCTCGGTGAAGAGGTCGGGACGCGAGAGGATGAACCCTGTCAGGTCAAGCGGATTCGGCGTGTTGACGCCCGGGAGCGCTTCGCGCAGCCACGGTGCGAGGTCCTCGAGCGCCGGAAAGTGCAGCCCCAGGCTTGGCTCCTCGTTCACGTCGCTGATCAGCGCGGCGGCGCCGCCCGATAGCGTGAGGGCTGCGACACCACCGACGGGGGTCCATCGGTCAGCGGGTAGCTGCTCGAACAGGGACGCCCGGTCGAGGAGGTCGTCGATGTCGGCGGCCAGAACGACGCCGGCCTGCTGCAGGGCGAGTTGGTGGTGCGCCGACTCCGAGACGAGGGAACCCGTGTGCGAGACGGCGATCTTGCGCGCGCGATCGCTTCGACCCAGCTTCAACGCGATGACGGGCTTTCCGACGGATCGTGCCCGCGCAACGGCCCGCAGGAACGCGTCCGGGCGACGAAGGGTCTCGATAACGAGGCAGATCACGCGTGTGGCCTGGTCATCGATCAGGAATTCCACGTAATCGACCATGTCGGTGACGGCTTCGTTCCCCGTCGAAATGAGGAAGCTGTACCCGAGACCACGCTCGGCGGCCGCGGAGAAGAGCGCGCGGAAGAACGCGCCGCTATGGGAAACGAGACCGATGCCACCGCCGCGGACGGGCGATACGGGGCTCTGGGATACCCGCACGCCGACGCGCGCGTTAATGAACCCGGTGCAGTTCGGTCCGACGATGGGCATTCTCGCCGCACGAGCGCGCGCCGCGAGCGTCGTCTGAAGCTCCAGGCCATGCGCCCCGGCTTCGGCGAAGCCTGCTGCCGGAACGACGACGCCGCCGGCCCCCGTTGCCGCGGCGTCCTCGATCACGCCCAAGACCAGGTCGGCATTCACGAGCGACAGGACCGCATCGACGGGCTCTCCGATGGCCAGTAGGTCAGGGTAGGTTCGCTGCCCGTAGGCCTCCGCTCGGTTCGGATTGACCAGGAACAGCCGGACATCCGCATCCTTCAGTCCCTCGAACGCATTGTTGGATCGCGACTGTCGTTCGCTCGCGCCAACGATCGCGACGGAGCGCGGTGAAAGCAGGCGCGTTAGGCGATCGCGGTCGGCAGTCACGTGGTCAGTGTTCATGAGGCCCGGCGCGACGTACGCGACGAATCAGCCCAACACGCGAACGACCGTTCGCCGGCCATGAGGTCTCAGGGGACCAGGTCCGCATGGAGAGGCCCACGGTCTCACCGGCCTTGTCCGCGACCAGCGCGCGAAATTCAGAAGGGGCCGCGATCACTTTATATAGAATCCTTTCCTGGGCTGCGACCGGAATGGTAGGCGGTCAGCCAGCGCTGACCTTCAGGTGAGGCGCGTGACCCGGTCGCCTAGCTCGTGGTCTTCGCGAGCTCCGCTTTCAGCGACGCGACGGCGGCCTCGCGTTCGGCGAGCGTCGCGCGCGCTTTTTCCACGACCTGGGCGGGCGCCCGCTTCGCGAAGTCCGAGCCGAGCAGCGTGCGCGAGTGCTCGAGCAGCTTCAGCGCCTCCTCCAGCTCCTTCTCCAGGCGGGCGCGATCGCCCGCGGTGTCGCGCGGCACGTCGACGCGCAACTCGACCGCGCGCACGAGCGTCGGCGCCGTCGGGCCACCGCCGAACGTGACGTCGGCCGTCGCGAGGCTCGCGATGATGTCGGCGAAGGGTCGAAGCGGCTCGGCGTCACCGCCGAGCGCGACCTGCACCCTCGCGCGCGGCTCGACCCCGGCCTCCTGGCGCAGCTCGCGGATCCGGCGGATGACCTCGACCGCGAGGCCGAAGCGGTCCTCGAGCGCCTGGTCGCGCGGCCC
>WNFI01707113.1_pt1 | contig 37436 bp, 34 predicted proteins | sample 5400471 | NCBI WGS metagenome assembly WNFI01 (sample SAMN13153348, study PRJNA577476) | soil metagenome | isolation source: 100 cm saprolite on Douglas fir-dominated hillslope | place: USA:California | collected 2013-09-17 | reverse complement strand
CATCGAGACGATGTCCGAGTACAGCGCGATGGCCTCGGTCGCGACGCAAAAGTCCGCCTCGCCGGCCAGCACCTGCTCGCAGATCTGCGTCGGGTTGCCCTGGTGAATGACCAGCTTCACCTTCGGATAGCGCCGCTTGAACGCCGTCACGGCGTTGGGCAGGGCGTAGCGAGCCTGAGTGTGGGTGGCGGCGATCGTCAGCGTGCCGAGCTTCTCGTTGGCGAACTCTTCGCCGGCGCGGCGCAGGTTCTGCGCCTCCGACAGGATGCGCTCGGCAATGGCCACGACCGCCTTCCCCGGCTCGGTGACCGCGACCAGCCGCTTGCCGTGGCGCACGAACACCTGAACGCCCAGCTCGTCTTCCAGGGCCTTGATTTGCTTGGAGACCCCCGGCTGCGAGGTATGCAGCGTCTCGGCCGCCTCCGAAACATTCAGGCCGCGGCGGGCGACTTCCGTCAGGCAGCGCAGTTGCTGGAGCTTCATATGCTATATAAGCATAACATCTTAACACATTAGTCTTTTGAAAGAATAAGCCGGGCTCTTAGCATCGCGGCATGGAGCCTGGATTTCTTGCGCTCGCGCTGATCACGCTGCTTGCCGCGTTCGTGAACGGCGCGCTCGGCTACGGTTTTTCTTCCCTCACGGTGCCGGTGGCGCTGCTGTTCTTCACCAACCGCGTGCTCAACCCGGCGCTGGTGCTGATCGAAGTCTTCATCAACATCTACGTTCTGTTTATCAACCGCGCGAGCGTTCCGGCCGTATGGAAGAGGGTCTACCCGATCCTGATCGGCCTGCTGCCCGGAGTCGCCGCCGGCAGCTATCTGATCGCCTCGATCCAACCCGGCTGGCTGAAATTCGCCACCTACGCTTTTCTGCTTCCCCTCATCCTCGTGCAGGCCGGGGGGATTCGCAGGCCGATCCGCTCGGAAAAGCTGCTCGGCGTTCCCTTTGGAACCGGGTTGGGGTTCCTTTACTCGGTCACCACCATCTCGGGGCCGCCTCTGGCGGTGCTGTTCAATAACCAGGGCCTCGTCAAAAAAGACTTTCGCGCCGGGCTGGCGTTGATCCGCGTGGCCGAATCGGTCCTCACGGCGATCGCCTATTACCACCTCGGGCTGTACGCGGTGGAAAGCCAGAACATTTTCTGGGCCATCGTGCCGAGCGTCCTCGTCGGCATTCCGCTCGGCGCTTACGTCATTCGCAAGCTGGATGCCGAGACGTTCCGCCGCGTGTGCATGAGCTTCGACGTCTGGGTGGTGGGCTTCGGCCTGTCGCGGGTACTGATCGACCTGAAAGTGATGCAGGGCTCGCTCGCCTACAGCGTCATGGCGGCCGCGGTCCTGCTCGACCTCTATCTCCTGCTGAATTACTTCAAATGTATCTCTACGACGAGATCGATTCGCGCATCGTAGACGAGCGCGTGAAGCAGTTCCGCGACCAGACGCGGCGCTTCCTCGCCGGCAAGCTGAGCGAGGATGATTTCCGCGCGCTGCGGCTGCGCAACGGCCTGTACATCCAGCGCTACGCGCCGATGCTGCGCATCGCGATTCCCTACGGGCTGCTTTCGACGCGGCAGCTGAGAAAGCTCGCCGACATTTCGCGCAAGTACGACCGCGCCTATGGCCACTTCTCGACGCGGCAGAACCTGCAACTCAACTGGCCGCGGCTCGAGCAGGTCCCCGACATCCTGGCCGAGCTGGCGAGCGTGCAGATGCACGCCATCCAGACCTCCGGCAACTGCATCCGCAACATCACCACCGACCATTTCGCGGGCGTGGCGCACGACGAGATCGTCGACTCTTTCGTCTGGTGCGAAATCATCCGGCAGTGGTCGACGTTCAACCCCGAGTTCAGCTACCTGCCGCGCAAGTTCAAGGTCGCCGTGAACGGGTCCGTGTCCGACCGGGCCGCGGTAGCGGTGCACGCGCTACGGGCGGCGCGACAACCTCAACAAGGCGCGCGTCAAGATCCTGGTGAAGGAGCGCGGCCCCGACAAGTTCCGCGAGGAGATCGAGGCCGAGTGGGCGCACCTGAAGGACGGGCCGGCGACATTGATCCCTGAGGAGATCGCGCGCGTCCAGGCACGGTTCACGCGGCCGGCGTATGAGAAATTCGAAAAATTGGGGTCAGACCCCAACCAAGATAAATCGGGGTCTGACCCAAATTTTTCAGCTGCCTTTGCCGCGTGGGTAAAGCGCAACGTCCATCCGCACAAGGTCCCCGGCTACGCGGCGGTCACGCTGTCGCTGAAGAAAACCGGCGTGCCGCCGGGCGACGTGACCGCCGACCAGATGGATGCCATCGCCGGCCTCGCCGACCGCTACTCGTTCGGCGAGCTGCGTGTCTCGCACGAGCAGAACCTGATCCTCGCCGACGTGCGCTCGCGCGATCTGGCGGCGCTGTGGCGCGAAGCGCGCGCGCTCGGCCTGGCGACGCCGAACGTCGGCCTGCTCACCAACATCATCTGCTGCCCGGGCGGCGATTTCTGCGCCCTCGCCAATGCCAAGTCGATCCCGGTCGCGCAGGCGATCCAGGAGAGATTCGATGACCTCGATTACCTGCATGAGATCGGCGAGCTCGATCTGAACATCTCGGGCTGCATGAATGCCTGCGGCCACCACCACGTCGGGCACGTCGGCATCCTGGGCGTCGATAAGAACGGCGAGGAGTGGTACCAGGTCGAGATCGGCGGGAACCAGGCTCCGGGTGCTCTGGGGAAAGTCATCGGGCCGGCGTTCGCCCGTGCCGACATCCCCGACGTCATCGAGCACCTCATCGGCACCTATCTGGAGCACCGCGACAGCGAAGCCGAGCGCTTCGTCGACGTAGTGCAGCGCATCGGCATCGAACCTTTCAAGGAACGCGTTTATGGCAACGCTCATCAAAGGGCGTCGGATCGCAACCGAGAGCGCGTCCTCGCCTGAACAGGGCGAGGTCTTGACCCTCGAGCCGACCGACGATCCGGCATCGGTCGCGGACCGGCTCGAGCGCGTCGCGCGCGTCGAAGTGAACTTCCCCAAGTTCGGCGACGGCCGGGGGTTTTCGATCGCGCGGCTGCTGCGCGAGCGCTATGGCTATAAGGGCGAGCTGCGCGCGGTGGGCCAGGTCGGGCGCGACCACCTTTACTACCTGGAGAGCTGCGGCTTCGACGCGTTCCTGCTGCGCGACGGCGAGGACCCCGAAGAGGCGCTCGCCGCGTTCAACGACTTCAGCGAGTCCTACCAGGCGTCGGTCGCGCGGCCCATACCGCTGTTCCGCAGGCGAGCGAAGTGAAAAGCAGTCTTTTGCAAAAGAACCTTCTAGGGATTGCTGCGGAATTCTCGCCCGCTGCCCTCGCCAGCAGCCTCTCGGCCGAGGACATGGTGATCACCGATGCCATCGCGCGGGCGCGGCTGCCGATCTCGGTTTTCGTGCTCGATACCGGGCGCCTGCATGCGGACACGTTGGGGTTGATTGAAAAAATTCGTACGCATTACGACCTGAAAATAGAGATCTTTCAGCCGAATCGTTCCACTGTGGAAGAGTACGTGCGTACGCACGGCAGAGATGCCTTCTACCAGTCGATCGATCTGCGCAAGCGCTGCTGCGAGATGCGCAAGGTCGAGCCGCTCAAGCGCGCGCTCGCGGGCAGGCGCGCCTGGATCACCGGGCAGCGCCGCGAGCAGGCCGCGACGCGCGTGCAGCTCGCCGAGCGCGAGTTCGACGCCGCGCACGGCCTCGAGAAGTTCAATCCGCTGGCGGCATGGAGCGAAGCCGAGGTGTGGGAATACGTGCACGCGCACCGCGTTCCCTACAACCCGCTCTACGACCAGGGCTACCGCTCGATCGGCTGCGCGCCCTGCACTCGTCCGGTCGTCGCGGGCGAGGACGCGCGCGCGGGACGCTGGTGGTGGGAAATCGTCGGGCATCGCGAATGCGGCATTCACCCCCAAAACAGGGACAGACCACGTTTTTCTGGTGTCAAGAGCGTTGCATGACCGTTGTCGCCGAAAAAACGTGGTCTGTCCCTGTTTTTCGCGATCACCTCGATTGGCTCGAGTCCGAGGCGATCTACATCCTGCGCGAGGTCGCGGGCCAGTGCCAGAACCCGGTGCTGTTCTTCTCCGGCGGCAAGGATTCGATCTGCCTGCTGCGCCTGGCCGAGAAGGCGTTCCGGCCCGGCCGCTTTCCGTTCCCGCTGCTGCACATCGACACCGGGCATAACTTCCCGGAAGTGATCGAGTTCCGCGACCGGCGCGCGGCCGAACTCGGCGAGCGCCTGATCGTGCGCTCGGTGGAGGAGTCCATCCGTCGAGGGAGTGTCAGGCTTCGTTCAAAAGAGGAAAGTCGTAATGCGGCGCAGTCGGTGACGCTGCTCGAGGCGATCGCCGAGTTCGGCTTCGACGCCGCGATCGGCGGCGCGCGGCGCGACGAGGAAAAGGCGCGCGCCAAGGAGCGCGTGTTCTCGCTGCGCGACGAATTCGGCCAGTGGAACCCGCGCAACCAGCGGCCCGAGCTCTGGAGCCTGTACAACGCGCGCGTTCATCCGGGTGAGCACGTGCGCGTGTTCCCGATCAGCAACTGGACCGAGCTCGACGTCTGGCAGTACATCGAGCGCGAGCGCCTGGACGTGCCCTCGATCTACTACGCGCATCGCCGCCCGGTCGTGCGCCGTCGCGGCCTCCTCGTGCCGGTCACGCCGATCACCCCGCCGCGTGCGGGAGAGACGGTGGAAGAGATCTCGGTGCGCTTTCGTACCGTCGGCGATATCAGCTGTACTTGCCCGGTCGAATCCGATGCTTTCGACACCGGGAAGGTCATCGAGGAAACAATGGTCGCCCGGCTGACCGAGCGCGGCGCGACGCGGATGGACGACCAGACCTCGGAAGCCTCCATGGAGAGAAGGAAGAAGGAGGGGTACTTCTAAATGAGAAAAATAGTGAACACCGAAAATCGGGGTCAGAGCCCGATTTCCCTCAAATCGCCTTACGGCGATTCAAGATCGCCTTACGGCCATTCATCGAGACGCGTTGCCTGCGGCAATTCCGGTGCATGGAAATCGGGCTCTGACCCCGATTTTCGAAACTAGATGCAACCGCTTCGTTTTGCGACCGCGGGCAGCGTCGACGACGGCAAGAGCACGCTCATCGGGCGCCTGCTGTACGACTCGCGCGCGATCCAGGAGGACCAGCTCGCCGCCGTGGAGCGGGCGTCGCTGCGACGCGGGGCGGCGGAGCTCGACCTGTCGCTCCTCACCGACGGCCTGGAGGCCGAGCGCGAGCAGGGCATCACCATCGATGTGGCGTACCGCTACTTCGCGACGCCGCAGCGCAAATTCATCATCGCCGATTCCCCGGGGCACGAGCAGTACACGCGCAACATGGCCACCGGCGCGAGCAATGCCGATGCGCTGCTCCTGCTCGCCGACGTGACGAAAGGGCTGCTCGAGCAGACCAGAAAACATCTGCACATCGCGCGGCTGCTCGGCATCCGCCAGGCGGTGCTGTTCGTCAACAAGATGGACCTGGTCGGCTACGCGCGGTCTACCTTTGAAGCGGTGCTTTCGAAAGTCGAGGCCTTTGCCGCGCCGCTCGGCTTCGACACGCTGGCTGCGATCCCGGGCTCGGCGCTGCTCGGCGACATGGTGGTCGAGCGCGGCGAGGCGCTCCCCTGGTACACCGGCCCCACGCTCCTCGAGCGGCTCGAAACTCTCGAAGCCAGCTCGGATCGCGCCGCGGCGGGGCCGCTGCGCTTTCCAGTACAGTTGGTCTCGCGCCCGCGGGCCGGCTCGCCGCGCGGCTACATGGGGCGCCTCGAGTCAGGCCACCTGCTGGCGGGAGCCGAGATCCTCGTGCTGCCGGGCGGCCGCCGCACGCGCGTGCGCCAGATCCTCAACCATGGCGCCGAGCGCGAGATCGCCGTGGCGGGAGATTCCGTCACCCTCGTGCTCGCCGACGACGTCGATCTCGCGCGCGGCGACCTGATCGCCGATCCGGCGAATCCGCCGCGCGAAGCGCGCTCGCTCGGGGTGACCCTGGTCTGGCTCGGCGACGAGCCGCTGCGGCCCGGCGGACGCTATCTGGTGCAGCAGGCCGCGCGCCGCACGCCGGCCAGGGTCGAGCCCGACGGCGTAGTACGGCTCAACGACATCGCCCGCGCCCGGCTGTCGCTGCATGCGCCGCTGTTCGTCGATGCTTACGAAGAAGTTCGAGCGACCGGCTGCTTCATCCTGATCGATGAGGCGACGAATCACACCGTCGCCGCCGGGCTGGTGCAATGAGCGGAACTGTCTATCTCGTCGGCGCCGGGCCGGGTGCACCCGACCTCCTCACCGTGCGCGCGGCCCGGCTGCTCGGCGAGGCGGATATCGTGTTCCATGATGCTCTGGTTCCCGAGGGGATTCTCTCTCTCGTCAAAGGAGAAAAAGTCGCCGTCGGCAAGCGCTGCGGCCGCCACTCCACCGCGCAGCGCTTCATCAACAAGCGGCTCGCCGATGCGGCGCGCTGCCACCGCGTGGTGGTGCGGCTCAAGGGCGGCGACCCGATGCTCTTCGGCCGCGCCCATGAAGAGATTCGCTTTTTGATCGAGAATCGAATCCCGGTGGAAATTGTCCCAGGCGTCACGGCCGCGCTCGCCGCCAGCGCGGAAGCGAGGGTTTCACTTACGCGCCGCGGGGTGTCGCGCAGCGTGGTCTTCGCGACCCCGCGCGTTGGCGAAGGCGAGGCGCCTTCAGCGTGGGTCGATGCGGTGCGCGCGGCGGACACCGCGGTGCTCTACATGGCCGCCACGGATGCCGCAGCCATCAGGAATGAATTGCTCGCTCGCGGAATGCGGCGGAACATGCCGGTTGCCATCGCCGAAAACGTTTCGTCTCCGCAGCAGAAGTTTTTCGCTGGAAAGCTCGGCGAGCTGGCGGAGCTGGCCGCACGCTGCACCGGCGGGCCTGCTTTGCTCCTGATCGGAGAGGTCTTTCTTCAGGTGCCGGAAAACATCGACGTGCTGGACCTGATCGCGCGCACCGCGAGCCACAGGGCATAGCAGCCGAGAGCCACGAAGCAGGCGAGCGACCACTCGGCGATCGACAGGCCGACGAAGGTCCAGTCCACCGCGGCGCACTCGCCGCTGCCCGCGAAGAGCTTCTTCAGCGCCTGCGCCAGCGGGAAGTTCTCCAGCATGAAGAACAGGTCCGGCCCGCACTGCGGCACCTTGTCGGGCGGCAGGTGCTGCAGCCACACCTGGCGCGACGCCGTCGCCGCGCCGCCGGCGGCGAACAAGAAAGCCAGGGTCGAGTATGCAGCGCGCCAGCGGGAATGCAACGCGGCGATCAGAAAAATCCCTCCAGTGGCATAAAAGAACCCGCGCTGCACCAGGCATAGCGGACAAGGCTCCAGCCCGCGCGCGTACTGCAGGTAATAGCCGAAGCCCAGCAGCAGCGCGCACGCGAGCGCACCGAGGAAATCAGGGACAGACCACGTTTTTCTCGTCATTTCTCTAGCCTTGCTGCCAGCACGCGCCCAGCCGCCTCGCCGAAGCCGATCGTCGCATGGCCCTCGCGCGCGCAGCGGGCGCGCTCGATCACCTCGTCGCCGTCCTCGATGAAAGTCCGCGCTTCGCCGCCCGGCAGTTCCAGCGGCGCCTTGCCGCCCTGGGTGAGCTCGAGCAGCGAGCCGGCCGAGTCCGGCGCCGGGCCGGAGATGGTTCCCGAGCCGACCAGGTCGCCCGGCTGCAGGTTGCAGCCGTTCGAGCTGTGGTGGGCGATGAGCTGCGCCGGCGTCCAGTAGCAGGTGTTGTAGTTGCCGCGCGAGAGCCGTACCGGCGCATCGCTCCCGGGGGTGCGCAGATACATCTCGACCTCGATCGAGAAGCCGCCTGCGCGCGAGTCGGCTTCATCGAAGAGGTAGGGCAGGGGCTGCGGATCCCCGGCCGGGCGCGCAAAGGCGGGGCAACGAAAAGGCGCGAGCGCCTCGAGAGTCACCACCCAGGGCGAGATCGTGGTGCCGAAGCTCTTGGCGAGGAACGGGCCGAGCGGCTGGTATTCCCAGGCCTGGATATCGCGCGCCGACCAGTCGTTGAGGAGCACGACGCCGAAGACATGGTCGAGGGCCTTTTGCAGCGGGATGCGTTTCCCCAGCGGATTTCCCGGGCCGACGACGAAGGCGAGCTCGGCCTCGTAGTCGAGGCGCCTGCTCGGGCCGAACGAAGGGCTGGCCTGGTCCGGAGATTTTGTCTGGCCGCTGGGGCGTATCACGGGAGTGCCCGAGACCACCACCGACGAGGCGCGGCCGTGGTAGCCGATCGGCAGCCACTTGTAGTTCGGCAGCAGCGGGTTGTCGGGGCGGAACAGCCTGCCGACGTTGGTGGCGTGGAACACCGAGGTGTAGAAGTCGGTGTAATCGCCGACCGTCACCGGCAGGAACAGCTCGGCGCGCTTGATCGGCACCAGGTGTTTTTCAAAACGTTTCTTTTCCTTTACCAATGCTCTGGAGATTTCCTTGCGCAGGCGTTTCCACGCCGGCCTGCCCATCGCGGCAAGGCCGTTCAGCGTCGGCCCGCTCTTCACGCCGAGCGCGGCGAGGTCGAAGATCTGGTCGCCGATGGCGACGCCGGCGCGCGGCTTCTCCTTCGAATTTTTCCGCCTGAAGATGCCGAACGGCAGGTTCTGGACCGGGAAGTCGCAGCCCGGCGCGTTCGCTGACTCGACCCAGCTTTTCAAATCGGGATCGTGCGTCTCGTCCAAAAAAACAGGGACAGACCCCATTTTTCTCATTTGGGTTTCGAATAAATGGGGTCTGTCCCTGTTTTCTTGAAGCCATCCCAGACTTTGTCGTAGTCCTTCTGCAGCTCGGGCGCGCTCAGCGCGAGCCTGGTGGGCCGCCACACCCAGCGCGACTCCCACATGAAGGCGAGGGTGTTCTCGATCTTCTGCGGCTTGAGCTCGGCCGCCGAGGCCTTGTCGAAGGTCGCGCGGTCGGGCCCGTGCGCCGCCATGCAGTTGTGGATCGAGACGCCGCCGGGCAGAAAGCCGCTCGCCTTCGCGTCGTAGACGCCGTGCACCAGGCCCATCAGCTCGCTCATCACGTTCCTGTGGAACCACGGCGGGCGGAAAGTGTGCTCGGCCACCTGCCAGCGCGGCGGGAAGATGACGAAGTCGCAGTTCGCCACCCCGGGCTGCCCGGAGGGCGAGGTCAGGACGGTGAAGATCGACGGGTCGGCGTGGTCGAAGCTCACCGTGTTGATCGTCATGAAGCGCGCGAGATCGTACTTGTACGGCGCGTAGCGGCCGTGCCACGCCACCACGTCGAGAGGCGAGCGGCTCCACTCGGCGGCCCACAGCCCGCCCATAAACTTGTTGATCACCTCGCATTTCGCGTGCTGGTCCTCGAACGCCGCCACCGGCGCGAGGAAGTCGCGCGCCTGCGCGAGGCCTTGCGCGCCGATCAGCCCCAGCTCGGGCAGGCGGAACGGCGCGCCGTAGTTCTCGCAGAGATAACCGCGCGCCTGCTTTTCGAGCAGCTCGACCTTGAACTTGATGCCGCGCGGAACCACGCCGATCTCGCCCGGCGCGACGCAGAGCCTGCCCAACTCGGTGAAGATCAGGATTTCACCGAGCTGCGGGACGAACATCAGCTCGCCGTCGGAGTCGACGAAGCAGCGAGCGCTCATCGAGCGGTTGGCGCGGTAGATGTGCACCGCCACGCCGGCCTGCGCGGCCGGCTCGCCGCTGCCGGCGAGAGTTATCAATTCGTCCAGGAAATCGGCCGGCGTGTTGGGAATCGGCAACGGATTCCAGCGCAGCCGGTTGGGCGGCGTCTCGACTTCGTCGAACGGCCCCGAGCGGATCGCCCGGTCGTCGACGCGCCGGAACGGTGCGTGCATCGCCGAAGGACGCAGCCTGTAGAGCCAGGTCGAGAGATTCTCGGCCCGCGGCGCGGTGAACGCGGTGCCTGAAATCACCTCGGCATACAAGCCCTTGGGCGGCCGCTGAGGCGCGTTCTGCCCGACCGGCAGGGCGCCGGGCACCGCCTCGGTGCCATGAACGTTGCCGAAGCCGCTCTGGTACTCGAGAACCGGTCGGGCGGCGTTTTGCGGCGCGCTGCGTGCGGTGATGATCATATATAGCAATGAAGGGGAGATTCATGGGTCGCAAGCTCAAGCTGGGTTTTGTATTGTCCGCCTTCGCCATATCGGGCTTCGCCGTCGCGCAAACCGCAACGCCGCCAGCCAAGCCGGCTGCGCCGGCCGGTGCCGCGCAAGCACCGGCGCCCGCCGCGGGAGGTGCTGCGACCGGCGCGCAAGCAGGCGCCGCGGTGGCCGGAACTGCAGGCGGAATAAGCGTTGGCACCGGGATCGCGATAGCCGTTGGCGTCGCTGCGGTCGCCGCTGCAGCGTCGGGCGGCAGCTCGTCCACGACCACGCACAACCCCTGATTCAGCCTTTCCGCGACGGGTAGACGCAGGCGGCGGAGCGCAGGCCGCGCTTCACCATGTCGCCGGCGATGTACTCGCAGGTCGTCTTCGCCGATGCAGGCGGCCCCACAATCGCCATGCGCAGCCCCGGGGCGAACACCCGGTGGTGCGGCAGCGGCGCGCCGTCGTAGAGGGCGAGCTCCAAGCCTTCCAGCCGGCGCTCGCAGCGCGCGAGGACGATCTGGCACTGCTTGCACCGATCCTTCACCGGCCCGAGAAAGCGCTCGTTCGCCGTGCCGCAGGCCTGGCGCTCCTGGGTCGAATCCTGCACCGCGGTATAGGTCAATCCCTCCGGCGAGCTCAACTGCACCACCGGGTAGTAGAGCTGGCTGACCACGTGCAGGTGCGCGAGCCACGACCCGATGCCGATCAGTACGAGCGCGATGATCGCCTGTCTCATCAGTAAATCCCCGGTATCAGCCTCGCGGTACGGCGCCGATATTCCGCGTACTCCGGAAACGCCGCGGCCAGCACCTTTTCCTCCTCGCGCATGCGCCAGAGCTGCACGCCGAACTGCAGGGCCACCAGCGCGAACGCCTCCGAGATGCGATATAGCAGGAGTACCCCGAGGGTGGCAATCGCCTCGCCGAGGTACAGCGGATGGCGGATGCGCGCGTAGAGGCCCCCGGTCACCAGCCGGCGCGCCTCGGGCAGGATGGAAAGCGAGCGCCCGAGCTGCATGAGGGTCACCGCGCACAGGAAATGGCCGGCGAGCAGCAGGCCGAGCGCCGTGCTGTCCCATGCCGGATCCGGCTCGGCGCGCGGCAGAAGCAGGAGCGCGTAGAGCAGGAGGAAGCCGGCGAGCGCGGCGAAGCGCGGCGCCCAGCCGTCGGCCTTGCGCACCGGCCTGCGCCGCGCGATCGTCATTACCGCGATCAGGGCGAGAAACAGCATCGTCGCCACGTGCGCGGTGATATGCAGCCAGCCCTGCGCGCTGTCGAGGGCCTGCCATTCCCGCACCAGGAAATACGCAGCGAAGGCCGTGAGCGGCAGCCGCATGACCGCGTCGTAAAAAATCGGGGACAGACCCCATTTATTTTCTAGAAGCATGGCGTCCACGCCTGCGGGACATCCCAGACGACATCGCCGCCGCGGACTTCGACGTTCGCGACGATGTGCGCCTGCCGGCCGGCGTCGTCGATGCGCACGCCGACGCGGTCCGCGGCGAGCGCCACCACCACGCCGCGGATCCAGTCGCGGCCGCCGATCCCCACCTGCATCTCGCGGCATACCTTCTGGCCTTCTTTCGCCACGGCGACGCGCGCTTCCTGCTCGAACTTCGCGCGCGCCTGCATCATCGGCGTAGGCGGCCCGGTGGCGATGTCGCGCTCCCACGGACCCGCGTACACGTCGCCGGTGGCGTAGCGGTAGACGCCGAAGCCGTGGCGCCGGTCGTCGAGGAAGCTTCCTTCGTAGCTCTCATTCTGCCAAGGCCCCCGTCCCCAGGTGTACGCGCCGACGCCTTCCTTGCGGTCCTCGACGAACTCGCCCTCGTAGCGATCGCCGCTCGGCCAGGTCTTGGAGCCCGCTGACGCACGGCCCGGCGTAACTCCCGCGCAGCTCGGGATCGATCACGCCGCACTCTAGACCTTGCGCGCTCGAAACGAACAGCAGAAAAACAGGGACAGACCACGTTTTTCTCACGGCAGCTCCCACGCGAGCCCCACCGTGCCCGGTCCCACGGCGAGCGCCGGCCGGTTCTTCTCGCGCCGCGACTCGCGCCGCGCTTCCCACGCCAGGCTGCCGAGCGCGTAGCCGATCACCGAGCCGGCCACGGTGTCGGAGAGCCAGTGCTCGCGGCTGCCGACGCGCGCGGCGTTGGTGATCGCCGCGACGCCGTAGAGCCAGGGCATGTCGAACTCCTTCGCATAGGGCGTCACCGCCGCCCACATGAGCGCAGTATGCCGCGACGGGAAGGACTTGAAGCGGTCCTCCGAGCTCCCGCCGTTGAATTCCGCCTTCCCCAGCCCGGCAGTCGGCCGTGCCCGCCCGACGGCGTACTTGAGCCCCTCGACGCCGACGAACGCGAGCGCGCCCGCCTCGAGCGCGGCGATGCCGGCATCCGCGAGACGCGGCCGCGACTCGTCGAACGCGAACAGGCCCGAGAAGCCGAGCGCGACGACCGGCAGGGCGTTGCCCAGGCGCACGCCGTCCCTCACCACGCGCGAATCCTTGTGCCGCTCAGCGAAGCGGAAGGCGCGGTTATCGAGTACCGCCGAGGCGAGGACGATACCGGTGCCCAGCGCCGCGGTCTTAACCCAGTCGATGTTCCCGGCGGCGCGCCCCGCGCCGAAGAAGTCGTCCGCCACCAGGTCGGGCCAGATGCGGTCGCGCCCGGTGCCCAGGGACGGCAGGTCGTAGTCGTCGTCGCGGTCTCCGAAGCGCACGAGGCCGTCGCGCTCGTGCATCTGCACGGTCGGCCGCTCGAGGATGCTGTAGAGATCGCCCGGCGAAACGACCATTTGCCCGACGTCGCGCGTCCACGGCGCGAGCGAGAGCACGCCGGCGGCCTGTGTGTCGCGCGTGAGCAGCGGCTCGAGCGGCATGATCATGAACAGGCCCTTGTCGTGATACGGCTTCGAAGGCGAGCCGGGCGAGGTGATGTCGTTGCCGTTGGTCAGCGTGTACCAGGCGCCCACTTCCCAGCCCGAGGCGAAGCGCCGCTTCATCTCGACGCGCGCGCCCTCGTCCCTGGCGAGGAACCGCCCGGCGCGCAGCGTCGCGGTCACGCCTTTGGCGAGGCGATAGTTGAGCGAGGCGATCGCCGTCGCGGTCGAATAGTCGCGGGTGCCGAACCAGCCCTTGAAGTCGCGCTGCTTCAGCCAGTTGGCATCGACATCGACTCCCCAGCCGCCATCGCGCCCGAGGTAGAGAGCCTGGCCGCCGAAGCCGCTGTACATCTCCTCGTAGATGCCGGCCGAGAGCCGGCCGTAGACGCGCTCCGCCGGCTGCGAGAAGTTGTTGAGCAGCAGCCGCGTCAGCTTGAGCTTGCCCCCACGCTTGTAGTCCGCGATGTCGGTGCGCACGTGCGGCAGCAGGCTGTTGGAGGGCTGCGTCACGTCGCTCACGTTCTCCCAGACGACCAGCTTGGTTTCCGCCTGCACGAATGTCTGGCGGCCGAGGTAGCGGTCGTAGCTGGCGAGCCCGGAGACTTCGAACTTGAACGCGCCGCTGGGGTCGTTCAGATAGGTGGCCAGCCCGGGGCGCAGCCAGACCTGGCCGCCCAGCACGTTGACGCCGCGCGTGCCGACGATGTCCACGCCCGCGCGCGACGTGACGACACTTTGCGGAAGCGGCTCCTCGAACGCGGCCAGCGTCTCGAAGCGGTCTGCCTCTTCGCGCGTCTCCTCCGGCCGCGCGTACTCGATGGCCACGTACTGGGCGAGCGAGTCGCGCGAGGCCATGCCGTTGAAGTAGCGCTGCAGCAGCGGCACGTTGATGAACGTGTAAGTGGCGACGGGCAGCGTCCCGTAGTCGTACGTCACGCGGATCTCGCGCACTTCCAGCGGCGCGAAGGAAAGCAGCGTACGCGCCGCGCGCCCGACCGCGCGCGGCATCGACGAGATGCGCGTGTTGGTCAGCCTCGCTTCGAGCCGGCCGTTGCGGTAGCCGATCCTGATGTCGCGGAAGTCCTGCTCCACCAGCGCCCGCGCCAGGCGCGCGCGGTGCGCCGGGTCGTCGTGCCACTGCGCCTCCGTCGGCCGCGGATTGATCTTCGCGTAAGGCGCCGGCTCGTCGAGCTTCGGCACGAACTCGCGCTGCTCGAGCGGAACATTGATGTAGGTGTTGAAGCCGAGATAGCCGTGCGAGGAGAACGCCTGTACGCCGAACCATTCGCGGTGGTATTCGACACCCACGGCCGGCTCCTTCCTGTAGGAAGCCGCGCCGGACACGTCGCTGAAGGGATCCCGCTTGTAGTTGTACGCGTCGTACTCCGCAACCAGGCTCCAATTCGGCAAAGGCGCCGGAGACCAGCGCACGCCGCCGAACAGGCCGTCAATGCGCCTGCCGCCATAGCCGGCGGTGAGATCGAGTTCCCCGAAGCGCTTCGACGCGACGGCATACGGCGCGCGAAAGATTGCCGTGCCGCCGGCCACATCGTCGGCACCGACGGCGACGGCGGGCCAGATCCCGCGCTCAGGAAGCACGAGCAGCTTCGCATCGAACGATTTGTCTTTGAAGTCGCCATATCCTCTGCCGAAATTCGGATCCTGCACGTTGGTAAAGCCCGGCACGTGATAAATGCGCGTGTACCGGAACGAAGTCTCGAGCCAGGGAAAAACGGTGACACCGGACCAGAGCGACTGGTAGGGCCGCATGAAGCTGAGGCCCGCGCGCCAGCTCCCTTCCGGCGCGAAGCGCGCATCGGGCATGCTGATGAGTCCGCTCCCGGTCTGGCCGGTGACGCTCGGCTCCGCGGCGTCCGCCGGAGCCGCGGCGAGAATCAGCAGGAGCGGCAGGCGGTGCATCAAAAAGAAAGGCCCCGCGCGGGGGCCTTCGCATGAGCCGGGCTTGCGATCAGTGCTGTGTGGTCGTGGAACTGCGCCGCCGGCAGTCGTCGCGGCGCCGACCACTGCTGCCGCGCTGAGATTGCTGAACGCCGCCGAAGCGGCCGCCGGCAGCGCCGAAGCCGGAATCGCGGCGGCCAGCGTCGCCGAGGTGGCGACTGAGCCGATCGTCCCCGCGCCGAACGCCACCGTTCCGGCGGCATTGGTCGCAGTGACCGCGCCTTCGAGGACCGAGATATACGCTGGATTGACGAGCGCCACCATGAAGTCGGTGCCGCGGATCCCCATCGTCGCCTGCGGCGTGCGCAGCGCGACAACTTGGCTATTGCGCGCCCCTATCCCGCCCGACAGCATTCGCAGCGCGCCCTTGAGCAGGTCGAACACCGTGCGGTCCATCCTCGGATCGCCTTCATAACGAAAATCGATGATGCGGAACTCGGTGTTCTGATTGAGCACGACCTGCTGCCCGTCGTCGAAGCGCAGGACCACCTGCGCATCGGGTCCCGTCACCACCGAGGTGCCCGGGTTGAGGCGCTGATCCACCGCGACCGCGGCGCCCGGCTGTCCCGCCGGGCCGGCTCGCACGTCACCCTTCATCGACTGGACCACGCCGTTGGCATAAGCGGCCAGCGGCAGGGCCACGGCCAATGCAACTGCTGCAAGCAAACGAATCATTCTGGGTCTCCCCCCATGGTGCGTTCCCTCAAGGCTTGGTTGGAATTCTCTCATGGACCATCGGCCGAAACAGCGGCCGGCTCCTCGACTTCGGCGCCGAAGGCCGGAACAGGCAGCCGCCGCGCGGAAACCGCAGCGAGCAGATCGGCCCACTTTCCGGCGGCAATGGTCCGGGTCCAGTTCGCCTCGAAGGCGCTGCGCGCGTTGTTGCCGAGGGCACGGCAAAGATGCGGATTCGCCGCCAGATGGCGAATCCCCTCTGCGAGCCCGCGGCCGTCGCCAGTCCTGACTGCAATGCCGCAATTGAACCGCCGGACGATCGATCCGATCTCGCCGTCCGGATCGCCGATGTAAATCACCGGTCTCGCGACCGCCGCCGCGCCGTAGAACTTGCTCGGCACGACCAGCCCCTCGACCTGCGGGCGCAGCGAAACGAGGTGCACGTCGGCGGCGCCGAGGCTCTGCGCCAGGCGCTCGCGCGGCTGGTACGGCATGAACGTGAAGCCCAGCTCGCGCCGCTTCGCCTCGGTTTGGAGCGCGCGCATGCGCACGCCCCCGCCGATGAAGACAAAGGAAATGCCGTCATTCGCGCGCAGGAGTTCGGCCGCGCCGACGATCGTCTCGTACTCGTGGACGCGGCCCATGTTGCCGGAGTACGCGACGACGAAACGGCCGTCGAGCCCCCATTGCCCGCGCAACGCGTTCTGCTCCGCCGCGGACGAGCGCAGAGCCTGGCCGTCGGCCCAGTTGGCAATCACGCGCAGCCGCTCTTCCGGGATTCCCCGTCGGAGCAACACTTCGCGCATGGTGTCGCCCAGCACGACATTGACCTCCGCCGACGCCAGCGACCAGTCGCGCAGCCGCTGCACTAGGCGCCCCAGGCGGCCGTTAAATAGCCCGATGCCGACCGCGCCGACCACCTCCGGGAAAATATCCTGCAACCAGTTAACGAGCCTCGCCCCGCGCAGCAGAACTATCGGCGCGGAGACGATGGACAGCAGCGGGGGATCGGTTTTGATGACGACGACATCGCCGCTGCGCACGAGCGACATCAGCCGCACCGCGCAGGTGAGGTAGAAAGTCAGATAGTCGACGGCGCGTCCCGGCAGGCTGTCTCTGCCGAAGCCCGCGGTCCACACGCGGTGGATGGAGACACCTCGATGCTGCTCGCGGGCGGGAAGCCGCGCGGCGGGATCGTCGTACTTCAGCCGGCTCGTCACGACGTGGACTTCCGCTCGCTCGGCGAGGTCAAGCGTCAGCTCGGTGAGGAGCTGGCTCGTCGCCGAGAGGTCCGGGAAGAAAAACCGGTTCACGAAAATGATCTTCGAGCCCGCCGGGGCCGACACCAGGCGAGCCGCCGCGAGTCCGGGCTTTACCCGGACCACCAGCCAGGGCGGCACGCCGAAGCGCACGATGCTCCGGTAGACAAAGGCGTAGGCGAAGACGAAGCCGACGGCTACGAGCTGCAGCACGCCGGACCGGTCCCAGAACTGCACCGCAAGCAGGAAGCACAAGGCGGGGATGCACCAAAGGACCACGGACGCAGCGGAATTGCGCGGCGTCGTGTCGGTGACTGCAGCGCCGCGGCCCTTCCAGCGCACGACGCGGTGGTAAACCAGCGTGTGCAGGTGCAGCGCGTCCGGATGCAGCGGCGAGACCTTGCGCCGGAAGCGCCGGAAGATCGAGAACAGGGTCTCCCAGATCGGGTACGCGAGGAGCACCAGCGGAAACCATGGCGATACCTCGGTATTGCGCTGGACCAGCATCAGCGAAAGCAGCGCTAGCAGCAGCCCGGCCAGGTATGCCCCGCCGTCACCGAGGAAAATCCGTCCACGCGGGAAATTGACCAGGAGGAAGCCCGCCAGGCTGGCGGCGACCGCGCAGGCCGCCGTGAAGACGGACGCGTCGTTCACCGTCCAGGCCACGACCGCCAGCCCGATGGAAGCGAGGAGCGTCGTGAAGCCCGACAGGCCGTTCAGCCCGTCGATCATGTTGATCGACGAGGCGACCCCCGCCACCGCGAACAGGGTGAACGCGAAGGAGAACGCATAGTTGAGGAGCAGATCGTCGAGAAGCGGGACGTCCAGGAGGGTGATGCGGGCGTCGAGCAGAATGAACCCGAGCGCCGCTGAAATCGCCGTAAAGGCCAGGCGCACGAGGATCGCGCCGCGCCTGGAGAAATCCTCGAGCAGCCCCCACAGCAGCCCGGGCGCGACGCAAAGCAGGAGCAGGAGGCCGGAGGAGCTCTCCTCCTGCAGGACCCCGGCGGCGAGCATCCCGCCGGCAAGGCCGGCAGCGACGGCGATGCCGCCCACGCGGGGCGTTGGATTGGTGTGTACGTTGCGGAGGCTGGTCGACCTTTGGTCGAGCCCATGGCGCTGGCGCAATGCGGCGCTCGAGAGCAGCCGTGCCCCGATCCACGCCGAAACAGCGGCAACAGTTACCGCTATCGCAACCGCGACGCCGGACACCCACACTTCATTTAACGAGAACGAGCCAGTCGTCTGCCGGCCGGAGGAAGCGCTGGATTGCTTCCTGAGGACCAGCGCATCCATGCTGGTCCTCAGGAAGCAATCCAGCGCTTCCTCCGGCCGGCAGACGACTGGCTCGTTCTCGTTAAATGAAGTGTTCAGTAGCATCGGGATGCCGGTGAGCTCGCGGAACGCCTCGATCAATCCGTAGTAGCGCGGATTGGACTCCCGGATAACTGTTTGGAGCCGGCCGGACCCGTCAACATGGGTTACCGCAGGGATCTGCGCGCGCTTTTCGGCGCGTATCTGGTACACCTGCATCATGAACGGCACGTCGCCGTCCTGCTCGAACCAATCGCTCACCGCTTCGCGCAGAATCGACGGGGCAAAAGGGCGAAACGATTCGCGCCGCTTGATCTTGCGATTGAGAACGTCCTTCATGTCGGCCCGGCGCGGATCGCAGACGATCGACCGGTTGCCGAGCGCTCGCGGACCCCATTCCATGCGGCCCTGAAACCAGCCCACCACGCGCCCGTCCGCAATGGCCTGCGCAGTGCGGCTGCAGATCTCTGCGTCGGAACTTGCACGAGATACGGTGCAGCCGGCGCTCTCGATGTTCTGTGCGCTCGATCTCAGCAATCGCGAGATCTCGCCTTCCGAAAATTGCGGCCCCCAAAATGCGTGATCCATGACGAAGCTTCGCTTCTCTCCCGAGATGCGGCTCCACGCCGCAAACGCAGCGCCGATGGCGCCGCCCGCGTCGCCTGCCGCCGACTGGACGTAAACGTGCTTGAACGGCGTGCGGAGCGTGACCTTCCCGTTCGCGACAGAATTCATCGCGCAACCGCCCGCAAGCGCTAGGCGATCGGACCCGTGGCGCGCATGGACGTGGTTTAGCAAATTGAAGAATGCCTCCTCGTAGACTGCCTGCACGGAACGCGCTATGTCTTTATGCCGCTGCGTGAGCGCCTCCTCGGCGCCACGCGCCGGACCAAGCAGCTCCTCGAGCGCCCGCGTATACAGGGGGCCGAAGGTCGGCTCGCCCCCCTGCCACACGTATTCGATCCGTTCCTTGGCATGGCGAAAGTAGTCAAGATCGAGCCGAAAGCCGCCGTCACTCTGCGGTAGCACGACCTGACGCAGTGCGTCGACGTGCTTGGGCTCCCCATAGGGCGCGAGACCCATCACCTTGTACTCGTCGCCGTAATGCGGAAAACCGAGGTACTGCGTGAGCGCCTGGTAGAAGATGCCGAGCGAGTGCGGAAAGTACACCTGCCCCTCGACCGCCACCGAACGCCCGCGACCCAGCCCCCAGGCCGCGCTTGCGAAGTCACCGAAACCATCCACCGAGATGGCGGAGGCTTCGTCGAAAGGCGACACGAGAAATGCGGAAGCGAGGTGCGCGAGATGGTGGTGAACGTGATGAGTCCGTCCGGTGAAGCGCTCGCCAGGGAAGGCCTGCGCGAGCAGTTCTTCGGCACTGCTGCGTCGGGAGCGAGAGCGCAATTTTTGCAGCACCAGCGTAAGCGAGGGACGCGATCCAATCAGGTACCTCAGCTTACGACCGAAATTCGCGCGCGTATCCTGGTTGAGCGCCACGTGCTCAACGTCGCGAAGCCCGACCCCGCCCTCGCGCAAGCAGTAGCGGATCGCCTCTGATGGGAACCCCGCCCAGTGCTTGATTCGCCGGAACCGCTCTTCCTCTGCTGCCGCGATAAGTGTGCCGTCATGTACCAAGCACGCGGACGAGTCACCGTGAAATGCGTTAATGCCAACAAGAAACACGACTCAGCGGATTGTCGCCGGCTTCTTGGCGACTGCAATCATCGATTTAGCAAGTAGCGCGATGCGACCGACACGGACGAAGTGGATGTCTGTGAAACCGGCTTCGGCGAGCAACGTAGACAAGCTGCGTATGGAGAAAAACTTGATATGGCCTCCATCCCAGAGCACTGTGAAATGGTCGTCCAGTTTCCCGGAAAGTGCGAGAGCAAGATTCTTGAAATAACCATGATATGGTGTGCTAGCGATAAAAGTCCCGCCCTCGTCTAGCAATTCGAAAGCTCTACGCACGAACACGCGTGGATCGTACAGGTGTTCAATTACCTCAAGACTTAGCACTACCGGAAATGTCCCGTAGTATTTCGCGAGCGAATCATAGGTGGAGCCTTGCTCAAGGCGCAGAGCCGGATAGGCAGCGTTCGCCTGTGCAATTCCGGTGGGCGAAGAATCGATACCAATCACCTTGTAGCCAAGTTGAGATAACTCCCAGGCAACAGATCCGTTTCCGCACCCGATCTCGAAGATACACCTCGTCTCGTCGCCCAAATCTAAGGAGCGCAAAATGTGCTTAACTGCGGGGAGCAGATACAAATGAGACTCGTTGAGGGACGAGCCAGTGTAACGATACTCCGAGTTAACGCCTTTTCTGGTCATACTTCTTGATCAGAACCATTTCCTGATAGAGCGCCTTCATTATGCAAAACATAAGACCGTCGCGTCCCTCCAGGAAGCCGAATCGCAGAACGTAGCTGTACAGAAAGTACGCGAGCGCTCGAAAAGGTAATTTCATCGCAACTCGCTTGAGAGCGACTCGCCGCTCGACTGCATCAACTCCAAAGAGCGCTTTCACATTAAGAGGGTCAGACTCGATCTGCAGCTCGTAGTTGGCGTCTCGGCTCGAATAAAGGTTCTGGCGGCAAAACCACTCAGCAATGCCGCGCAGGTTTTCGTCGATCAAATCGTTCTCAAGCTCGCCGGTCGCGCCTTCTACCCGCTGCCCTTCGCCATGCCCTTGACTGAAGTAGCGCACCCTATCTCGACGTACCAGCCTTACTAACCAAGTCGGATAAAGGCTGCTGTACCGCAGCCATCTGCCCCACATGTAAAAACGCCGCCGCAGGCGGTACGCGGCTATTTGTTCGCGCGCACTACGAACGACCGCCTGCAACTCGGCCGCGAGCCCCGGCGTCACGCGCTCGTCGGCATCAAGGATCAGCACCCAATCGTGCATGGCACCCGCGTACTCAAGTGCCCAGTTCCGTTGCTCCCACATGCTCGTGAAGGCGTGTTGGATAAACCGCGCGCCTTGAGTTCGGCAGATCTCGGCGCTGCGGTCCGTGCTAAACGAATCCACAACGATCACATCATCGCACCACCCCACGCTTTCAAGGCAACGCGGTAGGTGAAGCTCCTCGTTCAGTGTGAAGATGAGTACGGAGACTCCGTTGCGGCTTGACATTACTTAGTATCCGAGCACTTGAAAGCAAGCTACCGGATCAATCATATGTTCCAGAACCTCCCAAGTAGTAACCACCGGGAAGGGAGCGCCAAGGACTATCATTTTCTCAAAGACTCCGATATGGATTCTGGCTCGATAACGATCTCGAGCTCGACTGGCAACGTTTTCGGACCGCTCCACTCCATGCGCATCCCAGCCTGCTTCCTGGGCGGCCGCGAGAAGGCATCTAGTGGCGCAGCCGACATCCAAAAGTTGCATCGGTAGATCCAGCTGTCTGCAAAGTTCCGACAGCAAGGCGACGCGCTCAGCAGCCTGTTTCCCCAGTCTTACTTCCTGGCGCTCTGCGGAATCGTAGAAAGAGCCCTCGCCGTAGAACACGTCCAGTGTTTTTTGGGAATGCCTCGGGTGGACGAAAACATGGTGACAATCTGGGCATCGAAAATGTACGTGGGCATTTATCGTCGCCCAGCGTGCAGCCACCCCGCTCGCAAATCTCGCATGGAACGCCGGAATCCATGGGATCCCCTTACTGTTTAGGAATCAGCTTCATATACAGCTCTGACACCCGACCAGCGATCGTCTGCCAGCAAAAAGCGGTTTCCATCCACTGTCGACCTTTCATGCCCATATCCTGCAAATTCCTTTGGCTCATTGACGTGATGGCCTTAGCAAGACTTTCCGGAGAGTTATCCACCCACAGACCGCAGTCTCGCAGTTCCAATTCGGCCCATGGTGTGCCTCGGCTGGCTATAACTGGCACACCGTGGGCAAGGGCCTCCGCCACTACCATGCCAAAGTTTTCCGTGAACGAGGGTACAACGCAGAGATCCGCCTCCAAAAAGACACGGGTTTTCGCCTCACCATGGGTCATTCCACGGAAATGCACCCGCTCACCGAGCCCCAATTTGCTGACGAGCCTTTGCAGTTCCTCCTCATAGTCCGTGGCCCCTCGTCCGCAAATCGCTAGGTGCGTCTCAACACCCGAAACTTTGGGCAAAGCCACAAGGAGATTCTCGATCCCCTTTATGGGGTCGAGCCGCCCTATGTACAGCAGGTGCAATCCGCCGCCTGTCTTCCAAGCCCTCGCCCTAGGTAGGATCGGAAGGTCGATGCCATTCGGAATACAAGCAATGTCAGCCCGCGGAATACGAGATGCGCTCTTGTGTCCTTCGTCCCGGGAGGTCACATGCAGCACAGATCGGCCCTTTACCAGCAAAGCATTGCACAGTTGTTCCCAGAACCACTTAGCCCACGGACGGGAACTGCCCGCCCAACGTTGCAAGGCGCCTTGCGGAGACCACACCACTGGCTTGCGGAGCATCCGGCATAACAACAGCGTCGGAATTACAGGGAAGGAATATGTCCCTGTGAGATGCACCACATCAGCCCATCGAATCATCGGCCAAAGCTGCGTAAGAAGACCCGGCGATACCGCTTTGCCCCAGCGGCGTCTGGTAAAGAACACGTCGTAACCCGCGGGATAGCGCATGGGGAACTGGGTTACCTCCAGCCGCTCTGACAATCGCGGCCCAGCCGTGTCTGTCGACAGAACTTTCAGTTCAAGCCCAGGCCGTGCGGCCAAGCTATTGCACAGACCAAAAAGAGAAGTTATCGGGCCACCCCAGTAGGTAGCCGGATAAAACGCCGGGACCACATGCAGGATGTTTATTCGTTTACGTTGCCGGCCCTCGGACAGCATTCAGTCGTGCCACCCAATCAAGTGTGTCGAAGAAAGGGATGGACCAAAAAACTGAGGAAGCTGAAGTCTAATATGGACTTGCCCGGACCAAACCGGAACTCCGTTGTGCGCAAATCGTGCCTATGATGGCGCCACTGACAATATAAAAAAGGCTGGCATGGGCAACGAGAAAATAAGCTAGAGCGGCAATCATGAGGACAGGTCTGGCAAGCTTGTTTCCGAGCTGGCCCGCCATAGCCCAAAGGCGAGATACAAAAAATAGCAACAATAGACCACCGATAATGCCCGTCTCGGAAACAATACGAAGAAATCCCAATTTGGCGACGAAACTTGTCCCGCCGGCGAACTCGGCCACATCAGGCGTTAGATAAGAATTAGCGAACAAATGGACGTTACCAACACCTACCCCAAATAGCAGGGCAGCCCAGTGTTCAGCGAGAAAATCTACGATCGCCGCATCGAAATCATCAAGTAAACCAAACTCGGATTCGCTGAAGCGAACATGTGTTCGGGCGGCAATGAGGTCTGCCACCGGAAGGTTGAACCACAAGTTCACGACAACGAAACCAACCAAGGCTACGATAGTTCCTATAGCCGCAAAACCGACAACACGTCGCCAATTCGCTGCGGCCTCCATGGCCCCAGCGATAGTCATTATGATCAACCCTAATGCCAGGAGCATAAACGCGCTTGTTGACTGAGTCAGGAATATTGCGACCAAAAGGAAAAGCGCCTTCGCCATAAACCTACGAGCAATAGAAACAATCCCGGCATTAAAACCCCATATCAGCACTAACAGCGCAATGACCAGAGCCTGCCCCAGATTCTTCGGCTCACCGCCAAATGAATTCATTCGATATACATCAAGGCCGTCTAGGACAAATAATCCAGAGCGATACTGATCCTGCTTTCCAGTTACCAGAGTGTCAAATAGGCCAATCGGAAACGGATTCTCCCCAGTCCCATACCATATAAACATCTGCAAGTACCCGACAGCCGCGAGTATCAGAGAGGACTTTACATACGCGTTTGCCAGTTCGATCAGCAAGTGTGGACTGTGGCAAAAACGGGCTGCGATCACCAACGGCGCTGCGACAAAAAAGAGCATGACAAGCTGCGCGACTGACCTCCCGCTCGGTGACCGTAGCGCTCCGCCGGCAATGTGCGCTTCGGGAAGAAACATAAGCATCATCAGGGTTACAAGTACGGCGTACACCATAAAGAAGGCAATTGGCGCGGCGCAGTTGCCTACACTTTTCGTAACGGGAAATCCGCGCAGGGTATAAATCACGACAAGGGGCAGCACGAACAATTGGAAAGCTGTGACTCTGAGTCCGATATCGATGTCTAGCCCAAACCAAGGCAGCAACGCAACACTCCAGACGAGAGTCCGCCATGGATTCCTTATCGACAACAGAGTGCTCGCGCTGAGCAGAAGTGTTATGTATACGAGCCCGAACAGCGTCACAAGCCGTTCATCCAACAACTAAGTTCGAGCCGAGCGTCTGGGGATGAACTAATTTCGAGAGTCAAATCATGCCCTACTTCACATTCGTGATTCGCTTTGGCAAGCCAGCGGTGAATTTCAGAATCCTCAAAGCTAAGGAGAACAGGGCATCAAATAAATTGGGATAGCGGCCTAACTTCTCCCGAAACATTCGGCGGTGATCCCGCTTAAAGCCATCTATCAACCGGCCCGATCCTGTAATAGAGGCGTCATGAATGCGGAAGATCGCTATGTCCATATACATGACGTTGTGTGTAAAACCAGCGCAGAGAAAGTTCAAGAACAGCTCCCCATCCCAGCATGTATGGTTGTTCGCGTTAAAACCGCTAACGTTGTCAAAAAGTGCCTTAGGAAAAAATGTTCCCGGCTGGAATACAGTGCACGCACCATATAAGTAGCGGATCTTAGTCATAGGCGTGGGAAAGATCTTTAGCCTTGATCCATTCCTTTTCTCTATATAACCACAACCGCTTACAAATTGATCTAGGCCCGCATCCTCAAAGTGGGCCGCAACGACTGAAAGCGCGCCGGGTAACAAATAATCATCAGCATTAATGAATCCAAGCAACGCGCCTGTCGCTTTGGAAAAGCCGCGATTTAAGCCATCAGCCGGTCCGTCATCCTTTTCGAATACGCGAATGATACGTTCGCCATAGGACTCGATGATCTCCCGGCTCCCATCTGTGCTGCCTGGGTCTACGACTATGTACTCTACTTTTGGATAGTCTTGGGTCAGAACAGATTCGATGCACTGCCGCAAGAATTTCGCTTGGTTAAAGGAAATGGTGACAATGGAGATTGTCATCAGTTTGGAATATCGGCTGAATTTTTGCGCCGTTCCGCCCGGGGATGCCGAGCTGCCTTCCTTTCTCGCTACGTTCCGGATCGCGATGACCGGCAATAGTGAGTTCGTTGTGAAAGTCTGATTGGCGGAATTCACTGTCGACTCTCGAGCGGCAAGATGCTGCATGTGAAATGTTTCAATGAAATCTCCGCCACAATAATGGCGTTCCACAACGCCCGGGACGTGAGTCGGCGAGGGCAACCTGTGACGCTCAGGCGGGCTTTCTCGCTACAAGAAGCATGTTGCTTCGAAGCTGCGGGAAAAGCGTCGTCAGCGACAGGAGCAACCGCTTCCCAGCCATGGCGAGCAGCGGCTCGGATTCTCGCTTGGTGCGGCTTCTGTCCTGCGTCTTCAGATCGCCCAGGCCTTCGATCTTCACGTTGCGCAGATTGTCTTCGTATAGGACGAAATCGGCAACGTCGAACCCGCTCTTGCTGAAGACCGCCTTGAATTCCTCGATGGTGTACTCGTGATGGTGGCCAGCGTGAAAGTCACAGTCGAAATACTCATCGATGTTTGCCCAGTTAGAGTACCCCATCAGGACCTTGAGCCGCACAGTGAGGCGCGTGGCGTTCGGGGTCGTTGCGATGCAGACACCGCTAGGCTTCAGGGTTCGGCTAATTTCTTGGAGAACCGGTTTCGGGGAATGTATCAGGTGCTCTATTACGTCTGCGAAAAGAACGCAATCAACGGTCCCTTCCTCAAGCGGAATGTGCTCGCGAGTTACGTCGCAGAAGTACCCCTCCACGCCTGCGAGCTTCACGTTCTCAATAGCCGACTTCCCTGCAGCAGCGAGCGAATCGACCGAGATGGTACGCACGCCTAACTGGCGCACGAATCGTGGGGCGATTCCCATGCCGGTGCCTATATCAAGGAACACACCGTTCTTCGGGAGGTGCTGAACGACCTTCTGCAGTTCAAGAAGGCCTAGCTCCGTGGGCGAGTGAACCCAGCCGTCATCAACAGCGAGCGGGGTGGTGTTGTATTCGCTGGAAACGGTGAGGTAGCGATTGCGGATCTCGGCTTCAGAGATATGCATTGGAGCCTCCTGAGCGGGTGGGTCAACCTGTGATTGGAGTTGACCCGCTTTCGTGGACACTTTTCAATGATGGGATAAGGGAGGTCCACGATGCCCCGCAGTCGCGTTGCATACCCGCCGGAATTCCGGCAGAAGATGGTCGAGCTGGTCCAGTCTGGACGTAGTCCGGAAGCGCTGGCAAAAGAGTTCGAGCCCACGGCGCAGACGATCCGCAATTGGGTCGCGCAAGCCGACGCCAACGGCGGCAAACGCCATGACGTTCTGACGAGCGTGGAGCGCGAAGAACTTGGCCGCCTGCGCAAGGAGAACCGCAAGCTCAGGGTTGAGCGCGAGATCCTGGCAAAGGCCACGGCCTGGTTCGCACGGGAGGCCGACACGACGGCCAAGAAGTCTTCGGGTTCGTAGCGGCGCACCAGGCCGAGTTTCCGGTGAGAACGATGTGTCGCGTGTTTAGAGTCTCCTCGAGTGGCTATTACGCATGGGCAAAGCGCGGGCCGTCGGCGCGCGCATTGGAAGATGCGAGGCTGACGGCCCGCATTCGCATGTACCACGTGCGCTCCAAGGGCAGGTACGGTGCCCCCAACATCCACGCCGATCTGCGCGATGACGGCATCCATGTGGGTAAAAAGCGTGTGGCTCGTCTCATGAAGGCCGAAGGACTTCAAGGTGCGTGTTTCCAGAAATGGATCACGACGACCACGCGCGATGCTGAGGCGCAGCCCTCTGCCGATCTCGTGCAGCGGCAGTTCAGCGCAGATGCCCCGAACAAGCTCTGGGTGGCTGACATCACCTACATTCCGACCTGGGCCGGCTTCCTCTACTTGGCGGTGGTCCTCGATGCCTTCAGCCGCAGAATCGTCGGATGGAGCATGGCCGAGCACCTCAGAACGGAGCTGGTCCTGGCTGCGCTCAACATGGCGCTCGGGCAGCGGCGTGCGAAAGGCGTCGTGCATCATTCCGACCACGGCACGCAGTACACCTCGATCGCCTTCGGGCTTCGCTGCCAGGAAGCGAAGGTGCGGCCCTCGATGGGAACGGTGGGCGATGCCTACGACAACGCCATGTGCGAGAGCTTCTTCGCGACGCTGGAGCGCGAGCTGTTCGCGCGCCGGCGCTTTGCGGCGAAGGCCGAGGCGCGCATGGCGATCTTCGAGTTCATCGAAGGCTGGTACAACCCGATCCGCCGTCACACGAGACTCGGCCGCATCTCGCCGATCGAGTTCGAGCGGCGTCATTCAATGCACGGCGAGCGCGCGGTTACCCACAGGCCCGCGCGCTCGGTTGCGAGAGAAGCGCCCCGCGCGCAGCCTGTGGATAACCGCTTGTGACCCAAGCGCTCAACCGTCCACCGAAACGGGGCAACTCCAGATTCATTAGATGGAGCTCGGTACGCAATAGGCAGTAAACGGGATTGCTGTTACGTGGAGCGCCACCAATAATGGAGCGCCAGTTCGCTTTCGATAAAGTCTACTTGTATAACTTTCAATCAGCCATGTGGTGTGCCATCTCGTAGGCCCGCTTGTAGGCTGCTCCAACCACCTCACTGTGGCATTCCTCCAGAAACTCCATCGGCGGAATGTAGCGAGTTGGCTCCGCAAGAACTGAACGCAGTCCTTGTTCAATGCTCTTTTCCGAACGCGGATCAACAAGCCGAGCGTTGCGATAGTACTTCTGCCGCGCGTACACCCTATCGGCGATCAGCAGCGGCTTTCGGGCTGCGGCGGCTTCCAGAAGACTAATTGGTTGAGTTTCCTCGTGACTGGGCAAGGCAAAGGCTGTGCAATGTTGATAGGCTTCCACCAAATGAGACGAAGCGGCAGGCATTCCGAGTAGCCAACGGATGCTCGCCCGCCCCTCGATAAGCCGTGCAATCGCGTCGCCATAGCCCTCTTCGCCGGGCAGCACGTCGCCAATAAGCAGTAGGGAGCATTGAACCGCGAGGCAAGCCTTGGCAAGATTTAGCTGATTCTTGCGCATGCACACATTGCCTGCGCAGAGTACGTACCTGTCGCCAGGCCCCGATGCTGCTGATGCTGGCGTCTGCCGTTCAAAGTAGGGGCCTTCGATAATGTTTGGAATAACAGCTATGTTCTCGGGCTGTATGCCAAGCATGCGGCACGCCGTTTCCGCCTGAGCCTCGTTTACGACCACGAGAAGATCGACCATGTTCAAGAGATCACGCCGCAATCTGTCAGCTCCAACGAGTAAGGACGCAACGTGCCGTAGCCGCCGCTTTGCGGTTAGATAGGGCAACAATGCCGTCATGACCACCCGTTTCCCCGACTTACGCGCCCAGTTCACTACCGGGTAATGCGCAATGTCCAGACCCCAGACATGAAGCACATCGAAATTCGCGTCTCGGCTCCAAATGTCCATTGGCATTGCGTCCACGCCCGACATACGCGCAGCCTTTAGGACGCTCAGCATTTGAACCTCGAAGCCCCCAAAGGCGAAACAATGTGGCTGAAGGGGAAGAACACGAACCTTCATCGAAGGCACCGAACTTGTTTCCACCTCATAAATTCACAACGACTGCGGGAACAACATGGGGGGGTCTGAGCGTGAGCGTCACTGCGTACATGTCAGTGAAGAAGCACCTGCACTTCGGAACACATTCACATGCCCGACGGCTCCCAAGAATTTAAGTTCCTTCATGGCGAATTCGACGGCAACACGTGAAGGACCGGGATGCCCCGCGAAGGAGAAACGCGGCGGTTTGAAGGGAGTCCCCAAGCTCGCATCATCCATCACAAGCAAGCCACCAGGCGTCAGATGATCGCGGCAGAGTATGTAATCCGCGAACACAGTTTTATAGTCGTGGCTGCCGTCGATGTAAATCAAATCCCACTTTTGGGTGGAGAGGTGCTTTACGGCGGAGGGATCGATAGACAGAGCGCAGACCAGCGTCGGGTGCGGCAAATCGAACGCGTCGAAGGACTTCAACGTATCGGCTAGATAGTCAACATCCTCGCGGTAGTTGCTTACCGCATCGCCGACGGGCAGAAATGGCGAAATACCATGCACCTCGCATGAGTAACCGAGCGTTTTCGCTGTCATGGCCCATAACGAGATCACCTGTCCGCGGTAAACACCTATTTCCAAGCACCTTTCCGGCTTGAACTCGCGGAGAAGTATCCACCACATCGCGTGGAACGCATCTTCTCCGAATCCTCGCTGGTCCCTTCTGAAATAAGCGCGGTGAGTACGGATGACTTCGGGACAAATGTGCCGAAAGTAATGATGTGCATACGCATGAAGGGCATTGCGCTCGGGAAACTGGCCGACAGCAGCTGTAAAAGTGAGATCTTTGTAATACTGGCGCTGCCGTCGCCCATACCAGTGCGCTTCCGCATCGCTTAACAGCTGCGCTGCTGCCCGAACAATTTTCATCTCAATTGCTCAGTCTGTTGATTAGCGCGGCCAAAGCCATCATATGAATCCGACGAGGTAACCTGTAAAACTGATACAAAAAGCTCGTACTCGTTGATGGATGAGCTCACTATTACGAGCCGATACGTTGACCAAAAAACTTGAAAAATTTTCTCGATGAATTTCAAGTAAAGTAGCCGGCGTGTTTGGCCTCCGTATTTTTTGTATACGCGACTCACCAGGGAGCGCGGGAAACATGCTTTGAAAATGAGCTCTTGACAATAAGAAATCGCGGATTCGGCAAAGGATGCCGGACGATCGAAAATCCAGTTGCCAGTAAATGTGTCAAAGGAACCTACCTTACCATTCAGAATCACTTGTCCTAGGTTCCATTTTTCTTTTATCCAATGCACCTGAGCGGTTACCAAGCCGAAACGCCGACAGAGTTGATCCAACGTGATGGGATCGATCCAGCAGGTGTGCTCAGGGTTAACGACAATATCGTTCTTAAAGGCAGAGTAAAAATACTGGTCGCGATAAAACGGGTTGGCCGTCGAGATCAATGCACATCCACCTGGCTTGAGCAGTCGCCGGATGTTGAGCAGTAAGCCTTCGAAGCTCGAAAGGTGCTCAATGAGGTTGCCGACTACGATGACGTCGAACTGCGTATCAAGGGCGAGCGGTTTTGTAACGTCGGCCACGACAACCTGATAGCCTCGCTCGTTAAGCTCTTTGACGTGCTCTTCGAGGTAATCCACGCCCGTCACTGACTCGGCCACATTCGCAATTGAGTGATGTAGCCAATTAGCATTGCCGACGTTGCGTGTGTCGTGCTGCACGCAGCCGACATCGAGCACTGCCTTCCCCCGGCAGTAATTCTGGATTATTTCGATCCGCGAAACCGGCGCAGTCAAATTAGCCGTAAGTATTGTTCTGTTCATGCTTCCAAAAATCCTGAGCTACCTAGGCGCTTCGACTTCTTTCCGTGCCACGGACGGTGGACGACGTACGTTCAAAGGTCTTTTAAAAGTCTGCGCTTAATGGAACGACAGATTCTGATTAGATAAGGTTTCGGGAGCCAAGACGAATCGTATAGAAATGCCGGGTTATCAATCTCCCTTTTCGAAAGTCCCACCGTGGGTAGTAAATCGTCTCGAACAAAGATCATGTTTCCCGTGTGAAGTACTAGCGTGTATCCCTTTTCTCTACCAAGTCGCAGCGTGGAGAGGAAGCTCGACCCTTGTCGTGCATTCGAGAAATCGTGAATCTGTTCAACGTCGGGCGGAATAGAAGAATTGATTTCAATAATTACTATTTTGGGTTTAAACGCTGTGTGCGTTTGCCAGATTTGGTAGTCGCAGCTATCAACATCTATGCTCAATACCTCGTAATCATTCTTTATCTTCGCTTCGGTAAGTATCCTATCTAAGTCGCCGCTTTCTGGGCGTAGGAAGTGCATCACTGGATGGATAGTGGGATATTCTTCCGAAGTTTTAATTAGTTCCTGGAATTTGCGTTCATCACCCTCAATGTAGACGGCGCCCCAGTTGTAGTGCTTGATCAAATTAAAGGTGTTTGAGAGATGCTTGCCATCCCACGCACCAAACTCGACAGCTACGCCGTCGCGCAAGCCGAGTCTTCGCACAAGTTCCGTAACGACACCATCTTCACCATTTTGCGAATAGATGTTTCGTCGGAATTTGGAAAGCGTGGGCCCCGGCATAAAGTATTTCCTCGTTCAGATGCAATTAACACGTGCGCGGGCCTTCCCGGTTAGCGACTGCTACGTCCACTCGAGTCAGCTGAATAAACCTGCCTTCTTATTATCCAAAGTCCCGGAATTACATAAAACAAACCGTATGCCATCACCGTCGCCCATATAACGCCAGCAACTCCATATTGAGCGCACAAGGTGACCTTCAGCCAAAGCGCTGTTACGGCCGCAATAGAGACAATCCACACCTGCCTTCGCAGCATTGGGCCTGAGCTCAACACAACAGAAATGCTTCCGATGACTCCGGAAATGAGGATGTAGCACGAGAACCCGTAAATGAGGCTCACGTCCACCTGAAAATCAGGCCGGATCCACACTCGGATGATTTCACGCCCAAAAAACGCCAGGCCGGTACCTACTGCGAGGCCTCCAGTGATACTCACGATCAGTGATCGCTTAAAAGTTTTTTGCATCCACTTAAACTCGTTCCGGGACATCGCTTCTCCGTAGGCCGGCCACAAGGGAATGATGATCGCCCAAAACAGATTTGCCACAAGAGAGAGCCGTTGCACCACCGCATACTCTGTTACAGCAGACGCGTCCAGCATTCTGGATATAACAAGGCTGTCTGAGTAAATGCCCCAGAACGTGAGGAATGCCAGGGTCGTAAATACGAAGCCGGTGCGCACGAGTTCGGCGCTCTCCGACAATCGGAAATAGCGCCAGTTCGGTCGTAGCCATGGCCGTACCAGCCTAAACTGCACAAACCAATTCATAAGGGCGGCGGCCACTGGGGCTCCCGCAACTGCGGCCACGAGCCACGGCAACCCGAGGCGCATATTTACGACGATTAGGAGCCCTCCCAATCCCACACAACTCGCAGTAGCCTGCCAAATGTTGTTGACGTAGCCTTCCTGCGAGCCTTCTTGGACGCGCTGCACAGCAGCAAGGGGAAGCTGAAGTGCCACAATGGCTACAAGGACAGCAATGGCCTTTCCGATCTCTTCCTTCGCAGCATCCGAATGAATGTTGAAGATACTCGGCCAATCGATATACGCCTGCAATATGGCGTACGCAAAAATCAGCAGCACTGCTTGAAAGACGAGGACGTAAAACGCGCTGGACACAGCCATCTGCGCCATGGCACGTTCTCCCCTGCCGATCGCACGAGCAGTCGCATTGACAAGAGCGTTTCCTACCCCTAAGTCGGTCAAGGCCAGAAATCCAATTAAGGTACTCAAAGCCGCCCACAACCCGAATCGTTCGCGTCCAAGATAATTAAGCGTCAGTGGAACTGAAATAAGATAGGTGGCCATACTCACAGCTTTGGCGACAAGGGACGATAAGCCTGATATGGCTATACGCCGATATCGCTCTTGAGAGCGGCCCTCAGGTGTCGTGATCTCGAACGGTTTGAGCCGCAGCAGCGATATAGCTTGTTTGGCGCGCACAAAAGCAGACCGTAACATCAGTAATAGCGCCCTGACGTGCCGGTTAGGCCATCAACGGTGGAGCGCGAGGTATCGCTTAAGCGTCTGCCACCGCTCGGCACTGCGCGGATCGTTTTTTCTCGAAGCTTCCAGAAGGAAGGCCCCAAGCACGGTAATGAGGCCCGTTACTAAAGTGGAGAGCAAAACGATTAGCGAGCGCGCGGGCTTGGATTTGCGGTCGGGCTCGATTGCCCTGTCCATTACCTGGATGATCGCGGAGTCCTTGGCTTCGTCGATCTTCGCCAGCTCATATTGCTTGGCGAGCAGCTCGTAGGTCACTTCGTTGTACTTCATGTCGCGCAGGAGACGCAGATTGTCGATGCCCTTTACGTTGACGTCGTCCTGCACAGCGGTTCGCGCGCCGGACGTGCCCTCGATGCGGGAGAGTTCCCGCCTCAGAACCTCCAATTGCTGCTGGGTACGTTGCAGTTCGGGGTTCTGATCGGAGGCGAACATGCGCATCGCGCCGATCTGTATTTCCTTGACTGTGATCTCAGCGCGCAGGCGAGCGCTTGTTTCTGCCATGACCCGACCCTGTCCTTCCACGAGGACGAGGCCACCTTTCTGCAATGCGAGCCTAGTGGAAGCTTCCGATCTGGCGAGATTGTCCTTAGCTAGCTCCAACTGACGCTCGAAGAACAGGCGGCGCTGCGAGGCTTCGGTCACCGCTATTACCCTGGTCAGCTTGAACAGCTCGTCCACATAGCCATTGGCAAGCTCGGCCGCGCGCTTGGGATCCTTGTCGTCGACCTGGACTGTGATGATGCCGTCCTTTCCCGCAGTGATTATCGTCTCCTGTTCCAACCGCTTGCGGGTTAGGGATTGGTACGTCTGATCGTAGAGTTTATTGAGATCGAAGCGCTGGATCAGGTTGTCGGCGACTGTGCGGCTCTTCAGCATGCCGACGTAAAGATCGTTTGGATTCTTGAGGGCGCTCGTAGCCGCACCGCCGGCAAGCCCGGCAAGGCTGCCGAGCTGCGCAAGCACGGAGGAGGTTGCCTGGGTCTGCTGCGGCGGCAGGATCTTTGTCGTCGCAGTGTAGTAGTTGGGCAGCAGCAGAGCTACGACGAGGGATATGACTGCCGCGGCCGCGGGCAATCCAAGGACCAGGAATTTGTGCTTTGCCAGGACAATCAGCAGATCGAGGAGGTTGATTTCGTCCTCGTCGCTTGCCGCCTTGGATGCACTTGCGAGGTCTTGATCGGCCATGCGCTCAGGGCCTGCCGATGACCTTGAGCGCTGCGGCGCCGAGGCCGAATTGGTAGAAGATTTGCGTCCAGTCCTTGAGATCCTTGGTCAGAGTGGTTCGCGTCAGGTCTTCGGGAACCACGATGGCGTCGCCGGGCATCGGGCGCATGCGGTCCAGTGAGCTGACTAAAAGGCCGCTCCCTCGCTTGCTGATTACCGAGCCGTCAGCTCTCAGAACGTAGATGCTTCGCTCATCAGCCTCTTTGCGTGGACCGCCCGCTTGGGCGAGGTAGTCGGAGACGTTCTTGTCCGGACGGTAGAGAAACGAGGATTCGTTGAAGACGGTGCCGAAGACGCTGACCATTCCGGGCCGTTGTGGAACGACCAGGCGGTCGCCGTCCTCGAGCGCGATATCCGCAAGGTCTGCAGCGGTCGGGTTTTCCGGAAGCTCGAGGACGATGCGTCCGGTCGGTTTGAGGGTTCGCAGGCGCGCAATCGTCGCCTGCTGAGCCTCTGCTTCGACCTTTAGCGAGGCGGCTTCTTCGGGGTTCGTGACATTTCGGGCGCGGGTGGCCGCGGCGCGCGTGAGGTCTTGCTCGAATTGCAGGATGGCTTGCTTGAGGCGCTCTTCCTGGTTTAGTCGCGTCGACTCGCGGGTGAATTCGGCGCCGAAGAGATAAGCCTGGGGGGTGAGGCCGCCGACGCGGGTGACGAGCTGGCGGAGGGTTTCTCCGCGCGTCGCCTGGTAGACGCCCGCGTAGTTGACTTCGCCTTCGAGGCTGACCACCACAGAACGACGTTGCGCCGGAGCACCGACATCGTTCTTCGAGAACACCGTGACCACGTCGCCGGGCGCGAGCGCCAGGTTATTGGCCGGGTCGGCCTCGAGGATGGCTTTGCCGAGGTTGAAGGGGATCAGCGTGGCGGACAGGTCGGTCTGGTTCAGCCGCTCGATCACCGCGTAGTCCCAGTTGATCTCGTCGGCGAGCTTGCGTACGTCCGAGGCGAGCTGGCCGCCGCTGGGCATGACGCGTACCGCGAGGTTGGCGCGCTGGTAGTAGTCGGACGTAATAAGCGCCTGCTTGTCCGGGATCAGGTCGTGGATGCGGAGGCCTTCGCGCCAGGGGTAGCGAAGCGGCAGGGCCACGTGGCCGCGGAGGCTGACCGCGTTCTCGAAGCGTGGAGAGATCGAAAACACGGACACCAGGTCGCCGTCCTTGATCTTGAGCTTGAGGCCGTCGTAGTCGAGGGCGAACTGGTCGACGGTGCGCGTCTTGCGCTCGTCGATGCGCTCGATGTTTGCGCGTCGCGTCTGCGCCGTGGTGGTGAGGCCGCCGGCGAGGTCGAGGAGCTTGCCGACGTCGGCCGGGCCTTTCAGCTCGAAGATGGCGGCGTTGTTGACGCTGCCCGACACCGCGGCGAGCGGGCCGATCGGCGGGAAGTAGATGACGTCGCCGGGGAGAAGCTGAACGTCTTTCGACTTGTCCCCCGAGAGCAGCAGGTCGTAGACGTCGAACTCGCGAACGATGCTGTTGCCGCGCTTGAGCTGGATCGCGCGCATGGAGCCGCGCCCGGAAGGGCCGCCGACCGCGAAGAGGGCGTTCACCAGGGTGCTGAGCGAGCTCAGCGTGTACGCGCCGGGGCGCTGCGCATTGCCGACCACGAACACCTGGATCGAGCGAAGCTGGCCCATGGTGACCAGCAGCTCGAAGTTGCGGAAGTTGCGCGACACCGCGGTGCGGACGTGCGCGGTGAGGTCCTTGAACTGCACGCCGGCGACCGGGATCGAGCCGACGCGCGGGATGTTGATCATGCCGTTGCGGTCCACCAGCGCGCGATAGTCGACGTCGATCTGGCCCCAGGCGCGGATCAGCAGCTCGTCGCCCGGCCCGATCACGTAGTCGCCGGTGACCGGGATGTTCTCGACGGGCGCGAAAGTCGAGGGGGCAGCGGCGAAGAGGTTGTACCCGAACAGAGGCAGGCGCTGCCCGGTCGAGGCGGCGATGAACTCCTGGAACTCGTTCTGCTGCGCGGCTTCCGCTGTCGGAGGCGCTCCTCGAGCTGCTTCCCTTTGTGCTTGCTGAAGCGAGCGCTGCACGTCTTGGGGCGCGCGTTGCGTTCCCTGCTGGTTGGTGATGGTGGGCGTCTGGACCGGCGGTATCGCAAGCGGTGCGGGCGCGGTCTGTAGCGCTGGTGTGGCGGCTGGAGCACCGGCCCCTCCCTCCTGCGCGATGACCGACGAAAAGACGAGGGCGGCGATTGCGCCGGATGCCGCACCCTGGCGCCAGTGACCTCTCATCATCGAGTGCTCCCTTCCCTACAAAAAAAGGCGACGTTCACGGCGGACCCCTTGGCCGCCGGCGGGAACCACGTTGGGATTGTTATTCGGGACCCACGGGCATTATAGGCGAGAGCGCTCGGCAAAGGCGCCGGGTAACATATGTGTTACTGACGCTGCAGCAGCCCGCGGCCGGCGCTTTCCTTCAGAAAACTGGCGTACGCAAGGCGCAGGCCTTCCTCCAGCGAGACCCGCGGGCGCCAACCGAGGGCGTTCAGCTTGGCGGTGTCCAGGAGCTTCTGGGGTGTGCCATCGGGCTTCGAGCGGTCGTAGGCGATGCTGGCATCGCTTTCGACGATGCGCTTGATGACTTCGGCCAGCTCGCGAATGGTCTGGTCCTTGCCGTGGCCGATGTTGAAGAGCGGGGGCTGCTGCGGGTTGAAGGCGGCGGCGATCTGCCGCTCGGGCAGGTTCATCAGGAAGATGCAGGCGTCGGCCGTGTCGTCGCTGTAGACGAACTCACGACGAGGCTTGCCGGAGCCCCACAGCACCACGGTTTTCTCGCGGCCTACCTTCGCCTCGTGGAATTTGCGGATCAGCGCGGGCAGGACGTGGCTGGTCTGGAGATCGTAGTTGTCCCCGGGCCCGTACATGTTGTTCGGCATGGCGCAGAGGTAGCGCGTGCCGTACTGGCGGTTGTAGGACCAGCACATCTCGATGCCGGCGATCTTCGCCAGGGCGTACGGGCGGTTGGTCGGCTCGAGCGGGCCAGTGAGCAGGTATTCCTCCTTGATCGGCTGCGGGCAGTCGCGCGGGTAGATGCAGGCGGTGCCGAGAAACAGAAGGTCGCGCACGCCGGCCTTCCAGGCTTCGTGGAGGACGTTGTTCTGGATCGCCAGGTTCTGGAAGACGAAGTCGGCGGGGTAGCTGTCGTTCGCGACGATGCCGCCGACCTTGGCCGCGGCGAG